>Ga0207886_10339_pt1 | contig 8048 bp, 10 predicted proteins | sample LinPmetageLP35_FD_184048 | JGI IMG/M metagenome (GOLD analysis project Ga0207886, IMG submission 184048) | Marine viral communities from the Pacific Ocean - LP-35 (SPAdes) | ecosystem: Environmental > Aquatic > Marine > Oceanic | place: Pacific Ocean | collected 2009-08-31 | reverse complement strand
CTCGTGATGCAGCTTCTCCAAGGAGACGCTTTTCAGAATTGGATTCGGCTCTATGACCCAGACTTCCCATGGAGAGGAGCCAATATGGAAAGGAGCATCGGAGGCTTTGCGTCTTCACTATATTACGTATCCAAGGAAGGCTTATTTATGCCAGTTTCACTTCTGGTTGAGAAAGGAGCCGATGTGAATGCTCAAGGCGGACGCTATGGCAGTGCACTCCAAGCAGCTTCAGCAGGAGGTCACGAGGCAATTGCAGCACTTCTGATCGAGAAAGGAGCCGATGTGAATACTCAAGGCGAAGACTATGGCAATGCACTTTATGCAGCTTCAGCAAGAGGTCACGAGGCAATTGCAACACTTCTGATCAAGAAAGGAGCCGATGTGAATACTCAAGGCGAAGACTATGGCAATGCACTTTATGCAGCTTCAGCAGGAGGTCACGAGGCAATTGCAGCACTTCTGATCGAGAAAGGAGCCGATGTCAATGCTCAAGGCGGACATTATGGCAATGCACTTTATGCAGCTTCAGCAAATAGTCATGAGACAATTGCAGCACTTCTGGTTGAGAAAGGAGCCGATGTGAATGCTCAAGGCGGACGCTATGGCAATGCACTCCAAGCTGCTTCAGCAGGAGGTCACGAGGCAATTGCAGCACTTCTGATCGAGAAAGGAGCCGATGTGAATACTCAAGGCGAAGACTATGGCAATGCACTTTATGCAGCTTCAGCAGGAGGTCACGAGGCAATTGCAGCACTTCTGATCGAGAAAGGAGCCGATGTGAATACTCAAGGCGAAGACTATGGCAATGCACTTTATGCAGCTTCAGCAGATGGTCACGAGGCAATTGCAGCACTTCTGATCGAGAAAGGAGCCGATGTGAATGCTCAAGGCGGACTTTATAGCAGTGCACTTCAAGCAGCTTCAGCAAATAGTCACGAGACAATTGCAGCACTTCTGATCGAGAAAGGAGCCGATGTCAATGCTCAAGGCGGACCCTATGGCAGTGCACTTCAAGTAGCTTCAGCAGGAGGTCACAAGGCAATTGCAGCACTTCTAATCGAGAAAGGAGCCGATGTCAATGCTTAAGGCGGACATTATGGCAATGCACTTTATGCAGCTTCAGCAAATAGTCACGAGGCAATTGCAGCACTTCTGATCGAGAAAGGAGCCGATGTGAATACTCAAGGCGGAGACTATGGCAATGCACTCCAAGCAGCGTCAGAAGGAGGTCACGAGACAATCACAGCACTTCTGATCGAGAGAGGAGCTAACAAATGATTATATCAGAGTAGACAAAGCAAAATGATACTGATAATTTTGCTTTTACTTGGGAAAACAAATGTGTTTTATAAATCTTCAGACCATCTACTGAAAAAATGAAGTAAAAAAGTTTCATTTCAATATTCCTGTAACGTGCTGCACTTATTACAGTAACACAGTTGCCAACTGCGCTTCTGCAGTACTCCAATACTTCTTCTCTATAAATGTTTATAACTTTGTTTGAAAGGGGCTTGAGGAGGTAGCCTCTATATACCCCAGTACTCCAATAATATTCTGGAAGGTTCAAGTTCATTCGGTCAATGGTGTGATGGGCTTGGTGTGGCACGGATGGCCACGTGATAATTCACCATCCTTTTAAGGTGGGGCTCCGAATCTTCTAGCGAGTGTGCAGAAGGAAGCCGATTTTGTAAGCGTCTGTGGCCTTAGCTATCTTCGCTGTCGAACTACCATCGTCTGGTACCCGTATAGATCATCCTCACATCACCTCAGACCCACTCAAATTCCTTGGTTCTGTCGAAAGACACGCTTCCTAGCGTCGCATGAATCCGATCAACCTCACTCCTCTGCCCAGCTACTCTCAGTATCAAATCATGCCGACATCCCGCCAATTTAAAGTCACACCGAAGAAAAGGTGGAACAAATACAGGAGCCCAGTCACAATTGCGGAGAGAAGTCGCCAAGCGCTATTGGGTTGCTTCGCCAGTCACCAGAAGCCAGGGTCTATAAGTTGATGGGTATGTTTGATGGACTATGGCTGTAATTGCACGTAATGGAATTGTATCAGAGCAAGATTAAATGTATAATATACTTTCAACGCAGGATGCACAAGGTTGAAACGCGAATTTATGTTTGAGCATTGGCATAGATGTACCATAGTGTAAGCTTGTAGATCTAGAAGCTTGAGAATTGACCCTTCTACGAGGATGAATATGCCTCCGTAGAGTCTGTTCGTCATTCATTACAATGCAGTCAGAGCTGACAGATTAATCTCTGGAAACACAGCCCCAAACCGCTGCGGAAACGCTCGCATATAGGATCTCCATGTCTCTTTGCAATTGTCACACAGCCGAATGCCTCCAAACTGCCTGGCCATCATGGAACTATCAAAGACTGCATGAGAACAGTGACGACAATGCTTCTCAGTGCTGCTCTGTAGAAGCTCCAAAAAGCCAGGAAACATATGCTCGTCTGATTGTGCCCTACCGTCCGCGAAGCCTGCCTTCATAACACGCTGCGCACCGATCTCCTCGACCAGGTGCCACAATTTGAAATTACTACGGGTCAATTTCACAACTTCTTCTGTCTCTGGTTTCCCGATCATCAATCCATCCTCTACGAACCGATACCTTCGCGTCGTCATGTGGATTGGACCTCCGAAGTATCTGGTGAAATTGAGGACGCAGCGCTTCGCCGGATCTCGTGCCCAAGCAACATCTAGCGCCCAGAGCACCTCTCGATATAATCGAAAGCTTGCCGCCCGTGTCTCTTCTCCAACGTATCCAAAAGTGCTGTTCGTTTCGCCCTCGGCTCGGTGTTTGTAATAGGCGACGGCATCGTAAAGTGTATCGCCCAACTCCGCAATAAGCTCCCACTGGTCGTCATTAAACAGATGATCATTGAAATCATTGCAAGCCAACGCGCTGGCGATTGTATACCGAGCAAGAGCGTCGCAGTCGCGGAGGCGAAACCAGGTCTGCGGGCACTTCGTAAGGGCGTTGAGATAGCGACTGAAAAGGTCAGAATCCAGTCTTTTGCTTGACTTCTCAGCTGAGATGAGCAAAAATGTTTTAAACTCGCGGGACATAGGGTCGTGCATGGACGTCCCACCAAAGAGAATGTTGAGAAGGTCATGTATATCGTAACCGACAACCCTCTGACGACAGTCATCCGGAATCAAATCGCCACGGAATTCGGCAATAATAGCGATGATGATAGTTCGATTGAAAGCCAAGTATCGTTCCCAATTGGTCCACTCGGGTATCACGCATCGAGAATATTCCCAAGCGCAAGCAAGAGTCTCGTCAATAATTCGCTTCGGGAGATCCAAGGGTTCCAGACCAAGTCTTAATTCTTCCGGGAAGAACCAATTATCGCTGTACCCTTTGGCACCTTCTTCTTCCGCTAAACCGCCGTTGCAGTCTCCCATTTCCGTTGCCATGGTGCATAAGAAGCTTGAAGGTACGCGCGAAAGATTGGGTACCAAGGTATTCTGGAACTAGAATGCAAAGCCTGCTTGACAGGACTTCTTCTTAAGGCAGGAAAAACACGATGTTAGACGACGAAGCGGTGGTATCGACAAGGGTATGACAAGCAGGATCATCCCAGCCGAGTTTTCATTATTGACGGATCATCCCCAGATCATCCAGGGTTAGTCAGCTTACATAAAGTTTTGCTGTGCATGCTAAGTCTGCTTCCCCATGCCGTTTCTCAATTTTACTTTGATCAAAATGGCGTTTCAAAGCTGGGAACTATTGGTCTCTGGGCGCGGACTTATCGCAGGAGTCGCGCTGATGCTTGTTAGCGTCGCCCTGCATCGCCATTACTTCAGTGACCTATCAAATGTCCCAGGCCCTTTCTGGGCATCCATTACTCGGCTCTGGCATGTATGGTACATCCTCAATGGAAAGCAGAATCTACATCTCAAGGCTCTCCACGAGAAATACGGCCACTTCGTTCGCATTGCTCCCAACGAGGTAAGCGTCAGTCATCCGGATGGCTCGACGCTGCTTCTCCGTGCAAAATTACACAAGGTTGGGTTTGGACTCCTTCTGGAAACAACGACTGATTATAACAGAGCGAATGGTATACGGTAACTGCGGTCCCTGACTTTCGCTTTCGGAACCCTATGTCAACAACAGACCCGAAGAAAAAGATAGCCCTTTCGAATCACTTTGCTCGAGGCTACAGCAAAATCCTAGAATCGGAGCACAAGATCAATAACAATATCATGGACTTACTCTCGAGGATGAACACTTATGCGGAAGGCCAGACGATTATGGAGCTGGATAGATATATAACATACACGACATTTGATAATATTGGTACTGCCTTCTTCTCAGAGTCCTTTGGATTTCTCCGAGCAGTATGTTATCCCCTAGCCACACGTTGCCCCAGTCTCGAGCTTACCTTCTCTAGGGACACGACATTGGTGGGACGCTGAGGAATAACGTTATGTTGAGCAAGTTTGCAGCAGTTGCGGGCTTCTTCATTCTCCCTTTGCGTATCCTTGTGAATCCCCTAAATAGCTGGGCTGCGCTTCTGCCTATGGGCCACCTCTTCACAACCACGTCTGCGGCTATCAGAAGGCGAGATATTAGCGATGAAGCTCGTTGCGATGTTTTAGAGCATTGGATTAATGCTAGCAGAGGTAGTTCTGGTCAATTGAGCCTCCGTGACATCGAGGCGCAAGCCAACGTGAACGTGGGAGCTGGCGCAGAACCAGTCTCTTGTGCGTTTTTCTCTCTGTCCCCCTCACCTTTGCCTAACTGAGATTACGCACAGCCGCAATTCAAAGCTTTGTCTACCACATGATACAACATCCCAAGGCATGGTTGAGGGTTCTTAGCGAGATTGATGCTGCACAAGCTCGGGGCTTGTGTCTGGACCCCGTTATTACATTCCACGACGCCGAACAACTTCCATATTTCAGAGCTTGTGTTAAAGAAGCATTGCGTATTTTTAGTCCGACTACCATGGGCTTGCCTCGCGTGGTGCCGAAGGATGGAATTACTATTGGAGGCCGTCATTTTCAAGGAGGGACAATTTTGAGTATTTCTCCACAGAACGTGCACCAGATAGCTCAGATGACAACTTGGTTACTAATAATTTCTAGGGTGGTACATTCCTCAAAGGCGATCTGGGGTGCAGATGCTCAGGAGTGGAACCCAGAGCGTTGGTTGTCAGGGAATACGAAAGACCTAGACAAGAATTGGTTGGTGGTCAGTCGTCTTGCTCAATGGATCCTGAGTATGGGCTTATAATGGTAGTTCTCTGCTGGATATATGATGTGTCCAGGACGTCACTTTGCGAGAATGCAGATCTTAAAGATAGCAGCCACTATGGTTCGAGATTACGACATTCGTCAGGTTGACCCTAGAAACGTCTGGGACTACCAAGCTAACTTTACAGCCTTGACACACTCGTGGCCAGTCTATGTTGAGAAGAGGCAAGTGGTTCAGAAGTGATTGTCTAGCCAGGGTAGTTGCAGTTTCAGGAATCCCAATGACGCTCACTGAAAGATGCTCTTGATAGGGTATACTGAAGGAATGATGTCGTGGCGACTTGTCTGACAGAGAAGATCCGCGCAACGAGCTTCTGCATTCTTAACATCCTTCAAGAAGAAACCCATTTTTTTATCTAAGAATCCTGTTTGCCTCCGCTCTATCAAGAAGGCTCCTCAAACCAAGCGACATTGTCGAGAGAAGGGCGTTCTTAGAGATCTCGCCAATGTGGGTGTTTCTTCCAGTATTATCTTGAAGGCGAGACGCTGTACTTGTCAGAAAGTAGACCAAATATAGTGCCGATAGAGCCAAAGACCTTTTCTGTACTCGTAGATGAACATGCATAGGAACACGAGTAAGAACAATATGAGCAATGCGCCGATGATACCACCAGCAATAGTAACGTTTTTCATGGAACGCTGCATAGAGTTGGATGACGGATTGACCTTTCGGACATAAATGGGCTCTGATATCATGTCTGGCTTCACATTGGCTTGGAAAGAAGTTAATGAGAGATGGCATGAATGGGTGTTATATCACCTATGATATTTGTTAGCTCGGTCACTTTAGCGAAGAGATCATCCAGGTGGGTACAGCATGGAGAGGACCTCTCGGTAGACCATCCCATGGTTTGATGATAGACTACCACTGTCATTCAATTTCACCGTGATAACCATGGAAGTAAATCTTCTCCTGTCGGGAACACTGTTTGACTTTTATTTAGAATTCTATGTCATAGCGCAAACACGACCAGGCTCAAAGAACGAAAGCTCCATCAGAGTTGCGCCAGTGGAAGGTCCAGAAGGTAGGTAGTGGCTTTCAAGAGTCTCCCAGCGAGCATATTCCACAAAAGGTATCATGACTGTTGGCGAAACATACGTCAAAAATCTGTGCTACTATCAGTCAGAACAATGTTCGGAGCGAGTAGCAGATTCCTCACATCTTGTATCTCTTTTAATGTAGCCCAAGAAGTGACCTCGATGAAATTTGACGCTTCTGATGACCATTGATCGGGGTGTGTGAGCATCAATTTTTCATCTTGTGCAGGCGCTACACCTTTCTGCATCATCTCCATTGCGATGACTCCCAGCGAGCGAGCCGAGGCAGATTCTGCGGACTGACATTCATCGAAATGAGCTTGCAATTCTCAGATTAGTGTAGCGATAATGTGAGGTGCTTGAACATACCTATTTTTACTGAACCATCGGGGAGAAATAGGATTTTGGATCCATCAAGCGTTTGGTGCGCGATCCCAAATCTAGAAAGATGTTGCATTCCTTGATAGACCTGAATGGAGTCATTAGAAAAGCTCTAATAGAGGATTGGGGGCTTCCCTGGTGACAAGTTGCAGACACGTGTAGCTCAAGCAATGGAAGGGGAATTGCGATAATATGCTGCAGAGTAGTGACAGTATAGTCGGTGACAACGAAGAAATGACCTTTGAATCGAAAGATTTTTATTATTGAGAGCAGGTTTTCGTGTTGGCAGCTTCTGTAGTTCTTGAAATGATCCGAGGAAAGCTCTTTCACAGCAACCATCTTGGTCGGCGCCGTTCGTGTGTATGCTGCGGTGATTTCACCACCACGCTGGAGAGGGCGGAGCGCAGTGTAGAAATCCCACGGACTTTTAATTTCGGGAGATAGAGATCGTTGTTGTTGGATTAATGTGATCTTTTCTTGAGGGGTCGGCCTCGACGGCGAGGAGCCGGCTGGGTTAATCTTCAAGCGTATCGTAGGGACGGTGCGAAAAGCTTCTTTCGACTGCGACACAATCGGAAACTCGGTATCTCTTGCTGTGAACAGTTTCTGCAAGCCTTTACCACCAGGGAATACGGTATGACGGTCACTCACAGGCTTCGAACTTTTGAAGTCAGTAGCTAGGTTCTCTTGCCTGAGGACAAGGTCGCTAGCTACCTTTGAGCCTGGAAACTCTGTCAATGGTCGAGTGCTCTTCTCCATGGCTGAAGGGTAGGTTTCTGATAGAACAAAGATAAGAAGATATCCAGAATGAGCAGGATAATTGAGTGGATCCAGGGATGACCTCAGGAATGACCTTGGGATGATCACCCTGGGCCACTATACTGCCTGGATTGTACACTCCGCCTGGATTGCACACTCTCCTTGGATTGCACACTCTCCTTGGATTGCACACTCTCCTTGGATTGCACACTCTGCCTGGATTGCACACTCTGCTTGGATTGCACACTCTCCTTGGATTGCACACTCTCCTTGGATTGTACACTCCGCCTGGATTGCACACTCTGCCTGGATTGCACACTCTGCTTGGATTGCACACTCCGCCTGGATTGCACACTCTGCTTGGATTGCACACTCTGCTTGGATTGCACACTCTCCTTGGATTGCACACTCTGCCTGGATTGCACACTCTGCTTGGATTGCACACTCTCCTTGGATTGCACACTCTCCTTGGATTGCACACTCCGCCTGGATTGCACACTCTCCTTGGATTGCACACTCTGCCTGGATTGCACACTCTGCTTGGATTGCACACTCTCCTTGGATTGCACACTCTGCCTGGATTGCACAC
>Ga0207886_10333_pt1 | contig 8152 bp, 6 predicted proteins | sample LinPmetageLP35_FD_184048 | JGI IMG/M metagenome (GOLD analysis project Ga0207886, IMG submission 184048) | Marine viral communities from the Pacific Ocean - LP-35 (SPAdes) | ecosystem: Environmental > Aquatic > Marine > Oceanic | place: Pacific Ocean | collected 2009-08-31 | reverse complement strand
GGCGATGGAGAGATCAAGCGGCAGCGGAATCGGACCTTAGGCGTCGCTCGGAGCATGAATTGAATCAGCTTAAGGCTACAAATCAAGCACTTCGACGGGAGTTACAACAAAGCACAGCAGCGGCAGATTTTTTCAGAGACAACACATACCAACATATACAAGTAGTGAACAGAATCATGGAGCTGGCAGAGGGGTTGAAGACCAGAGCGAGCCCTAGTGGGAATCTATACGAATGTGTTCCCTCGGTAGACACCGAATGAAGCACCTAGATAGAGACGTGGAGAACAACTATATGAAACTCACTGTCACTATCATATTGAAGGGGTAATACAAGGAATATTCCACCTTGGTTCAACTTATAAGGAATCAGAACCAGGTATTGTCTTCGTCAGAATCCGAAAGCGAGCTGAAACAGCGGAATACTTCTAACATGTCCTACATAGCGGGAAACAGTTGGATATCAAGAAGAGCTGATAGCAACATGCTTATTTATATATGCTAGCTGTCTGGGTGTTCTTATGTAGACAATAGACTGTAGCTACCTAGTGGGCAGCCACATGCGATCTGGGATCCAACAGAAACCCTGGAACTTTCCGCTCCATATCGTATGCCTCAGATTAAAGATGCGCCGTCAATATCTCTCCCAGGCCCAGTTCTCATCTGGAAAATTGGAGCATTTCTCAGACTCTGTCGTCTTTGCGGTGGTTTGAACTTGGAATCAATCCACCTGTCTGACTTGATGCTTGAGGGTTACGATATCCTGATGGTCCCCGCGATTGAAGATTTTATTCAACGGAAGACAGATGACAACCCTTTGAAGATTAAGTTCTCGGATTGATTGGGGAGGGAGGCGGTTTCATGATATCACTCTGACGAGGATAGAATTTTGTTGATTATTCTTCGCTCTTGACTTGAAATCTTCCAGCCTAAAAGCCAGCTTATACGCTGCATCAGTACCTGGACAAGGTCTGGGGCAAGTTGACCACACTCCTCGACCAAGCAGGAATTCAGGACAGTACATGAGGCTTTCACCTCGCATGCTGTGTATAGCATAACCAATGATCTTAGATCGTCCACGCCATCGACAAGATCCGGAGTATAAGTAAGTTACTAGAGAAAGCCGAATTGTGGGCAGACATAACGAATGGATTAATTGGGCTTGACAGTGAGATGGTTGAGTTAGTGGATGGGGAGAAGTGGAAGAAGAGGAAAGAAGGAAGATAGAGAATTGGAGATTCATGGGCAGGACGAAAGCTTATATACATGTGCCTAGCTCTAGCGCATATTCAAAGGTCACGCTAATGACATTTTGCCATATATATCCTTCATTGGAGAAGATATTGATAGAGTAAATCTATTGGGTGCATCGTGCCCCCGTCTTTTGCCTTTATCATATATATGAAAGGCTAATCCAGCTATAAATGAGTGTGGAGTGGCGCCACGCTGCGGGTTTGTTGGTGGCTTCGACTTGAACCTGGCTAGTTACATATGCGCGCAAGAAGGAGAAAGAACACGCACTTTTCTTGCAGCTCTCAGACATATTCGAATGTCCCAGCACCTTGCACGTTCTCTCCTGCGTACGAGTGCGTGTTAATGGAAGGCGGTTACAATAGGAGCCCGTTGCTAATAGGGGCCTGAACATCGACAATATTATCACCGCTAACATCGGGGGATCTGAAGCACGTCATGACAATGACCTCTTGCGTCGTAGCCGGCTTGGAGGCGAAGATCGAGCAATCCCACACCCACTCCTGTCCCGGGTCGATTTCGGTCTCTCTAGGAACTTACATGGTATCCTGTTGCAGCGGAACAGCCTTTTCGTGTCCTTGCATTACACGTGGGCCTCACGAAGATAAGCTATGCCGGTCATTATCATTCCTGCATATGTATGATAAATGGATTCCTATAAACGGGAAGGGGTAAAAAGGTGGATTTCTGAATGTTGTCGTTCGGCTGTTTTAAGCGAAGCCCCTAAACGCTAAGCGAGGAAGGCGCATTTTAGCTTCAGCCTGCCCCGGGTTCAGACTAATCACCTAATTGAGCCCCCTGGCCCCCGGACAATGGAAAAACCAAGACCCAGGATCTGACTAACTGAACCTTTTTAAAACGCGGTATATCAGTTGCGAAAGTTCTCCTGATGAAATAAGATTAAACGGCGAAAGAGTTTGAGATGGATGTGAATGAATGGTTGGTAATGTAAACGAATGCCACTGAAGATGGAAGCCTTGCTGAACGCTCCTTCCCACATAGGTTATTCAGGGACAATGCTATTGAAAGCGTCGGCGATGGATCCCCTATCTCACCCTTGACGCCGTCGCCTCTTGCTTGAGCTCTCCACACCAGGGTCCAAAACAGTTCCAACTCCTAGCCGCTCGAGGTCTGCCTTCAGATTGTCCTTTTGTGCCTCTGCTGCACGCATAGCCCGTCTCAGCTCATCGCCGATGTGAAGGCTGCCTTGTCATTCCAGGAATGCCCCTCTATTCCGTACCTTTCTACAACACCCCTCACAGATTCCTAGTCCCCTCAGCCCAGCAGCCAGTTATGTGTCAAACATGGCCTTTCCCTACGGAATCTGCCTCGCTCACGCCGCTGGATTAGACTAAGGGGTGAGGAGTGGTTCCTTTCTCCATTCTCAGGCCATCATACTCCCAGGTTCATAGCATCACATGTCACAGGAGGGAGACTAGCACACATCTCTGCCCCTCAGCTTACCCCCATGGACCGCCGACGACTTCTGCAGCCACTCCCGGGCAACTCGTTGGTGACGTGGATGTAGATATGCAAGTCGATTAGTACCCGTTATTGCGCAGGTCGTGCCAGGGACCAGGTGCGGGATCAGCTTGATCTCACCCAATATCGAGAACTACCGTCAATGCCTTATACCAAGGCAGAATTGGCCACCATACACCGGCATGAGCGCCAGGTGCACCCCTAGTCAGGCACAATAATGCGTGCAGGGTTTGAGAGATGGTGTGGTGGCTAGATGTCCAAGGTACCCACCCTTGCCTTTGTATGGCGCCTTGATGCAGGATCATATCGACCAAGGCATACTTCCTTAGCTCTCGGGGAACTTCTTCCATGGTGCCGATACGAATCCTTCTAGGGTGGGCGAACTACGAGGAATCGATGTTGTATAAGTTCGTGGGGTCTGGCTTTCTTCCCTCATCACCTCTCCTCCCTCATCGACCTCCCCTATCAATCCTTCTTCCTTGTCAACCCTCGTTCCTCATCAACCCTCACTATCCTCCATACCAGGCTACTGGAGAACCATCTGTTCTCGCTTGCAACGTCTATCCGTTGATTGCCCTTCGCCAATATGGGATCGACATCTTCTCGTTTTGAACGAAGGTGGTGGGAGGCAGAAGCTCAGCGAAAGGTGGCGACCACTAAAAGCATCGGTAAAGTGGAAGTCATCTGCTCGCTTATTCCCGGTGTGGATGAGATGGCGATGATCGACTACTTGAAGGAACGTTCCGATCTCGATACACTCTTCGCGCTACATTTCAAATATCAGAACCTCTCCGGGGACCAACGTGAAGACCCCTCAGCTTTGACAGTTGATTTCAAGGCCAATGAACTCTGGCGGTTGCTTCGAATGCCACCGGGTTGTGGTGAGGCTCCATGGGACTGGAATTGGCATCCGACACTCGAGGGGGTCCCTTCCGAAATTGCAGCCGAATTCCATGCGGCCGTGTGTCAGGCGGTCTTCCGAATTCCCTTCTCTGACTTCGTGAAGTCTGCCCTCGGATATAACACGAAGGCTCACTTTCTCAACAGTCTAGTCGATGCCGTATGTGATGTACGCGCTAACCTCCGTACGGAATATCAAGGTTGCCCTAGGACACAAGAGATTTATGTTGAAGTTGAGAAAGTAAGTAAACATGGAAGTCGTGTGAAAGGAGTACTGACTAGGGTAGGCATTAAAGCAGGGACATCACCCACTAGCGCATTGGATCGTTGCTAGCAGCCTGAACCAGAGTGCGGGTGCCCCATATGACGCCTTCGCCGCGAAGTTTGATATAATCCAGAGAATCTTTACAACTCGCAACTTGGACGTCGTACTCAAGCGTCTTGCGGATTTAGAACGGCGGTTTGCGCACAGTAGTCAGAGGTACAATTGGCAGAAGTGGTCAACAGATCTCGACTTCTGGCAGTGCGTTGATGGAGCATTATGGTCTGGGAAGTTCACTACTCCATTTATGCCACCGCACTTGCCAAGTGAGGACCAGGAGGAGAGGTTGCGTTTCCTCGAGGAATTCGATATGGCGCCTGAAGACGAAGCTCGAAGGAGTTCGAGCGGAGTGATTGCCTTCGTGAAAAGGTTGAGAGTGCGGGAGTGCGGGTCTAGAGGTCGGAATTCTCATCACACCATCAAACATGGCCTGCTGATGTCTGGACTTGTATCCGAAAAGTTCCTAAAGCATTCTACTCGGGGTCTGGAGCCTGATATTGAGATCGACAATTTCGATGGGCAGTCTGGGGATTCGTGAATAGAACTCATGCTTTTGTTTGTAAACATCCGAATTAGGACTCGGTTAAGAAGCGAGATGATCTTAGGATGTAGGCTAGCAGCATGTCGCAATGCCTCGTCTGATGTTTTCTGATTAATTTAACATTGCAACTTCTCAAAAGAGTAGTCTGTTCACAACTCCATTTAAGAGCTATAACAGAGTAACGAGACCAATGCGGGCTAATATCGCCAGACCAGCACGACGACAGGAACAACAACGGTCACAACTAACAGGATGACGATACTACCCACCAAACATAGACGCCACTTTACACTCCTCCACATCATCTTCTTGCATCTTGTACGGACATCACCGCTGTGTTCTTGCGAAGATGCAGCTAGACTATTAGCTATCCCTCTTCGAGGCTGCAAATTACCTCCACGTTGCGACTCTCCCCAAATGCTTTTTCGTATTACGCTCGCAATACCATTGGGCTGCGCTTGAGTCAAGCTATTTGCCATTCTAATTAATGGAAGAATAACTCGAACCAGGCTCTGTTTGAAAGAATGAGATGTTGAATTGTAGGAATGTAGAACAGGGCAAAGATATACTATATTAGCCAGGATCGAGGCGCGAATATAGACTATAAGTTAAGTACCTTTCATTCTGGGTGTCGAACTGGGCTCCCTCTTATGGCCGTTGGACTAACGTTAAATGTGATATTTTTAGCTTCGGAGGCAGAATTTGCTCCCCTAGAGGGAACCGCATCTGACACCTCGATTTCAATGATACTTATATCTTAGTTTGTGTCGTCTTCCCCATTTAGTACACTGTATATGATACGCTATAGTCGCTGGTCTACTACGAAACAACTTCAAACTTTTTCACTTCGAATTAACGACTCAAAATGCCGCAAGTCCAAAGCTGGATAAAGATAGGAGCCTTGTTGGCCTTCTCCTCTACTACTATCTGTTGTGTAGTATTAGGAATCCATATAGTGGCACAGGACAAAACCAGGAAAGCCGGAATTGCAACCTTGATTGTGCGTACCTGTCTCTCTCGCAATGCTCTTTGCTCCACTAATAATTTCTTAATGCAGTTCAACTTGACCGATGTCCATCTACCAGACCCCTTGGTCAAGCCACGTGCCATTCCAGCAAGTGGCCTTCTCCAACCAATCCAAAGCGAGGTTCAAAGCGCGGCAAGCCTCCTTAACACGGCCATTTCCGCTGCTTCTATCAAAGCTCAGGGGGCTGCAGGTGCTGCTGCAACTGCTGTCTCCGACATCACCAACATCACCGCCATCGAAGCAATGATCCCAAGAAATTGTTCCCTTGGCACCAAGCAATTTTGTATTGGGTTCGAAAACAAAATAAATTGCACTGACTTCCCATTAAATATTTCTAATATAGTACCAAAAGCTGTTATTAAATTTATTGGCGACGAAATCCAATCTCTTCAGCCTCTCGAGGGAATTTTGGCAAAGGTCACACTCGCGAAAATTCAAGACAGTTTGATTCTTGGTCTAATATTCACCCTTTTAATAATACTTATATTTACCTGTTTGTTTTTCGAATTTATTTCTTTTGCCGCTCGTTTGCTGAAACTAGGGGTCTGTTTGGTGTCTGTGTTTTGTTTTGCCCTTTTTCTTTTAGCTTACCTTACTCTACACCATGTCCAATCAAAGATTCAGGACTTTAAGTCTGTTATTATGGTAGAGGAAGGACCTGTAAGTAATCTGAGTATAGGGGCTGTTATCTGTGCCGGGATTATGATGTTGTTGACAATGCTTATGTCAATCTTAATGTAAGGGGATATGGGATATAGATGGTGTCACTCCTTAACTTTGTTATTGCGCTGCTCGCTATTAATAAAGCCCGGTATAGACCTATTTCCAATCCTTGATATTCGAGAGTTTCGTATGGATTGTGTGGAGCCGTTTTCGGACTCCTAAATTAGGTTATCTATTTTTGGAGGATCCCATTTTGGCTCCATTGCTTTCCAGCAACGGCTTTTCAGATAAAGGTCCAGAAAACTTTAAAGGTGCACTTTTCAGATAAATTTTTACTTTATACATAGGATCCGAGTAAACATGAGCTCCGAAATAAAGTCGCACTCGCGGAGAGAGACTGTAGAGCACTCGGACACGCCTAGTCGGAACAGAAGCCAAAGTGGTCACTATCTACTCTCACAATGGGATGACCTGTCACGCCACAATTCAAGTTTGATGATATATTTGGGTTTGCAGCATTCTTCTTCGGTTTAACCTTATGCTTTTCCCTCTCGGCGTCGTTCCACATTATATCAAACCATAGCGAAGAGGTGGCAGCGTATTGGAATCAATTAGATTATCTGGGAATCGTTATTCTCATTTGGACGTCGACAATCCCCTCTCTACTACAGGTTCTCTTGTAACCCAGATCTTCAGAGAGTATACTGGGGAGTGGTCTCTGTATTGGCTGTAGCTTGCATCTTAGCAACCTTAACGCGAAAGTTTCGACATCCGACCCTCAGGTCATATCGAACTGTCATCTAACTTACACTCTCCTTGGCCTTTAGTCTATGATTTTCATTACACATGGGCTCATTATCCATGGCTGGGACGTTCAGAATCACAGGATGAGCCTGACGTCCCTGCTAATTACGGGAATGCTCAATGTCCTGGGAGCTGTAGTTTATATAGCAAGGATTCCAGAAAGGTGGCATCAACAGCGATACGACATTTACGGAAGTAGCCATCAGATATTTCATTTCTTAGTTGTCTTTGCTGGTTTGACACACATGTTTGGATTGCTGAGCGCCTTTGACTTTGTCCATTCGCAGGTTAATCTATGTGCTTGAAGATTGAGGGTGCAGTTACAAGTGGTTATCATGACCTCGACTCTTCAAGACCTGGATCAGCCTTAGCAAGGTTGTCGCGGAGCTATAATTGGGTGGTGAAGGGAGTATACTTAGTCCCTGTTACATAATCTGGCAAGAATTCGATATCATTTTTACTAGATAAATTATCCTGTATAACTTACGGGCTTTATGGAATTCACCACAAGGCACCAGCGTCTAGCCAAGGCTTAATCCAGGAGAAATTATCAACGTGCATAGATGTATAATCATTCACTTGAGATATTCAGAGGACTTCATATCAAACAGAAAAATTGAATATACACAGCCCTTTCAGAGAAAGATGCTACTGGCATGGTCTGACCCATTGAACTCGTTAAGGAACTCTTTACTCGCGGCCACTGCCTGCTTCACATGTGAGAAAAGCAAATTACTTTTCTGTTTAATGGCCAGTTTGCGGGCTATAGCAACTGTGTTACTGATCTGTTTCCTCGGTCAGTAATGTCCCTCGAGGTCTGCGGCATGTGATCTTACCTCCCGACCGTTGAGATGAGTGTTACTCAAGCGTTCCAATTCATCAGCGGAGACTTTTGCTGCTCCATAAAGGGTGTCCGCCCGAGCAAGGCAATTGATCCATACCTCACGCCTCGCTTGGCTCTTCAAGTCATCATACTTCACCTTCAGATGAATTCTAGAGAGAGCTGCCGGATCGAAATTCGACACCCGGTTTGTCGTCAGGAGCATGATCCCTTGGCAATATTCCATCGTGCGGAGGAACACCGAGACGACGCCATTGCGAATCATATCCTTGGGTGCACGTTCCTCGAGGAACACATCTGCCTCATCGAGTAGCAGGATTGCAT
>Ga0207886_10324_pt1 | contig 8315 bp, 8 predicted proteins | sample LinPmetageLP35_FD_184048 | JGI IMG/M metagenome (GOLD analysis project Ga0207886, IMG submission 184048) | Marine viral communities from the Pacific Ocean - LP-35 (SPAdes) | ecosystem: Environmental > Aquatic > Marine > Oceanic | place: Pacific Ocean | collected 2009-08-31 | reverse complement strand
GCTACCGCGAGACGGTGCCCAACCCGAACGCGCTGGTCGTCGTGATCTCGCAATCGGGCGAAACCGCCGACACGCTGGCCGCACTGCGCCACGCACGCGAACTCGGCCACACGCATACGCTCGCCATCTGCAACGTGGCGACCAGCGCCATGGTGCGCGAGACGCAGCTCAAGTTCCTCACGCGCGCCGGCACCGAGATCGGCGTGGCGTCCACCAAGGCATTCACCACGCAGCTGGCCGCGCTTTACATGCTGGCGCTCACGTTCGCCAAGCTGCGCGGCCATCTGAACGCCGAACAGGAAGAAGATGCGCTGCGTCATCTGCGTCACCTGCCGTCGGCGCTGAACGCAGTGCTGGCCCTGGAGCCGCAGATCATCGCGTGGTCGGAAGAGTTTGCCCGCCGTGAAAACGCGCTGTTTCTCGGTCGCGGTCTGCATTACCCGATTGCCCTGGAAGGCGCGCTCAAGCTCAAGGAAATTTCGTACATCCACGCCGAGGCCTACCCGGCCGGCGAACTCAAGCACGGTCCGCTGGCGCTGGTGACCGAGCAGATGCCGGTCGTGACCGTCGCCCCGAACGACGCGCTGCTTGAAAAGCTCAAGTCGAACATCCAGGAAGTGCGCGCGCGCGGCGGCAAGCTGTACGTGTTTGCCGACGCCGATACGCACATCCAGTCGAGCGACGGCATCCAGGTGATCCGCATGCCCGAGCACTACGGCCAGCTCTCGCCGATCCTGCACGTGGTGCCGCTGCAGTTGCTGGCGTATCACACGGCACTGGCGCGCGGCACTGACGTCGACAAGCCGCGCAACCTGGCGAAATCGGTGACTGTCGAATAAGTTTCGGCAGGCGCGGAAACAGATGCCACTACTCAATAATTCCGTATACGAAGCCTTCAAAGTTCCGTATACGGGATGCTTTCCCACGCCGGCGGGCTTGTTCCATAAGGCGTATACCGAACTTCCCGGAAATTGCCTGCCACTTCGGCGTTAGTAGGATTTTTGGGCAATTGCGGACGAGCAGTCTGTCGGCATAAGTAGCGCACCTCCTTCCTTGGGTTATGCGGCAGAGAGCGTGGCCGCAAGAAACCGTCGAGACCGTCGCAAGCGCTCTCCCCGGAAAGTGTTTTTTGCGCCGCTCATCTTCGCGCCTGTTGCGAGGCCGTGCACGTAGTGCTGCAATGTCTGGGCATGCCGGTGGAACCGGTGCTCGCGAGGGACTATGACGAGGTACGTGCTCTTCCTCGACTTGGATGGCGTCTAGCATCGGGGCGACTCAATCTGGCGTCTCAGGGTATCGTTAGCTGTGCGCCCGGCCGAATCGAACTGTTCGAGTACGCCGCCATATTGGACCGATTACTCGAGCCTTATCAGCGCTTCGCAAAGCCGACCTGACAACAGACCAGCGTGACCGCCCACAATGAGCAGTCTGTCCGCAAGCCTTGCAATGGCCTGCGCCCGATCGCAATCGACGAGGACAGCGCTTTTTGACTGTCTTCGCGCAATATCCGCGCGGAGACAGTCGCATCTGCGCAGCGGAAGCTTTCTGATATAGGGCAGCGTCCGGTTGCCCGCAAAGTTGCATCGATCACGCGCGTTCGTAGCGTCATCGGCGACTGCTGCGTTGTGAACCTGTAGCCCATGCAGAAAACCCACCACGTGTGCAAGACCACACTAGTTTCCGGGCAGCGCGGAATCCCATAACGAAAAGCCGACCCTGCGTGCTGCATAGGGCACTTTTTCGTGCGCTGTCTAATAGACAACGTCATTCTCTATTAGACAATGCGTGGCGCTTCCTTTGCTGAAGAAGTGCGCACTGCTATTTCAGATTGGCGCCACTCCAGTATTCGGGTCGCCGTAATGCCATTCGCCACGCTCAAATGTCTCGTCGTCCTCTCGCCTGAGAGTCTTGCTAAACCGCCTTGCTCGCGGCGGTGGTGGGACACTGCGTCTATCGGCCATCATTCGCAGTGCCCTTCGGTTATGCCTGTGCGTCGTTCGCGCTCGTGATCTGCTCCATGGCCAGCCGCATCTCTGCTCCAGCAAACCGGGTGCGGTAATGGAGGTAGCCGACGCTCTCCTAGGGCGCATTGCGGAACATGATTCCCACGCCGGGTTTGTCCAGTGGAGTGAAATCCGCGTACGAATCGTGGCAATACGCGGCGAAGAAGTCCATTTCTTGCCGTGTGAGCTTGCTGTCAGTGCCGGATGACTCCATAGATGCCCAGCGCCTCGTTACCGAGGGCGCTCAACGCATCCAACGCCTGCCTTTGCCCTTCCTCAGTTGCAGCGAGCTTGAACGCTTGGGCCATTAGCGTGCGGCTCCGGGTCTCGACGCTCAGGCCCGCCACGTAAACATCCCGCTTCGCGTGCTCAATCGCATGAACATCGCGTAAGAACACCTTGTGTGTGCCCCCCAGCAGATGCTGGCGGTCGCCAGCGTTGACCACTCAAAAATGCCCAGCCCTCCGGGCGGACGGCCTGGGGGAGCGGGAAAGCCAAACGACGGCGACATCGACGCGCTCAGAGGCCGGATTGGAGCAGAGAGCGCGTTTCGATCAACACGCGTGATCGGCTACAGCAAATTAGCGCCCCCGTCTGGGGGCTGTCTGTGAACAATCGTGACGTTTTCAGCGGCCGGGGAAGCCAGCTAAGGGGGCTCTGGCCGGTGGCGTTAGGGCGGCGGGCTTTGCGCCAGATAGGCGTTGGCAGCCCAGGAGGCGGGATCAACGGCACAGCCTTTGAGCGTCAACTGGATGGAGGCCAGCAGCGTCTGCAGGAAGCCGGCACGGAAGCTGTCGCTATGGCGTTCTTGTTAAAGGACGAACAGGTCGGTAGAGCCGCCCAACTGCTACCGATGCGCCCCGCAAACAACCCAGGCCCGGCTATCGGGTGCAAGTCCATCATGACGGCGCCAATGAGCCGCCCAGGGTTTAGCAAGGTTTGTTAAAGCCCGCGCGGGTGTCCAACACCTCATTCTCCCTCATGCCCGAGTTCGGGGGGGCGATTGGCTAGTGCTACGATGCCACACTCATTGATGGTGGCCCAGGTTATATCATCCGCCGTAACAGGGTTATTTGGGTGACCAACTACCCAGCTAAGGGGGGGTAAGCCGTGGGGCGGCCTTCCAACGCATAAAATTGAGCCTCTCAGCGGAGGCATTGAATAAATGAGCATAAAGCCGGCGAGCAAAGCGTTTTCAGTGGAGGGCCGTATCAAGCGCCGCCTGCGAGCACACCTATCTGATTTGGGTTTCCAACGAGCGGAGAATGGGGCGCTGGTACTTCCGGACACCGGGAAGGATACGGTCAGAACTCTGCATCGCCAGCAGCGTCTTGAAGTTCTCTCTCAGAATGCAGGTTTTATCGAGTCCCATATGCGTTCTTTGCTGGGGAATTTTGCCTCCGGTGACGAAATTGCTGTAGAAAAAATTAAACCTGTCTTGCAGAGGGTAAGCGCTGGCACTTGGGAAGCGAACCTGTTCAGGCTCGCCTCGCTGACCTGGTCTGTTCCAGTCTCTGCGGGTTTTGGTCGCCGCATACGCTACTTGGTTTGGGACGAATTTCATGGGAAGCTAATTGGTATTGTGGCAATTGGTGACCCTGTATACAACCTGGCCGTCCGCGATAATCTAATCGGGTGGTCGGTAGCGGATAGAGCGGAAAGGCTCGTATGCGTCATGGATGCATATGTATTAGGGGCGGTTCCCCCATACAACGCGTTGCTTGGCGGAAAGCTTGTGGCGTCGCTGCTGCGAACGCGCGACGTGTATAACGATTTTGCAAGTGCCTATGGTGGTACGACAGGTATCATATCGGGAAAGGACAAGAAGGCTCGTCTATTGGCTATTACTACTTCTTCGTCAATGGGGCGCTCCTCAATTTACAATCGGCTGAAGCTCAACGGTACAGAATACTTTCGCTCGATAGGCTACACGGGTGGTTGGGGGCACTTTCATATCCCAGATGATTTGTTTTCTGAAATGCGCGACTATCTGCGAGGCATGCAGCACAATTACGCAGACTTTCACGCATTTGGAGAAGGGCCAAATTGGAGGTTGCGCACGATTAGAGCGGCACTCGATGCATTGGGCTTTAAGCAAGACATGTTGAAGCACGGGATACAACGAGAGGTCTTCTTGTGTGAAACTGCAAAAAATAGCTTGCGGATACTCGCAGGAAGGGAAAAGCGTCCGAATTTGGCGACACTTCTGACGGCTGAGGAGGTCGGGCAAGCGGCTGTCGAGCGTTGGATGGTCGGACGGGCCGAACGTATGCCCGAATTTAGGCAATGGCAGCGCGATAATTTGCCTGACCTTATCCACGGGGCGACTCGCCGAGACGATGTGCAACCTGTGATAACTAGAATAAGGGCACGACGTTAGTGACGGGCCGTGGTCGACGAACTCCTTGATAGTTACCAGCACTCACTTGAAATTCACTTCAAAGCTCTCTCTGATGCGCGAGCGGCTGAGGGGCTGCCTGTGTATGCGCTCGAGCATGGGCTTGATGCCGAAACGCTCTCAAAGGTCGCTATAGGCCTAAAGCGTAGCCTAACAGTCGACGGTCGTTTGTCATCTCATTGGTTGCTCTGGGTGGTCTACGCGACTGAGCTTGGCTATGACTACGATGGTGAAGAATATTGGCCTTCCTTTGAGCAACGTACGCCTCAATGGAACTGGCGAATCGACCGGCGAGGAATGTTGAGGCAGTGGTTTCACAAGTTCCGCAAATCGTTCCGTGGCGCAATTCCAACAGGGCCTTGGGCAACCCAGTTCTCAATAATCTCATGGCCCATAACACACGCAATCCTTCCTAAGGACCTGCAGGTCCAGTTGGCCAGGCTGATTTACGATGAACGATATTTGATAGCTGAGTTCATTGATGCTCAGCCGGAAGAGGTCGGAAAACTAGTTGCCGCATCGGCCTACGAGGCCTCGGCGAGACTGCGAAATTTCCTAGAGCAGCCCGTGTTGGCCGGTCGAATTGTTCTGGGATTGCTTGGCGCTGCGGGGCAGTCGACAAATTATTGGTTACAGCCGGAGACGATTCAGAGAATCTTGATAGATCTCGAGCGCCACAGTCATGCGAAGGCCTGGTTGCGAGCGGCGAGGTCCACGGTACAGTCGGCGAAGATAAAGCTAGCGTCGCCGGCTCGCGTGCCGACGGCGCCGAGGGCCACGGTAGAGGCCAGTCCGGCAAACGAGGAGAAGGTCGCTCTCAAGAGCGTTACACCGCAGCTTCTCCTTCTTAGGGAGGAAGATGACAGGTGGACACCAGTTGTAGAGATTCCCTCGTTCAGAGCGATTGCCGGAATGAATCCGCGCTTCGCGACACTACTGCGCTCAAGTAGAGCTAAGGTGCAGGGAACCACGGCAGGATGGAGTGCGCCAGGCTGGCTGCTTTACGGCCCGCACAAGAAGAAGCTTGCTAAGTGGCCATCGCTCAATACGTCTCTGGTGCAACTTGAACACACGGACAAAGCTTTGGAGTATTTGCTGCGCTCCGAGTGTCGAATTGAGGCTGCTCAATGTTGGCTATTCCGAGTTCGGCCAGATGGAAGCGCTGCGGAGGCTCCTAGTCGCACGATTCATTCTGACACCCAGTACATTCTCCTCTACCACGCTACTGACAGCGCCGAATCTCCCTTCCCTTCCATACATGTTGAGTGCGATGGGATTTCGGCACTTGCAGTCAAGGTCACATCCGAAACGCCCGCTGACGCGCTCCGATTTCTGTCGACGCGTCACCTCAAAGTAGAAAGGCATCTCCGAATCTGGCCTGTAGGTACACCGCCGAGGCGCTGGTCGGCAGACGGCAACGCCGTGTGGCTACGTGGCGAGACGCCGACGCTTGCACTGTGTCATGACGCGGACTGTCAGTCTCTTACGATGACGCTTGCCGGTCAGCCTCCTGTAACCGTGGGTCCCATCGCTGCTAAACAACCAATATTCTTTGGCCTCCAAGACCTGTCGATTGGTAGCCATATCCTCAGCGTCACCGCAAGATACAGTGCGCAGTATTCCGACGGCGGCCAACAAGTTTTAACCAGCAACGCCGCTCTTAGCATTCTTATCCGGGCGCCGCAGGAGTGGGTGCCGGGTGATATCTCTCACCGTGGATTCATAGTTTCTTGCGACCAGGTTGAGCCAACGCTCGACGCCCTTTTGGCAGGCCGCCTGTCAGTATCGATTGCGGGGCCTCGAGGGCGTGAAGTCAATTGCAGTCTTGAACTGATGGATTCGTCGGGTTCGGTGTTGTCCAGCGAACCGATTGGGACGGTCTGCTTGCCCGCGAAACGCACTGATTTTGATGCTCGTTTGCAAGGACATCTTAAGGGCATAGAGGACCCGATCCACTACTCGACGGCTAGCCAAAGCCGGCTGGTATTTGATGGCGGCGACTTGGGGGTGTTTCGTCAGGGACTAAAGCACGCGGCGCTCCCATTGCGGTGGTGTATCAAGAAAGGAAAGATGCTTGAGCTCAGACTGGTCAATGACGGCGACAATGAGCTCCCAACAGAAATCACTTTCTATCCCTTTGAACGAGCCAACTCGCCAACCAACATTACGGCTGGCCAAACCGAAAGCGGGTTACACCCCGAGGGTAATGGTGGTTTGTATGTCGCCTCGTGTGGAGAACTGCGGGCCGGCATAGTAGCGAGCGTATGGAGGAAGGCAGGACTTGACGGACTCGCTATTCACCCTAGCTTCAGTACCGACCTGGCGGAGCCAAGTGCGTTGGAGCGGCTTCTCAATAACCTCAGGGATTGGTATGGGGCAAGGGCCTTTGGTCCTCTCGCAAATCAACGAAGAGACATAGTCGTATCCGATTTACGGAACCATCTCTTTGAGCGTTTATGCGGTCGGCGTTGGGCCGCGCTTGAGAGACAAGTACAAAACTTAGGGCTGACTGCGGAACTCCGCAAGTCCTTGGAGGAAGAGGCTGTTCACAAGAAACTTTCCTTCGGGATTGCGCTGTCCAATGGTTGGCGCGAAATCATGACTGATTCGTTCTCGGAAACCAGCCAGCGTTTCCACAAGTGTGCCGAGCGATTTCAGGTTTGCTCTGACGCGGAAATAACCGCAACCGCCTTGCACTTGGCTGCGCAACCGGCTGACATCGTTCGGTCGTTCGGTCCAGACCTGACCGATAGATTGGGCGCAGTAAAGGCGATGCCGGAAATGGTACGAGCATCGCGGTTGCTTGTGATTCTGTCGGGGGACAATGGCAGGGCGAACATCGAGCGGTGGACATCATGATTGTTCAACTGGGAAAGAATGATGTTGTTCGGGTAGCAAGAGCCAACGCGGGGCTGCCTTCTTCTCAGGAGGAAACAACGCATGTAGACGAAGAGTTTCTCGCCGCTTGTCTCCGAAGGGTTGCGGGATTTCATTGCCCGTGTTCGGCGTCCACGCTTCGTACTGTGCTGTTGGAATGCACGAGCGTGTTGGTATCCGATGAGGCGGCACTCTTGGCGACTATAGACCGCGCCATCGAGGCCACGTATGTCGCAGGCGACTTGTTGGAGCTATCGCAAGTTGCGGTGGCGGACGATATGACTCCGGGTACTTGGGTGTTCGCTGCTCCCCCCTCGTTCGTCTCTCGTGCGGAAGGTGTATTTCATATCTTTGGTATGGGCACAGAGGACCCTACGCCTCTACCGTCGGCGTTGCGGACGCGTCTTCGGCAAGTGGGAGCTAATCGATTGCTTGAAGCGGAGCCGGGCGAGGACACTCGCACCATGCTGCTCGATGCCGGTTTTCGAGAGCAGTCAATCGATGTGTGGCTAAAGCTACCGAAGAAGGAAAGTCCACGCGACTACCGGGGCTGTGGGCATGCACTAATCCTGACTGCAGCGAGATAGTCGACCCGAGTCACCGGAGTCAGGTTTGCGGACGCCTCTACAGTCAACCGCGACAGCGTTGTGGATGTGGGTCACAAGTGCTGGAGCTGTTCACATGCCGCAATTGCGGAGCCGCATACGGCCGAGCCTACGCGGATAACGTGGAGGAGCCGCAGGCACTATGGAACGAGCCAGGGAAACAGCTACGGATGGAGAGCGGCGACGTGTCCGCCATGAATCCGCTGGACCTCCTGCTTGAAGAACCTCGACAACTCGACAAGGTAGAGCCTGTCTCATACGACATGGATACCGGCCGCGTGAACGCTCCGGTTCTGTCTGACCGCGTCCGACAAGTGTTCATAAGAAAGGACCGCTTGCAAGGCGTGGCGAACGATGACGGTGAACGGGACGACCGGCTCGAAGCCCGAGGGCTATTCATTCCTTGCGGTGTATGTGGCACGACTGCAGCAT
>Ga0207886_10316_pt1 | contig 8570 bp, 6 predicted proteins | sample LinPmetageLP35_FD_184048 | JGI IMG/M metagenome (GOLD analysis project Ga0207886, IMG submission 184048) | Marine viral communities from the Pacific Ocean - LP-35 (SPAdes) | ecosystem: Environmental > Aquatic > Marine > Oceanic | place: Pacific Ocean | collected 2009-08-31 | reverse complement strand
ATTCCCTTCGAAATCCCCGAAGCAGCCTCGCTCCAGCATTTCCTTGAGTGGGAACCGTGTGAAGTCCATCTCCGGCTCCTGATCGACGACCGAACTGTCCGTTTCGACGTCTTCGATCAGGATGTCTGCGGGGATGCCCAAGCCCTGGTTGAGTCGGCGGATCATGGGCAGGGACAGTGGTCGCTTGCGCGACAGCACCTCCGAGACCTTGGAGATCGAGCCGATGTAAGGGATCAGATCCTTGCGGGAGAGCTGCATCTGATCCATGCGGAAAAGAATCGACTCGATCGGGTCGGCCTTGACCGGGGGAACGGTTTGGCGTTCGAAGTCCTGGATGACCAAGGCCAGCAGCTCGAGCTCGTTTTCTTCTTTAGAGTTGGCCTTGGGGTCGAGCGACATGAGCGCAGACAAGCGCGCCATCGCTGCTTCGTAGTCTTCCGCACTCTTGATGATCTTCACATTCATCGCCATCTCCACCTGTCGTTTGCTTGCCTTACACACGTCTGCCTAGAACTTTTTCTTGTCGTACTCGGCATGTGTCCCGACCCACTCCACCACCACCAGTCCGTTCTGATATCGGACCTTGACCACAAGCCGATATGAGTTGCCCTTGATGTCAAAGATGACTCTGTTGTCGGCCAAGAAATCCGCGCTTCTGTATCTGCGCTTGATGTCATGCGACGTTTTCCAGTTCTCACGCTCGACATCCGTCTGCCACGCGTCCAGTGGCCCACGCGAGGCTGCATGATCTTTTTTGAACGCCTCGAGGATGGGCAAACCCAGAATTCGCATGTAGGGACGATGTGTTCATGGTCAGGCTTGCATTGTATTTCCCAAAAAGGGAAATGTCAATGAGGGACCTCGATGAAGCGAGGGAAGTCGGTGCAAACCATCGACCGGCGGACAGTCACCAGGGGCATGTTCGAGAGGCTGGCAGGAAGCTCGTGAGCCCGACACGGCGCTGCTCGACATCACGTAGTTGCTGGATGGCGGGGTAATTGGGCCAAATCGTCGAATCCACGCCCTCAAGACCCATGCAGTACTATCTGGTTCTGAAAGCGGACGCGGGTTCGGTTCCGTGTTCCACCACCAAACATCTTTCAAACGGCTTCAACGTTTGGCAAAAAACCCCGCTGGGCTTGGCTCTGCGGGGTTTTTTGCTGGTACACCAAGTACGCCGATCACTGAACTCGCACCGGCTGCCATGCTTGATGAAGCCGCCTGCACACCAAGCTACTCGTAGCTCATCACAAAAGTCAGCGAGCTATTCGCTGTGCCTGCTCCAACGACTGGAGCGGTTTGCCGATAGGCTGCTTTTAGCGGGATACTGAAATTTCCACCAGCCTTGTCGTACTCGCTGAAGGCGACCTTCTCGTTCAACACCGCCGGCTCTCCGTTCTGGTTAAGAACCTGCAGGCCGACGCCCTTGGCTACCGATTCAGCGTCGAGCGCGACGACCGACTGCGCGGCATCCAAGATTTGGGTGTTGGGCTTCAGTAGATAAGAAACCTTGCTGATGCCCGAGGGGCACCCGTTCAGATTGATCGAAAAATTGACAGGCGCCAACGAAGTGCCAACACCTTTGAATTGTCCGACACGATTCCGATCTCCCATCTGCACGATGACATCTGGCGTCTTGCAACTCTGGGCTGTAACGCTTGCCTTTGTGGACGTTCGAACGATAAAGGCGTTGAACTCGTTATTTATGTTGGCATACCCCAGGAGCCCCGCCTCAACGGCAGCGCCCGGCGCAACTGGGCCAATCTTTTTGATCCTTAACGAGAAGGACGTGCCCAAGAATGTGTAGGGGCCCGCTGCCTTTGAGGATGCCAGTGAAATTGCAGCTAGCTGTTCTGCAGTCATTCCAGGCTCCTCGCGCTTGTAGACCAGGCCCCACGCCAGTCCGGTATTTCCGATCGGCATATCGACTTTGGTAGCAGCAGGCGGAATCCCTCCGACCGAATTCACCAAACCCCAGCGGAAGGCGGCAGTACAGGTGAAGGACAGTGTGTCTTGTGCACTGTTCGTTATAGGTGCGCTTTCATAGATCACGGTACCGATGGGTGCATCGCGCGGTACGGTAAAGCTTGAAGGTATTTGAAACGCGAGTTGCTTGACGACGGCGCCTTGCCGAATTGTGCAGTTTGCGGCGTCAGCTGGCGAGGAGAGCAGAGCCGCCAAGAAAAACGCGGTCATACAGAAACCGCGGAGAAGATGATCCGACTCGAGGCGATATAGAGTTTTTTGCATCGACGATTCTTTCCAAGTTTTGCTTATATGCGATGGACCATGCATCCATGGCAGTTGCGCATTCGAGGGCCCGGTGGCTATCTACAACGCAGCGTCTGCCGCTGGTAGTTCCGGCCAGCTTCTGCTTTCGGCAACGCATAGGGTGCCTGGCATTGGCCTTCCTTCCATTTCACCGACAAGGTGCCTTGTTCCTGGCCAAGCAGCACAAAGGCACTGCCGTTCGGGTCTGCAATGCCCAACTGCCTGCCGGTTTGGGCGTCTTCCACGCTGGCGCCAAACGGTACGGGCTTGCCGTCTGCCTGCTGGAAGGTGAACTGCGCACGCTGGCCGCTGTAACCCTTGAAGGTCGCCTGCACAATGGCGCCACGACGCGGCACCACCTGTTTAACGGTGTCTGTCAGTTCAATGTCGGCGCCGAGGTTATGCGTGTCGGGGCGCAGTGCATTCAGGCGGTACGGCTGCGCATAGGACACGACGGCATATCCGTTACGACCGACTGAGGTACCTGCCTCGGTGCGAACATCCACACCCCGAAGGCCCTCCATCTTCATCAAAGCGAAGGTGTCGCCAACCGTGCGGCTCAGGTTGACACCGCCGCCATGGACCACGACCGCGCCCATGGCCCCGATGCTGGCCGATTGGTAGTCATTGGCGACGTTGACGTTGGCCGAGAGCTGGCCTGCATCGGCCTCGTGCGTAATGCTGGCACCGCCCGTTGCACCTCGCCCGCCGTTGGTATAACCGGCTTGCATGGCGTAAGACGTTTTTTCGCTGGCGAAACCGCTCAGGCCGCTCTGAATATTCGTGCCGCCGTTGCTGTCGTTGCTGACGTTGGTGTACGCGCGCTGGGAGTGCAGCTTGCCTCCAAGCGGGATCGACATCGTCAGCATGACCTGCGTATTGCTGCCGTTGTTGCCAAATCGGCTGTCTTTGGTCTGACTCAGGCTCAAGTTGTAGCTGAGCCGCTTCCAGGTGTTGCCGTAGCCGACGCTGATGCTGCGGCTGGAGCCCGGCTGATTCCAATACGTCTGCTGGCTGATGTTCAGATAGACGCTGCCATATTCACGTTGCGGCCCACCCAAGTCCTGACTGGTCGTCAAGTCGATGCGCGAGCGGCTACGGCCAGCTTGCACGCCCGCGTTGCCGAGATCGTTGACGTGATCGCTAAACGTGCGATAGCCCGACGTGGAATACCGATATGCCGCCAGCGTGAAGTTGGTGTTCGTCCGCGTGAAAGTCTTGGCATACAAAACACGCACACTTTGACCGGTATCGCGCTTGCCCTGCACACGGCTGCTCGATTGCGTGATGTCTACCGACAGCGCACCGATCGGTGTGTTGGTACCAACGCCCATGTTAAGGGCCTGGAAATCCCGCGACGCTTGGAAGCCGCCCGCCACGGTGCTGTTGTCCGTGACGCCATAAACAAGCGATCCGCTCACGAGCTTAGGTGAGGCCGTTTGGTCCCCATCGTACTTCCCGGCCGCAAATGCATACTTCAATCGCCCCTTGCGGAGCATCAGGGGCAAGCTGGAAAAGGCTTGGTGAGTAACGCGCTTGGTGCCATCGGCTTCGATGACGGTGATTTCAAGGTCGCCGTTTGAGCCGGTCGGGAAAATATCGGTCAGCTGGAATGGCCCCGGCGGCACGTTGGCGCGATATAGCACGTAGCCGCTCTGGCGAACCTCCACGACAGCATTCGTCGCAGCCTGCCCACGCACCACCGGTGCATAGCCGCGCTCGCTATCCGGCAGCATCGCGTCGTCCGAACTGACCTGCACACCGCGAAAGCGTACGCTGTCGAATAGCGTCGCGTCGGAGTATTGCTCGCCCAGCGTCAGTTGCCCCTTGATGGCGTCGACGTCGCGTTGCAACAACGTGCGATTGCTTTTGAAGCGGGTCTGGCCATCATTGCTTCCGCTCAACGCAGATTCGTTGCGCAGACGCCAACGGCCAATATTCACGCCATTCTGCAGGCCAAGATAATAGCTGCTGCTGTCATTGCCAACGCGGCCGTGGCCGTAGTTTCCGCTGAACTGGTAGTTGACGTAGCCAGCGGTGACGCCCTCGTCCCACAAGGCCGGATCCACATAGCCACGTGCAGCGCGCGACAGAAACGCCTGGGGAATGCTCAGGTTCAGTTGCAGCCGGCCAGCGTCGAAGTCGACGACCGCTTGGTCCATTAGCTGCGGCAAATCGAGACACGCTTGGCTGTTGAGATCAAGGGCCGGAGTAATGGCAGTCAGGTCGACGCCAAAGTCCTGGAGCATGTGCGCGGTGAGGCATGGACGCACCTTGCCCTTGCCACCCTCTTGATGGAAGTCGACGTCGCGCCGCCCCACCAAGTTTCCATTGACCTGCACCTCGACACGGTACGTGCCGGGCGGCACGCTGTTTCCGGAAGAAAGTACGGCGCTCAGATCTGCCGGACGGCCCTGGCCATGCAAAAAGTTCGTATTGAAAGCAAGCAGCGTCGGGGCAGCCTGTGCGACAAGGGTTTCCCCCTCCGCCGCGCGCGCACTATTGAAAACCGCCAGACACAAAGCCAAGTAAAGCGGGTTTGCTCGGGGACGAGCAGCGAAGGCTTTTCCATCAATCTTTCTGGGGACCGGTTTGGTGGTCGGGCGTTTAGACATCGCAATGCTCGCTTTGGGCCTTGAGAATCAGGGGTGTCACATGGGCAAGCTCCGCTTCGAAGGGGCGCGGGCTAATCCAACCACTGCAGGCTGGATAGAAGAACTCGACTAGGTCGATCAGTTACCGGCGGATACCGGCGCGCTCGGCTGATTGCCTTGCAGGGTGACGCGGTAGCTTTCGCGTCCGCCGAAGTCATTGATGACTTCGTAGCGCAGCTCCGGTGCGCCGGTGTGCCCGGCCGGCACATTGACGGGCAAGACCACCGTGGAACCTGGCGCGATCATCTTGGCGTCAACGACCGGTTCATCCTTGTTTCCGGTGTGGAGCTTGGCGTCCACTACGGTCACGTGATAGAGGCTCGGGTTGGTCAGCCGCAGCATTGCCTTACCGGCGTCTTGATTCAGTTGCCATTGCAGACTGGTGGCCGCTTTGAGAGGATCACCGCCCAAACCAACGGGCCGATAGAACACCTTGATGCGCTGGCGCACAGCGAGTTGCAGCACGTTGTCTTTGCTCGCTGCTTGTGGGATTTCCTGCACGTTCAGCCAGAAGGCGGACTCTCGGTCGGCGGGCATGCCCACGCCTTCATACAGTACGCGCAACAGTTGCTGCTGCTTGGCCCCGACCTTGGCCAACGGCGGTGTAATAGCAAATGGCAGTTGCGTATGGGCAACGTCATCGAGCGGATCCAGCCACGACTGGATCAGTGCATCGGCGCCATCGTTGATGACGACCACGGAGCTTTCCTTGTTCTTGCCATCAAAGATCACCCGCGTAGTACCTAAGGAAATACTGGCGTGACTCGCGGACGCAGCCAACGCGCACGCCAACGCCGCGCCAACGGCGAATCGTTTTGCTTTCATATCCGGAATTGCCTTGAAGAAAGAGGTGGCAGCGGACAAGCGCCGCTGCCGATTGAAGCCAGCCCTGGGTGGCTGGCGCTTGGCTTACTCGTAGCTCAGCGTGAACGGCAGACTTGCGTTCGCGATACCAGGCTTGACCTTGGCCGGGTCGGCAGCCACGTAAGCAGCGGCAAAGCGCACGTTCAGGGAACCGCCTGCTGCCGGCACCTCCGTCTGTGCCAGCAGATCGCCGTTGCTCAGGTCGAATGCGTTTGCGCTCGCGCCCGTGCCTTCGTACACAGCAATGCCGACACCTTGCGCGAAGCCGTCGGCGGTGTTGCCGTTGTTCACGCGCAGCGTCTTCTTGTCGGCGCTCAGTTCAGCAACCTTGCCTGCGAACTTCATGCTGACCTTGGCGCCCTTCTTGCACACCACGTCAAAGTTGGCCGAGCCGGCGCCGTTCGTCAGACGCTTGGGTGCAGCAACCGTGCCGATATCGTCGGCGGCGATGTTGCCCATGCTCACGTTGATGGTGCCTGCGTCACCCGTGGCCGAGGACACCTTGCACGTGTCGTTCAGAATCGCGCCCTGGAAGTTGATAACGCCATCTACCTTGTTGACGGTCTGGGCCATCGCGACGGAGGACAGAGCAGACATGGCGAAGCCCGCCAGGAACAGTTTTGCTTTCATTGACTTACCCTTAAATGAGACCGCAGCAGAAAGGTGCCGGGACTTGGTCGAGAAGAAATGCCTATCGAATGAGGCAGGCGCAAGTATTCCAAGCGAGGCGCCCGCGCCATATCAGACTGCTCTGAAAAGCACCCTGAATTGACGCATTTGGTCTGCGCGATTCAGATCGGCGCCCGCTACGTGAAGAGGCTTTCTCGTTGTAAATGCAGGGTTACGTCGATGAGGCTGCCGAGATGGAGGATTGGGACAACACGAGGCGCAGGCCGCCGCAGGTGGGGTCGACAGCGCGTATGCCGGGGGAGCGCGATCAGGTCGACACGGGGCCCTGAGCGAAAGAATCAGGCGTCGGGGGTCTCTGCTCCGTGCAAGGATTGGAGTGCAACGAGGAGCGCCTGAATCTCCGCATTGATGTGGCTGGACGGGGGCGAAAGACGTCTTTCCAGATCTCTGGCCAAGTGGCGCGTCTGCAGATCTTCCACAACGGCCGCAGCGCCAGAAATTCGATGAGCAGCTCGACGTGCCTGCTTGATATCCCGATGCGCGATGCCCTGGCTAAGCATTTCAAGATCGGTTTTCATGGTCTGTCGATAAATCGCAAGCACGTCCGCCGACGGCGTCACGTCGTGCTCCATAGGCTCCGCGTTGTGGGCGGAATCGCCATGGGCGCACCACAGTTCGATCAGCTCCCGCAATGCGGCAAGGCGCAGCGGTTTGCCGAGCACACCGTCCATGCCGCTGTCGAAGCACCGAATACGGTGCGCGTCGTCTGTCGCGGCGGAGATGGCGACAATCGGCGTACGCTCGCCTCCGCGCTGATGTTCGATGTCTCGCATGCGCTGCGCGACGGTATATCCGTCAATCCCGGGCAGATTGCAGTCGAGCAGCACCATGTCCAACGCTGCTGACGCAAACTGTTCGAGCGCGGCCTCGCCGGTGCCGGCAATGGCAGACCGACAGGCCAGTGCGTCCAGTTGATGCTGGATCGCGTGTTGCACCGCCTCGTGGTCATCGACCACCAGGACCAGCGGCCCCTCCTTCGATTCCGGCGACGGCGCCTTTGCCGCCCGAGGAGGCGATATTGCGTGAGGCGCAGACGCCCCCGCTGCTTCCGCAGCCTTTGGCAACGCCATCGCTGCGCGCGCCTCCCGTGCCGGCAACATGGCAGTGAACACTGTGCCGACCTCGGGGCTGCTGCTGACGGTGATCACGCCTCCCATCAACTCCACGAGTTCGTGGCAGATCGACAAGCCCAGCCCTGTTCCGCTGGCACCGCGATTGCCTGGACTTTCCACGCGTGCATACGGTTCGAAAATGTTCCGCTGGCGCTCCGGAGGAATGCCCATGCCCGTGTCTCTGACCTCGAGTACGAGCGTTCCGGTGCCACGCCGCTTTCCGGACAGATAGTCGACGCGGAGGACAACCTTGCCGACCGTCGTGAATTTGATCGCGTTCACCAACAGGTTCAAAACGATCTGCCGCACGCGCATGGCATCGATGTCCACGCTGAAATCCGGCGCGCAGGCAAGATCGAGCGACAACGCCAGCTTTTTCTCATCGGAGCGCCAACGGACCATGTCCAGAGCCTGCTCGGCCCACGGCCTGATCGCCGTAGGCTGAAGCACGAGTGTCACGCTGCGAGATTCGAGACGGGAGTATTCCAGGACATCGTCAAGCAGGGCCAAGAGCGTTTCCGACGCCGAGACAGCGGCATCCGCACGACTGGCTTGCTGGCCGGTCAATTGCGAGCGCTGCAACAGTTCCAGCGACGCAAGAATCGTGTGCATCGGCGTCCGGATTTCGTGGCTGATGAATGCGAGGAACATCGCCTTTTCACGCTCACTGCGAACGGCGGCCACACGCGCACGCCATAGCACATAGGCCAACACCGCAAACGCCAGAACAATGATCGCAACGAGAGCGACCTGGCGCCAGCGGTAATGCAGGATCGACGCCAGCGACGGCGCGCCGTAGTCGGTCGTTTCCTGCCACCGCTGCCGGATAGCGTCGGCCTCCGACGCCGAAATGGCGGTCAGCGATTTATCGAGAATCGACGCGAGCACGGGGTTGTCACCGCGCGTGACCATCGTCAACGCATAGGGCCGGTCCCAGAGGCTGCCCGAAAGGAAAAGTTGGCCCTTGAACTGCCGGTGC
>Ga0207886_10302_pt1 | contig 8882 bp, 7 predicted proteins | sample LinPmetageLP35_FD_184048 | JGI IMG/M metagenome (GOLD analysis project Ga0207886, IMG submission 184048) | Marine viral communities from the Pacific Ocean - LP-35 (SPAdes) | ecosystem: Environmental > Aquatic > Marine > Oceanic | place: Pacific Ocean | collected 2009-08-31 | reverse complement strand
TTGGGTATTTCTGCATGAGTTCCATGGTTACATACCCTACCCGGTCTATGTCAATCTTTGCTGCGATCTGGGACGGTGGAAGCCATACTTAACAGATGTAAAGAGCAAAGATTGCTGTGAGGGAGTACAGTCTCTTGCAAAATCGGCTTCGCGTCCTTTCGCCGAAAAAGAAAAATGTGAGCACAGACAGACCACATCGGCCATTTTTGGCGTTAAGACCCGGAGCGGCCACGTGGCCATTGCACGGAACCCCACCCCACCCAAGCCTTAATACTTTGAAAATGAAAGACGAATGAGCAGCCATGATTCAAGCTGCAACTAACATGCGTTACATTCAGAATGACAATGAGTCTCTTGATCGAAATTGCAGCAAAAGCAAAAGGCCATCCGCAGCCTTATTCCCAAATCATGTCAAATATCACATTGTGATGACGTGGCAGTTACTAACTTGCTTTGCTCTAGTAGTCCTGACGCCGAAGATAAATGTTTCTAGTTACCTGCTTCTACGAAACTAGTTACCTGCTTCATTTCAAAGCTCTTTGAGCCAGGAATTATATCTACATAAGATTTTAAGTTATATGCAAGGCTAGCATGGCTGACAGATGCACTCACTTTGACGATCGTATCTGGATAGTCCATGATGTCTGGGGACTACATCGTAAGCATCAATTTCTTGCAACCTGCTATTCAGCGCCTGATTTGGTTCTAATAGGTTCTACTAGGTAGAAGATTCCTTGTGAAAGACTCAACTGCATTCCTGATTACCTCGTTCCTAGCTGTGCTCATCACACTTGTCAGCACTCGGATGTGGGTTCTTTGTTCTGCTCTATTAGATTTGATAATCGCAGCCTATCTCAAGCATCAACCAGGGTTGGCAGTGGATGAACAACATCCAGACCTCCCTTTAGATGAAATAGGGATAGGGACAGAGAACAATAATCCAATCGACGCAGGGACGTCTCACATTGCTCTTCCGCTTCAGCAAGTCAGGGAGAGGAACCGACACAGTCGCTCTGAGCTTGGCCTCTTCTTACGGCTTACCGCAGATGTATTGAGCTTGCGCAGATACCCGCGGCGGTCAAAATATGAAATTGCTGTAAAGTCGTCCGCGGCACTAATATGTCTCTTGTTATTCATCGCGTTGATCTCAGGCGGCCTTTTTGTCTCTACAGTCGCTGTTGACTCCACAGCGCGCTGCAAATCGAAAGGTTGCGGAGCTTGGTTTCCTGTGAGACATCCTGGCCAGAGTGAAGATGAGATCGCTTGGCGCAGACCTGACTTCAAGATTGATAAGGAAGAAGCAGCGGCCGCACATGAAGCTCGATGCTATCGTGGGGACAATTCTGCTGATGATTGCGATGGTCTTTTCACAAAAGCCATCCCATACAGCGAAATACCTAACCAACCCTGCCCCTTCAAAGACGACACCCTCTGCTTAGAAAAGGCTTTTGTAGTAGAGACCCCGAAGTTATCAGCAAGTATTCTGGGCATCAATTCACGTTACCGGTTCGACTTTCAACGGAGGACGACTTGTGCTCCTTTGATCACGTCGGATGAGTACATTCGATATGAAGGAAGCGCCGAATTTGGTCCTGGTACCTTACCATCAACGGTGGTGTACAACTACGGTGGCAACAACCGGCAAAGTGAAACACTATCCCTTCCACACCCTTGGCTGCTATTCTCGAAAGGAATGTCAACATACATTATGCAGTAGGCCTTTCTGAAATCCTTTTTCTTGAGATTAGATGTTGACTCTGATTAAAGGGCCGCAAGCGAAGTGGAATCGTACAAGCCGCTTCCCCAGTTCTTAAATCCTGGTGGAAAATTGACTTTGCTTTTCATCTCGTCAATTGATATCGCATACCCAGCACCTTCATACGATAAAATATTCCCAGCAACAGACCCACTTGATTCAGGCTCATCCCTAACTTACTGGTTCAACAACTCAACGCATGCCTCTGTGCTTGGCTGCGTTGATGAAAGCATTATGCATGATCCTCGAACTGGTCAGAGTTGGAATCTCGAGACCGTCCTGAAGGAAACAGATTTGTGGAATCAGTACAGGCTCAAAAGATATAACGGCACAACGCCTCTCACAACCCATCACAGTAATAACGATATGAGGACGAGCTTCCTTGCTTTGGCTCTCTCTCTTACTGCCTCCACAATATACGACGCCGTCGCCAATCGGAAGGCTTCCTCATTGAATGTCCAAGGCAGACTTCAAGGTATACTCTCCACAAAATTGGACTTGTATCAATGGCATGTTGAAGTTAGAAAAATGTTTCGCACTTCTTTGGCGAGAGCACAGATCGAGATGGTAGATATTGCGAATGGAGCTTGGGCGCATATGGATGGTTTCGAGAATGCTTTAGCCCCAAACCAGATGGCTCTCTGCGATATTGTTCAAGTCAGGGCCCCAGGATACAAAAGCATGAGTCTTGGGGGGCTGTTACTTGTTCTTGGGATCTGCCTGCTGGTCACTGTACTCAGCATCAATCCAAGGGGAGATCTGGTTGTTGTTCGGTGCGGCTACTTCATCTCAAAACAGATTGGACTCAAATCTGTTGAATGGACTAAGAGTCTATGGCAGAAGGTTGTTAAACCTATTTTATCATGGTTTGACCCTATGTTATCGTGGTTTGACAACATAATCACGCAAGCTATCAGGATTCGTCAAGGTTGGACTGGTCTATAACAGCTCATGATTTACAACGACATGGCAGTCAAGACATTGCCTAAGATGGCGTTTATAATGTGGAAATGGTTCGAGTGACTTATGAATTACTGTACATCTTTCTTTCCCGTTGCTTTTTGTCTGGTAGAGCAAACTTTTCTTGTTTAATTTTCTGCACCAAGGGACGAGTTCCACCCAAGTGATCGTTGCGGGTTGTAGAACAGCAGATTTGACATGCTTTGTAGTGTAGAGCCTGTGTGGGGATGTTGCCTATGCAGTTATCCAGTAGGGAGGAGACAAAGTTCAGGCGATAGAGGAAAAATTTGCAGGGATAATTGAGGGAACCGCAAAACAATGCTTTACCGGTAAAATAACTCGAAAGGTAAAATTCCATAGGAGAACACTACCGTGCATCATGGAGGGTAAGCGAGCTTTTTCTCCATATATCACATAAGTCACTTGAATCGTTCCTGATGCGGAGGACAAGTTGGTACATTTTGGGATGTAGGACTGAATTTCCATATCAAGAACGGAACTATGATTAGGAGCTCTAACCCAACTCTCCCTTTACGTTTATGTACAAGAAAAGAGCTAGTTGCCTCAATATTCAGACATTATTTTACCGTCGTTCACATGCCATGTAAATGATTCTTGGAAAGCAGCCTGAGGCTCGCTACATGAAATGGTCAGATGCCCATACAGCAACTATTTACCGTATAGATGTGGCTCATAACGCAGTCAGCCAAAAATAGCGAATATGGTCCGTGCGCACACAATTCTTTAAGCGAGACAAAGCGAACCCGATTTTGCAAGCTACTGTAGACAAACTAGAGAATCTGGTCTTGACAAGTCAGCATCCACTTAACCAAGGTGACTCAAAACTGATGATGGTCATGGGTGGAGTGGTAGCGATCAGTTTCTGGAGGCATCAAATTGGAGGGTCATCAATATTGGGAGGCATTTTAGGAACCATCAATTTTTGGTGGGATCAAATTTGGATGAATCAATTTTGACATCTCCCAAAATCTGGGAGTGTTTTGGGATCCGTCAATTTTCGTGTACCAATTTTGGCGTCCGTCAACTCGGGGTCCTGAGCCGTCTGTTGGGGAAGCGTCCATTTTTGGCCACCCATTCAATGACTAAGTGTTTGCGTCCCTGCTTCCGGAAGAAATTTTTACCAATGCTCAAGCGTCAGAGTACAGTATGGATGTGAAATTACAGTAGAAGCACAGTGAAACCAAAAGTACAATAGAATCAGAAGGACGATTAGCGTGGTAGCACAATTAAATCGGAAGCACTTGTCAGATCAGAAGTACAACTAGAGTAGAAGCACAGTTAAGATGGAAGCACAACCAATTCAGTGCCTCAAGTCTTGAGTCTTCCACATGAGCTTGTGACCGTTTCATTGTTACTAGGAACTTCTCTTTCAGATACATTCATGTAGCAGATAGGTCATGACTTCACATCATTTGCACATTTTAGATTCTATATCAGTCAAAGGCTACAGATATAATTACTAGCAGCAGGAAAACCTGAAAGGATTCTGTCACTGTGACTAGCTATAGAGGCAAGTCCAGACAGTGAGGTTTTTGGGGTAGGAGGAGGTGGGAAGCGCATCAACACCACCTCGCTTGAATCTGATCCCCACACTAGGTCGTCACCTTACCACCTCGCTTAGCTTTGTTATAAACGATAGTCAAGAACCACACCAGCCGCTCACAGGGAGCTTGGAATACCACCAACCCTCATTATCTACTAACTATTTTATTCGAGTGAAACAAAATGCACGGCTATAAACTAAGAGAAGGTTTGAATCTAAACCCACGCTATTTTCGGTATGTAGCCAATTTCCGCCAGTGTCATTATCTATTTCAGATTGTCGATTCGCTAGACAAACCCAAGAGTAGATGCTGTGAATATTAGTATAACACATTGAATGAACATAGAATACACCCACTGATATGAGACGTTTAGGGACGTCCTCTTCACCAGTAAGCTAAGTGAATATTCTCCACAGAAGCGGGAGTTCCCAGCCGAGAATTCAACACCTACTCGGGTTGGAATTCCAGCTCCTGTAATCGAACCCCATGGTCAAGGTGCGGACGAACGAGAGCCCGGATGCCATCGCGGAGATTGCCAGTTGCGGACACTACAATTATCATTATCTGCCTCGCCTCAACGAGCAGTATGAATTTCTTTACCCATCACAAGTATCTTGCCTCGCTTCTCTGATGCTACCTGCAGCCTCTGGATATATTTCCCCGCCACCTCGTCTTGCAGGATCCCTTCGATGTCCGCCGTTCCTGGGTAGATAGTTGCACGCTTGCCGAAGGGCACCTTCACGATGCCAGGGGTATTCACGTAAATTGATATATCAAGGATCTATGCCAGCTTCAGTTGGTTGAGTGTACCAGAAACGGCTTCACTTACATAGCTATCGTCCAAAGTATCTTCATCCAAGGCGTCGTTCAAAAGGGACTCCGCAGCCGCCCCAATGTCTATGGTCGTTAGCTTTCATCATAATTTAGAAAACTGGTTTTACCAAGACTTTGAAGCTGCCACACTAGATGAACCCGTCTTGTGCGAGTTTTGCAAGTTTGATAGCCGTGGATCAGTTCACGAAGATAGGACAACAGCGCAGCAATACCAAAGCCAGTCGCGACCATGAGAACGGTCTCGTACTCTACAACTGGTATGCTAATGCCGTGCGGTCCGCTGAATAACACCAGACGAGGTATGATGTCTCGCGCATCTGTGGTTCCGTGACTGAAAATATCCCGTGTGAAGCCTCTCCGTGGTTGAATGAAGAGTTCCAACGTGTCTTGTTTACCCTCGACCCAATTGGTCACCACAAATGGATGGCTCTGCAGGATGTACCAGCTGATAGAGGGGATCCATATGTTAATATACTGGCCTGCTTTGATGTCAATCTGCCGAGACGCCGTGATCCGGATCCTGACTGTATCATTGGCACGCGTGATGTAGGCTCGAGAAAAGTCATGGTTCCAGGCCTTGTTTCGGAAGACAGTGGTCAAAAGCTGAAGGATGAATAGGGTAGCAACTATCCCAGCAAAAATGAATACGAATCGCCAAGGGAACTTGGATGTGGACATGAGATGTTGTGTAGTGGAGTATATTACAAGTACAGCCAGACCTTGATGAATACGAAGGAACAGCTCGTACGACGGGCGGCGGAAGATGGGGATCGAGAGGAGGAGGAGGGCACATAAGGCTGAGCCACCCTGGTGAGTATTAGCCGTTTGCATTGTGATCTCTTAGGGGATGGAAACATTACGATCAGTCCATGGAGGTTCTCGGGCACGCTCAAAGAGAAAGTCCCAGCACCACGAACAACCACGACGAGAATATGGAAGAGCACAAGAGCGAACGACATCATACCCGCTGAGCGGTGAATCATCCGGAATGTCTTCAGGGTGACAGTAAATCGATCTGCGAGAAAGCTAAGATGCGTCCCAAGGAAGAGCGGCATCATATTGATCAAGGCCAGATTCGCTGCGCGGATGCCGACCTTCGTGGCCGTCAACTTCCAAAATTCGAGACAGTAGAGATTGGCGATGATATATGCTATCTGCACAATGAGGCCTGCTGGTGTCCATGGCCCAAGTGATGAATGTCGGTGGAGGACGTGTGGATAGATCAGGACTTTGCGCAGTAAAAGAGCGACGTACTCAAGGACTTGCCAGATAGATGAACGAAAGGAGAGGACGAAAAATGCAGCAAAGACGCTGCTGATGCAGATTGCATAGATCTCAACGGTCTCCATGACAGGAATGATGTGAATGAAGAGACGATTCGAGGGGAAATGAGAGAAAGCTGGACATGAGGACGATTGGGGAAAGGAAGAATCCTGTGGAAGGAGAGGGAAGAGCGATGAGTCAACGTATAGACTGGTCAGGCATATGCCAGACAAGACAGATGGTCATCACCAAAGTCAGGGCTGATGTGGTGGGATGAGACCAGCAGAATAGGTACGGGAGCCAGAATATGCCCCCCGTAAGAACCATCAAGATTGTGGACTTTGGGGATTGTTCTTTGTGACTGTATAGAGGACTCTGGGGGCAAGGGAATGACGACAATGGATTACTGGACAATGGATTAGTAGACAATGGATTAGTGGACAATGGATTAGTGGACAATGGACGAGGGTATGATGGACGAGGGGACAATGGATGTGGGGACAACGGAACAGAGACAAGGAAGGGGCCGCTATGCTTTTCGTACCAGCCCACTAAGGTTCGACATAGGTGAAATGCCAAAGAATACCAGCAAACGAGTGAGAAAAGAGTAGTCTCAAACATCCAGAAGTGAATGACTCTCTCACATAACGAGTTGGCTAGGAACGAAGAGCGTACCTTTACATCGTCGTATATGTTCTTCCACCCCTTCCTGTTGTGACTTGGCTCTTGGTTCTCTTCTCTTCTCTCCAAAGAGCAAGGTTGAATAAATCTGCGGGCCTTATCAATCTCAAGTCTGACGAGGATCTCCAGTGTGACGGGAGGCTCGAAAAGTAGAGGACAAGGTTCTCATTAGTACCGTACACAAAGTAAAGAGATAATGGTGATGAAAATTCTGATTTCGGTGGGGATGCTGAAGACCCTGTAAAATGGCCATTGATGTAGCATATGTCTAAATAAGCATAAATTAAGCGAGAAACAAGGGGTGGAATTTGAGTTTTTAGAATGGCGTGGTAAAATGGACCAAGATGGATCAAGAAAAGGGCAGTTGACTGTATCGCTTAACAGACCACCTCGCTTCACAGTGACCACCTCGCCCCGTAGAGGCAAAGTCAGACAGTGAGGGTTGGAGGTCACCACCTCGCTTAGCTTTGGTTTGGACGATGGTCACAGAACCACACCACCGCCCGCTCGCAGGACCTGGGGATGTCACCAACGTTTATTGTCCAGTAGAAATAAAACTCGCTCTCTACTTGCCATAATCTCCGTACTAAACTATCTGAAAGCTCGGATATTGAGAATAGTAATCCCTCTTAAGCTCAATCGGACCCTCTTCTTGCCCCGGCTCTCCTCGCTCGACTCAATTTTCTACTTAACCCCTGCCCCTGTCGCATCTGGGTCTGACTTGAACCCAACTCCGCCCTGGAAACTCAACCATTCGTTCAAACCTTCCATCAAACCATGTCCGATCACCAGAGCAGCATAAAGACACCATAGAATGCGTGATCTTAGCCTCACAAAATGTTCGAACCTCACGCGAGGGGAACCTGGCGACCAGGAACAAAACACGTCAGCACCAGCCACCAATTTTGACACCAATTCCCATGGCTAATGTGACACGCCGTCACAAGAAGGCGACTAGAAGCAGCTTGAATTCTGAACTCTTCCAATAAATTTACTCTGTACACGAAATATCAGATATCTGTCATCTAAACTGAAGTGAATAACTACGCGCTGCATGAATAACTTCTCGGTGCCGTGACTTCAGCCGAAAATATTAGACCCAAAAGATCTTCTTTGCGAGTACGACGTTTCAATAGTGCATGCTGAGCTCGTTAGCATTTAGCCTTTGACGAAAGAGAGCCACATACGTCTTGTAATTCGAGCGCAGACGCTGCCGATGTCGTCTCGGAAAGAAAGGCGACGGCGTCACAATCAGAACGCCAACGTCGCAGATTGTCCACACCAACCGCGCCATCGTCCTTCACGTACTTTTGCATTAATTCCATCATGATTGAACTGAGTGCTCTCACATCCCGAGGCTCGCCCTTCCCATCTACAGTTTCACAGCATTGCAGGTTGGCTGGTCTCGTCAGTTGAGATTGAGGGTTGGAACATGATCCACTAACTGATTTTGAGATTGCCCTGAGCGCTGAGGAGGATGACTGAGCAGTGAAGAGATCCATGTTGGAATTTCTCGCGTTCGAGGTACACTAGGCCGCAGATGATCTTACATGCTGTGTTAACGAGTGCACTGCAACAGACATAAAGAATCTCACCTGCTTGAGGATAGCTGCCAACTGCAACTCACTGGGGTACTTGGCGCCCTCGACAATCTGCAAGAGAGAGATGGGTAGGTGCTCGAGGACGATGTAGAGGTATGTATCGGTAGTGAAGGCATCAAGGACATCGACGATATTCTCGTGCGTGACGCGTTGGTGCCTTTCAAGTGCCTTCTCGGCCACCGCCGAGGGAAACACTTTGATGGCAACCAGCCCAGAGTGTGG
>Ga0207886_10288_pt1 | contig 9261 bp, 9 predicted proteins | sample LinPmetageLP35_FD_184048 | JGI IMG/M metagenome (GOLD analysis project Ga0207886, IMG submission 184048) | Marine viral communities from the Pacific Ocean - LP-35 (SPAdes) | ecosystem: Environmental > Aquatic > Marine > Oceanic | place: Pacific Ocean | collected 2009-08-31 | reverse complement strand
ACCACCAGAGGAACTTGACCCAGTTCGGGAGGGCATATCTGAAGAAGAGGAGCAGAGGGCAATGAAGAAGGCTACGATGGATGATGTGCCCTATAAGGCCAGTTCTTCAAAGGCGGAGCTAGAGTAATGCATAGTCCGTCTTCCATTTTGCCAATAGGATGTTCCCTGCTAGCCCACTCCGCCCTCCGAATGCTTATTTTGGCAGTTTCGAGGGGATTATTAGGACAGGCCTGTTATAGGAGGGCCGAAAAGTAACTAGAGAGCAGAAACAAGTGGTGTGAGGGGTTACCCAGTGGCGCTTCCAAGGGGCAGCTTTGGCAGGATGGGCACGATGGGTGGGAGCCTCACCCCCACAGCTTGAGGCTTTGCTGGTGGCTTGGCTTTCTGCCAACTCCAGTTCAGTCTCCACTTGATCTACCCTGCCAAGAAAGATCCTCCCTAGCATTTCTTCCTCAACAACAGCAACAACAAACAATTGACAACCTTCACCACAACCCCAGATTCGCGTCGCAGATTCCATGCCGATTCCAAAAGACCCAAATACCTCATTGCTGGAGTTTGGAGATCTGCGGAGTTGATTCGATGCCTATGACGCATTCGGCGCTAAGTCGAGTCCATTTTTCTTCGACGTGTCCACAACTTCATAAACAACCTCCGTCATAGCCAGAGACGTTCACCGAGATTTTAGGTCTCGGCAGCGGATGATGTTTGTTGGGCGGCACGTATAAGAACAAGGCTGGCTATGGAAAGATACAGTTCTGCGGAGAACAGGTGAGGCGTGACGGCTTGCAATACTTTTGGGTGGACATCTGCTGTATCGATAAATTCCAATGCCGTCGAATATCAACACGCCATCAACGCCCTCCTTCCTCCATTACCTCTAGAAACCTCTCATCCTTTACTATCGTCTCGAACACGCACACCACCAATTGCAAAACCATCCTTCTCACACTATCTATGTCCTGCCCAACTCCATTATCTCCAGTATTAATGTTGCAATAACTGAATTGAGTACGATCGGTCGGGAGCCGACTCAAGAAATCAGCCAACATCTCTACAACCTCTCCTCCACAAGTGACCTTCACAACCAACATCAAATTCGGTCACAGCCAGAGGCGTTGATCAATATTTTAAACCTCAGCAGCAGCAGAAGCATCGATGCAAAACAAACCGCCCGAAGGACCATCAAATGCCACCTCAGAAATCACCGGAGAAACATCAGCGCCTCAATCAAAGTCAAACCAGGCCTTCCCTAGGTGCTGAGACTCGCCCACAGGAGTGTCCGTGACCACAGCCCTGAGCCAAGAGCTGCTCTGATAGTGCAAGTACCTTGCAACAACGTTCGAAGTGATGCCTATCTATAATGGGATGCGATGGCGAAAATGTTAGAGAGGGGAAAATAGAGGAGACGAACGATCGCCCATGGATAGCGCAAGTAACTTGTCAACCTAAGCGAGGAGAACCAAATGTCCATTGGCCGAATGATGCAATTTGTGGAGGAATGGAAGGCGCCTGTAGGAGATTGGACGCCGTTTCTGGATGAGGCTGAATGCTGTTGTGGATGCATGTAACTGCCAATTATAGAGATTGGATATCGTTTGTGGTAAGGTTGGACGCCGGTTTAGAAACCATGAGTAGCTTCCCCGGGATAGAATCTCAAATGCCGTCGGAATTTGAGACGGGAATCCCTGATACTTAAAGTTTCTGCATGCTTTATTCCATCGATGTTGTGTAGACTACTGTGTATAAAATTTCCCCAGCAGGCTCAAGACAGCAGCTTCGTAACAGAGTTTAAAGCATTGGGTGAATCCTGCTCTAACTACATTAAGCTTGGCATTGGTGGGTTGCAGCCAGCGGCTGACTCAGCCTGTTGGTTTCGTGGGCTTTGTACATTGAGGGGCTGCCCAACCTCTCTTAACCAATTTCAACCAGTCTGAACTGTTCGTACAAGCATAGCATCAGAGAATGAGGTATTTCCACCTCCCTTCATTATGTAATTGCCAGCCAACAGTGTGTCTCGTGTAAGTCATCGCGATAGGACTCTCGTGGTGGTAGGACCACCCAGCGTGGGGAAGGCCTCGATCGAAGGGCGCATTTTGTCAGACGTCTGTTCCCAGCATATATTCTTTTGACAATGCCATCACTAACAGCTGTGTAGTATGGAGGTATCGATCTGATGACGATGGAAAAGTTGCAAGGGAGCCTTCACAGCTACGACCAAGTATCGAAAGGGATGAAGACACTCCACATCACACCGACGTTCGACACTCCAGGGAAACACCACGTCACTATATTGGGTACGCAGACTATTATGTGGAAAGTTGGAGTGCTGACGAGTCAGATGGGCACGTAGCGGGAGCAGATTGTACAATCCTTGTTTTGGCTCCAAATGCTTTGCAACAAGAAGACCAAGATCAGGTCTCAGGTGATGTGCTGAAACAAAGTAAGGATCTTATCATACTAGTAAATAAAATGTACGCACTCGTGTCTACTGTTTGGTTCTCTGCTGATTATGTAGGGATGCTTTCGGCTGGTCTGAAGAGGATTTCAAAACCACTGTGAAAACATTCACTACCATTTTAGAGCAGAATGGTATTGACATCGCTAAGTATGGCCCTCTTACCAATGATTTCAAGAATTTAGGCTGATCTGCAACCCTCTGTAGAGTACCTATCATCCCAGTTTCTGCTGTCTATGGTGATAATGTGGTTGAGTTATCTCGAAGTAACGGCAGTTGGTATCATGGGTGGGTGAAGGTATGTCACGGCAGGTCAAGGAGCGGCACGTCGCTTTTAGAAGCTCTTGAAATGTCTTTCGAAGCCTAGTACGTGACTATGAATAAAATTTAATGAAGGCATCAATTACAAACCGTGCTGTTGAGCTTAGAAGTGGTCAATAACTATGCAAATACAATTGTTGAACTCGAAGCCCCGCCAAAAAGGGACCGGAAGTAGGTTCTTCCGGTAGCAAGCGATGCACGGCGAACCTCTTTCCCACATAATCTGCCCGAACGGACTTTATCTCAAGAACACAACGTCGACGAGGCTTTGATATTCGGTATCACATCCTCTTACGCTGCATCATACTATAGTTGGAGTACACTGGACCAAGCTTTTTCTTGAGTGCTTGTCTCATTAATAGGTCAAGCATGACTCATGTCAAAAGCTCAGTTTCTACCCACGGCCGTGATGACCCACTTCAATGATCCAACAGCCAGTACACCTGGCACGCTAACAGAGTCAAACATCTGTGAGATGTGCAAGACCACATTAAAGAGATTTGATGGTTACGTCAGGTCCAAGTCTGCTATGTATGAGCAAGAACCCAAACCGAAGGTGCATGGGTTCTTTCGTCTGAAAACTGCAAACAGAGGTGCAGACTGTCATCTGTGCGCTGTCTTTCTCAGTCTTTTCAATAAAGATGAGTTACAAGAGCTCGAGCATGGTGAGGTGTCGGTGGAGAGTCAATTGTCCTCCTCTGGAAGTCCTCGAGTTCTTCTTGTGGGGGGGAAGTCCTTGAATGTCAATAAAACGAGTAAATATGATATTGCGCTTCCTCGATCATGCCCGAGAACTGATTCTGTACTGCTACAGCACAAACAATCGGCATCCTTGAAAGCAGAGATTCACCTTCCCCCGATTCGTCTACGGGATCGTCAATGACCTTGCGGCTAGCAAATCGATGGCTGAAGAACTGTGCAATAAACCACGAAGAGTGCTCAGAGGGCTTTCTTTCCGGCTTCATGCCATCTAGGCTTATCGACATAGGCTTAGACGGTGCGATTTCACCAAAGTTAATTGAGACGTCTTCAATGATATCTCCACAGAGATACTTGTCACTAAGCCACTGCTGGGGCGGCAAGGTTCCCTTGAGTCTATGTCACGATAGCCTTGCAGGTATGAGGGAGGAGATAAGCTACGGAGATCTTCCAAAAACTTTCCAACATGCCCTTATTGTCACCCGGCAACTTGGTTGTCGATATGTTTGGATTGATTCTCTCTGTATCATCCAGGATTCCCATGAGGACTGGGTGAAAGAATCTGATCGAATGCGTCATGTGTATGCTAATTCGTTCTGCAACATCGCCGCCTCTGCTGCTGAGAATTCTTCAGAGGGGCTATTCTTCGATAGATACCCGGGTTCAATAATGCCTCTTCGAATTTCGATCAATGGAAGTGGCTACTTGATAGATCCCCCATTTGCAGGCATGCACATGGTAGATCAAGCTCCCTTAAGTCGCAGAGGATGGGTTTTCCAAGAACGGCTTCTCTCGCCACGCATACTGCATTTTACAGCCTCACAGGTCTTTTGGGAATGCAGAAGCTACTGCGCATGTGAGACGTATCCGTCAGCCTACCCTATGGGCAGTATTCCTTTCATGTCCCCACTCCGGCGAATCAATCCTGCACAAGATGGTTTGCGGATCAGACGACGTGATGGGGGGGGAATTTTCAACACTTCTCCGGACACATTCTTGGACCAATTTGCACTTTGGAATATGATAATCGCGAACTATTCCCGATGTAGCTTAACGCAGCATACTGATAGATTGGTTGCCATGTCAGGAATTGCCGCAAAATTTCAGGAGGTATCGAACGACAACGTCAACGACTATCTGGCTGGAATGTGGAGAAAACAACTACCATATAGCTTGACGTGGCAGGCTTTGGGCAAAAACAGCCGGCCCGCAGCCTACACAGCCCCAACCTGGTCATGGGCATCGATCACAGGGCTTGTCAAGAGGAAATCGTTGACGAATTCGCAGCGTCAACAGCTTGTTAAGATCACTGCGGGCTTTGTAGAACCTGCAGGTTCGAATAAATTCGGCCAAGTTAATAGCGGATTCGTTACGTTGAAGGGAAGCTTAATGGCAATGCCACTGAGCATCTGCCAAAGCAAGGAGCTGGTAATGCCATGTCTAGGTTGTCAGGAGAATCTGGAAACAATCAGTCTCCCGTTCACCTTGGATGTTTCTAGACCACACATTGACCGGGTCGCGGAAGCCCGCCAAAGGCTTCACTTCCCTGTATCTTGGGCAAGGAGTCTCACTAACGTCTATGTCGATATAGATTTAGAATATCCTTCAGTCTACGGTGTGCCAATTTCGGCTCATCGGCTGGGGGAGAGGCGAGAAGTCGAAGGGCTCCTACTCGAGGCAACGAGAAACATTGGCGAATTCCGCCGGGTGGGAACCTTTTCTTACACGACCTGGCAAGACATGCGAGGAGGTTTTCCTGATCAATGTCTTGACGCCTTTCGGCTTTTTGATTCTCAAGCTACGAGGCTAGGCCTCACCTCCGTTCCTACTGATCATCTTGACTATGACCTTTGGTACACGATCAAGATAATATAAGTAGCCGGCTTCCATCGCGTATCCTTTGAGTATGGACTTGGCCGAGGAGGAACTTGTCGTGCATATGGAAGTCCAGTCCATTTCCGGAGTATTAGTTGTTCAAGAAAGGTGCCCTTATGAGGAGCTTGAGGGTTGATGAATAGGTTGGACGAGAGCACGATGACCAGAAGTGGTCGCAGCTAGGACAATAACCGCAACACTTGACAAGGATTCAACACAGCATCAGATGCAGGAAACTCGACTAGCGGCACCACAAGTTTCCCTTCGATAAATCAAATTACCCAAATTAGATATATCATGGGCCGCAGAATTTTCCTGGACATTCGTATTGGCATGGTTTGCTCAGGACTAGCTCCTCTAGGACCACATTGATCGTGCCTGTGCCAATGTAAGCAAGCATCTTTTAAGTGATCAGAGGAAGTTCTCGCACCTGTACCCACACGCCACAATGGATGGAAGGCATTTCCTGTGAGTATTTTCGTGATAGAGGAAAGCTGATTTGGGCAAATTGTTGTTTCGATCGCATACGGAACTCCTTAGCAAATGTGGCTTCGAAGTCTTGTGGTCAAGCTTGTTTCAATACGAGGATCGAATGATTAGGGTAGAAGAAGTAACCTAAGGCCAATACTGCTTGCAGTGATGGCGGTATTGGAACAGTGTCTGTAACAAAGATAGATACGATGTTGGAACCAATATGGGGAAGGTGAGGGAAGAAGGAGGTAGAGAGAGAAGAGAGGGGGGAAATGGGGATAGGGTTGAGAAGGGAGAAAATACACTAGCGGGATATTAACAATCGTGCTCTTACTGTACAGTATCAGGAGTAACCTGTACCCTCCAGACCGAGGGGAAATCCCAAGATGTGCCCTCGAGAGTGGCCCAGAAACCCCTTAATCATATAATCAATACAAGCTTATTCACATATGGGCACCTACCCTCGACAGGCCAAGCACCAGATTGGGGCATTTACCGTCCGATACCACGGCCGAAAGCGTTCTTCAGATGACAAATTTAAGCATAGACAAGTTTAGGCATGTGCCCTCCTTTAAATAATACTGAAACAGGTTCTTACTCACGGAATTGTTTTAAGCATAGGCAAATCTGGGTCCTTAACAAGCGATTAGCGGCCCAGGTGGCAACGGTCAGATAGCTGCAGTTTTCAGCGCAGGCGGGAGCATATTGTTGTCCTTAGGGCGGCTTGTTCAGAACATCACGCGCCGCAGGCTTTAGACTCCTAAGAAAATGGCACAGCAGCCTGCTCCATCAGTTGCATTCCGTTCTACATATGTAGCTACATGCCAGGTGTGAGGCTACAGTAGAGGAGAGTAACAAGAAGTCGCGGCTTGTACGCCTCCCCTCACTGAAAGTGCGCTGCAAATGCTCACAGTCCGGAGATAATACTGCTCGATTCTCAATCCGTCAGAACTAGATCCGGATATGCTGGAGGGTCCTTGTAGCAGAAATAACGACCTCTCCAGGTTATTAACTTTGTTGCGCTTACAGTACTGCCTTACTGCCGCCTCCAGGTCTCATCAAAATTTGCTCGTGTTCAGGGCAAGAGCCGTGCACTGGCCACCAACTATTTCGGCCGATCATTCAAGATAATCCCGGTCAACGGCGGAAGTCGCCCCAGCCCGGCCGCTCCCGCAGCCTTGACGACAGGGTTCGCCTTATGTCGGTGCTGATACCAATCTTGCTTACGCAACGAGAGCTTTGAACGCAGCTCAGTTGCGTCTCAGCACAGCGCGCATAACCCGCCGACGGTGAGTCCAGAGCGCTACCGATTGATCAAATCCGATTTCCCTACCATCGATTCACCTCAGAACGCCTTTGACTGAAGAGCTGCACTAGGTAAGCCATAATGGTACGTCGCAACGTCGCTGAGCATGTCGAGGAAGTAGCTGATAAGGAAACCGGGGAAGGAGCCTTCTTCGACGAGTGCCCCTAGGATCAAACCCATCGGCCTCTCCACTCTTAATGATGAACAGGATGCTATCGTGGAGTAATCTACCTCCCGAGACTGCTAAGTAATTTTCTGATCACGCTTGCAGTATCGTCTTCGTCCATGGCTTGCAGGGCCATCCACGGAAGACATGGACATGCGAAAGAGTTTCAGAGCCGGAGAAACAGGGTATAAAAGAAACAAGCGGCCGCGGAATGAAGAAATTCTTGTCCTCCTGGAGACACAAGACGGTCACGGTGGATACACCTAGATTAGAAGCAGATGACGTTTTTTGGCCATACGATCTCCTCCGAGAGGACTGTACACGCTCGCGGATTCTCACATGGGGGTACGACTCAAAGGTGACCCACTTCTTCAGCAGTGCCGCGAACCAAAGCAATATAACAGCATACGCCAGGAATTTACTGCACGCTTTGAAGGTTAGCAGAGTCAATTGTGTAAGTCGGCGAATTGGTGCTCGATAATCCCAGCTGATGCGATCTTTAGCAAGGGAGAGGCATCATCTTTGTAGCTCATTCGCTTGGCGGTAAGTTTCCTTATTGCACTTGAGTAGCTATTAACCCTGACAAAACTGAGGGATTATTGTTAAAGACGTGAGTATGAGCAGGCAAGCAGACGAAGGCATGGTTGTTTCGGGAACTGACGGATTTGCAGGTCATTCGTCGAGCGGCTGCGGATCCCGAGCCGGCGTTGCGTGATATATACACATCTGCAGAGGCCGTGATATTTCTTGGTACGCCACATCGTGGTAGTGGGAAAGCTGGTATTGCAGAGGTCATTAGGAAGATCGTTTCGGTTTCTGGCTTCGATACGACAGATAAAAATATACGGGCGCTCCAAGTCAATAGCACCGAGCTTGAGCTTGTCCACGAGCTCTTCATGAAAGTCTACGAGCAAAAAGATCGACACTTCAAGGTCCTCACCTTTCAGGAAGCCAAGGGCGTGGCCGGAATAAGCTATCTAAATTTGAATGAGAGGGTAGGTCTCGCTGACAGATCACCCTTAAGCATGCATTACTAACTATCACTGCGACTATCTCCAGGTCGTCGAGCCGTTCTCGTCCTCCATTACTGGCACTGAGCCAACACAAACCATTAATGCAAATCATATGTCTATGTGCCGGTTCCCCAGCAGGGACGATGAAGGATATAAACAAATCTTGGGAGAGATCCTGATCCTCGTATCAGAGAAGGAGAGAAAGGTGCAACAGGCGCCTGAAGAGCACCGGGGAATTGCCGCCATGAAGACTGGGAATTCAAGCTCAACAACCTCACCCTCTGTAGCTACTCATTGTATGTAACTACCGCTCGTTCGTCGTAGGCGCATCAGCTGAACCAGTCATCAGCCTTGACAGATGTGGAGAGAAAGTGCGTAGCACTGCTCATGCAAAACACCTCGAGCGCTGCAGAATACAAGTCGTCGCTTCCCCACCGCGTCGAGGGTACCTGTCAATGGATACTGTCAAATTCACAATACCGCGACTGGAACTCGCAAAAGGAAACCTGTCTTCTGTGGATCAGTGGCTATCCAGGAACTGGAAAGACTATTCTCTCGAGCTATATTTTAGAGTGTCTAAGTGCCGGTGACCATTCGCCAAGACTACGCACGACGCTGTGCTATTTCTTCTGTGACGAGAAGATCGGTACACAGCGGGATGGCATGGCGATCCTCCGAAGTCTCATTCACCAGCTACTGCTTTGCCGTCGGTTGTTGATAAAGTACGTCAAGGCTGCATACGATTTCCATGGACCGCAGTTAGAGCAGAATTTCAACGAGCTCTGGAGAATCTTCATAGCCATCGCCAGTGATAAACGAACAGGCCCTGTCAGCGTTATCGTCGATGCTATTGACGAGTGCGAGGAAGCGACCAGAGAACGATTTCTTCAGCAAGTCAGTCAGCTCATGAGCAAGCCACGGCCGATCGACTCAAGCACGCCCTGCATCAAAT
>Ga0207886_10282_pt1 | contig 9554 bp, 8 predicted proteins | sample LinPmetageLP35_FD_184048 | JGI IMG/M metagenome (GOLD analysis project Ga0207886, IMG submission 184048) | Marine viral communities from the Pacific Ocean - LP-35 (SPAdes) | ecosystem: Environmental > Aquatic > Marine > Oceanic | place: Pacific Ocean | collected 2009-08-31 | reverse complement strand
CGATCTCGTAAGAAGTTTCAATATAGGCTTACGTTGTATGTAGCTGTTGAGCAAATCTCCTGATCGTACGATAAGTTGCATGCTGCTGTCATATCACATGTTCTACGTGAACTGTGGTATGATAGCACAACATTTATAGGCCTCAGCGAAATCGGCTAGCCATCTCTCCAGTCAAACATACGAAGGTGAAGTTGATTTAGGCTTTATCAGTGGCAACGCACAAACCCCGCAGCCGTGGCCCTGGGAAGAATCTCTCGCTTAGCGATCCGGGGGTCACTGGCTGTCGCGTAAGTCTCCTGATCGCATCATACCACAATAACATCATATCACATATTCTTTGTCAGTGGGCATGCGTCCGCGCCACATTCACAGCGGAGCCAAGTAAGTTGCTCATCTCAGCTCGACCGGGATTTTCGAGAGTGCTGCCCCTCTCTAGCAACTTCGAAGCAACTCACTCCACCACGGGCTGTGGCTTGCAAAGCTTTTCCGATGCGTGATTCATTTTCGCACTCGGTGGCAGTGATCTCTCAGCCACTTTTCCTGCTCCTAGTCGAGATGAACGTGATATCAAAATCCAGTTGTTTGTCCTCCGAGTTGATAAATAGGCATTGCACCTTGGGACTAGATAGTTGTAAAAAGATATCAATTACTTTTGAAAATGCAACTGTATTACAAAAGCACTAAAAGAGCATCCTCTTCCAATCCCTTTTGCTTCATAGCATTCACTATGCTCTCAATCAGATTTGGGTCGGCACAAATGGCGCCTCCTACTCCAGACCCCCAGTCTAAATTCGGTCGGAGATCCGGGCTTGGTATTGCCATCTTCTTTGGTATCTTCAGTGCAATATTTGTATTGGTTATGATTGCCATAGCGATCGGAGCTTTCAGAGCCCACCAGAATCCCGAGCGGTACGGTCCTCAACCAGCAAGGCCAGGACGGCCAAAGCAAAGCCGAGCGAAGGGCCTCACAAGAGCCGTGATTGAGAGCATCCCAATTGTCAGATTTAGCGAGAACAGCGACAAAAACACAAACGCAGCCGCCCAGAGAGATATCGAGCTGGCGGTCACTAGTCTAGACAATCGTACCCAATCGACCACCGTCGACGCCAATAACCCTTCTGACCCAGACGCAATTATCGTCAACTCCGACATAAGCACTAATACGCCAGCGACGACGACTGAAGGTCTATTAGCTGCTCAGCCAACTTTCCAGACTCGTTCCGGCAGCCTCGAATGCTCAATATGCTTAGAGGAATTTGTCGAAAACGAAGAGATTCGTGTGCTTCCCTGTAACCACAAATTTCACCCCGTCTGCATCGATCCTTGGCTTCTGAATATATCAGGAACATGCCCTATATGGTAAGCTGCACCTTTTCACTTCTAAAATTACCTCGTTGACTTCGGTTAGTCGCTACGACCTCCATCCCGCTACCACCAACGACTCCAACACTGCAGCTACCTCAACCGATGAGCCTCTTCCTCCACCCCCACCCCCACCATATGAAGTCAGCGACAACACTCCAGCCAGATCGAGATTCCGCGAACTCCGCCGGGCGCACGCCGGCCCCGAAGAGTATATTGCTGCACTTGGCCAGTTATACCATGAACTCGAGAACCACCGCGCATCTCATGCTTCCACCAGTACTGAAGCTGCTGCGCATCAGGAAACAAGGCCAACGTCAAGGTTACGTGATACTTTCCACATACAGACAGGGCTACCTGAATCCCGCTAGACCCTGCCGGACGACGCAATAAGAGCGTTCAACCTACTACTACGGATCGCATAGTCTTTTCATCTAGCAAGCGAAACACCACTTACGGATTTCAAAAAGCAATATCGCGCAAGCTCTTTCTTAAGTGACAGCCTAACGCCGGTTATGAAGGCGAGGCATGCGGACAAGTTGGAGGATGGGACTGTGAGCAGAGGACAAGGGATGGGAGAAGATGGTGAGGGAAGCTCAGGTGGTCAAGATACCGTGTGGAGACCCAGTTGACGGGTAGGATTGATCCTAAAACGAATTCCACCTCCGACGGTCCTCTTTCCCAAGTCTAACCTTTCAATAATTCTTAGAACATATCAATGCCGTACAATTTTTACCCAATTTAGGCACTTGACCTTTATTTCCCTTTCCAATGACCGTCTCCATCATCTCGAACGTACACTTGCAGTAGAAGTGAAGTTGATTTATGCCAAAATATTGGACTGACCTGTATGTCCAACCTACAATGCAATGGGCCCAAAGCAGCAAGCCACATTGCGCCACGAACACATCCGGAACCGAAAAACCAGGCAGATTCGTGGTCTGATTAAGGTTATCGATAAAAGCACCAAAGATCGTCTCTTGGCTTCACCCTTACGATGGTACACGGAGGAAATAGGATCTACAAGGCTAGCTCGGATTTGTTGCAACTGGGGACTACTAAGTACTGTACAGTACAGTACTACAGTATAGAAAACACTGGAGATGACAGAACTAGGCTAACCTTCTTGGTACCCCCACCTCGTACTTCGCAACACAAAGTAAACAAGCCAGTTGCATTGTCTGTGTTCACCGCGAAAAAGCTCTCACGTACTGTACTGTAAGTGGCCTGAGCCTCGTTTCGACTCGTCGTTCGCTGGTAGTATGATGCTGTCCAAGTAAGGTGATCGTGGCTGTGCCTTCAAGGGTGGCGAGACCAATCACTTGCTCAGAAATGGCAATTCGACCCTATAGTTCTACTTTCCTGCACGTTGTATGCTACTCACATACGACGACGTGATTAAGAACGATACCACAGTGGCAAGTTAATTGAGGATCAGGATATTTTCTCCCATCACGCTCAGATTTTCACACTTACCACTGTACTGTAGATGCAAGGTCTAAAGTCTCACTGTAGTGCAGAGTCTCTCGTGGCTTTGGATATATAACTATCTGCTAGGCCTAAGATTAATTAGCCTCCAGAGACATCAACTGCAATACAGTCCAGGACTCTTTCCTCCTCTCCACATACAATTCTTTCGAAAAGGCGTGCGACAGTGCAACATCCTCGGATGTGCTCAGATTAATCACGCAGACACCCTCAGCAGCTTAAACTGTTGGTGCGCAGGCTATTACTGGTGGTTTGACGGTGGATGCAAGGCACATATGTCGATCGATGATTTGTTGAAGAGTTATTCTATTGATCCACTATGGGGCAGGTCTGCCTTATCGCATAGCTTACATAATCAGGTGCTAGGCCAATTCCAACATAAACTCACCTCGCTAGACCAAACGACGACTTATTTTTGCCTGCTTCAGCCAGGAGTAACATCCAACGTCATGTCCAACTTTAATATGCGTCAGTTCTCTTCCCTCTGCGCATAGCAGGAAATGGTTGCAAAGGAGCCATTTCTGTCTTATTAATTCTGTTGCTTACAATGGCTGGAATAGATACGATAAAGCGCGCGGCACGAAAGGAGGCCTGGTACGGGGACCCATACAACCCATTTCGAAAGATGACCAGATCAAGTACATGGGCACAACCCCCATCACCAACGGGCACGGGCAGAGACGTGGAGGCTGCAATAGGGGCAGAGGATGCATCGCCACTGTCAAAGGTGCGACAGAACCAATACCAGCGCCACCAAAATTCGGAGGCGATTGCATTCGAAGAGAATCAAAGGCCGATGAATTCGAAATGACAAGGGCAGATGGCACGAATAGGCGGCGCAGTGGTCCAGATAGCGAGCAAATAATAGTGGAGAGACAATCAAGACCTAGGAGCGAAGAGGAGAAGGCACGTCATCGATCTGTGGGGAAATTTTGGAAGGGCAAGAAGGATGATGGACAGAATCAGGATGACGACGAGGAAGAGAAGCCGAAGAAGCAACCTTGGTATAAAGGAAAGAAGCTTGAACATAAGCCTTTTACCGTCAGGAATCAGCTTGGTGCGACCATCTTCAACTCTTGGATGAACTTATTACTTCTGGCCGCGCCTGTGGGTATTGCGATCAACTATGCTGGAGTCAACGGCAAGGTCGTGTTCGTGGTCAACTTTATTGCAATTATACCTCTGGCAGGCATGTTAAGCTTTGCGACGGAAGAAATAGCTCTTCATGTTGGAGAAAGCTTGGGTGGTCTTTTGAACGCCTCTTCTGGGTACGTCTCATGATTGCCAACCTAGATCCGGCGATACTGACCCTTTTCTAGTAACGCAGTGGAAATGATTGTGGCAATTATTGCTCTGGTCAAAAGAGGTCGTAGTCGTCCAGACATCGTTGATCGGCAGTATTTTATCGAATCTGTTGCTCGTTCTGGGCATGTGCTTCTTCTTCGGTGGGCTTCGGAGAAAGGAACAGTTCTTCAACGAGACTGTAGCACAGACTGCTGCCAGTTTATTGGCACTTGCCGTGGCCAGCGTGGTTATTCCTACAGCTTTCGATATATGGACCACTACGACGGACGCCCCCATTGCCGCGATCTCCCGTGGCACTGCTGTCATCCTCCTAGCTGTTTACCACCAGGCGCTATTGCAAAGGGTCTAGTCAAGGCAGGCGGTACTGGTGCTGGACCTGGAAGGGCGAAATTGTCAAACAGACTGCTAGACGATGAACTAATCCGACCAACTGCCTATGAACAGCGAAAGGAGGAGCCTGAGGAACCGCAACTCCATATTTTCGTGGCTTGGGCCACACTAGCTGGTGCAACCACCATCATTGGACTGTGCGCAGGTATGTAATGTCACTCCACTGCATTTGAAAATACTAACAAATCATAGAATTCATGGTCGATGGTATCAGCTCTATAGTTGATGGGGGACATATCTCAGTGGAATTCGTGGGTTTGATTTTACTCCCAATTGTTGGAAACGCCGCCGAGCACGCCACGGCTGTGACCGTTGCATGCAAGGATAAAATGGATCTTGCCATCGGTGTTGCAGTCGGTTCCAGCATGCAGGTATCACTTCTACTCATCCCGCTGATGGTCGTACTTGGCTGGATTCTCGGAAATGATGTTATGAACTTGAGCTTCGATGGGTTTCAGGTTGCCGTTTTGTTTGTGGCTGTTCTCCTCGTCAACGATAGGAGACGGCAAGAGTCATTGGCTTGAAGGCATGCTATTGCAATGTCTCTACGTGTGAGTACTGAAAGATCCCCCTTCAGATCTTGATAACCTTCATCATCCTCCATCATCCTCCCTCCTTCATTCTCCTTCATCAACCCTTCTTCACCCCCTTCACCCCCTTCACCTCTTCACCCCCTTCATTGGCTCTCCTCGGCTTGTGTCTTGTGCTGCTCGTCGCTTCTCGTCGATTTTGCCCCTCGTGTTCTGCCGCCCGTCTTCTGTTTCTGTTCAAAACGAGCTTCTGTCCAAAACTGGCATGTATCGAGAATTACCGTGTGCCTAAAATTGACGTGTCCAAAAATGGCATGCATCGAGAATTGCGCATGTCCAAATACGATGCGGCTGCAAGTGTCGTTGTTGTTTTTAGCTCCTCCAATCTGGCGAGGCCCTTCTAAAATCCAGATTGTGGTGGCGTAATTACAAACCATGTGTGGACCAAGCCTGAGAATCGTGATCACCTCATGCGGGGTCCAGAATTGGCATTTGTCCCAAGCTTCCTGCCACTGAAGCCAACGATGCAGGCAAGTGATTTTCCGAGGTAATCGCTGAGGTATGCTGCGTGCTCGCGGAAATCGGTGGGCCATGCTGTCACTTGAGGCCACGGTGTCGCCATAATGCCTATGTCACACTGGGCAATGCGCACATGCTCAGGCTTCTCAAGTGGCCAGAAGGAGGACTGCTAGATGTGGTTTTCGCTGTCCAATTTCAAAAAATTTCGTTCGCTGTTGTTGTCTTGAGGTTCCTACCACAAGGACGCTCCTGGAACAACCCCCTCAGACAGAAAGTCTCACGTGATGCGCTCCAAAATTCCAACTTGTTCCCCGGCCAGATAGGCGGTGCTTTCTGTTCGCTCATGGATATACCAAGAGCTCACCTTTGCGGGTTTGATTAACTAGTATATAAATGAGCTGTCATTTCAGTCCAGACCCCTGAATTGATTGATCTGGCGCTTCAACTCCAACAACAAACTCTTCAGTAGCAGCTCCGTCTCGGGGCGAGAATTCATCAGAGGACTATACTCACTGTTCCAGTCGAAGGCGGATTCATATCTCCATTGTCTAAGCGGATCTATGATGCCGCCATTGTCATGTCCGTCATCCCGCGTCCGTATGAGGGATATGAAGCAGTCCCAGTCGCGCAGCTCGTAACTCATCGGGGTTTCTTCCTTGGGGTCTAGGTGATCTTTCAGAACTCGTATTACCTGACTTACCAAGAGGCAGTTCTCGTCACGCGTGTTGAGTTGTATGTTCTCCTCGGCGCCCAGTATAGCATTACCCGTTCTACCATGTGGCTGTTTGTCTTTGTCATGGGTGGCTTCGGCTCTTCTCTCGTCGTTTGGTGACCCGAATCTACGCCTGCAATTGTTCCAATGGTTCCTGACTTTGGTGTACAATAAAGCAACCAAATCATCCCAATCAAAGAAGAAAAGGAGATCTCCCCAAGTCTCGGCTGCGTGAGCGATAGTAATCGTCATTACAGGCACGGCGAGTAAAGACCACATTACGAAGAAGGCCTTTCCAAAATTTGTTTGGGGATAAAAGTCCCCATATCCGATAGTGAAGAGCGACGTAAAGGCGAAATATACTGAATGGAAGTACGTCCATCCCCGATGACGCTCGAAGATAAAGAGAATGGCGGCACCGCACAGCCAGAAGACGAGAAAGGAGACGGCCCACAACACACCACTCCTTGCTTTCTGCTTCAGAGCAGTACTAGCCCTGGCCTTCATACGGTATTCTTTCATCTCCTTGAATTTTGTTTCTTTGTCCTTGCCTGCCAACTTCTTCACTGTCCTCTCCCATTTCTTCCCTCTGTTTATCTCAATGCTCTCTCCATAGGATTGCTTCGCAAGTTGAGTTATGGAGTAGACAATTACAGCTAGGGTGATGTTGCCACCTCCCGCATAGGGAAATAACAAGCTGCGTCCGAGGCGAGACATTGGCTTGAAATCACCGAAGCCGATGGTCAAAAGTGTCACATCAGCCCAATAGACACCGTCGAGATATTTCCACCCCTCGATATGTGAAAATACCAAAGCGCCGAGGAGTATATAGATCATGAAGAAGATGGTTAGCCCCATCAGCTTGCGGGAGCGGTGCGCGATACGGCTCAGCCTGTGGTGACATCCAGCTTGCGGTTTAGCCATAATAAATGTAAATATCATCATCAAGGACGCTTCAAGAAAGTAGAGTATTGCGGCGAAGATAGCGTAGTGGAAGGCTTGGGTGGCCGCACGGTTTGGTGACGAATGTAAGTTGAGGATTGTATTGGTAGCAACCACAAGTGCGATGAGCAAGATAGATGCCATGTACCACCCTATTATCGTGAGTACCATGAGTGTTCGATCTGAACTGAATCGGCTCGGGTGTAGTTCATGACCATGTTGCCTGTAAACGAACATGAATGTGATGTTGGCAAGGACCCCAGAGCAAAGGGAAACGATGTTAACACCTATCAGCCTAGTTTGTTCTCCATTGTCAGCGCCACTCCATTTAATGATAAGTTTTGCCCGCCGTACCACGAGGGATCCGAAATATTCTCCCCTTCAACCTCGGTCCTACCGGGCGGTATCTCGCTTCTCCAGGGCTGCACCAGAGCACATAAGTTGAACGCATTAGCAACAGGTCCGATGGTACCTGCCACGATTGGGATCACGCTTCTTAGAAGCCCTGGGCTACTGAGGTATTGAAAAGCCGTTAGCGTAGCCACAATATTCTCGTCAAGAATAGTGAATTTCTTACCCTTTGGTACTGCCTCTATCATGGACGTGGATGTCCTGCTCGCCGTTGAATGTGTGCTGTGCTTGGACTTCGCCGTGGACGTTCATCTTTTAAATCCTGTATAACAGCGGTTGTGCTGGGGGTAACTTCTATACATTCCTTTCTATTTCTGTGGGTGGTAAGTGTTACATATGCTCATTAAGTTCACGATAGGCAGCGCTGCTTCAGCTTCCAAGGGCAACCGCCTCTGCATGGTGGGATCTCGATTGTTTTCGACCAACTGCATGGCGTGTTGTGGCGAAAGTTGCTCGTTAAGGTTTACTTCGAAGGTAATGCCAACAAAGCTAAGTGTGGATATTCGTATCTGGAGTATTCAGTGACGCGAGTAGCCGAAGAATGGCGTGATAGCATCGTGGCGCGAAGATCGAGCCAGCCGGGTAAGAGTGTGGCGGAAAGGGAGAAGATTTCAGATTCTCCATCACCCCACAGTAAGGAATGATGGTCTGATCATCTTTGGGCATCGTTTGTCGCACAGCCACAATTGCCGATCATACGATACCTCAGCGAAATCGATTGGAAATCTCCCCTGTCAAACACACTAAGTTGATTTAGGCTTATCAGTGGGCGAGCAAAAACCCGCAGCCGCAGCCCTGGGGAAATGCACAAAACCCGCAGCATGTGAAAGGTGTGGCTGTCGCTGTGAGAGTAAGTTGCTTATCTCAGCTCTACTAAGATTTTAAGGTTACCCCTCTCTCGCAACTTCGAAGCAAGTTCCTGGCTTTGTAAAGCTTATCCGATGCGCGATTCGTTTTCGCACTCTCGTGGCAGTGATCTTTCAGCCACTCACTGGCCTGCTCCTAGTCGAGATAAAATTGCTGGGCCACAAGTGTTCAACCAAACGCGACCCCTTGCTAGGTGACTAAAACGTCCAGTTCTTTGTCCCCCGAGTTGATAAGTAGGCATTGCACCGTCGCGACTAGATAATTATAAAAATTATTTATCATTTTGGAAAATGCAATTCCATGGTACGCATGGAGAATGGGGGGGGCAAGAAGAGGGTCCGATTGAGCTAAGAGGGATTACTTTTCTCAAGATTCGAGCTCTCAGGTAGTTTAGTACGGAGATTATGGCAAGTAGAGAGCGATTTTTATCTCTACTGGACAATGAAGGGTGGTGGTATTCCCGGGTCTCTGTGAGCGGGCGATGTGGTTCTGTGACCATCGTTCAAAACAAAGCTAAGCGAGGTGGTAAGGTGACGACAACCTAGTGTGGGATAAACTTCAAGCGAGGTGGTGATAGTAACCCCCCAAAAAACCTCACTGTCTAGACTTTGCCTCTATAGCTAGTTACAGTGACAGAATATGTTCAGGGTTTTCTATTACTTGATAGAGACCTGCAACCGAGAGCCCAATACCCTTGCCACAGGCTACATCGATGATATTGCAATTCTACGGTGGGGAAGCTCAATCAAAGAAACCTGTAATGGACTAGAGAAGGCCATGCAACGAGCGATGATTTGGGCAAGGAAGCATGCATCCGTGTTCGCCCCAAGCAAGTTCCAGCTCACCCACCACACAAGGAGGCGTCAAGTAGCAGATGTCGACCGCCACATACAAATAGAACAGACAATCATAGCCCCATCCGAAAGCAGCAAATACCTTGGGGTCACGCTCGACACGGCGCTGAACTGGAAACAGCACATCCAGAACCTGAAGATAAAGACCTCGAAGTCTATTGGTGCACTAGCAAG
>Ga0207886_10277_pt1 | contig 9819 bp, 15 predicted proteins | sample LinPmetageLP35_FD_184048 | JGI IMG/M metagenome (GOLD analysis project Ga0207886, IMG submission 184048) | Marine viral communities from the Pacific Ocean - LP-35 (SPAdes) | ecosystem: Environmental > Aquatic > Marine > Oceanic | place: Pacific Ocean | collected 2009-08-31 | reverse complement strand
CGCACGGGCAGCCGTATTTCTGCCTGGAGCCCATTTCACACGTGGCCGACGCGATCAACCTGGCGGCACAAGGATGGGAAGGCACGGGCCTGCGCGCGTTGGCCCCGGGCGAGACGCTGCCGATGCGCATGCAACTGCGTATCGGAACAACGGCCTGAAATGCGACGCTGCGCTAGCGGCGCGCCTCGGCCCACGCTGCTTCCTTGCCGAACCACTTCGTCAGAAATTCGATAAACGCGCTGACCTTGGCCGACAGGTTGGCGCGTTCCGGGTACACCGCAAAGATGTCTGCCACAGGCAGCGCCCAGTCCGCCAGCACCAGCACCAGCCGTCCGGCGCGCATGTGCTCGTGGACGTCCCATTCCGATCGCATCAAGATGCCGTAACCGGCCAGGGCCCAGAGCACGCCGGTTTCGCCGTCGTTCGTGCTGAGCACGCCGCGCACCTTGATCGTTTCCTGTCGACTGCCGCGCGTGAGGTACCAGGTGCCGTAAGCCGCGTCGCTCTCGCGCAGAACGATGCACTAATGCGATTGCAGATCGCGCGGCACCTGCGGTATGCCTGCACGCCTCAGATAATCGGACGAGGCGCACAGTATGCGCTCATTGCTCACGAGCTTGCGCGCGACCATGCGTGAATCCGGCACCGTGCCGAACCAGATGCCGATGTCGAAGGCCTTGTCGGTCAGGTTGACGGAGCGGTCGGTCAGTTCAAGCTAGCACCTCCACCTCCGGATACCGCCGCGCGAATTCCACAATGGCGGGCGCCACATGCCGCCGCCCGAAGCCGAATGCAACGGCCTGCTGCTCGTGATGCTCGACGAGGCGACTGTGGAACGCATCCTGGCCGACGTGTCGGACGCAGCCACGAGCCACATTGCCATCGTCGTGGATTCGATGACCGTGCGCAGCCGCAGCGTGGTGGCGTCGTTCACGCTTTCCGAACGTCACCGCCACATGTTCCTGCGCCGACTCGACACGATCGGCGCAACGCTGGCGCGCTGGGACGACATCAACGCCTTCCAGCAGTCGCATTGGCGGCGCGGCCATCCTGCGTCTGTTCGCGCCGTCAGCGCTGGTCGGCTACAAGGTGATCGACCCCGAGATGCTAAAGGCACTCACCACCCCCATGAAGACGGCCAACCTGCAGTACCTGTACATCGCGCGATCGGCCGGCGCCACGAGCGTCGGCCGTTTTTTTTTTTTTCGACACACTGAAGCGAAAGCGCGCCGCAGATTGCGCAAATGAAAAAGGCCCGACAGTTGCCTGTCGGGCCTTTCAAATACTGGTGGGGCGTGAGTGACTCGAACACTCGACCTACGGATTAAGAGTCCCGATCAATTTATAGGCTCATCAAAGGGTTAGGTATAAATTCCGTTCCGCAAACGTCTCGGAATGGATGCCTGTAAACCCGCATCGTACCGTAGGGCATGCGGCATTTGCGGAACGGTTCATCGGGTCGGTTTGATCTTGTCGCCACGTCGATTTCGCACGTAGCGCTCGGTCATCACCACCGACGAGTGGCCGAGCTGCATTTGTGCCTGGCGGATGTCTCCCGCCGAATCGGTCTTGTCCGTGCCGGCCTTGGCGCGCAGGTCGCGGAACTGGAACGCATCCTTCTCAACGCCAGCCGCCAGCCGGGCCTTACGGAACCGCGTGCGCAGCGCCCAGACGCCCAGGCGCTCGCCTGATTCGTTGACAACAAGCGCGGTGCTCACGACCTTGTAACCCTTCTTTCTGGCACGGATGCGCGCGATCACTGCGGCCAGCTCGCCCACCACGGCAATCCGCAGCTTCTTCTTCGTCTTGCCCTGCTGGATCTCCAGTTCGTTGCTCCCGTTGATGTGGCGTTCGTCGAAGCGCAGCGTATCTGCCGGACGCTGTCGAGTTCCTTCACGTTGTCGCTGCGCGTGCGTGGCGATTTGGTGGGCAGCACGTCGGCCACATAGCCGTTGGCTGCCGTGTCGAACGTGACGATGGGCGCCGGCATCGTCTTGGATTTCTCAAGCTCCGACCACTTGCGCACGGCCTCGACGTAATCGGTGCCCAGCGAGAGTTCCTTCCGCGGCTTGCCGCCCAGATCGTAGAAATAGTAGGTTTTCGCGCCGCGATGGCGAGCGCGCATGCCGGCAGGCAAGTTGGTGTTGGGCGATACGAGTCTCATGGGATTGTTGCCGTTGGGAATCCATCGTGTTGCGCGCCGTCGAGCAGTCGGCCAGCGGCCTTCTTGCCAACCCGCACGGATGAGTCCGTGGCATTCAGTTCAATCGGCTTATGGTCGTAGGCGCCATCCTGGTGAGCGCCCAGCCATTCGCCCCACTGCTTGAACAGAAAAGGCACATCGCCTGCTTTGCACTGATCGCGCAGGCCGCGAGCCCAGTCTGGATGCATCGGGCGTGCGCCGGGCCCACTCTCTCCACCAACAATGATCCAGTCCAGCCAGCCCGGCTCGTATTCGTTGCCGCTTACGTGCAGTAGTTCACCGGTGATGGTGGAGAACACATCCACCGGTCCGAGTAGAGGCTCCATGCTCAGGAATCGCACGCGCGCCGGCACGGCCAGCAGCTTCGGAATGTCGCGGTCGGCTTCTTTCTGGTTGCAGATCGTGGCGCCGAGCCACACACGACCGTCCCCGATGAGGTCGAATGCCAGGCCGTCGCGCTGCGTGTATGAATGCACGTTGCCAATTCGCTTGGTCAGCATCAACCAGTCAAGGTGCGGCGTGTCCGCGATCAACTTGAACAGGTCCATTCGCCATGCGTCCGGCACCGCGTTGTCGAATACGTCGGCCAAGCTGGCACAGAACACGCGCTGGCGCCGACCATGCTCGGCGAAGAAGTGATCATGGTTGGCGTTCCAGGCGAGTGGCTTGCGCCAGTTCGCCACGCTGGTGCGCCGGCGCGGAGCGCCCGGCCCCCAGTTGATGGCTGTGCCGCCAGCGAAGCGTGCGTTGCGCGTCTCGGCATAGCAGTGGTCGCAGCCGGGGCCAACCTTCTGGCAGCCTTCCCACGGGTTGAAGGTGTGATCGGTCCATTCGATCTTGCTGTTCTCGCTCACGATGCCTCCTTTGCACGTTTCCGCTTGATAACGGCGACCAAGCCGGCCCGATCGATCTCGACTGCGCCGTGGGCGACAGCCTGCGCGCGCTTTGCCTTGCAGATGTCGTAATGGCTGTGCGGCGTGCCAGGCTTCTGGTGCCATCGGCGTGCAACACCGATCCGGTCTGCCATCGCATGCAGCTCGTCGTCGGTGTCGGCCACCATGTGGAACATCACCATGCGGCCGAACGGCGCGGCCATGTCATCGACGTAGACGGCCATGTCAGGATTCCTTTGCGGACGAGGCCGCGCGATATGCTTTGGTGAATTGCTTGTTGATCGCGTGTCCGCGCTTGCGCGCTACGTTCGCAACGCGCGCCCGGTCGGCATGGCTGCCAGTAGCCTGCCGCAGCAGTCCGAAATAGCTGTTGGCGGCGGCAAAGACCTCCTCGGCGGGCATCTCGCGCAAGCGCTGGATGCCGACGTTGAGCGTTCGCTTGCGGGTGTGGCGCACCCATGGCCGGATGACCTGGCCCACGAAGTCGATGCCGCGAGAGACCGGCTGCAGGATGGTCTTTTTCGGATTCAGGCGAGCACCCAGACGGGTCGGCAGGAACACCGCGATGGCGTCGTGTGCCTCGTTGAGCCACTGGGGAGATTCGTGCAGTAGCACGAAATCATCGACGTACCTGATGTAGTGCCGGCAGCGCAGCTCATGCTTGACGAACTGGTCGAGCTCATTCAGATAGACGTTCGCGAAGAACTGCGACGACAGGTTTCCGATGGGCAGCCCGAGATGCGCGGGCTGTTCCATGAGCCGCTTGTGCGGCGGCACGCGATCTATCATCCCCGGATCACCAAGGTAGACGAAGTCTTCCCGTGGATCGTGCATCAGCACGAGCTCGGTCAACCCGCGCCAGAACGGCTCGGGGATCTTCGAGAGCAGCAGGTCGAGCAAAACGCGCTTGTCGATGCTGACGAAGAAGTTGGCCAGATCGCACTTCAGGTAGTGCGCCGGCTTCGACCAGTTCTGCGTGATCGAGCGTACCTTTGCGTCGAGGCGCTGGGCGGCGTACAGCGTCCCGCGGCCTTTGATACATGCGCACGAGTCGGCGATGAATGAGCGTTCGAAGCGCGGTCCGATTCGGTTGTACAACAGGTGGTGCACGATACGGTCGCGGAATTCCGCCGCCCATACCTCGCGGTGCTTCGGTCTGTCGATGACGAAGCACTTCGAGCGCCCAGGGACATAGCTGTCGTCGAGCAGCTTGGCGTTCAGGTGAACGAGGTTGCGCTCCAGGTTGGCCTCGAAGGCGAGAGCGCTGGCCGTGTTGCGTTTCGTGCGCCGGCAGTCGCGGTAAGCCTTGACTAGCTCGGCGCCCGTGAAGCCTTCCGATTCTTTCCAATCTGCGGACAGCGACCGCGCGGAGCGCGGCGCTCTTGCGGTTGTTGTTCTGGTTGCCGTTGTTGAAGTTCTGGTACCAGGCGTAAGCGGAACCATCGTGCTATCTACGTCGCCCGGCCGATTGCTCAGCGGGGAAACTGCGCCGGACGCTGCCCGGCTGCTGCCGGAGGTACCGTCGACATGGAGCACTGACATGCGCCCGTCAGACCAACCCGAGTTCGTGAAGCTGCTGAACCTCTGCTACTCGACGCTGCTGCGTCCGTTGCCAACGTTCGAGGCGATCGACCTATGGCAGACGATCCTGGAGCCGTATTCGATCGATCAGGTACGGCTGGCGCTGTCGGCCCACATGCGAGAGAGCAAGTTCCCGCCGATGCCGGCCGACGTGGTGTCGCGTATGCCGAAGGCCTCGGACGGTCGCCCCGAAGCCGACGAGGCCTGGGCCATCGCCATTCGCGCCGCCGACGAGCAGGAAACCGTCGTGTGGACGACCGAGATCGCCGAGGCGTGGGCAGTCGCCCAGCCCGTGTTTCACGGTGACGAAATCGGGGCCCGCATGGCGTTCAAAGCCGCATATGCCCGGATTACCGAGCAGAACCGGGGCCTCAACGTCGCACCGCAGTGGCTGGTTTCGCAGGGGCACGACAGCGCCCGCCGGCAGGAAGTTGTCGCACAGGCGGTGCGAGAAGGGCGGTTGCAGCTCACCCATGCGCAGGCCGCAGTGCCTTTGCTGGCGGGGCCTAGCGGGGAGAAGGACGAGCCCACGCCCGATGCGAAAGCGGTTGAGAACTTGGCGCGCATCCGGGAGATGCTGAAGGCGGGGAGTACCGCGAAGGAGCGCGCCCAGGCCGAACGCGAGGGCCGCGCACGTGAGGCCGCCGAGCGGGTGACGAATGTCAAGCGCGACATGGCACGCCGCGTGGCGTCGTACGGGGAGGCACGGCCATGAACTGCAAGCGCGGTGATCTCGCCTACATCGTCGTGCCGTCCGGTTTCGACCGGCTACTGCATGGTCGCATCGTCGAAGTTGGCGTCGACGGCGAATGCCAGATCGGCACGATTCCGCCGCCTGGGCAGGCCGCATGGCTTTGCCGCTTCCCCACGCCGTGGTTCAGCGAACGCTGCGGCATCTGGGTGTCGGTGTGCTGGCTTCTCGACGGCTGGCTGCGCCCGATCAGCGGCGTGCCGGTCCACGACGAGCAACCCGACGAGGTGGCCGCATGAGCGACTCCGAAGCATCCTGGGGCATGTGCGAGGCCTACGGCTGCAAGCTGCTCGGCACGGTGGGCCACGGCGGCAAGTGGTTCTGCTTCTGCCACGCCGGCAGCGAAGGCCGGCGCGACGCGATCACGGCCGCGCTCGCCCAGAACGAGTTCCTCGTCAACGCGACGCTCGACATTCGCCGCTACTACGGCACGCCCGACTGGCAGACCGTCTATCGCGGCGTGCACAAGCTGCTGACCGAGGGCGGCCGGCCCGATCTGCTGTTCTCCGAGACCGACAAGCGCAGCGTGCGCCGCTGGCTGGCTCGCCTCGAATCTGCGCTGTTCTCGCTGGTCTCTGAGGCCGGCAAGCAAGCGCCCATCACCCCCACTGGAACCGTCACGGGCCCAACCAGCGCGCCTGTGCATTTTGCGGAGACCGACGCATGACATCCCACCTGGCGCCGACCGCTTGGCCATTCCCGAGCGAGCGCAAGCGCGCCGCTCGATGCGCAGCTTGCGGACAGCAAAGCGCAGGTTTCTGCGTCTTCCTGTCCGGACACCAAGCAGGCCATTCCGCCGTTTCCCTTCGCCGCTGAGTGCGACGCCTGGAAGCGCAAGCAGGCCGAGAAGGCCCGCGTAAAGCAGGTCGAAAAACCGGAAGTCGCGCCCGCAGAACTGGGTACGCCCCAGGCCGCAAAGCCAGCACTGACGCCGGTCAACATCAACATCCTGGCGCTCGACCTGGCCACGCAGTCGGGCTGGGCAGTGATGACGCGCGACGGCACGTTCCGCAGTGGTTCGGTGCGTTTCGATTCGAACCGCCTTGGCGGAAAAGGGTATCGCTGGCTGGCCTTCCGCAAGTGGCTGATGGACACGGCGAACGAGTGCGGCGGCATCCAGGCCGTGTACTACGAGGACGTGAAACAGCCCTTCGCATCGAACCTTGCGGCGCGGGCGTACTGCGGCTTTCTGGCCATCGTCGAAGCCTGGGCGGCGATCAACAACATCCCGATGCACGGCGTGGGCGTGGGCACCGTGAAGAAGGCGTGGACAGGGAAGGGCAACGCCAAGAAACCCGAGATGATCGCGGCAGCGCGTCAGCGCGGCATCAAGGTCGTCGACGACAACGAGGCCGACGCCGTAGCCATTCTGTCGCTGGCGCTGCAACAGGAGGCCTGACATGCGCAACGAAATCACGATCTGGGGCAATTACCGCCTCATCACCTTTCACACCCGCGTCGCCTGGTGGGTCGCGCCGTACCTCAAGGCCGTGCGCTTCGTTGCGCTGGCCACCGGCGTGAATCCCGACGTTCGCAAGGTGACGCGCCGAGTTATGCGCGGCATCCGGGATGAGACCTGGGCCGAGACGAAGCGGCGGACGTTGCGCCGCTGACCGAGCACCACGCTACGCAGATGCGCACTCTGCCGCTGGCTCCTGCGACACGGGCAACAACCGTAAGAACGGCAAAGGAAACGGAAATGAGCAACGAAGCAACGCGATTCTCGGCTGACCGCCAACCCACGCGCCGCCGCGGCAAGGATCAGCGCACGAAGATCCTCGAAGCGATCAAGGAGCAGACCAAGCTCAACGAGAAGGGCTTCTACAAGAAGGTCGCCGAGCGCGCGCTGACCGATGGCGACACGTTGATGATGAAGGAACTGCTCACCCGCGTCGCTCCGGCCGCAAAGCCCGTCGCACCGTCGGTGCAGTTCGACTTTCCGGAAAACGGAACGCCTGTCGAGCAAGTCGATGCAGTGCTGCGCGCGGTTGCCGCCGGCAAGGTCTCGCCCGACGTCGGCCAGCAGCTCGTCGCAATCATTCGCGGCAAGCTGGACGTGCTCGAGCTGAGCGAGTTGGCCGACCGCCTGGCAGCCGTCGAGAAGGCTCTCGAAGCGCAGGGCAAATGAGTCGACGGCGGCTGTCGCATGCGTCCATCTCCCGGGTCGAACGCTACTTCTCAGGCGTCTCGACCGATGAACGCCCGGCCGTGTTCGGCATCGTGGACATGGCCGGGGCCGTCATCAAACGCCTCACGGTCGACGGGCAGGAGACAGACGCCGAGCCGACCGTCCTGATCGCCCAGAAGCTCGAACGGCTCATCTACCCCAAGCGGTACAAGATCGTCTACGGTGGGCGCGGCTCGATGAAGACGCGCACTATCGTCTCCATCCTCACGGCCAGGTCGCAGGCCGCCAGGCGCCGCGTGCTGTGCCTCCGCGAAATCCAGAACTCGATTGAGGAATCCAGCTATCAGGAGATCGCCGAGGAGATCGACCGGCGCGAGCTGGGCGACTCGTTCCGCCAGCTCAAGAAGACCATCCGTGTACCGGCCAACGGCAGCAGCTTTTCGTTCCGTGGCTTGTTCCGCAACCAGCGGGCGCTCAAGGGCTTCACCAACGCCACCGACGCATGGATTGACGAGGCCGAGAACATCTCGCGCGACTCCTACTCCATCCTGGCGCCGACCATGCGGGCCCCCGGCTCCGAAATCTGGATCTCGTTCAACCCGAACCGCGAGAGCGATCCGACCTGGGCCGATTACGTGGCGCCGTACGTCGACAAGATGGTCGACGGGATCTACGAGGATGACGAGACGCTCATCATCTGCTGCAACTGGTCGGATAACCCATGGTTCCCGGAAGAATTGGAGTTGGAGCGCCAGCGCATGCTGCGCACAGACACCGACCGTTATAACTGGATTTGGGAAGGAAAATTCAATAAACGGTCAGATGAATTGATCTTTTCCGGTAAATGGCGAGTTGAGGATTTTGAAACGCCGGCCAATGCCCGTTTCTTTTTCGGTGCCGACTGGGGATTTGCGCAAGACCCGACAACACTCAATCGGAGTTTCGTCAAAGGCAATACGCTTTACGTCGACCATGAGGCCAACGGCAAGAAGGTCGACCTCGACGAAATCTGGAAGCTCTTCGCCGGCAAGGAGGGCATGCGGCCCGAGCAGGTGCGCCAGTGGCGCGCGGCGGATGACCGCAAGTATCCGGGCGTTCCAGGCGCCAGGCGCTGGAAGATCAAGGCAGATTGCGCGCGGCCGGAGACGATCAGCCTCGTCGCCAAGCAGGGGTTCAACATCGACGCGGCGAAGAAGTGGGGCGGCTCAGTCGAGGATGGCATCACCTTCCTGCGCGGCTTTGACGAGATCGTCATTCACCCCCGTTGCGTGCACACCATTGAGGAATTCTCGAATTACTCATACAAGGTCGATAAAACAACAGGCGACGTTCTGCCTATAATCGTCGACGCATGGAATCACCACATTGACGGAATTCGCTATTCGATGGATGGCTATATCCGTGGGCGTGGGAATGGCCTGAATATTTCGGAAGACGCTTTGCGTGCCGTAATGGGGTCTTAAATTCCCTTTTTGCGTGATTTAACCCACTTAACGGAGTTTCAGAAATGCGCACCAGCTCGCTACTCGCGGCCATCCTTGGCCTGTCCCTCGTCTCGTTCCGCATGGCTGACGACGCACCGTCGGCTGATCCAGCCGATGCCCAGGTGCCCGCCGACACCGAACCGACCACCGATGCCAGCGCTGAAGCCGCCGCTGCGCCGGTGGAATCGGGGGAAGCCGTGGCCGCTGCCTCCAGTGCGGCCGACACCCCCGCAAGCGACACTGCCTCGTCTGCGCCGACTGCCTCGACCGACGTCGGCACCGTGGCCGTCGCTGAGCCGGCCCCGCCGGTGGTGCTCGACGTGGAAGACCACGCCGAGGCGCGCGACCGCTTCGCCGGCCTGATGGCCAAGCTGCATGCCTTCGAGCACGAGGCTGTCGAAGATCTGAAGGCCGACCTGCACGCCATCGGCCTGCTGCTGCACCTGCATTCGGTCGCCTCCACAGCAGCCGATGCCACCGGCGATTACAAGCCGGAAGACCTGTCGTAACCCACCCCCGGCACGCCATGCTCGAAAAACTCCGTTCTATTCTCGGCGGCGTGCCGCTTGTTTCCCCCGGTGCTGGCCGAGCCAGCGCAACGCCAACCCCGCGCACCGAACCGCACTGGCCGGCCGTCACCGGCCCGCAGCGCAGCGGCCTGAAGATCAGCCCGACTGTGATCGATGCCCTGGTGGCGCAGGATGCTGCCGCCGGCGAGGCGGTGGACTGGGCGGCCAAGTTCAAGCCGCCCATCGTCGCGCCTGGCACCGTGCCTGCGG
>Ga0207886_10269_pt1 | contig 9936 bp, 6 predicted proteins | sample LinPmetageLP35_FD_184048 | JGI IMG/M metagenome (GOLD analysis project Ga0207886, IMG submission 184048) | Marine viral communities from the Pacific Ocean - LP-35 (SPAdes) | ecosystem: Environmental > Aquatic > Marine > Oceanic | place: Pacific Ocean | collected 2009-08-31 | reverse complement strand
AGCAGAGGAGGGGGTTGCCGGGTCTGGCCGGCGGATCGCTGCGTGTTGCAGCAGTGCATAAAAGCAAACACCCCAGCTCTGTGTAAGAGCTGGGGTGTTGAGGGGAGAGCCTGGCGATGACCTACTTTCACACGGGAATCCGCACTATCATCGGCGCGGAGTCGTTTCACGGTCCTGTTCGGGATGGGAAGGGGTGGTACCGACTCGCTATGGTCACCAGGCTATGACTTGTTGTCACGTTGACGAGGTCAACGGGACCAATATGGGAATGTAGATTTGGGGTTGTGAGTTGTGTGTATCAGGCACAAGGCGGACCCAGCCGGAAACATACCGGTTATAGGATCAAGCCGCACGGGCAATTAGTACTGGTTAGCTGAACGCATTACTGCGCTTCCACACCCAGCCTATCAACGTCCTGGTCTCGAACGACCCTTCAGGGAGATCAAGTCTCCAGGGAATCCTCATCTTCAGGCAAGTTTCCCGCTTAGATGCTTTCAGCGGTTATCTCTTCCGTACATAGCTACCCTGCGATGCCTCTGGCGAGACAACAGGTACACCAGCGGTACGTCCACTCCGGTCCTCTCGTACTAGGAGCAGCCCCCGTCAAGATTCCAACGCCCACGGCAGATAGGGACCAAACTGTCTCACGACGTTTTAAACCCAGCTCACGTACCTCTTTAAATGGCGAACAGCCATACCCTTGGGACCGGCTACAGCCCCAGGATGAGATGAGCCGACATCGAGGTGCCAAACACCGCCGTCGATATGAACTCTTGGGCGGTATCAGCCTGTTATCCCCAGAGTACCTTTTATCCGTTGAGCGATGGCCCTTCCATACAGAACCACCGGATCACTATGTCCTGCTTTCGCACCTGCTCGACTTGTCGGTCTCGCAGTTAAGCACGCTTTTGCCATTGCACTTTAGGTACGATGTCCGACCGTACCAAGCGTACCTTCGAACTCCTCCGTTACACTTTGGGAGGAGACCGCCCCAGTCAAACTGCCTACCATGCACTGTCCCCGACCCGGATTCACGGGCCAAGGTTAGAACCTCAAACAAACCAGGGTGGTATTTCAAGGACGGCTCCACCGAAACTAGCGTCCCGGTTTCAAAGCCTCCCACCTATCCTACACAGATCGGTTCAAAGTCCAATGCAAAGCTACAGTAAAGGTTCATGGGGTCTTTCCGTCTAGCCGCGGGGAGATTGCATCATCACAAACACTTCAACTTCGCTGAGTCTCGGGAGGAGACAGTGTGGCCATCGTTACGCCATTCGTGCAGGTCGGAACTTACCCGACAAGGAATTTCGCTACCTTAGGACCGTTATAGTTACGGCCGCCGTTTACCGGGACTTCAATCAAGAGCTTGCACCCCATCATTTAATCTTCCGGCACCGGGCAGGCGTCACACCCTATACGTCCACTTTCGTGTTTGCAGAGTGCTGTGTTTTTATTAAACAGTCGCAGCCACCATTTTATTGCAACCCCTTCGTCCTTCTGGCGCGAGCCAGTCAAACTACAAGGGCGTACCTTATCCCGAAGTTACGGTACCAATTTGCCGAGTTCCTTCTCCCGAGTTCTCTCAAGCGCCTTAGAATACTCATCTCGCCCACCTGTGTCGGTTTGCGGTACGGTCTCGTATGACTGAAGCTTAGAGGCTTTTCTTGGAACCACTTCCAATTGCTTCGCGACCTAAAGTCGCTCGCCCCACACCCTTGAATCACGCACCCGGATTTGCCTAAGTGCCATCTCCAATGCAGGGACCGGGACATCCAACACCCGGACAACCTTCCGCGATCCGTCCCCCCATCGCATCATACGACGGTGCAGGAATATTAACCTGCTTCCCATCAGCTACGCATCTCTGCCTCGCCTTAGGGGCCGACTCACCCTACGCCGATGAACGTTGCGTAGGAAACCTTGGGCTTACGGCGAGGGGGCCTTTCACCCCCTTTATCGCTACTCATGTCAGCATTCGCACTTCTGATACCTCCAGCATCCTTTACAAGACACCTTCACAGGCTTACAGAACGCTCTCCTACCATGCACTTACGTGCATCCGCAGCTTCGGTATATTGCTTAGCCCCGTTACATCTTCCGCGCAGGACGACTCGATCAGTGAGCTATTACGCTTTCTTTAAAGGGTGGCTGCTTCTAAGCCAACCTCCTGACTGTTTTAGCCTTCCCACTTCGTTTCCCACTTAGCAATATTTAGGGACCTTAGCTGGCGGTCTGGGTTGTTTCCCTCTTGACACCGGACGTTAGCACCCGATGTCTGTCTCCCGTGATTGCACTCTTCGGTATTCGGAGTTTGCTATGGCGGGGTAATCAGCAATAGACCCCCCAACCATGACAGTGCTCTACCCCCGAAGGTGAGACACGAGGCACTACCTAAATAGTTTTCGGAGAGAACCAGCTATTTCCAAGTTTGTTTAGCCTTTCACCCCTATCCACAGCTCATCCCCTAACTTTTCAACGTTAGTGGGTTCGGTCCTCCAGTACGTGTTACCGCACCTTCAACCTGGCCATGGATAGATCACTTGGTTTCGGGTCTACACCCAGCGACTGAACGCCCTATTCGGACTCGCTTTCGCTACGCCTTCCCTAATCGGTTAAGCTTGCCACTGAATGTAAGTCGCTGACCCATTATACAAAAGGTACGCCGTCACCCGTTTCCAGGCTCCGACTGTTTGTATGCATGCGGTTTCAGGATCTATTTCACTCCCCTCCCGGGGTTCTTTTCGCCTTTCCCTCACGGTACTGGTTCACTATCGGTCGATTACGAGTATTTAGCCTTGGAGGATGGTCCCCCCATCTTCAGACAGGATTTCACGTGTCCCGCCCTACTTGTCGTACACCTAGTTCCACAATACTGTTTTCGCATACGGGGCTATCACCCACTATGGCCGGACTTTCCATTCCGCTTTGCTAACAATACTGCTAAAGAGTACAAGGCTGATCCCATTTCGCTCGCCACTACTTTGGGAATCTCGGTTGATTTCTGTTCCTGCAGCTACTTAGATGTTTCAGTTCACTGCGTTCGCTTCCCTTGCCTATGTATTCAGCAAGGGATGACCCATTCGGGCCGGGTTTCCCCATTCGGATATCTGCGGATCAAAGCTCGTTTGCCAGCTCCCCGCAGCTTTTCGCAGGCTACTACGTCCTTCATCGCCTGTAATCGCCAAGGCATCCACCACATGCACTTATTCGCTTGACCCTATAACGAGTATGTCTCGCTATAGGCTGAGTTCTCGCGTTGTGCCGTATTCCAAGACAATCTCATCGATTGCTCTGGTAATACTGGTTGATACAATCACAACCCAGTGTCGCGTTTGAGTGTGCGTCTCATCAACGCACCGCGACACCTTTACTACATTCCATATTGTTAAAGAACAGCCGAACTTTTACGCTCGTCTTGGCTAGGCCAAACGCAAACACCATCGACACAGCGTCGATGCTTGCGTTTGGTAACCAAAAGGTAATGGTGGAGGATGACGGGATCGAACCGACGACCCCCTGCTTGCAAAGCAGGTGCTCTCCCAGCTGAGCTAATCCCCCAGTCACGGCAGAGAACAACTTCCACCGTCCGTAACTTGGTGGGTCTGGTAGGACTTGAACCTACGACCCCCGCCTTATCAAGACGGTGCTCTAACCACCTGAGCTACAGACCCTTGGCTGTAACATCAAACAAACCGATAAGTGTGGACGCCTAACGTCGGATGCACGCTCTTAAAGGAGGTGATCCAGCCGCACCTTCCGATACGGCTACCTTGTTACGACTTCACCCCAGTCATGAACCCTACCGTGGTAATCGCCCTCCTTGCGGTTAGGCTAACTACTTCTGGTAAAGCCCACTCCCATGGTGTGACGGGCGGTGTGTACAAGACCCGGGAACGTATTCACCGCGGCATGCTGATCCGCGATTACTAGCGATTCCAGCTTCACGTAGTCGAGTTGCAGACTACGATCCGGACTACGATGCATTTTCTGGGATTAGCTCCACCTCGCGGCTTGGCAACCCTCTGTATGCACCATTGTATGACGTGTGAAGCCCTACCCATAAGGGCCATGAGGACTTGACGTCATCCCCACCTTCCTCCGGTTTGTCACCGGCAGTCTCTCTAGAGTGCCCTTTCGTAGCAACTAGAGACAAGGGTTGCGCTCGTTGCGGGACTTAACCCAACATCTCACGACACGAGCTGACGACAGCCATGCAGCACCTGTGTCCACTTTCTCTTTCGAGCACCTAATGCATCTCTGCTTCGTTAGTGGCATGTCAAGGGTAGGTAAGGTTTTTCGCGTTGCATCGAATTAATCCACATCATCCACCGCTTGTGCGGGTCCCCGTCAATTCCTTTGAGTTTTAATCTTGCGACCGTACTCCCCAGGCGGTCAACTTCACGCGTTAGCTACGTTACTAAGGAAATGAATCCCCAACAACTAGTTGACATCGTTTAGGGCGTGGACTACCAGGGTATCTAATCCTGTTTGCTCCCCACGCTTTCGTGCATGAGCGTCAGTGTTATCCCAGGGGGCTGCCTTCGCCATCGGTATTCCTCCACATCTCTACGCATTTCACTGCTACACGTGGAATTCTACCCCCCTCTGACACACTCTAGCCGTGCAGTCACCAATGCAATTCCCAAGTTAAGCTCGGGGATTTCACATCGGTCTTGCACAACCGCCTGCGCACGCTTTACGCCCAGTAATTCCGATTAACGCTTGGACCCTACGTATTACCGCGGCTGCTGGCACGTAGTTAGCCGGTCCTTATTCTTCCGGTACCGTCATCGACCCCAGGTATTAACCAGAGCCATTTCTTTCCGGACAAAAGTGCTTTACAACCCGAAGGCCTTCTTCACACACGCGGCATTGCTGGATCAGGCTTTCGCCCATTGTCCAAAATTCCCCACTGCTGCCTCCCGTAGGAGTCTGGGCCGTGTCTCAGTCCCAGTGTGGCTGATCGTCCTCTCAGACCAGCTACTGATCGTCGCCTTGGTGGGCCTTTACCCCACCAACTAGCTAATCAGACATCGGCCGCTCCTATAGCATGAGGCCTTGCGGTCCCCCACTTTCACCCTCAGGTCGTATGCGGTATTAGCTAATCTTTCGACTAGTTATCCCCCACTACAGGGCACGTTCCGATGTATTACTCACCCGTTCGCCACTCGCCATCAATCTAGCAAGCTAGATCATGCTGCCGTTCGACTTGCATGTGTAAGGCATGCCGCCAGCGTTCAATCTGAGCCAGGATCAAACTCTTCAGTTCAATCTGCTGTTTTCGCTCTTTACGAGCGGTCGCTCACTCTCAGAATCTGACTTGAACTTTCGTTCAAACCTTACTTCTGTGCGAGCACTTCATTACTTGTTAGCTAGCGGATCGAAATCCGCCGCACCCAGTATTAAGCGCCCACACTTATCGGCTGTTTGCTTGTTAAAGAACTTCGCGATCAACTTTGTTCACCGCGTCGCTGCGTTGTCTGCAGCAGAGAAACGAGATTATGCAGAGCTTTTTCGTCGCTGTCAACAACTCGTCGAAGATTTTTTATCCACCAACGCGCCGCCAACCACCACCGAATCTCCAGCCAACCGTCAACCACCCAATCGACCGCAAACCCGCTCTACACCTGCTTCTCCACCACTTAACACCACCACCGCCACTTGCGTTTCGGCGCTGTGTTTTGCAGCGAGGGGCGAACTATAGGCGGGTTCCCGGAGCTTGGCAACACCTTTGTCATGACGGGCTGATGACGTGTTCGTGAAGAATAGCCGCCAGCCCCGTCTGCATATGGGATTGCGGCCCCAAAAGGACTCGCAAAAGCAGGCCTGGGATACCCGATACCGTTACTCGGGTATTCCCGAAGTCACCCTGCTACGCCGTCCTTATTGGTGCTTGAACGCCGCTGCACGCTTTTCGACGAAGGCGCGCATGCCTTCTTTCTGGTCTTCTGTAGCGAATGTGGCGTGGAACAGGCGGCGCTCCAGATGCACGCCCTCGCTGAGCGAAGTCTCGTAGGCCGCGTTGATCGACTCTTTGATCATCATGACCGTGGGCAGCGAGAAGCCGCCAATGGTTTCTGCGGCCTGGATGGCTTCGTCGAGCAGCTTGTCGGCGGGGATGACGCGCGAGACTAGGCCGGCGCGCTCGGCTTCCTCCGCGCCCATCATGCGGGCAGTCAAGCAGAGGTCCATGGCCTTGGCCTTGGAGACGGCACGCGGCAGGCGTTGCGTACCGCCGGCACCGGGCATGGTGCCGAGCTTGATTTCCGGCTGGCCGAACTTGGCGGTATCGGCGGCGAGGATGATGTCGCACATCATGGCCAGTTCACAGCCGCCACCGAGCGCGTAGCCGGCCACCGCGGCGATCACCGGCTTGCGGATGCGGCGAATGGTTTCCCAGTTGCGCGTGATGTATTCGTTCTTGTAGACGGTAGCGAAGTCATAATCGGCCATGGCGCCGATATCCGCGCCGGCGGCGAACGCCTTTTCACTGCCGGTAATGACGATGGCGCCAATGTTGGCGTCGGCATCGAAGGCGAGCAACGCGCCACCGAGTTCGTCCATGAGCGCATCGTTGAGGGCGTTGAGTGCCTTCGGACGATTGAGCGTAATGAGACCGACGCGACCGCGCGTTTCGACCAGAATGTTTTCGTAGGACATGGAAGCTCCAGTTGGAATGGATGTAATATTAGCCGACCAACCGGTCGGTTAATCAATGAACCGATGACCGAGGAGGAGACAAGATGACCAGCCCGACCATTCTGCTTGACTGGCACGAACACGTGGCAACCATCACGCTGAACCGGCCCGATCAGCTCAACAGCTTCACGGCCGGCATGCACCGGGAACTGCGCGAAGCGCTGGACAAGGTGGAGCGCCAGCGCGCCCGCGCTTTGATCCTGACCGGAGCGGGACGCGGCTTCTGCGCGGGGCAGGATCTCTCCGAACTCAATTTCACGCCCGGGCAGATGACCGACCTGGGCCAGCTCATCGACGAGCAATTCAACCCGCTGGTGCGCCGTCTGCGTGCCATGCCCCTGCCCGTGATTGCCGCCGTGAATGGCGTGGCCGCCGGCGCCGGCGCAAACCTGGCGCTGGCGTGCGACATCGTGATGGCCGCCGAGAATGCATGCTTCCTCCAGGCGTTTGTAAAGATCGGGCTGCTGCCGGATTCGGGCGGGACGTGGTTCCTGCCGCAGCGCATCGGTGTGGCGCGGGCGATGGGGCTGGCGATGCTTGGCGAGAAGCTCGACGCCAAGACTGCGCTCGCCTGGGGCTTGATCTGGGGCGTTTATCACGATGCCAAGATCCTGATGACCGAAGTGAATTGCATGGCCGACCATCTGGCCAAGCAACCCACCCGGGCGCTGGCCGCCATCAAGCGCGCCATGCATGCGGCGCCCACACAGTCGTTGGACGCCCAACTGGATCTCGAGCGCGACCTGCAGCGCGAACTCGGCAATTCCCGCGACTATGCAGAAGGTGTCGATGCCTTTCTGAACAAGCGCGTGGCGCATTTCACAGGCGAATAAGGACATCAGTGTGACGGAAACGACCCTCCACGATGCGCAGGCGCTGGCTGAAGCGGCCTGCAAAAGCATGTTCGACGCCGATGCCTGCACGCGCTGGCTCGGCATGCGCGTGGAGGCGGTCGCGCCCGGCTTTGCCCGGCTGTCCATGACGGTGCGACCTGAATTCCTCAACGGGCATCGCACCTGTCATGGCGGATTGATCTTCACGCTGGCCGATTCGGCTTTCGCGTTTGCCTGCAACAGCCATAACCACAACACGGTGGCGGCTGGATGCGGCGTCGACTTCCTGCGCCCGGCGCACGGCGGCGACACCCTCACAGCAGAGGCAACCGAGCAGGTCTTGTCCGGCCGACACGGCATCTACGACGTACGCGTGACAAACCAGGCCGGCGAGGTGGTCGCCATGTTTCGCGGCAAATCTGCGCAGATTCGCGGCCAGGTCATTCCGGTCCCTGGCAGCCCAGAACCCTAGTTCGACCTCTATATAAAGCCGTTCACAAAACCGCATCACCATTAGAGGACGCCTCAGAACCTGTTCACGATCCGTATCGAGCGGCCCGAGGTTGGCCCGAGAAGCGCAACCGTACATGGGTACGGTGAGCATCGCAGGGCCAAGATCGGGACGCGCAGTAGGATCGTGAGCAGGTTCGCACGACGGCGTCCCGAGGAGACCCGCATGCGCCCCCGCTCGACCGACCTGCCGCTCGATCCGATCGAGACCGCCAGCCGCGACGCCATCCAGGCACTGCAGCTTGAACGCCTGAAGCGCAGCCTCGCGCACGCGTATGAGAACGTGCCCGCCTATCGGGCGAAGTTCGACGCGGCGGGTGTGCATCCGTCAGATTTGCAGTCGCTTGCCGATCTGGCGAAGTTTCCGTTCACAACCAAGACCGATCTGCGCGACAACTATCCGTTCGGCATGTTTGCGGTGCCGCAGGATCGGATCGCGCGCATCCACGCATCGTCGGGTACGACCGGCAAACCCACGGTGGTCGGCTACACGCTGGCGGATATCGATACATGGGCCGGCTTGGTGGCGCGCTCGATCCGGGCGGCGGGGGCACGGCGCGGCGACAAGGTCCACGTGAGCTACGGCTACGGGCTTTTCACCGGCGGCCTGGGCGCGCATTACGGCGTGGAGCGCGCGGGGCTGACGGCCATCCCGTTTGGCGGTGGGCAAACCGAGCGGCAAGTGCAACTCATCCACGATTTTCAGCCGCAGATCATCATGGTCACGCCCAGCTACATGCTGGCGATTGCCGACGAGTTCGAACGCCAGGGCATGGACCCGGCTGCGTCGAGCCTGCAGATCGGCATCTTCGGCGCCGAGCCATGGACACCCGAAATGCGCAGCGCCATCGAAGCGCGCATGGGGCTTTCGGCGGTCGATATCTACGGCCTGTCGGAGGTGATGGGGCCTGGCGTGGCCAGCGAATGCGCCGAAACCAAGGACGGCCCGACCATCTGGGAAGACCACTTCTATCCGGAGATCATCGATCCAGACACCGGCGAGGTGCTGCCCGACGGCGAATTCGGCGAACTGGTGTTCACGTCGCTGACCAAGGAAGCGATGCCGGTGGTGCGCTATCGCACGCGCGATCTGACGCGCCTATTGCCCGGCACGGCGCGTCCGGGCTTGCGCCGCATGGAGAAAATCACCGGCCGCTGCGACGACATGATGATCGTGCGCGGTGTGAACGTGTTCCCATCGCAGATCGAGGAATTGATCCTGAAGCACGCGGCGCTATCACCGCACTATCAATGCGTGCTCGGCAAGGAAGGACCGCTGGATACACTGACGGTGCGGATCGAGGCGGCGCTAGGCGCGCCGGCTGACGCGGCAAAATCGGCGAGCAGCCAACTGGCGCGCGACATCAAGTCGTTGATCGGCGTGACCGCCGCGATCGAGACACTGGCCAGCGGCGGAATCGAGCGATCGGTCGGCAAGGCGCGCCGCGTGGTGGACTTGCGGCGCACCTAGCGTCTTGCAGCGTGTTACCGGGCAGCAACGCCGATGCTACCCCCCTTCGGCACCAGCACCCACAGCCGACCGGCCTGCTTCATGCGGCCCGCGAGGTCGCCAGCGGCATCGCCATGGCCGAAGTAATAGTCGGCGCGCACCGCCCCGCGAATGGCCGAACCCACGTCCTGCGCAAACACGAGCTTCTGGATCGGATCGGTCGATAGCGGCTTGGTCGTCGACAGGAACACCGGCGAGCCCAGCGGAATGTAGGTCGGGTCGACGGCGATCGAGCGTTCGTCCGTGAGCGGCACGCCCAGCTTGCCGATCGGGCCGCCCGTGTTGCCCGGCGTTTCGGCAAAGAACACGTAGCGCGGGTTGATGTTGAGCATCTCTTCCACGCGGCTCGGATTGGCGCGGGCCCAGGCCTTGATCCCTTGCATG
>Ga0207886_10259_pt1 | contig 10274 bp, 15 predicted proteins | sample LinPmetageLP35_FD_184048 | JGI IMG/M metagenome (GOLD analysis project Ga0207886, IMG submission 184048) | Marine viral communities from the Pacific Ocean - LP-35 (SPAdes) | ecosystem: Environmental > Aquatic > Marine > Oceanic | place: Pacific Ocean | collected 2009-08-31 | reverse complement strand
GCAGGAGCACCGATACTTGGTTACCTATCCCTTGCACTTGAATTCCATGTCACTAGTCGACGGCCACCCCGTCTCTCGCAAGGATGGCTGGAAGTCTAGCTCGACCAGGCGAACCCTCTTGTTCATTCTCCGCTGGACCTCTCTACGGACTTTGTCGGCCATGATTCGATCGGCACATTCTATCATGATGTCAGCTGGTGATCCAAGGATGTGATGGATCGACGCATACGGGAGACCATCACCTTACCCCGGTGGGATTCGAACTCGGTTTGGAGCACTTCGACAATATTCGGCGGGTTGAATATTTTCTTGATCTTAGAGTGATTTCCGTATTCCAAATCTTTCTTTCCACCGTAATCCAGGACATGAAGGCGGACCTCGAGTATCTGCCTAGCGTTAGAAAGCTGGCAAGGTTGGATGACGCATACGCACATATCCAGTATCACTATCGAGGAGATCATCCATCCAGCTCTTGACCCACTGCTCTTGGCCTAAGAGGTGATTAGAAGCGAACAGGATGGGTTTTCTTCTCCTTGACTCACTCTCATTGTTTATCTGCCAGACGAGGAGAATCCGGCGCGTCCGTACTTGGCAATTGTTGTATCCGCTAATGAGGTCCTTGATATATGGAATATGGCCAGCTATGCCGATCCCAGTGGCAAACATGATCACTGTTCCGTATTCTCCAAACTTATGCTGTATTCCGTATGGTCCATCGATGAATGCAAGGAGCTCTGTGTTTGTGTACCTATCCAACTGCCCAGTAAACCCTGTCCTAGACTTGACCAAGAGGGAGATTGTCAACCCTTTCTGGCTCCAGTCCCACCACGAAATCATAAAAGGGTGTCCTCGCAGTCCGACCAAGATGCCAAGTTTCGGTATTGAAACGAAGACATACTGACCAGCCCTGACCTTCCACTTTCTAGGCACGGTGATATCGACCTGTAATACGTTCGATGGCCCTGTAAGGGACCTGTCTGAGGGGTAGGGAATCGATAGGCGAGTTGCTACCGCTTTAGCAAACGGTCTGCCTATGGCAAAGTTTCTGAATGCGAACAGAAGCCAGTGGAGTGTCGTCATCCCAACCCAGAAACATATGCCAATCTGTAGATATATCTCCGCCGGTTTTTTGGAGAATACGTGCCGCCCGATAGCGATCAGAGCTGTGACTGAGAGAAGCAGGTGCAGATTGAGAAACCATTCGTAGAAAAGCCTCCGCCCGACACGAAACGAGAAAAGGAGGATCAGCCCAACGGCAGAGCTCGCCTATCGCTTGGAATTAGCCGTAGATCCCCCTATGGGAAAGCCAACGCAGACGAACCACAACTCCAGAGGCATTGATCCCCGTCCATACGAACGACTGACTGCCAGTCAATGATATGATTGTGTGCAACAAGACTTCCGCGACTGCCGTCCGGCCCAACCATTGGTGGCTTCCAATGCTAGTCCGGAGCGTGATCCCGAGCATCTCTGTCATGAGGCTCAAACGGGGACCACACAGGAGCGGAATGAGGTTGATCATCGACATTATAGCAGCACGAGTGCCTATATCTGACCTCGAGTCCACCCCAACGACTGTAACGAGGACGATATTCGTGGTAAGGTACGCAGATGCGAGCAGAACTTCGAGACGTGTTGCCGTCCCTACGAAGGGAATCCTTGGGAAGACATGTGGATATGCAGCATGTTTTAAGAAGAAGGAAGAAGTCGACAGCCACTCGGAGGTGAGCGTGCGATAGACGGCACGAAGAAAAAGCCATATGGCAAAGATACAGCCTAAAATGAAGCAGTACCGCGACGGTATGTCCATGTCACTGAGTTTGGAAACCCCCGAACGTACAAATGAGGAGAACGACATGAATGACGGTGTTGTGAACATCAAAACTTCCAAGGTTGGAAGATTGAGAATCCGTTCGGTCCCAGAGATGGCGTTATGCCGCTTGCCAATGATCACAACCATCAGCTTCGTGAGGCCCACAGTACTTGAACTGCATAGCCTCAGGGGTGGGTCGTCTAAGAGTTTAGGGACCGAGTGGTCACTCAAGTGATGAAGTGGTCATCCAAAAGGTGGTCGCTGGAGATGCGAGGGAGCTTTCCACATGGTGGTGATGCTGCAGCTTGGTACAGGTGCCCACCAATATATCGACGGGTAAGTTCACATCTCTCACCTCTCACCAGTCTTCGTCGGTACCAATTCTAATCATGGACAAGCGGGCCAAATCAGAGCAATTTCGCAAGAGGAAGAACAACTTCTTTCATCGGGGCTACGATATTGGAGTGGCCTGCGACACGGAGGTTTTCATCCTCTTCAAGAGGAACGGCAAATTCCACACGTTCGCAAACACGGAGGAAGTAGTATGGCCAACCAAGGAAGACATCGTGAGTCAAATATGCCTCAAGAAAAACTGCTCCTATGTCTTACCCTCGCAAGCAACGCAACCTAGTCATTTGCAAAACAGCTGCGGACTACGAAACTAAGTCTCGGACGAAGAAGAATGCTTCTAAAGCAAACGCAACTACCTCGTGTTCATCAAACGCTTCTGAGGATACATCTACCTTGCCCTTACTTGGGATTAAAGCCCCAGAATCACCACGGCTAGATTCGCCATCCCAGCACAGGGTGGGAGGGTGGAAGGACTTCATAGCATCCCTAAATCGCTGAGTGAGGTTGGGTAGAAGTGGCTCGATCTTTGTAATCTTGGGTATCAATGATAAAATAAAAGAAGTTGAGGAAAACGAGAAACTATGCTCAGGTTTACATCGAAAATCGTGTGAGATTTGACAAGTCGCTTACAAATGGTGCCCTGGTGGATCGTATTCGATATCTGATCTGTGAACTGTCTTGTCTTAGCCGCCTTAGGGGGACAAAATGAGCGTTGCTCGTCCAGGGTCTGGAAACCGCTCGATTGTTTTTGTATTTTTTAAGATGACTCATATTTATCACAAACAATTGATCTAGGTATGGTTGTGTGATAGTCTCATTTCTTGTCTACATATTCCTTCCATTTGGCAAACCTCCATCTCCATCCCAGCACCCTTCTCATCGATCCAGCTGCGGCAATACCATGGCGGCTGGCAGTACGATGACAGCAATCATGGGTAGGCTGGTAGGTAGCGCGAAGCTCGAGCTCGTGCTACTTGGAACGTTGCTGAGGCCAAAGCCAGACGGTGGCAATCTTGTATCGATCAGGAGGCTCGAGGGGAGCGCAGATGTGTATTCGATGGTTAACGTGAAGCCCGAGTCCTCGACCTGCCCCTTGGCGACGGTGCTCGCGATCTTCTGTGACGGGAGGCTAATGTGTTAGCAAGTAAGGTTTCATCGTCTTGATATGCTTACAATGTTTCTGCTCTTTCTCCGGAAATTTTAGCGAGCATAGAACAAGGATCAGCGCGAGTGCCATTACGAGTGGGCTCTTCATCTTGCTGGAATACTGTTGCGTTCCAAACAATTCGCATATCGTTTCCTAGGCCGCTGGATCACTATTGCGTGAGATAGATGATAAGAGAAGATTTGATCTCGTGAAATACTCCCTGAGAATCTTTGTTCAATGCCAGACCAAACCGACTGTGGGTGCAATTAGACCATCAACTAATGGCTTCCGGTAGAGCCCCCTATTGTTTGACTGTAAGATGACCACTTTACGACTGGTGGTGAATTGCATCCATATATTTAGGGTGGTGTAGCCATCCGGTTTTGGGGGGTATCAATCTGTCATTGTAATATCCCCATGAGAAATGATTTTAAAAACTTTGTTGAGTGATATATATTCTTGGATTGAACCCCGTGTTCTGACAAGTTCCAGGAACAATCAAGATGCCGAAAGAGCCGAAACCCAAAGGTGCAAGCAACAGGGTAGCTCCTGCCACGCCAGCAGCCAGAAATGCACGCAAACAAGAAGTTACCGAGAAGCTTGGGAAAATCACTGACAAAGTCAAAAAGCGGCGTACCGAAGTCGCAACTAAGGAACGCAGGCTAGACGAGCTCCACGAATCGCACAACGATAGCTCCAAGCCCGAGGAGAAAGCAGAGTACGAAAATCTGGAAGAAGAGTTTTATAAACTGAGAGGGGAGTTGATGGAGTGGGAGACTGAATTGGTCAATTTGAAAAAGGAAGAAAAGGATCTCGACGTAGATACCATAATGGACTCCAGCGGGGCGAAGGAGAGTGATAGCGGTGGCGAGCTTTTTGTCGGCTCTTCTTCCAACAACACGACTCAGCCGCCTCAGATCGACCTGACTGGACCCAATGGCAAATCAAATCCACTGATTATTGGCGATTCCGACGATGAGGAGGCTGTGTTCACGCCAGCTCAAGCAAGGGAGGCGACAGGACAGAGCCATGATGGAAAGATTGTTGCATGGAGGCAGCAAGATCGGTCAAAGCCAGTGATTGTGAGATATGGTCCCCAAAACGCCGCAAAATACGAACGTTCCACGGCTGCCAAAGAGGGCAACGACTTTGACGAAGAAGAGACTGAGGAATTCGGTCCAGACCATAGACTTGGAGACCAGAAAGTTGCCAAGAAATTCGTGCGCAAAAGACGTGAGCTGTTGGGTATTGCGGGCTTGGCCTACAACTGCGATTTGAAGGACCTAGAACCGAGGGAGAAGGGCGAAACTAGAAGAGTTGCTCCTCTTGAGATTTGGGTCAAATGGGAGATTAATGGTGCCATCCACAAGACATGGGAGATCCGGTCCTCCGTTCGACACCTCTTCAGCAGCCCCAAGAAGGCCGATGCCTATATCTACGAGGCAGCAAAGTGGCACGCTGCTCGACACCAGGAATGGCAGAACGGCCAGCGTGAGGCAAAGGACAGATCCCCAACCCCGGTCCCGAACAGCCGACTCTCGCCAACGCCCGAGCCGAAACAGCCAGAGGTCAAGGTTGAGGGTGAGAGCAATGGCAACCCGCTTGCTGCTACCAATAGCTCCGCAGAGACAAAGTCTGCCAAGCGAGCAGCAATGCTGCAGTATCGGGAACAATGGTGCGATCTCAAGGGCATCGATCCTGAAAACATGGACCCAGCCGCTGAGGGGAGATTCCTAAAGGCCTGGAATGAGATCAAGGATACATTGTGAACGCTTGGAATTAAGGAGGCGGAGTTCGGTATCTGGATGCCAACGGTCAGACCAGTGCTTCTTCCTCCTTCTTGAACTCAGATGGATAGACTTGCTCGTTTTCTTTGTCCAGCCTCGTTGTACCGACCATTCAGTTTCATTTTCTCAGTCCTTACCGATATACAGTCTCGTCTCTTTCAGTCAGATCTCCTTGCCTGCGGTTTGTCATATCATCACATCCATATAGCAGCGTTGGTTTTGCAATTATATAGAATTCCAACTACACAGCAATCCGCATAACTGAGACCAGCCACTACCTGAGACCTGGACAAGGCTCACCAACCTTACCCTCAGGATGACCATTCTCTTGTGACCTTCTCATCTTGGGCTCCCCAAGCAACTAGATGCTCCTTCAAATTAATTGACTCATTCATTCTTCTCCGGGCCGATTGCATATCCGTCTCATTATCTTCAAGCAGCGCCTTATTCTCTTCAAGCAACAGGACTCTCCTCATCTTTATCGCATCGATTTCTTGCTCCATAGCCTTAATCATCTTGTCAATCATTGACACTGATTCGCTCATCCACAAGATTTCGTTGTTAAGGTGTTTGCCAGGCGAAGTCTTCCGTTGTGGTCGCTGGCGGTGTGGTGTATTGTGCTTTCCTGGTGCTGCAATCGTGAGTATGAGAATATCATGAGGTTAGGCCGCAACCTACGAGAGCCTGAAGCTGACACCAGATCTCTCCCATCATCAGTAACATTGGAGCGCTTTCTTTTTTTGATGCCCGACTTGGCCGAAGTAGACTTCGGACTCGCCTGGTCCTCCTGAGCTGGGGTGGAAATGGATCCAGAATCTGCCACTCCATGTTAAGTCATTCGTAGGTAGTACCGAGGAGAACTTACTTGTACTTGGGGGCGATGGCGACTTGGGTGCCTGGGGGCTCTTCGCTACGCTGGGTCGAGGATTTTGATGATCGGCAGGTTGGCGGGGTGACTCTGATCCGGCAGCCAGATCTACCTCATCGTCACTCGTCAAATCAATCACCTCTTGTTCTGGCATGAGTTTGTATGCCCGATGAAGGTTGGGTGAAGAGGGCGGGGTGGGCTGGGAATTCTCGTTGGCGGGATTACCCGGGGACTCATCGCCATGATCGTTGGTTAATTGCTCTGATTTTGCGACCATGTTCAGTGCCCCTTCCTCTATCGAACCAGTTGCTGAAGGTTTCGTATCAATTTTCAGGGATCTTTGTGAGTCCGCCGTATTGGCAGGCTTCTGCTCGTCTGCAACTGCGCTGAGTCCAATGTCATCATGTTTGATTTGCTGCCCAGTCGAGGGTGTGGTCTGATCTTCTTGGTCCAACTTCGTTCCCCACTTCTGGAGTAACGCAATTACTCGCTCTTTAAAAAAGTATCTGCCGTTTCTTGGGATTTCATCCAGATCTCTGATCTTTTTGAGAAGTTTGGTAATTCTGGTACCGCTCAGGAGACTTTGCGGTGGGTCTCCAATGTACTCCAGTTTCTTCAGGTAAGCAGACATGGTTTTCATCTCATCTGCTTTAGGCTTTCCAGCAGTTGGCAAGAACCCGTTCTGTAGCTTGTACCGCAATAGTCGAAGTAGAGCCTCGATTGCTGTTAGCATTTGTAGGTCAAGTCTAAGTTTCCCGTCCACATACCTCTAGCTCTTGCATTGAGCTAACCTCCGGTTTTGGTTGATCATCGCCTCCCTTGGAAATTGTTTCCGATGCTTCCTGGATCGCCAATCCTGGAGCGGAGTGGATGGGATGAGGGTTGGAATCATTGGTATCAGCAGTAGGGGGTGGAGCGCCTGTTGCCGGCTGGGTGGCGCCAATGAGACGTGTGTGTGTTTCCTCTGCAGTAAACTGAGTTTCGGAACACGGGTTCTCAATGCCCTCTTGCAGAGTCTCTGCATTCGAATCCGAGTTGCAAGTATCGAGACCAAGAATGGCTGATAGGTCATCGTTGTTCTGTGGTATGGCTTGCAGCTGAGAATCCAGATCGTTCATGTCGTCATGAGGGATTGATGAGTCCGCGTCAGAGGTCCAGTCGATCTCCATACTTAGCTGGCTGTCGTGGATCTGCGGTTCTGGATTCATGTTGATGAAAGATGCTGGGTCAAGGAGAGGGCCGAGGGTTCAAAGAGATGTAGATTGTAGGACAAACGTCTGTCCTCCGAGCTGGGAAGGAGACGGCTTCTTATACTTCTCCCTTCAAGAGATCGAGCCACTATCGGATCCCACTTGCCATCATACTTGGTGCTTTACTGAGTTAGAAGCTGTTGCGATGTATCCTGGTAGCAAGGATTTGTCAATGGCAAGGCAGACTTGTCGAAAATAGCTCCAGATCACCAGATTTCACGCACAAATCAAGGCAAGTCTCCTCTCGTGTGGGACCGGCTGAGTGCCATCGGCATAAGGCGTCGTCATGGCAGCTTGGAAGCAGCTTGATTGGAGCCAGTCGCTATTCTTGTACAGATATGGAAAGGTTCAGCTGTTCCCCTTCCACACTCCTTGAACTGCCATTGGAGGTATTGACGAAGATATCCCTTTCCACGGACAGATGCTCCACCAACAACCCCTTAAGCGTCTTTTGGAAACCTAAAACGCATTGAATACGAGAGATATATTTAGATAACTCCTAGATTGCGATGTGGAATGCCTTCTAACTTCATGATTGGTAGATACGATTCAAGAGAGGCACGGGCTCGACGACGCAATGAAGAAAAGCGCCAATCTGCAGACGGCATATCCACGATCCGCCCCAAAAGCTGACGAACGGTGACGACCGTCTCTGCCTCGTCTATTTCTGGCACATCCTTCACGACCTTGCGATGGAGACGCTGGTCTACCTCCTCCAAGTAAACCGATCACGGAGAGTTCTCTCCAGGCTCAGTAGCCGCTGAAAGTAGAAAAGAGCACTTCGTCCCCCTCTCACCTTCATCTCCCTCCTGAGTCTCCAATGTATTTCGTACCATTCTCTCTACTTTCATTACCTCTTTTCACCTCAAGAACCTGCATAAGAAATGTCAGCCAGTCGACAGTACGCAGCCCCATCCAGTGTTGATGCTCGGCACCTTGCATCTTCCAACATCAATTCTGACTCGCCAACGTCTCAACCAGCTAAAGGTGGCCACTCAGCCAGCCGCGATACAGGCCCTGAAGATGCTTCACTCAATATCCTCTGTCACACGGCAGCTAAGCTTGGCTATATGCAGGACGTGGGTTACGGGTTTGACGGTAGCTGCGTTCATTCGGCACCCATTTTCAATGTGCTAATACCAATGTAGTAGCGACCTTTGGGGCAAACGCAATAGATAGTTACTCCAGGAAAGCTGAAATTTCACGAGCGGATTACCAGTCTACCAATCGTAAATCCGGAGTCTCTCAGCAGGCTGGTTCGCATGGTATCACTAATCTTTCTGATACCTTTGACGAGACACAGAACTTTATTCAGGGCAGGACCAACCTCGAGATACTGGTCAGAGATGCGAAATTCTCACCTGAGACGCCCCCGCTACTCCCAGCGGCGGGAACCCAGCTACAGGCCGTGGCTACCAGTGGCACCCACGCGCGTCAAGTCGGAACTGCAAATGCCCTCGAGGGACTTTGCAGTGTCAGGCTGAAGAAGCGTCGACGGGAACAGACATCGAATCTCTCACATGTAAAACACACCGAAAGTAAGCCTCGCTTTCCACTGTGTTTGTCTATACTCACAATTCAAGGCTCTGATGATGGTGCCCGGGGTTCGAAGAGAACTAAAGTGGACTGTGACTGTGAAGATGATCATACATGGTGGATGACCATCAAGATTGGCGAGATGAATGAAGTTCTTCATCGAATCGATACTGCGATAGGTTTGGTTATGAAGACATCATACGGGTCAAATGACTTGGGCAACTTTGCAACTGAATATAATCTAATCGATCTACTTAAAGAATCGCGGGGAATTCTGGACAGTGCGAAAGACGATATGAAAACAGAAGGTGGAAGAGATAGAGAAGCCACAGAATAGCTGCATCCAAATATCAAAATTGTCATCATTCCTTTTTGTCCACTGCAGGCTGTTCTCCGCATGCCATTGCATTCGAGCTGCCTGACCTTTCAAGGGAAGATGTAGAGAGCATCCGAATAACAGCTTCCAAAGTTTCCACCATCACTTTTGCCTTCTGATATTCCTGCGAGAGAGCAAGATGCGAACTCGACACGAGATCAAAGTGGTGCCTTATCACGCTGCAGTCCTGCACAGCTCGTGCCAGTGCTTCCATATACTCGTAGTTTTGTTGTTGAAGGCAACGGTTCTTGCGAATCTCTCGTGTGAGCTTGGTACGTGCAGTCGACAATTCCCGCTCGGCGTTGTTGGCACGACTCTGCGCGTCGTAGGCGTCGGCAACATTAACCTTTTGCGTTGCAGGCGTGAGAGGCATCTGTTCCAGCTTGTCGGTGAAAACAGACTCTTCCTGCTACTTGTTAAAAATATGCTTTTGCGGGCTAGGGTATCTTACCGAAGTCATGTTGATAGTTTGCGACATTATATGTCGTAGTTCCTGGACTGAGATTTCGTAGATTTTCTCGAAATTATATGACTTATTGTGAGACGTCGATCAAAAGATTGAAGACGAGTTCCGGGTTTCCTAAAGCAGTTAGAGGATAGATCATGAGTCGTGCCATCAATTTGCTACTGCATCTATAGTGACCACCTTCAACGATGTAATGCCCATAACGGTTGGTACCAAATACCATCTGATAATTGAGGGCCTGGTTGGCTGGCTACATTTCAATCCAGGTACTTGAAAGCTGTAAACGCAGTCGATCTCAAATCTCACATCTATAGATCCCAGGATTCAAAGTTCACTTGAGAGGAAATCTCAAACAGAAGTAAGACCCCAACAGATTTGATAGTCATAGCGAATCTAACAGATAAAGCAATGTGTATCATCGTCTATCTCAACGAAGACCGGTTCCAGGCGATCCAAGAAAGGATTAACGGGTCAAGATTCAGACGTGCATGCCGACGGCTAGTTTCGAAATTTTCCTCCGCCCAAGAAACATATCCTCCCCCGTATACAGAAGGAGCCTCCGTCCAACAGACTCCTCGGAAAGCAATTTTCAAGAGACCCGACTCTCTTACGCTTCCAATGTACGCAAGCTATCGCAAGCATGTGGGCGCTCAAATTGTGGAGGGAGCAATTGATCCAGA
>Ga0207886_10250_pt1 | contig 10807 bp, 11 predicted proteins | sample LinPmetageLP35_FD_184048 | JGI IMG/M metagenome (GOLD analysis project Ga0207886, IMG submission 184048) | Marine viral communities from the Pacific Ocean - LP-35 (SPAdes) | ecosystem: Environmental > Aquatic > Marine > Oceanic | place: Pacific Ocean | collected 2009-08-31 | reverse complement strand
CCCTGAATCGGTGACGTCTGACTAATCAAGAAACAAGCACCCTTTTCTTCCCAAGGAGCCATTTGCAAAGTGCCTCAAAGCTCATGTTTTCTGTGCATTAATTACAGCAGGGACACACTGGGATATCTTATCTCTCCCGTAGGCAAGGTACTGTTCAAGGGTCAAAGCCAGCCATATGTGGCGACGGGAGCCTTTCGTGCATGAGGATAGGACGATATGTGGCGGGATGAGGAGAGCGGCTGAACGAGTGGCATGGCTGGACGACGGGAGTGGCTGAAAGTCCCAATTTGGTTTCACGTCATGATGACCTCATAAAATTACTCCGCATTCGAGGCAGTGTAAATCCTTTCAATCTAATGAAATCTTTTAGTCATTCTCAAAAACCAGGGTCCTCTTTGGCCTCCATACCAGGGTTCGCTGTTGCGCCCATCCAGCCTATTGGAACATGGCTCTGCTTAGTGTTGGGTGTGGCTAAAATTAACCGCTGACCACCATAACTTCCCGGTATGGCGGGCACTACGAAGGGGCTCAACTGGGCTCCATATACTAAATGTGGAGGGGGTTCAAATTCGGCTCCCCTACCTAATTCTAACCGAGAAGGGATAGGTCAGAGTAAAATCCAACCGTTTCGGCTTGCTTACTACTCCATTGAGTAAAGTCTGATAAAAGTCTAAGCGGGACTATGTAGCTGTAGGGTAATAAATTGCCGTTTTCTCACTCTATTTATAGATTCCGAGTACTACAATTGCGCGTATGTCTCTTTGATATACTACACTTCGGATTGATCGCGTCTAGAGTATAATGCCTGCACATACTACAAGGCAGCATATGTGCCTTATTCATATTTCAAGCCCATGTAGTCCGAATTGTACTACTGCAAGTCGGACTACATGGGCTTGATGTACGAGAATTCGGCATATTTGAATTTAGAATAAGCTGAAATTTTATATTAAAATCATAACCACTCCGGCTAATAATACAAAATTCTAGGCTACTCTGAAAATATGCACCGATAGTCAACTCATATCCTAAAATCCCGCCAACAGTGCTTCAAACATATAATTTAGCAAATACAGGTGGGCACGATAATGGAAATCATCAATATCATCCATTTATATTACCATATTTGCTTTCGCTTATACTTATCTCAAAGCCTCTCTGCTCGACTATCGATACGCCCGTGACTCCGCGGTCCATCCGGGCGCCGTGACCAAAATGGCAAACTCAAACACTTCAGGCATGTAAGCTGCAACCAGGTCGCGTTGCGGCTCAATATCCAGTTTCATGCATTCAAAATGCTTCTCGTCACCCCACTCGATAACGCTGGACTTTGGTGTAGGCATTGCATCTTTAAATGTAAACTTCAGCGCTGGTGGCCCTGAAGGAGCAGCGTGGCCGGTCTGGTTGGCAAACCAGGCAAAGAACTCCACATTTGTTGTCCGCAGGTTGAGCACGGCTGAGTTATACCGACGACTGAACTTGCCACGGGCATCCTTCTGAACACGAACAACTAGGTGCATAGATGACGATGGACCGCTGTCTGGTCTGTCTTGTCTCTGGCCAAGAGTTGCTAGGCTTGCCGCTCTGATGCAATTTTGAGGACGTGGTTTGGTTCGTGCCGCGCGTCCAGGCGTGGTCGAAGGTTCATTGCTTCTAATATCCAAAGTGTCTCTCGCAAGTACTTGAGGGGATGTGACGAACACAGCCAAAAAGCTCGGTGCTGGATTTTCTTGCAGATACTTGATAAGATTTTGCTGGATCAACACTTTCAGGTTGTGAAAGCTTTCCGAATCTCCCTTAGGCACCTCTCTGACGCGATCTCCTTCCGAATCCACCTCTGGCATCTCGAATCTCAGCATCGGAAGTTCAACGGCTCCTGTAGTCTGCGCGTACGTTTGGAAGAACTCAAGCACGGTTTGTGCTAGAAGGGAATCCATATGGAACAGGACCCACCTCTCACCACGCTTTATGTAAATCTTGCAAGCTGCTGTGAGCTTTCGAGAAATCATGCCGTGTCTCAAGGCGGGTTGACGGTTCCTTGCAACATTACTCGAGTGAGGTTTGAAAGGCAATAAATCTGGCCTCGCGGTAACCATCCCCAGATTGTCATTCTTCCTGCATATTGGTGTCTGAGCAGCTTCCGGCATTGGCGACTGAATTGAGAATCTGGTAGAAGTGAAGCTCGAAATGGGCCGCTGTGGTACTTCAGGCTGAGTCGAGTTTGCTGAGATGCCCTCACTTAAAGCTGGCGCACCGTCGTCTAGACATGGTCTATCACGTTTCACGGCATCCTCTAGGACAGTGAGGGCCTTTTGTGCCTTGCAAGCCATGGTTTCTGTGTCTGAAAAGCCCTGCCACGCTCGACCGGGCTGTGGAGGAGGATGTTGAATTCCAGGGGACCTTGAGATGATACGTGCAGGCGGTGGTGTCGTCGAACTGCTTGGCTGCTCTTGGACAGAGAAAGGCTCCAAATCGCCATCATCGGACCCTCGCTGTGCTAGAGAGGCTTTCCCTATCCCTCTACATTAATAAACAACGATAGAGCGTTTGGAAGGGAACGTGCCTACGCTAACGCTGTTTTCTGGTTGTGAAGCTGACAGCGCGAAGCCCTCTTGGGTCATGTGTATGTCCCCTCGGCCCTTCTTAGCGTCTTCAATTCGACAACCCTCCCCGGATTTCCTCTGCAGCTCTATATCAGGACGGATTTGCGGCATTGTCACAAGAAGCACTGACCTTGCGTGGGCAGTTGGCCATAAATCGGCTCGTGGAATTGATAGTGGAGTCGTCACCGGTCAGTTGCCTTTCGGAAAGCCCGTCGATTCCCCTCTCCGGATATTCATGGACTAAAGCGGATAACTTGGACGGACAGGCGGCGTTGAACTGCTCATCCCAAGCACGTTTGAATAATGGGCTTTTCTGAAACATGATTCCATTGAGGACCAACAGTCCCTCGTCAAACCACGCCTTAGCAGATTCATCGATCAAAGCCTGGAGCTTCTTGTCAAGCTCCCTATTATTTGGCATGCCACTACTCAAGCTGGTGAGGACGACCAGTTGCGAATATGATTCGGTGTTCGCTTCGGACACTTGGTAAAGGCTGTGCTGATGCATGTAATGATAAATTTCGCACAGGATCGCTGAAGGCCTCACAACATCCTGCGACTTCAATTAATACAGTTCATACGGGAGATGGGAGTAAACGCTACCAATATAAGCGGCGGTGCTGCGATGCTGGTAGAGGTATCGGATTCATTTCTAGGGAACCGAAGGAATTGCAAATGGCTTCGTATTGCTTCAGGTTCTGCGATGCGATGCACATCGACTCTGGACTCTATTAGGCAGCTGCGAGACTTTTGGTGGGGGCGGGACCGTTGAAGGTTGAGACGACTTACGACATTGTTGGAAATTGATACTACGTGAAAACTCTCCCGGTCTGATCAAGCCAAGCTCCGCTTACGAGACATGTGAGTTCCAATCGAAGATATATTCTTCGCACCAATTTCTAAAGAGCATTCATGGATGCACTATGAATAGCGATTGCAGAAAGAAGTACTTAATTTTAGATCAGCAACTTTAAAATAGATCAACAATCGACACAATAAGTCTCGATCTACAGATATGTTGTGGGCATTGTCCCCACCCCCACTCCTCCGCAAATAAACTCTAGAACAGGCCATGCCTGTTCGGCGAGAACCTTAGACTCTGAACCCTAAGTGGTCAGAAAGTATCTGAGCACCTGGTTAGTCTTACACAGAACCCGGAAGTGATCTCTCATGCCCAAGAGGTGCCGAACAAGGGTGGAATATTTTTAGTGTCTCAAACGCTATAAAAAGTAAAAGTATATGCGATCTTGTATCTATGATAACGAGTTTTCTTTTTTCATTGGTTGACTGGCCCTGTCGGCGATGATCGAAACGACTGCAGATAACAAACATCGGACAGCTAGGAAATCCTTGCGTGGCCCCTTGAATGAATGACAAATCTCCCCCTCCTCCCTCCCTCCCCGAAAGTTATCTCGAATACATCCCTAACTTCACTGCCCAACTAACACGAGTGGTAATTATCTCTACTCTTTGATCACAGCCTCGTTACCTCGGTGGCACTTTTCTTCGCGCAGAGATTCCACTGATGGGGCACCTGATCGTCTTTCACGAGATCTTTCGCGGGACCTTGCGGCACGGAATCGCTTGAGAAGTTCGCTAGGGTTGAATTCGTGCGGGTCGAAAGATGCGAGTGCCTCGGGCAACCCATCAAGGCTGCCTTCTTCGGAAGTATCAGTATAGCTTGGAAGGAGCTCATCGGAAGACGAGAAGCCGTCGGATCTGGCGTTTGATGTCTTCCGGCGAGACATAAATCTCGGCCGACACAACATGATACCGAAACCATGGTACACTTTGGCCCTTGGTCTGCCATGAGATTTTCTCGGCCCTACGAGCATAATCCCACAACCCAAAAACATTTTGGCAGCGATAGGTCGATAGTTCGTGGGTTTGACGTTTGCTGGTTTGTGACACTAGAGAGTGGTGATCAGCAAGAACTTCGGGATGAAAATTTCTCAGAAACGATTACGCTTTCGACGAAAGGTGCTGGGCCAGATGCATTTCTACTCATCAGGAGCAAGCGCTCCAGCGAGACAGCGTGAAGGGTCGGGGACCGATATGGAAAGCTGGCCGGTACGGGTTCCGTTTGTGGACCCATCTCACCGACGCTGATTGCAAACCTGGTGCCAAAGTTGGCGGGATTCGCTTTTCAGAGTTGGACTTGCCTCGAGGTGCTCGATCTGGTCGCTCAACGAGAGCCCAGATGGGCTCCCCATCTATTATCAGCCGTCGCCAGAAACGCATCATTCTGGGAGTCAGGAATGGACTCCCACCACACCGCTGGAAAGTGTTGATAAATGGAGGCATGATATGCTTCTGAATCCTCCAATTGCAAGTTACGTCATCCTTCTCCCTTCATTGCCATCATAATCATGCACTATTTCGCGGCTATGAAGACTCTTATTTGCGTGTCTTCCATCGCCGTTGGCCTTGCGGCCGCTGCCCCCCTTTGCTCCAACGTTACACACGTAGCAGGGGGTGGACTACCAAATAGTGGCCGGCCACTACTATTATCCCCAGCTGCCATCAAGGATCTTCAGCTGGCACTCTTCCTCGAAAACTTAGAAGTTTCCTACTTCTCGAGTGGTTTATCGAATATCACAAAGTGGGGCACTAATGGACATCCAAACGACACCATCGAGGTCGTGAGCAAAGTTGCTGCCGTGAGTGGATTCCTCCCCTAATCCTAGTATACTAGCTGATGTCTATATAGCAAGAAGAAGTTCACGTTGCAACCATTATCGACCTCCTTGAAGCCTATAATGAGGTTCCCATCCCGCCTTGCAATTACTCCTTCCCAGTCGACTCTACAGACCAATTTTTTGAGCTTGCCGACATCATTACCTCGGTGGGCATCGGCGCCACCATTGGCCTTGTTGAGCGTCTCGCAGTCACGGACCCCCTGCTGGTCAAATCGGTGTCATCAATACTCGCAGTTGAGTCCCGCCACGACGCATTCTTCCGGCATATCGTGGGTGAAGTCCCCAACCCAGCTCCGTTTGATACGGGCATTAGCAACATATGGGCATACAACTTTGCCCTTTCTTTTATCGTGCCTGGATCTTGCTCTATCGAAGTCCCATTGCCCATTCTCCCTACGTTAACTGTTTCAAATGCATCTTGTTCGGGGCCCACGAACTCCACGATGAATGAGTCCCTTCGAGAGTTTACATGGGATCCTGCACAAATGACCTTTGTCGCTGAGGCCGGCAAGCAATTGCAAGTCGGGTGGGTTAACCAGTTAAATGTGCCGGTTTACACACCGCTGAACATCACTGTGAAGGGTAAAGGAATCGCGCCGGTGCCACAAGGGATGAATGGTGCAGCGTTTGCCGCAGTAACAACGCAATGTCTGGACAATGCCAATGATCTGGCTCTTGCCACCTTGGCAGGGCCCGTTGTTGTGAAGCTCTCTTAAATTGTGGTTGGAATTTTTATCGTCATTTCAGTATCTGATCTTTAGCATCTAATGTTGTGTTTTCGATTTCGGGGGTGTTAAGCTTGAATTGTCAGAGTTATATTGTTTTAGTCAAATCTAAATCAGATGTTTAATCTTTGCATTTCCATCGTACTGATTTGAGGCTTTATATACGTGACTCAATTGTGTATCTCCTAGTCTATAGAAGACGTGGGACAAAGAGTAGAAAGGATATCACGTGTATTCGCGTTAAAGGGTCACGTCCGACGAATGGGCGTGACAGTACGAACCTACGCAGCCCTTTTAGCAATTGTTCTCTTACTAAAAAAAACTTCCTTGATTTGAGGCTCCGCTTCGCGTCTGACGAGCCCCAACCCAGCTAGCCCGTTGCTCTGTGATCTAAATACGGCGTCGGCTAGGCGTCCCAAAGGGGGCCACATCCGGCACCCTCCTGCATCCGGGGGTCGCCTTCGGCTCCCTCATATTACCTGAACGTTATTGCTTGCCTACAAAAAGAGGTCAGCGTTAGGAAGAAACCAGGCCAAACTCCTTTACTACGTCTTCCACCAGTTATGCTTCGCAGCTTTGTTCTATTTCCTAGATTGCCCATCGAGCTCCAAGATATCGTATGGCAGATCACTTTATCAGACCCGCGCGCCATTAGTGGAGAAGATTGCTTCCACGCATGGTGGCACAGCAGGCTCGTACGTTTCCTTTCACCAGTGGCTTTGCACGTATGCCACAACTCCCGTTCGTTGGCGAAGAAGATCCTGAGACGTACCGCAGTATGCATTCCTGGCCTTCCCGGGTGGAGAACACTCTACATCAACCAAGCATGCGACTTTGTCCGCACCACGAGATGGGACGTGCAAATCAACACCAAGATCTCGGGTTTTATCGCTGATCCAACACTCATAAATCGACTCGTGATATCTGGGATTATCGGAGACAAAGACTGGTTCGAGAAGGGTATGGTGCATTACTTTGACCAGTTTCCTGGGCTTGAAGAAGTAGTTCTTACTGACCGAGGACGCCTTTACCTTATCCAGCAGCGAGAACTCGCAAATATCGATTGCCACAATCCATCAGCAAGCACACCACAACTCGTTTCCCAAGTCCAAGGGTTCTTCAAAGATAAGGGGGGAAATGTCCTAGTCAGTTGTTGTTGGTTTGATAGAAACTGAGGATGCACTTGGACCACTTTCACCGGCAGCGATGGACTTGAGGTGGGGTTGGTGTACTCGGCGTGAGATCTACCGGATTTTAGCCGGGGAAGCCATTCAAATGCTCGCCTCGCACCGAGTTGTATTCCGCCACGACATTGCAAGGGTGGATCTTTCCCTTGCCACGGTACCCTCCTTTCCATTTTTGTGCGTCTGTTGCATTGCCACATCCGGACAGAGTTCATTACTGCGGGGTTAGTGTGGGACTTAGATGAATCATGATTGGCATAACATCTTGGGGAACACGGCGCCCTTCCGTCTTGGTCAGGCTGCGAGGCTGCACAAACTACCAGTTCAGTTCGCAAGAGCAAGGCGTATCCTCATCATAAATACTTATCTAAGAGGCCAAACCAACCAACATTTCATCATATTAATCAAAGATTACTATTAATCAATCTCCTCGACTCAAAATCGTAGCTATTTGTCTTAAACCTTAGCTTAACTTTGCGACATCAAACTCACAACTCACCACTCTACGTCTACCCACGATGTCTGGCGATCCCAACGCTCGAAGGGAAGTCAACGAAGCACTCATTAACGCTGGGAGTGCCGCCGTCGGACAGATGGTTGACACCGCCCACTCCTCTATTGAGAAGCGTCGCAAGAACAAAGAGGAGCGAGAGAAACGCGAGGCTGAAGAGAAGGCCGCTAAGGAGAAGGCAGACGCCGCTGTTCGTACTCAACCCCCAACCCCCCAACCTTCCAAGAAGCTGAACTGACGGTTATCAATAACAGAAGGGCGGCGTCTCCGGCTAGAAGGCTCCCTCTACCGTCGCGCCCACAAGTTTCCTTCCCATCAGTCGTTACTGTCTTTACCGTCTCGGATTTTTCGCTTTGCAGATCGGGGGAGGCCTGCTCGGGGGAGGAGGGGTGCTTTGGTGACCCTGCGCTCCTTGGTCCCCTTGCCTCGACCGAGTTTGATCTTTGCTGGCATTTTCAGGAGGCTGCTCTTATCTAGTTTTTCTCTCGTGGAAGCGCTACCCATCTTCTCCATCTCGATTATAGTATAGCTATCTAGAAAATAGGGAGGTAATCGATTATTTTGCTATCTTTTTGCCTAGTATTGTTATGGATGCCTCGCGCCAAGAAAATGTTTCGATAACGCCTAAGGCGCTCAAAGCCCGTGCATAACCAACCATAAAAACGGGCCGCAGCCTCTTGTCCACCTCGCGCGTCTCTCACTCACTCACTCACCAAAGTCGTATTCACCCAAGTGCCCGACCTCAACCATTGAAGCCTTCTCTGACGTTATGGACACCAACGCGCTTATCGATCTCGTCCACGAGGTGCAGGGCCAACTTTGGGTCGACAAGGTGAACGAGACACACAGAACTGGCCGTCTCTGCCAGTGGGTGTCGACTTTCCATCCCCACAAGCTTCCCTGTCAACTCGACGGTACCTTTCACCATGGCGCATTTAATGCCGGCATGAAGATGGTCTTTAGCGACAGTACTGCCTGGATGGTCCGTTTCCCTCGTGTAGGGATGGTTTGTGACGATTACACCGACGAGAAGGTTGCCATGGAGGTGACGGCCCTGAGTCTTATCCGAAACAAAACTACCATTCCCGTCCCAAGAGTCCAGGCGTGGGGTCCCGCTGCTAGCAACCTACTTGGTCTAGGTCCGTTCATCATGATGGACTTCATTACCGGTGTGAGCCTTAGCGACCTTCTCAAGGATCCGAACGCCAAGCGTCCCACCAGACTTATGAGGGAGGACATTAACGATAGTGATATTAAAGTCATCTATAAGCAGTTGGCGAATTTTCTGCTTCAGCTTTTCAAGCTCGATTTTGACCGGATTGGTAGCTTGTCGTCGCTAGGGGTTGAAGCCCAAAGCCCTACACCGACACGCCCGTTAACATTTAAGGCACATGGCATTTTACAAAATGGAGGAGTCGACACCTTCGGTACGACTTGTTACTTTCCTTTTCCCTTCTCTTCTTTGATTCTTTGATCGAGTGCGTTAACTAAGCAAATGATTTCTAGGTGACCGTGGCCAAGGGTTTGCGACGACGACCGAGTATTTTCAATATGTCGTCGGGCAGGACTGGGAGCAGCTCATTCACCAGCCGAACTCGACGGTTGGTTTATATGATGCTAAAAACAAATATATAGCGTTCAAAGTCCTAAAAAGCCTAATACGTGACTTGGTCAACACAAAGTATGACCATTGCAAGTTTAAGCTGATTTGCGACGATCTCGGCTTAGCGAATCTGATTGTTCGAGGCAAGGAAGACCTCACCGTCGTCGGAGTAGTGGACCTCGAGTGGTCATATATCGGACCCGCCCAGCTGTTTGGCTCGGCACCGTGGTGGCTTCTCCAAGACAGACCCGTCAACAGCGCGTGGGACTGCAATGGCGACGAGCCGCCTAAGATTGCCGCCCGGTACTTCAAATACCTGGAGATTTTCACACATATCTTAGAGGAGGAAGAGGCAAAAATACCAGGGCACAAAGAGAGAGAGCTCTCTAATCTCGTCAAGTGGTCGCAAGCCTCTGGGGCCATGTGGCTGCACATGCTCCTTTCATCCGGCTTCAACGACCATCGCAGCTTTCCTTTTACGCAGCTGCGCCAACATTTGGGGGCTGCTGAGTGGGCGAAGCGTGAGAAGGAATTTGACAACGCAGAAGAGCTTGAGGCATTCGCGGCGCGGAAAGTGAGCGAGTTGGATGAGTACGATAGAGCCTTAGAGAGGAGGGAGGAGGACAAAGCGCTCGTGGACAGCGGGAAGATGACAAAGGAGGAATTCATTGCCAACTCTCTGATAGAGTCCGGCTGTGGTCAGCGATGCGATGAGAAATGACGAGGGGTTGTTCTATAAGGGGACTGCCTTGCTCGGCCTTGCTCGCTGCGGTTGGGAGTGGCCACAAGGATGGAAGATTGTATGATAACCGTTAACGTTGCAAAGGGTTATTACAGAGGTCGAGGTAATGTACACCAGTCAGTTTAGCTGCACTGCGAGCATCAAGCCTAAGGCATTCGAGAGTCGTCTGTTGTGTGTCAAAGACCCTCTACTCTAATGGTTGTCCTTGAGAACTTTCGTGTCTGATGGCCAACAGGGCATAAGAGCCGGTTTCGAGTCCATGGTTTGATTGCACAGTGAGGGGCCTGAATCGGTCCCCAACCCGAGATGGTGGGGAGCCGCATTCTGACCCCTCCATTCTGAAAGTAGATTTTGCGAGATCAACCCCTTCGTAATACTAGTTTGTCCCCATGATGCGCGGTTCCAGTCTGCCTTTTTCTCTTTTTTTTATAGCTTCGGTCCTTCATCTGCCTATTCGTTCGTTCTCTACTCTCGCCAGCTCGTGACTTCTGCTTGTGTGCATATGTGCGTATGTGTCGCAATACGTGCATGCTGTGTACCGCAATTGATACCAAGATTGATCTGTACAGACGTGAAACCATATGCGGCAAGAATTGAGGGCCCCTAGTCTCCCGCCATAAGTTATCAAGCAATCTATTACACGACCCGCCGTATGTAGAAGGCGAAATGGGTATCGTTGTTGTTTACTTATTTTTAGCGACGTCCACTTCTGGCGCATGTGGCTGTGCACCCGTGCCACA
>Ga0207886_10248_pt1 | contig 10888 bp, 10 predicted proteins | sample LinPmetageLP35_FD_184048 | JGI IMG/M metagenome (GOLD analysis project Ga0207886, IMG submission 184048) | Marine viral communities from the Pacific Ocean - LP-35 (SPAdes) | ecosystem: Environmental > Aquatic > Marine > Oceanic | place: Pacific Ocean | collected 2009-08-31 | reverse complement strand
CGAAGTGTTTGGAAGTCAACCGGAGCGGCGATTCATGCCTTGGTTCACGGTCTGCGGAAGCATGATGCGGCTCTGGGTATTCGACAGGCCTGGACCGTACAACTCCGAGAAGTTGATATTCACAAAGAGCCAGAGCGATATGTCAAGGTCCTTGCCGACTAATGCGATAATATTTGATGCAGGAAGCGACATATGAACATTTATAACAACCCTTATATAACAAATTGCGACGATGCCTCTCCCACTATCACCTCACGAATCCACCGAAAAAGAGATCAAAAGGAATAAAGAGCATCACCTAAAGTAAAGCCAGCCTCAAACATCCACTCATCAATGAAACCAATCAGAAATGCAAATTCACAACGCCAAATCAATCAAGACTATCACCACCTTGAAGCATCCAAGAATCTGCTCTCTTCATATGCTTTTTTCCCTCCCTGGTTCTGACTACCCATTCCTGCACATTTTCCACTGCCATGTGAGGCAATCGCCTATATTCCTTCAAAAACAGCTGGACCTCAGCCGCACTAAACTCCTGCTCCGGTATCTTGCTTGCAAACTCTCTCATCAGCTTCCTGAGCGTGTCTTCATCTCCTCGCTGGCTCCCGTCTGGTAAAGTGTCGTCGCGCATAAACAGGGCGCAGAAGAGTCGAGCGTTGATGTCCTGGTTAGTGTACCCAAGCTCCAGCTTTATATCCACTCGACCCGGTCGAATCAGCGCAGCGTCGAGACGGTCCGTGTGGTTGGTGGTCATGATTAGTACCCGTCCTTCCTGCGAACCAACGCCATCAAGAACATTCAGGAGGGCCGATAGAGAAACCTTCCCTTGCGGCTTTCCATTTGAGCCTGTCTCATATTGACCAGTCTCCACCGTTCCGCGCTGTCGAGATTGTGTTGCGTTGACGGCATCAATGTCTTCGACAAGGACAACACAATTCGCGGGGAGTTCAGTGAATAGTTTACCAAGTGAGCTGTCGTCCAGACTGGAGATATTGAGGATATAGATATCCAGGTCGCAGGCCCCGGCAATTGCTAAACTCAAACTGGACTTTCCGGTCCCAGGTGGCCCATACAATAGGTATCCCTTCCGGTATGGGATGCCGCGCTGAGAATACCACGCTCGTGTTTCAGGGTCCAGGAAATCCTTGATGTCCTCTACCAACGCTTTCTTCTTCTGCTCGTCAAGGATGACAGTGTCGAGTGGTCTTTTGTTTATTGCTCTCGTTTTTTTCCAACCACGATCCCGATACTCAAAGACAGAGGTCTTGTTCTTGACTAACTTCAGGTACTCAACTCGACACTCGCTAAAGAGCTCCTTCAGAACATCCGGAGACCTGCCTATGCAGGAGACTGAGATCTCCTCTTCGCGGAAAACTCGGCCCTCTTTTTGGATGCTCCAAAATGTGAGCAGACGATTCTTGTACCAGAAAGAAAAGCTCCCATTCCAAGGCGAATACTGAAGAGGCTTTTTCTGGTTTCCATCAGAGTGATCGTCGGCGGACCCTCTTCTCCTCGCATCCACGCTAGCAAGGAGGGAACGTGCCTTATGGGAAAACGGTTGAGAAGATAGCCAGGCGATAAGCATATCGTGTGCTTCGTTGGTATGGGAGACATAAACTCTTGAAGCTGTTGCTTGTCAGAATGTATCATTGGTGGTCTTAGGAGTCACGAACTGAAGTGCCTCGTCACAAATGCTTCAAAGAAGTCTTTGACATATCTGCCAAAGAATACAGCCAATCCGCAGATACAAAGCACACGACCATAGCTGTTTGGTCCGGCCTGAAGTTGCTGGAGGGCAGCCGGGATGTTGGTAAGCCCAGGGAAGAAGACGTCTACCATTGATATCGGGCTCACTGGGAGTGGCTGACTTGGCAGAGAAAAGGTATTGTTGTGAGCAGCCATTGTAAGACGTGTTGGGGGTGAGCAGCAAGGCAAGAGATCGATGGTAGGATAGAACGCTGGTCTGAGTCTGGTGGAGCTGAGGTCGGATATGGGAGTGAAGAATGGATCGACCCTTTCATAGATGTAGACAAGATATACACTAGGTAAGAAGGTTTGGAAAGATGATTGAAGAGGAAGAATGCAGAGGGAGGTGATGACCAGAACTTCAGGTAGATGCGGACCTTTATATATTCATCCCTTCTTCATGTTAGAAGTCTAATCCGTCTTGGGAGTCCAACCCCGGAGAGTCAATCACTTGCAACCCATGGCGCATGATGTGTTGGCGCGTTGAATAATCAATATGGCTCCCCCCATTCTCCATGCAGCAATGTGGGAAAGCAAGACACTGATGCAGAGCATTGATAGCGTTCGAGCCGTGGATTTTGTTGGAAGAGCTTATGGCGTATCGATTTGTGCTTTGCCCCAAATGGATCGTCTCCGTGCGGTACTCTTTCCATTATTGATGCTTCTATTGGGTTAACGCAATGCTGTAGAGCATCGAAGCTAGTATGCAGGATCCTCACCCCCGAGGTAGCTGGCGGCCCTCGATTGAGGCATGGGACATTGACTGAGCGGAAGCGCTTTGATAGGATCCGTGATTGGAGTCCCAAGTCTTCGGGTACTTACCACCATCCCTATGCTGGCTCACAGTTACTGCATATTGCATTGGCCATGAGAAACAATCAAGATACCCTACGTACACAACATAATGTAGTGCTGTGCAACCGCGGACCGTCCCCTCGATCACTAGCTTCTATGCAGCATCGTCACCCCCAAAGCAGTTGGACGGTCATCATTGATGCACGGTGCACTGGCACCTACACAAGTATGAATAGTTTCATAGGGCCATAACACGAAAGGCGGGGGAAATTATTGAATAAATGGTCGTAAGCCAATGAATCAGAACGTATTACCCCTCAACAACTTAGCCCACATGTGCAGAATTATTCTAAGCCGCTCCAGGATGATTGCACAATCTTGGAGGATCTAGTAGGTTGGGATATTTGTGGGGCTAAAACAACGTCTCCGTGTGGTACCATCTCCATTGTTGGTGCTTCCAATTGGTTAAGTCAATGCTGTAAAGCATCGAAGCTCGTATGCAGATCCTCATCCCGAGGTGGCTGGCGGCCTACGGGTGAGATATGATGCATGCCCCTGGATAATCATAATGGCTTCATCGGTTTATTATGTGGATAACGTGGGGAGAAACGCTACGTTGAAGTGGAGTGTTGCAAAAGTTCCATTGATGTCTTTCATAGCTTGCAGAAACCGGGTTCCAACCAATTGACCTCTCTCCGAATGGTGCCCCTAATTGGACAACGCGGGGAGAGGTATATATCTGTAGGACATTGTTGGAAGAAATGTTAGTAGGATATTGATTCGCCATACAGCAATAGTGTTCATATGTCCAGTTATCCAAGATAGAACGTCTCTTGTGTGGTACCTTTTCAGAAGGCGCATGCTTGAAGCATAGCAAGCTGTTTTTGTATTTTCATCATTTGAACAAAGCGTAAAGTAACGCGTTTCATGGCGATGTGCTAAAGTATTCTCGTTCTGTAAATGTTTCGCTTAGTTTAGTATTGTTGATAAGCTGAGCCGCAGGAGCTGTGCCTGGGCCAATCGATAAATGCGGGTTTCTTTGATTCTGCTGGACTGCAGCTACAAGTTGTGATCCTGTCGATGAAGGGATCACAAGTTGTGGTAGCTGTAGAGATGTGGAGAATATCACAAGTTGTGATCCTGTCGATGGAGGGATCACAAGTTGTGGTAGCTGTAGGGATGTGGAGAATATCACAAGCTGTGGTCCTTGTAAAGATGTGGAGCATACCACAAGTTGTGGTCCCTGTCAATGTATGGATCACAAGTTGTGGTAGCCGAAAACAGGGGCGCCACGTGGAAAGATAACCAGTTCGTGCTTTAGCGGACCCACGCACGTGGCTTCCACACTTTCCTGGACCTTTCGTATCGCCTCTTCCCCTTTCAACACGGCTGCCTGGAACCGACTAGTGTTTGGCCTGGTCTGTAAGGCTAGAAACCTGAAGGATTATCGTGAGGTGATCGAAACGATTGCGCTTCAAATTCTTTATGAGCATCAGCATTTCAAAACCTTCCCGTGCCCAACTTCATCTGTCTTCCCATAATCACTAGAAATCGTTGGTAGGTGCGCTTGATCATTTTGACTATTGTTTCCTAACGGGAGTAGAATATGGAAGTTTGCGAACAAAACGAGGCATTCGTAGAAGAGAATGGAGATCTTGTATTTTCCCACACCAAGATGATACTTAGAGAGGGCGATCGATATTACTATGCAATTACGAGTCGTCGTTACCCCGCCAATTCCCAAGTCGATCTACTTGAACTCGACCTTGTCCCGATTCCAACTTCGCAAATCTGGCCGCCATTCCCAAGACAATTTACACGAGCGCCTGAGCCATTACCTCAGGACTGTTATATAAAGCGACCTAGTCTACTATATTACGGCGACACCAAGGCCTCCACCGAATTGAGTAGTCTCCTGTTGAATGAGGCTGAAGTCTGCGAGATCCTGAGGGCATTTCCCCACCCTAATATTGCTCGATATCTTGGGTGTATAGTCGAGAACGATAGAATAACGGGCCTTTGTTTTGTCAAGTACGGCATGAATTTGTCAGAAAGAGTGACTAAGGACTCTCGCCCTTTCGATGTAGACCTCTGTTTGCGGGGTATTCAGAAGGGTATTCAGCACCTTCACAGCTTGGATCTCATTCATTGCGATCTCAACCCGACCAATATTCTGATGGATGGGGACACTCCGGTTATTGGGGACTTCGATTCTTGTCAACGTAAGGGAGAAAAATTAGGTTTCAAGGCTGGGACAAGAGGATGGACGAGTCAGGATTTCAAGTTTGCAAGGCCCGAGAATGATGAATATGGATTGTCAAAGATTCGAGATTTTCTATTTCAAGTTTGTAAGATGTAAATTGTCAAACGAGGTTTACTATTTCAAGTGAAGAATGCCAAAAAGCCATTGAGATTTTCCTATCTAAGCTACCGGAGTAGCATAGCTAAACCAACTTCAGCGACTAAACATCCTGACTGTGTCCGACCTCACCCCTTCTGCCTCCATCCTGCTACCCAAGTTTGTGGTTCGGGATAAACCTGACTCTTATCAGCACTTTCTGAGAGGCAAATAAACCATTGTACTTACCCATTCTACTGCTACTGAGCTGGGGGAGGCACGTAGCTGGACGAATATTTGCAAGTTGTTGATCCACAGTCACGTTCCTTATATGTGTATCTGGATCCATCGGTGCGGTAGCCTGTCTTGAAATCACAATGATTTGTTGGTTCCTTAATTTCAACGGAAGCCATCCTGATGATAGAGTCAGTAGTGTGACACTGTAATAATAGTACGAATATAATGAGCGTGCATACTTTCTGAAGGATTTGTATTTGTGTTTTGAAGTGCGCTTGAAAAATTTGTACTGTTGTATGTTTTGAAAGTCACAATGGAGTTCTTCCATCTCAGCAGACTATTCTCTAGCTTTATACCTGTGAAGGGGTTGCCAATTTACAGTGCCGATTAGGAGCTTCGATCTGCTGGACCGTTTCCGGATGTGGCTGCAGAGGCAGACACCATCATTGTGCATGTATACGCCCTGCTGACTTGAGTTATCTTGGCCCTGGCGTACGTAAGGTGTGGAGGATATCACAAGTTGTGGTCCCTGTCAAGGGAAGGATTAGGAGGTGTGATCACAAGCTGTGGTCCCTGTCAAGGGAAGGATTAGGAGTTGTGGTCACAAGTCGAGATCCCTCAAGAACAGCTCACCGAATTCAACAGGCGGGCTGTTGCGTGGGGCAATCTTGACAGCCGCGATAACTATCCGGGCCATCAAATTTATACAGCGAAAGAGGATCCGCGGACAGATGAGGATGTCAGATAATGAAAAAAAGCTCAGTGAAGTGGCTCGCAAAGGAACAGTTACCCTTGGGATCCGAAAGTTCTAATCTGACTAAGCAAATTACCCCACCACTGGTGCACCACCAGCACCACCTTAGCCTTGTATCATTGCTGCCTGACATGCTAGGATAAGAAAATGACAGCATTCAAGAGAATTGAGTCCTGATACCTTTTGAGCGCCGCTGCCTTTTGACACAAAAACAGACCACCAACCCCCTATGGAATCCGCCATCTCCTCCGTAGAGGCCGCGAAAGAGACTCTCTTTAAACATGGCTTCCTGGACCGCAAAGACCCAACAGTTGGGGATGGTATCCAGGAAATAGAAAAGAAGGGCTTCGAGTCTTTCTTTTTCTCGGAATATGGCCTGGAATTTTGCCAGCAATACGTCCTCAATACAGTGAGTATAACGAAACATTTATGGTATCTATCTAATGCCTTTTAGCACATTCTATCTATCGTGGAATCCTTCTTCGGCAACGAGACCTGCATTCTCGCACACGGCCTGAGATATATGGCATACCCGGGCCATATCGTATGCTTCAGGAAGGGTGGTCCAAAGGCTGGACGGCGGGTTTTAGCAGTTCATCTGCTGGCCAAAGGATCGCGAGTTAGCTATTGCGGCGGCTCGCATGAACAGTTCTTGCCTACTACAGAAGGAAGAAGGTTCTTGAACGAAATTTCTCAATCTGCACTAGATGAAGTGGGCTGCCAATGCGAGGAGAAAACATTTCCTGATGGTGGCTTGTGAGTTGTTGCTCTGTAGTGTAGTTGTATATATTAATATTTTCGCAGAACAATTTTCGATGCTCGAATTGGTTTCGAACTCAAGGAAGGCTATGCAATCACATTTGAATTTGCGACAGCCGATGTAATCAAGAATGGAATCAAGACCTGGCCAAAGATGGTTCTTCCGAGCTCACCAGAGTTGATACAAAAGGTGGGAGATATGGAGCGCGACTTGGAAAAGAGGAAGTTCCAAAAAATCCGAATGAATTTTGTATTTAGAGATCCTATTGCAAGTACCAACACATAGTTATTAATTCCTGCTTAAGGCATTCCGCTCCCTATGTTCCCGGCCATATTCTCTGTTTGTGTCCATCCCGTGAATTGTCCAGGCCAGTTTATAATGCTAAATATAGGAGCATCGAAGTCGATATCGTCCAGAGCTGAGGCAGGTCCTTCGATAGACGTGGGATAATACACCTCCGTTGAAGTGTTCGGAAAACCGGCTCTGGGTTCGTGTTCGGCAACATTCGAGGGAGGCATAAGTGCTGTCGCTGACTGCGTGAAAGCGACGGCTGTTTGTGCATCTTGTCTGATGTGAGCTCAGAGAAGACATTTGTAGGGGGTCAATACCATTGGCAGGCTGAAAATCGAGCTCGTTCGTGACACCAACCCTTTGCAACTTAGCCCTTTGAACTCCTGAAGTCCTTGACCCTACATCTCCCACCTCGCGTGCTCTTTTATTGCCCCTCTCAACGTCGGAGAGACGTTCTGCAAGATCTAGTTCGTCGGCAGCCCGCTTGCGCAACTCATCACACATCTGTTTTATATAGGTAGTCTTGATCATACCCACGTCCTGGTGCCGCTCGGCATGTCTTATGTAGTCCCTGGCTCGTCTTGAAACGTGTTGACAGCACACGCATACCTCTTCGCACTTGACATCTGCAATAAAGTTAACAATCCCGCTTGGAGGAGAAAGACAGAGGCGTACGTTGCTCAAAGTGCCTCCGAAGCCTCTGTCGCGTTCTGAAAGATTCGTTTCTATTGCAACCTTTGAAAGGACAATTATGCTTTATTCCTGGCCCCTCGGCATCTTCGTATACATCTGGATCGTGGCCGTCGCTATCTGGATCGTCGCTATTGACTTTCGAATGGGACCGGTATATTTTCAGCTGAGCGGACAAATATCCTTCGAGGGTCTCGAGAAAGTTAGTTCTGTACCTGCAATTAATTGAATACTAACTCGGTATTCATCAAGGTGAGCACGAAATGCATCGCCCGTTGGGAAGAAAGCAGAGCAGGAGCATTGTAGCCGCATATCGTTCGACATGTTGAGGGGATTGATCACGGTCGGAGACGAGAAAGCGAAGGAAGTGGAGTCCTCCGATCTTCAATCAGCCATCCAGCCAATCAACATTTGTTCAACTCCATAAAGATAATTAGCCGAAGCGTGGCTGCTCTCGTGGCAAATGCGGCAGGATCTGAACTTATTTAAACCCTGAAGGGCCGCTCAGAGTTAAGCTCCCCTCTTCGATCGATATCTCCCTTTCCACGCAACAGCACTTTTGTCCGCATAACTTGAAAGTTATTAGAGTCGCACATCATACCACCAATATCCTCTTCACTCCATTAAACAAAAATATGTCTCCCTCCTGCGAAACTTGCCACGGCGACGGTATCAAAGGAGGCGAATGCCCTACGTGCGGCGCGAAGGGCTGAGCGTCAAAGGATTGAGCATCGAAGGAGTTAAGCATCACCTGCGAGGTAAACAAAGCTGGGCTTTATCACTGGCCATCTATCATTTATCGAGAGTGCTTGGTTGACTATTTTCAGGTGAGGAAAAGGATTAAGCTGGAGATTCCAAGACCATCAAATCTGTCGTTTTTTTCCCATCTCTTTCGCAGAGGAAGGTGCCTGTGACAAACTTTGGCCTGTACCTCCGGTACTGGTCGTGCTGAGCCGATAAAAGCCGACCCCTCGCTCGATGGTAAAAGAGTGGGGTTTGGTGCCATCTGATTTGCGCTGGGGAGATATTGGCCTGCGTATGGCAGGGGAAGAGCTGTTCAGTTGGGGCGCAAACAAATAAGATTCAACCAGCCTTGTATTGTACATTTTCGGTGTAGTAAAAGCCTAATTCTCCAAGGTCTAGGTAAGTCCTCACGCATGTGCCAGATTCTTGATCATTTACAGGTGCCGACAGCTTGTCATTAATCCCTCGGCGCCCTCAAACCTTGCCATCCTTTCTGTATATCCTGCTCCCCTCATGACAGCTTCCACTCATCCTTCTTTGAATCTAAAATTCTTGACGCTACTATCACTCAACCACTCCCAAATGTCCCAGAGAGCATTCTAATCGTTGCTGGGCAGTATGTGAGTCACCTGATAGCCTCCCCAATCACACACAATGCATCGTGGAACGCAAATCTAATTTGGCCGCATGCACATGCACAGAATATTAGGCAGCCAAGGATTGACGCGTTCCCTCGGTAAGTGGGGTTACCGTTACCTTACGGATCAGGCCGCAAACCAGATTTGTGTGGTTGGAATAGCAACTAATCTTTATTGAGTTAGCACCAAGTCTGTCACCAGCGCAGCCTACGTTGCGATCCGCAAACTTTCTGATCCAACACCAGAGCCGACCAAAGCAGCTCGACTTCCTCCGTCTATATTTTCTTTGGATGAGCTAGTCTCAAATGTGAGTGAATCCGGATGAAGGGTGATGCTGCGATCGCTAAATGATAAAAATAGAGTAATCGTTGCCTTCCAACCCAAACTCTAGCGCATTTCATCACCGACCACCCCTCATCTAGCGCTCCATTTCCGACTCTTCCTCCCACCTCCAATCCATCCCAGCGGCAATATAACCCCCACTTGTTACCCTCCTCCTTCCAGTCGATATGGCCCCGCATCAAGCAAAACGAAACATCCGAAAAGTTGGGCGGCAACCCTCAGTGCCAAAAGACCAAGGCAAGCTATTCGTCTCCGTTACTGCATACTTTGACTGATCATTGATAGGGAAGCGGCCTCGAGGTATCAAGAAGGGACTACCACGATTACCTTCTCGTAAGAGCGCACGCCTAGAGGAGATACAATGTCCCCAAGAACGACCTGTATCCACAGACAGGAATACCGAACCCAAGCACCCGCTTCCTCCCCCAACTAGCAACACTCCTAGCAAAGAGGCATGCCACTCTTCTCCTGCTATGCTATAAAGCTAACTCAAGTCAAGTTTCCACAGATTAAAGATCGAAAACGAAAACGATCGCAAGAAGACGAACCCACCCTCCCCTCCAGTGCCACTCCCTCTCAAAAGCGACCGCGAACGTCCCCTCCACAATCTCCTATCGAAAACACAATCAGCGAGAACGCAGCCATCGGTGACAGCGGGGAGGAGATCGACCCACTTGAATACTGGAGGAGGGAGCTTCGTTGGCCTAAGGAATACTTCGAAGCGGAGAACAACATGAATCATCTGCTCGCAAGGAAAAAATCTTCTTCATCTCTGCGTCGCAAACAATCGGAAGCTGGCTCTGCCGTGCCCAGCTCTACGACGCCTAGCGATCAAAAGCCGAGGGAAGTCAAAAGTGCTCCGTATCAAAGCCCGCAATATAAAATCCTGCTCGAGACTAAAGGTAGCTTTATGCGCAAATCGGATTTGGGTATCGCGGACACAAGCAAGAGCGTTTGCCGGACCCTCCTTGAAGCTGAGCAAATAGTTCCAGAGGATTCATTGTTTCAGGATGATCTCTTCGATGAGACGTGTGAAATGATACAAGACAGGAACGAGGCCAAGGTTATTCAAGATATCGCTCGACTGATCGTTCCTTCCGCTGAGTCTCTAGCTATACGTGGCGCCAAACATCTAAAAACCTTGATCGAAAGTGTCAATGAAGGCTGGGACAATTCCATCGCTCTAACCAAGCCTCGTCCACAGCCCGACTATGCTGTTGGATTCAAGCGAACTGCATTCACCGAAGATCAGCATAAAAAAATCCAGCCGTTTATTGGTGGCTTTTCAGAAATGTCTCTCTTTATGAGTACATACTATATGTACTTCCCGTTTCTTACATGCGAGGTCAAGTGCGGCGCTGCGGCGCTTGATGTTGCGGACCGACAGAATGCTCATAGCATGACGATGGCTCTGAGGGGTGTTGTCGAACTCTTCAGGCTTGTGAAACGCGAAAAGGAGCTTCACCGGGAGATACTCGCCTTCTCAGTCTCGCATGATCACCGGACGGTGAGAATCTACGGTCATTATCCTGTGATCGACGGGAACAAGACTA
>Ga0207886_10245_pt1 | contig 10974 bp, 10 predicted proteins | sample LinPmetageLP35_FD_184048 | JGI IMG/M metagenome (GOLD analysis project Ga0207886, IMG submission 184048) | Marine viral communities from the Pacific Ocean - LP-35 (SPAdes) | ecosystem: Environmental > Aquatic > Marine > Oceanic | place: Pacific Ocean | collected 2009-08-31 | reverse complement strand
CCTCTCCGACGCCAATCACTCGCACAAGTTGCACGGCAACTTCGTTGTCCTTGTTGAGGTCAAATAACGGCATCGACCGGTCTCTCCAGCTGCGAACTAAAGTGCGCAGGCGGCGGAATGCCTCCTTTCCGCGTACTGCCTCGAAGAGGATACTGATTTGGGGCGCAACTTTCGCCTTACTTGGCTGGATCTCGGTCTGTGTGGCCTGCCTCTTTTTTAGAGTAAGGGCTGGAGGCTCGTCCAGCGGTGCTGAGACAGTCTTCGTGTCTGTTCGGGAGAGCCGATTGTGAGTAGCTACAGGCTTCCTTAGAGGACGCACTGCTTCACTGGATTGGGCTGCTGGTAGCACTTGATCTCGGACCGCTAATGGAGTTGTTGGTCTCGCATGCGGATCGCGACCTTCCTGACAGAGCATACGTGCCTTCTCTTGGTTCTTCATGGCAGCTGGGGGCGTTGGTTCACACAGGATTTGTGTGTGAGCACCCCCTCGTGTCTCGTTTTCGATCATAGCATTCGCCATGGTATCAGCCGGCGAATGGTAGTTGTCGCTATGCATATGTGTGCTGAGCGTCGCCTTGACAGTCCTCAAGTCGGCTGAAATATTATCTAGGGCCTTGCAGAGTTGCGCCATCCAACTCGGCTGCTTGCACGTATGCATTGAGCGGTGGTCTCCGTTCCTGAATAATGTCTTGAAATGTTCGACCAGTTCATGGAGTCGACTCTCAATACTTTTAACTTTCTCCGCCACGTCTTCCATCACCACGTCTTCCATCACCACGTATCGATAAGTAGTACAAGCTGCGGCTAAAATTATTTGCCGATCGAAGCAAGATAGGGCAATATTCTCGGACGTAAACTGAGGTGGATCGGACTGTGTGAGAAGTCTGGTGTATGGGAAGCCTTGTGTACGGAAACGGAACACAAGAACTTACGTTTCGTGGGAACTTGGAATCGGTAGCGCTTATATAAGCAGTTAATACACTCCGTCCTTCGCTTAGGCACAACCCATAACTAGATCCCACGGATATCTCCGGGATCACGTTGAGGACTTTCAGGCCCGTATCTGCTAAAACATAATCTGAGAGCCGGATGCTGAATGATTCTCCAATGGTCACATCTCGACGTTGATGTGAGGAGATACTTTAAATTAGGAACGCCCCCCCCCCTTCCCCAAATACATCCATAAACAGGAGGGCAGATGCAGTTGATTTTTATTTTTGCCCCTTGGTATTTGAGAGTTCTTCTGGGGTCTTTGGCACGGTGAAATTCGAGTATCACGCACACCCAAGCAGAATATCTCGACACTACTCGCAAGTAAACCTTGAAGTGATTTCAACCAGCAAGAGCCCGTAAACGTGAATCGCTACTACTGTACCCAACCACTCAAGCACAAGCAGACTAGTAGGTCCGAGCCGCGATCGTCATACTTACTACAATCTAGAAGCAAGGAAGTTAGCTAGGACCAAACACTCGTGGTAGAAGCAACAAGTGGAAGTTCAAAGATGGTCTACGCATTTGGCGAGAGTCCCGTGATGATCGGGAAGTAGGTGTATCACGTACGGGGTAAGACTATCAAGTATTGGATAAGAATAATACCTGAAGCTGACCACGAAGCTCTCTTCTACATAGAACCTCCGTCATCCATAGGGCCGGCCGCTGGGGTCTGGCGGTGTTGGTGGCATGTATCACGTGATCAGAGGTCGTCCATGAAGCCTGACGTGGCCGCCCACTCCACCGCTCCCTACATCGATCCATGCTCTCCTTCAAATCAAAACAGGCAACTCTTCACTTCCACGTCACAACATTGTCACCCACGACATCACTCCGTGGTCAACATTGTGAAATCATCTTATCACCTCACATGCGAACCTATTATTATCGTTATACCCTGTCACCAGCCGTTTGGTGGCATCGGAAGGTGTCTAGTAAGCTTACATCTTAGCATCGCCTTTGCCTACTCCTACTCTGATGTTATGTTTTATTTGCTTCCCAACTAGTATGGTGTAATCATCCCGCTAATCATCCCGGATGAAGGTAGGGGACGAGATCACCGGCTTTCGCCAGTTGTTGAAGCCTTATAACTCCGAGATGGTTCAGCCAAAGGGTTAAATGAAAGCCGTAAGTGCCCGATCCTCCATTACTCAGGCATCATACTGACTTAAGGTCTTCCAAATAGCGGATGTTAGCGATTCGCTTCAGAATAAAATCCTGCAGCATGCAAGTATCGGCACCTTCTTGAAATACTACCTCAATGACATCAACGTGGACCTGCAGGGCGTGTATCGAAGGCTGGACATTCAAAAGGACCTAATGCAGTTTGCATGCTCCATAAGCCGCTCGATCGATCCCCGGCGCCTGCGGAAGCTGACACCGGAACAAACTGCGTCTGTGAACGACCTTCTATACATCTTAAAGCTGCACAAACGAGTCAACGACCTGTCTAACGCTCCTGTTGGGAGCCGGAAAGATGACAGGCTCCAGAATGCCACCAAGCGATTGTATAACGAGAAGCAGCGGAAGCGGAGAGAACTCCTCAAGGACGTTAAGGAACGGTACAAGTCCGAGCAGCCGGTAAAGGATAGCGAACGGCAGCTGTCAGGCATAGTGGTCGATGAGGACACACGAGACGCCTTAGTCCAGGCAGACATGTCGCCAGAGCAGCTTGGCTGGATAAACGCGATCCTTACCTTGCCTGGGAAGTCACCCGAACAGGAACTGCAACAGAGAATCACGGCTATCAACGTGGTTACGTTGTACTGCGGCGTAGAAAAGGGGGCACTGTCTCGCCATGTTCGGCGTGGTCCTCCCGGCACGGTTGTCAGTCCCTTTGCAAGCCGTTAAGCCAGATGTCGCACTCCGCTACACGATATCTTCGATCAAGATTGACAAGAGGCCCAAAGTATGTTTTGTGTGTCTTGGGAATCCGCACTGACAATGCGCGAGAGGGTCGCCACATATTCAACCCCGGGTTCCCTGAGTCGACACTTTCTGAGGAAGCATGTAAGCAAATTGGACGATGGGTAGTTTATTGATTGCATGGACTGTATTGTGAGGCTCAAGACCAGAAAAGAATTGCTGATCCACGCAGAGGGATTTCACGGGACAGTTTCACAAGTTCCGGCCGAGCGGCTGATTGTTTAGATTGCCGTTTGTTTCTGGCTGCCATGACTTTGAAGGCAAGGATGAGACGTGAATCGTGCAGGGCTGTTTGGCTACTTTCTTTCTTGTTTTGGTTTCATTAGGCGCGCAAATTGTGATCTCATTGTTCAATTTCATTATCGCGTGCTCTGCTGTGTGGGTTGAGGTATTCGCTCCATGATCATGGCCTGAATATTTAATCAGGACATCACGGATGCCACTCAAAAGCTTTCAATCTTAGCAACACGCTTCACACTGAAGGTTGTAAGTGAAACGGATGCAAGTTGGCCTAAACCTGTTTCAGCCAACTTTTGGTTCTGGGAGAGCATTCAAAGGGACAGGCTAGTCACTTCCTATAGTTTCTAATACTAAAACCAGAAATCGGGAATTCGAAAGTTGTAATGTCGACCTCGTTCTACAAGTAGAACTCTATGAGGCCAAGTTTAAATACGTTCCCCGGAAGCTTCTTAAATATTCCGAAGCCTGGTAGAATTCTGCTAGTGCCCGTGGTGCAAAGTTAAAGTTCACCTTTTCCGATTGTCAAATGTCAGTCAGCTGCGCTATTCCCGTTTCCCGACATACGAGTTATGGTTATTATAGGAAGAAGAAGAAGGAAGGAAGGAAGGAGGTTGGTGAGCGAGATTTTATCTCAATAAGTGTTTGCTTTCGAGGAGGGTCCGTACACTGTGAGCAACGCAACCCAACCACGACAAAATCAAACAATTTTGATCTCACTTCTACTTGTACACACGACCTTCAAGAGACTCCGAGCCAGCATCTTCCCTGTTAAGCGAACTGAACAAAAGGGGCAAGGTGGAACGCTCATGCTTGAAGATAATGAGGGGCAAGGTGGGGCTTATCCAGCATCCAAGATAGGGCTTAGCCTCGCCGAGGTTTGACTGGGAGGTTCAAAGCCGCGAATCGTCTCCCGTCCCGATCTAGAAGCGGCACTATTTAAGAAAGGATACTAATGAAGAATCATACTCTCGAATAGCAGACATCCATACATATAAACAATATAGCCCGGGCCCTAAGGGATTTTCTTCCCTTCTTTAGTCTCACCCTTTTGTACCTAGAGTCATACCTGCCTCTACCCATGACCCGTGGAACAGTATTGATCTTGCAAAGGCCGAGTCAGCACCGTGCGGCCTCCGCAACTTCTCAATCAAATATAGTATAATGCTACATTGGCCGACTACGAGTTATTAAAAGGTTTGACGTGCATGCAATGCCACGAAAGCTCACCGGTGCAGCAACCTGCTACTTACAGCCGCACATACCGAGTAGCGATAGGCATTGAACCGGGATCTCTTGCAGGAGTTAGGCTGGAAGAAATCTAGTGCACTTCATCCAACTGCGAGTTCTCTCATTAAAATGCGCTATCGTGCCGCTCAAGACAATGATAAAGCCGACTCAATCTATCATTTGACATCATAATATCAACCCACTGGTCTTCAACCTAGACAGTACTTTCATCGCATCAAAGGACTCCCACTTAACCCGTCCCACTCGACCGCACAAAGCAAGTTCATCCTCAAGACAATGGGGGGACTCAAATACGAACGTCTCAGGACACTTCCTGGAGGAATTCGAATCCTCCATATCAGCAGGCCAAAAAGAGACAATGATCTCTTTGAGTGCACTCTCCGCACCATAGAATACGAGCGGATTCGCGAGACCTCTTATCAAGCCCTATCTTACGAATGGGGAAACGAAAACAAAGACGACGACCCTCATATCATAGTCAACGGCTGCCGTGTTCAGATTCGAAAGAATCTTCATGATGCTCTGGAACAGATCTGGAAAACCTCCAAAGATGGAACTATGGGCCTGTGGATCGATGCGCTGTGCATCAATCAGGCGGATGCCGCGGAGACGAGCCAACAGATTGGCTTCATGGGAGAGATTTTCAAGAACGCGCACTGCGTATTCGCATGGTTAGGATCAGAGAGAGAGAACAGCAATTTTGCAATGGATTGGATGGCTGACAGATCCCCTTCGAGAATCCCCTTGGATCCAACCACTACGGAAGCCATGGATGCGATTTGCCACCGATCTTTTTGGCAGCGCGTCTGGATTATACAGGAACTATTCTTAGCCCGCTCTTGCGTGGTGCTATGTGGTGATAGGAGTATCTCTCGGGATAACTTCGAAAGTTCCTTGGGTGATCTGAATGCCACACGTTCGCAACAGGACCTGGTCAAGAATCCGGTCGTTCAGCACATGTTACGACGCAACACTGGCACCACCAAGTATAATACTTTACGGACGTGGCTGGGCGCTTGTATCAGAGGTGGCTTCGAATGTAGCAAAGAGCACGATCGAATCTATGGGCTGCTGGGAGTTGCTGGCGACTGCAAAGGGGGCAAGATTGAAGCTAAGTATGATAAGCCATTAAGAGATGTGTATCTCGAAGCCTTAGCAGTTACCAGCCCCTGGAAGCCAAATTGGGATGAAGAGAGAATAATGATTCCACTGGCAAAGCAAATGAACCTAGAGGTGAATGCAGATCTGCAGTACTCTGTACAGATGAAACTAAGCACTAGGTTTCATTTTGGATTTGGGCCTAAGCAGGATCAAGTTACCTAGGATCAAGTAGGATCTTCAGACGAGATGCCAGAGGTGGACTGAGGAATATGATTGACTATTTGAGTGAGGGATAGGGAGCCTTCATTTTCTATCATAACGCCAAAATTCTTGTTTTCGCAGTTCCTCACAGCAATTGAATTAGCATCAGGTTGCAGCCAAAATTGTCCTTTTGAAAAGAACGTTCCGCATCCTTCATCCATTGCACTTTCTGATCCAATGCCGGTCAAATTCTGTGTACACCTATGACAATCGAGCTTCGCGATTCAAAGCATGTGATTTCAATGAGCAACCCGTCACTGACCGACAAGACCCTCGCGCAGTTGGGCGTCAACGATTTAGGCTGCAAATGGTAGACCACGGCTTCGAAGAACGACAAGTCGTCTGATCTTGTGTGCAGCCACCATAAAATCCCCGTGATGTTGGCCTCTTGGCAGAATTCGCATCAATTAAGAAAAGTGTCTGATCTCCTGCAATTCCGTGGTTTGACTCCTCCAAGTGGTGGGGCTTGGTGCCACATTCTGGCCGACTGATGACAGTTCGGCATTGCGGCGGCGTAATCTTGTTGCGCCAACAAGAGGTCGACCTCCGGTGGCCTTAGGTCCAATGCACACGACGTGTCAACGTGTGACTGGCAGCGATATCACCTGCAGTCGTTTGACAGGGCATGTGTGCTTTTGAGGCATGATTCTCGATAGGCTCTTGATAGGCCTACCGAGGCAAGCGAAATTTGATTTGCTGTGGGTAGTGTTGGATGATTGTTGCTTGATTTGATAAGCTCGATATTGCAGGCCGGTATGTGTATTCCGGTACCAACAGCTTTATCGAATTCGTCCGCAAACAAATTGCCTTCTCTCCCGTGGCCAACAAGCTAATATAGCAATAGTCCCTTATTGATGCTCTCGGCGGCTTGCTTCTCGACCTGCTGTTACAGGTATCAAATCCTGCTACCGAGTAGCAAGTGACCAGTTTACGTGATGGATTCCAAGCGGACCGCTGTTAGCTTCACATCTGTTCCCGCCTTGCAATTCTTTATATCCAGCCTTGTATTTACCCCTTATAATTACGAGAACAACGAGGATCGAATAAATTATTACCCGCGTGACACGGCTTATTATTAACGGCATTCTTGCTTGCAACATGGCTACTGATTATTGGTTGTTACTGGTTAACATTGTGCGGCCGACTCGACGGGGTGTGTTAGATATCTGCTTTTTTTAGTGGCACCTTTACTAGAATTCAATGTCTCAATTTGGAGTTTTGCCGAGGAGCTGCAGAAAGCATTTATGATAGTGCTTGATAGAAAGACCGAGCAACTTCGGTGGCGAATATACGCAAAAGCGGAAGCGGGAAAAAGTGTTGGTGTTAAAGGCATGAATGTAATTCCGCTATGTGAGGTGTATCTATTTCAACAATATGTGTCTAAACATCGAAGCTAGGGAGCCCACTGTAATGCTGGTGAGCTTGGCACAACATGCTTACCTGCGGGACGGCAACGAAGGCTAATGTTCTCCACTCACCTAATCCGTCGAGCCGACTTCCAGTCTAAAGTCATGACTAATCACCAGAGCCTCTTGGAGGGGTAAGGCTTGGTTGAACTCGGGCCAAGAAATAAACCGTTACGTGCGTTGGTGTCACTGAACAAATGCCCCACTGTTGATCATGGCACGCGAACGATCACCGAAATCTGCTAAAGCTCAATCAGAGCCTTCGACGAACCGAGCACCCAAAAGGAGGAAGAAGCAAAAGCTCATCGTGGACAGAAACGAGTCAACAGCGAGGAAAGGTCTGCGACTCAATCCAGAAGAACGGCTGAGAAGCCGTTTCTATGAGCCATTAGTCAGTCCTACATCTTATGGACCGAAATGGTGGGTGAGCTTCGACTCTCACGCTGCCCTTTAAAGGATCGAGCCACAGATCATCTACAATTGCGTGAACTGAGGCGGACATTCTTGGATCAACTTGCTTACGTTTGTGACCACGTCAAAGACGGGGATACTGTTACAGCAATTGCCCTAGAAGCACTGCCGTCTGGTGTTACTTTTGGGTTACCTCTACCAATGTTTCGGCAGTCACAGCCTCTTTTCTCCATGGGATATTGAGCACCTTGCAAAGCTTTACATCTCATCCACCCGACAATTCATGAACAGAGAATGACCTTTCCCAACGGTGTGTTGACTTCAATCTCAAAAGGACCAAAGCGTATTATCACCTCCTGCAGAGGCCGTTCAGACAATGCTTGACAGTGCTGAGAAGCTCGGACAAAGCTCGGTTCAATATTTTGCCCTAGTAGTGATCAAACCATACTGTACAAAATATGTCTCTCGTTTGAACTAAGTTAAATTATAGTTCCCTTTTCAGCACCGACGTAATGGATGCGCCAGTGTCAGGGAGCCGAATGACGAGGGAAGATAATGTAGTTGCAAAACCATTCCCCAAATTTTTTGTCATCCATAGTAAGTTCCGCTCTGTATCTGCCACGATGCAACCGCAGTCTACTTCAAACGACGTGACGACTGATTCGAGATTTGAGTGGTCTCCGTGATATCGAGCAGCGGATTCGCCAGAAAACGCCAATCGTCCGATTCGATTGGAGATTGGAAAGCTGCGCTTATCTCTTGGCACTTACTTTATTCCTGAAATCATTCCCCACCCTCGCCGAATGTAGCTAGGTCAACCATTCTCCTCGTGATTGGGTGGGCGCGTTCAAGATAAGGGTTCATGACGGGCATACCGCCTAGTTAGGTTGAGTGAGGCTCGGCCGCTTGAAAATGATCACACTCTGAATATGGTTGAGATGTTAGTGGATAGATGTGTACAAGGGTAGAAGCAGAACGCTTAAAGAGGAAATCTTGAGGCTGGTAACACCTACCACAAACGTAGGGCTGTCCAACTTGCGTCCTCAATATAGCTGTATTGTGATCGCAGATTTTTCCACCCCTCTCTTCTAGCTAGGTCTCCTATCCCCAATATTCTTAGCTACCGCTTGCTTTATAATTTAGTATCTTTACGGCGTTTTGAATTACAGCCTCTGCTTTTAAAAATTATCATGTTCATAGCCTCGCTCCCAAGCGATAGCCTCACGTCAGCTTACACAGTTCGAGCAAAGGCCGTAACGTCAGATTATTTTATTACGCTTAGTATTACCAATATCTATTCCACCTATACAACAATCATCCAGTTAGGAAATGGGCAGATTAACCCAACTGAACAGGCTGCATCACCAACGCCTCAGTCCACTTCTTCCATCGAACCCATTGCTCATAGCACGACCAATAGTATCTCTGGAGGAGGCATTGCGGCTATAGTAGGATGTATTCTTGGAGTTCTCTTAGTACTTTTGTTGTTTTGTACTAGTCGGAGGGGAAAGCGGGGAAAGCGGGGACCACGAGGACTGCCGGGAGAACTAGGAGCACCCGGTCGAGATGGACGAGGTGGAGCGCCTGGTAGAGATGGAGCACCTGGTAGAGATGGAGCACCTGGTAGAGATGGAGCACCTGGTAGAGATGGAGCACCTGGTAGAGATGGAGCACCTGGTAGAGATGCAGCACCTGGTAGAGATGGTCGAGATGGAACTTGTGGCCAAGCTGGAGCACCAGGAGCACCGGGTACGGCAGGAGCACGAGGAGAACCAGGTCCACGGGGGCATCAAGGAGAGCCAGGACCACATGGTAGAGATGGTCGAGATGGGGTTCGTGGCCAAGCTGGAGCAGCGGGAGAACCAGGTCCGCGGGGGCAACAAGGAGAGCCAGGACCACATGGTAGAGATGGTCGAGATGGGGCTGCTGCGGCAGGAGCAGCAGGACCACGAGAAAGGGTGATAGTCATCTCAACCTAAGATATTTCTTCCAGCGTATCCACATTCAGAAGGTAGCTAGGAAATAATACGGGTCTCTCATCGATCAAATCTTCATGCTGTTAATACAATCTTCACCCTGGGACTCTCTAACCAAGTTAATTCTTAATCAGAACCCAGGCAGATTGTTCGGGGATGGAAAAAATGTAGTAGCAAAACCAGCTGCTTAATAGAGGTGTGCAGCAGAATTGGATCCTTGTTGGGAGTGGTAGCAAAACGACTTGGGAATATCACGTAAGTGAAATCGCGTCATATTTAAGCTTTCCGAGGGCAGTGAGCTTGGAGGCGACGCTTGGTCAACATGTCGCTAGGGTGGAGACTCCGTCCAATCATCTTTTTACGAGACTAACAAGGGTGACGAGATCAAGAGACTTGTTGCCAAGTATACGCCCGTAGGCCATGGTCCAAGGCTTCGGCTTGAACAGTATCTGCCGCTACCTTACAACGAGAGAGACCTTGCTTGTAGACCATCAATTTTCGATAATGTTAGACTCAACAGATTTCGATCATTCTGTTGGTGAGATCGAACTGCAAACGGGATCCCGCAACAGGGCACGTCGACATCGACAAGTTCATGCAGAATACTCGTGGTTTTTTGCAAACAAGACCGATCCGAAGGGTAAAATGACCGCTTACTTTGAGCTGTTTGGGTTGCCTACCGCTGTATGTACTTGATCTCTGAGATCTGATATAACGCTAACTATTAAAGGTTGTATAAGCTCTATCTAGCAGTAGCATTACTTGCCCTTTCCTGATACATCTAATTCTGGATTGTGAGCAGCTTTCACTAAGTAGGCTGCGGTAATTTGCGATCATTACTGCTCTCTACGAAGCAGAGATGCCGAGGTCGAGCACGAGTTGAAGGTGAAGTACCACCCAGATCCGCACCAACTAGTAGATCTGCCTCCGAGTTAATGATCGGGGATGAACTAGCATTGTCCTTCAGCAGTTAGGTGATTTGGAAGACACGGGAGATGATATATATTGACTTCTCTTCTCCCTGCTTCAATTCAAAGGGATCTTACATTTATCTCTTTCAAACAGCCAATGCATAATAATGACAGCTATCGATGAACACGAAATCAATATCGTTACTACCTAGAGTTGGTAGACATCTTTGAGAGTCACTTCCGTCGCCACCTCAAAAATTCCCTCCACTACTGTAGATACAAACACAAAATCTTGCACTAGGATCCTCCTCGTAGCTTCTCGAGGTAAGGGGGTGATCAAATCCATCATTGAAACTATCTCCAGGTGAGTGATAATGCCACCCTCTCAGATCATCCCAATCAATGCATTGACCCGGAGTGTCTACAATCTTCACAATGATATCCCCCTCAATAATTGCCTTGTCGACAGCCTGGAAGAGCTTTTGTGGTGTTGTATTCATGGTG
>Ga0207886_10244_pt1 | contig 11012 bp, 7 predicted proteins | sample LinPmetageLP35_FD_184048 | JGI IMG/M metagenome (GOLD analysis project Ga0207886, IMG submission 184048) | Marine viral communities from the Pacific Ocean - LP-35 (SPAdes) | ecosystem: Environmental > Aquatic > Marine > Oceanic | place: Pacific Ocean | collected 2009-08-31 | reverse complement strand
CCCCCCCCCTCAATAGGCAACTTACACTCCTGGCCCTTACTCTCAACAGGGACCTACGTACGAATCTCATACCGAGTAGTCTGATCCTTCCTAATTATATACAAATTCCCTGCTAAATACGGCTCCCGGGCTTCATGGATCAAGCAATATGCCTACAGTTTCGTCACCACTCAGGCCTACCGATGAGAACGAGAATCAAGTGGAGATAATCGCGAGGAGTTGGGGTCAAATCGCTGCTTTCTTCCGGTTGGTTTAAGGCTTCTTAGAATGAATCATTATCCAAGGCTTGGATTTGACTGGTTTCTCGCCCTAAAGGAGTAGGTTTAACAGTATCCCGGGCCTTATCTACTTTGGACTTCCCTTTGCTCTTGCGTTTAGGTCGTTCCTCGTCGGATTCTAAAGCATCCCGATCAATTGTCTTGTAATATGCGAATATAGTGACCTCTTTTGCTGATTGCAGCCTCCTTTGCTTGTAAATTCGTAAGGGAACTATAGTATCGACAAATATTTCTTGATCCCGTACCGTAACCTTTGACGTAGGGGGTTTTGGATTACCATATACGAACTCAAAGGCCATTCTCACAGGCCATTCCGACGGCTCAAGATATCTAGCCTCAGCCCATAGAATTATACCCCTTTCCATGATCAATTCGCAGATCAATTTGTATGTGACTCAATTGGTAATCGAATTAATATCGAAGCTTGCGGCTTTTTGTTGATCAATAGCTGAATATTGAATCCAACCCACTGCGCAGGCTTATCGAATAGTATATTCGGGTCAAAAACCTGCTCTTTCCCCTTATGCGTACTAGTCGTAGTCGTTGCTGACGAAGGTAAAGCAACTGGGGAAGATGGGATATCCACCACCTCTTGTTCCGGCCTCCCCGCACTTGTTTTTGAGCGCTATGACTTAGGAGAAGAAGTCGCAAGATCAGGGACTTCCTCTTTATGCTCTTCAGGAATGGTCTTGCGTCTGCGGCGTTTTAAAGGAGCTATTTGCGTTGTCGGGAGCTCCTGCCACTGGTCGAATGCCTCCAGGGAATTAGTGTTGGCTTTTGGCCGCCGGGATGAAATTTTCTCGACATTCGCCGCCACACCACGTAAACGCCGTGAGCAACGTGTTGGCTCCATATGTAACTACAAGTATGCTAAATTTTAAACGAATTGGAGTTGTTGTTGTGGAGATATTAGAGGTAGGTGTTATATGGAGGGGGCTGGTGTGCGGGGTGGACGCGACCTTTGCGCAGAGTCGCTTAAATTGGGTTTTAAATCACGTTATGCAAAGAGCTTGTAGCCTTTCGGCCTTAGCACTCGACTTGGCGTGGAAAATCTTCATCTATGTCCTCGTTAATGATATGATAACCGCCGGTCATTGAATCATTACTCGCATTCGCCATCCATCGTTCTACGTGCTCGAATCAGATCTTCAAACTACAAACTGTCAAATTTCGTCTCTTGTGATGGACCATATCTCCATCCTTCTTCAGAGCGACTATTCTCTGGATGAGGTTCCGTATCTAGGATGGGACAACCCCACAGGGTCGTTTGAGTCTCTGGGTCCCTCCTATGCCTGCGAGACTGTCCACGATCTTCTACAATTGCGGGACTCCGAAATTGAGTCGAAGGTACAGATATTTCAGAAAGTGGTTCAGTCATGGCTGTATTTCGACCTTCTGAAAGATGTCTTTCCTGACAAGTTCAAAATTGAAGACTTTGTGAGCGGCTCAGAAGTGTCTTCACGAGCGCTGATAGATTACTGCTCATCGTCGACGCATCATCTGGCGCACAACCATGAAAAAAAGCACAAAACTCTGCAATTCGCTGCCGCGGTGGTCAACTACCTCGACGCCAAGTGGTATGGGGATGAACGCGACTCGCTGATCGACCTCGACGGTCATAGAAATGGTCACGACTACCGCTCCCAGAGTCAGCTCATCGTTTGCTCTGTGAAGGTACTGATCGAGACATTGTCCTGCTTCCTGCAAGGTCAACATTCTACCAGCAGCGATCTACCCGTACATAGGACCTCTACTGCGACCCGGACATTCAAATTCTTCGCGAGTTTGTTTTTTGTGGACCTTCCAGACTCCAATGCGAACCGATCTGAAGCCCAGAATGCAAGCAAAGTTGACTCTGAGGACCGGTCAGTCAATTCTGTTGCTGCATACTATCTTGCTCGAAAGATGATGCAAAAGGGGAGTTGGTGTCCTAGCCGACTGGCGAAAATACGTAATCGGGTCGATTCGATATGCCTCTATCTTTATCTGGTCAAAGGCCATAACCTGAAGTTACGCTTTGCAGATCATGAGGAATGCCGAAACCACCCAAAAATGGACAATGATGACATTCCACTATGCAGACTGGACAATCTACCAGACGAATATAACCCTAAACACGCTTCGGGCTGTCCAGAGGTAGACTGCGAGCTCATTTCGGTTTCTACGCAGGAACTCAACGAAGTTTACAAGAATCGCCAGGTGAACACATGGCCTATACTGGTTTGTTCCATGGACGGAGGAATGCGGGTGGAACCGTATGTCTCACAAGAGTACTACGCGATATCCCATGTCTGGTCTGAAGGCCTCGGAAACAGAACTGCAAATGCCATATTTCGCTGCCAGGTCCGAGACATCATGAGGCAAGTTCGTCAAACTCGCCAAGCTCAGCATCATCCGCCACACTCTGTGTCTCATGCTTCGAACGAAGTATGTATCTGGCTAGACACCTTGTGCATTCCTCCTAGACACGACTCTCAGAGCACCTTGGAACTTTCAGGCAAAACATTGGCCATTCAAAAAATTGACTTGATTTTTGCTTCTGCGACCTCAGTAGTCGTTCGGGAAAGTACCTTGAGAGATGATTGCGTCGACTTTTTCAATCTTGGTCCACTCAAGCAAGCTATGTATTTGCAAAACATGGTATGGCTCTCCCGCTGTTGGACACTTGCAGAAGCAATCGCAGCATGGAAGTTGTATCTTCCTATTGGAGGGCGGTCTGTGGAGCTTCGCGAACTCATTGAAAACATCAAAGCATCAGCTTGCGACGTAACACGGGATGGAGCTAGAGCAGCCGATGAAGAGGTTGAGAACCACGTTCCCGATCCGAAACTGCGGCAGTTAATTTGTGACCATGCCGTCACATCTCTCCTTCACTCGGTGGACGCCTTTGGTAATGGCCATGAAGGAAAGAACGAGCTGATCAAGACATGGAACATCCTCTGTGATCGCTCGACTACAAACTCCGATGATATTCCAGGCATATTGGCCATGGCTAATGCTATCTCGCCAAAAGATATTGTTATACATCCTCCGAGAACGGAGGATCGAATAAAAGCTATTCTCAATGCCTTTCCAGCATTGCCGACAAGCTTCCTTTTCCAAAGGGGAGATAAATTAGTCGACAAGAAGCCGAACCAATGGATACCCGCAAAGCTTTTGACTGAACGTCTTGCAACTAGCTCGGAGGTGCTACGGACGTATCGTGAGGGCAAAATGGTTGGACCGCTCAGCACAGACTTGTTTCCGACCTACTTCTTCCCGTGCGGACCGTCAACGCAATTCTACTTAAACATTCCCCAAACCACGGAACAAGCACCAAGGGAGATTCATGTCGAATTGAACGACCCTCTTCCAGGCCGACATCGTGGCGTCACTCCGTCATGTTTAGTCTTGCCAAACTCTTTCATATCCAAGAAATTTCTCCGGCCTTCGTCATGCACAGCTTTTTGCGCCACGGTGGAAGACATTTCTGAAGGCCATATGCGAAGTCTTGTTAGGTGGGAGACTACGGCTAAAGTTTCTATCACCCCGAGGAACACGCGGCAATCCGGAATACCGAGTTTTGATGCCTCGGACATGCCCAAGAGGTGGGAAGTGTACATTGCTTGTGGTATGTACCGAGGACAGTATCAGCCATCGATCTGAGCAACCCGTCTTGTAGACAAAGCGCTAATTTGCTACAGATATGAGAACTTGGCCTTCTCCTGGAGCGTTGAGGCAGCGTTTCAGCCTCGCCCAAGAACGTCCCGCGTTTCAGTTTGTAGGTCAGGCGTACACCATAACGTCCATAGGCCTGGCATTCGTATGGGCGGCTGAATTTGCGTCCCAGTTGCTGATCAACTGGCCAGACTATGGAAACACATCCATATTATTTGTTTTCCTAGGGTCTGTGCTGGTCTCCGCCATGTGGCTGACCCGGAAAACGAACAGACGTACTGGCCCTGTCCTGGAAGCCAAATATCGAACTCACAAACAGTGGCAACAGCTCTTCCAATCATCGAACGAGCACGTGCGCAAAACCTGGTGGTTCCGCTACGTGCAATCAATGCGATGGCTTCATGGACGAAGTGGTCCAGAGCGCCTCGACAAAAATTTCGTCACTGTCGAAATGATTGCATGCTTCGCTGGGGTATGTATATCAACATACCTCACAGTTCGGTACACAGGGTATGACTTATTCATTGTGCCTGTTATTGTGGCGTGGATCGAAATGTTTGCTGTCCCAATGTTTTGGGCTCATATGTTCCATGGATCCTTGGGACTCTTTTCGCTTACGATCGGCGCCCTCTTCGTAGCAGTGGGCACGGCATTGAGCACCGCTCCTATGCTTGAATACGATTTAGAAGGCGGCAAAATGGCGGGCTTGATTCCTCCTTTGCTGCAGTGCGTACATCTGTAAGTGGGCAAACTGTTCCTGATAGGTCTTAGAGCAACTAATCCATCCCATCTACTTCTAGTGTTCTGATTATGTTCTATTATAACCTATACCCGGCGTCCATCTTGGTCGATCAGGTTCAAAAGAGTCCGAAAACGCTCGAAGAACTGTTCACAGCCCAAGGGCATCAAACTTGGTCTTGTTGGCAAGCATTTTGGGAGCCAATCAATGTCCAGATATTACGGATCTGCAAACCGCGTCAACAAAGCACAAGAATTCGATTGGAGGAGGACCAAGAGATGGGTTGACTGTGTCCAGTGATCGGCTAGCATCGACTCCAATCATACTATTGCTGATGCGCATGCAATAGTGCTCAACAAAGTCGAAGTCAAACAGGGAAGCAAGTCCCTTTGGCAGGAGTCGTATGTATTTTTGGGAATCGAACAGTGTTACAAGTGCGTCTGCATGAATTCTGGCGTCAAACGCGAGTGATTCGCACGACATGATTTCATGTTTCAAATGTGCACTGGTTCCGCCGGTCACGGTGCGATACGGCTCCAGAACAGAATGCCAATAGTAATGACAGCCAAGATGAGCCATATAGTATCCTACACACTGACCGTAGTAATCAAAAGTAGACTCCGAAAAGCAGCGAAAACATTTGCCGATGCTCTTATCGTTCAGGGGGTGGACGGGTCAGAACCGAGGCGAGATCCTCCAGATCCAGGCCGCTGCCGCTCCTAAAGAATAAAATCGCGAGTCTGTGTTCGATATCTGCCCTTGCTGATTGCCAGTCACGCATAGTACACGCGATACAATCAGATAGAGGGCGCAATGATGACAGATTCTTGCGGGACCAACCTCAGCAAGCTCAGGCCATTTCCAAGAGGAGTTTAGCGTTATTAGAATATGGTCACGTTATTTGTGGGACTCCTCGAGCAAATGGCCTGAGGTCCCTGTCCAAACTGCACACTGCTCTGCGGTTATTTTGTACCTTTTTTTCGCGATTCTGGAGACCAGGTCTTTGCGAATCCATCAATAGCCCCATCAATGCGCATTATACTGGTCCTCAATTTCACTGGGCTGTGCATAAAGGTATGCTCTATCTAGGCATCTATTTTTTGTCCCGCCCCTATGCCTGTATATTGCGGAAAACTCCGATGCGTCGTGACCTCGTCCACTCCAGAATCTTGAGCAACTAGTAGGAGTGTACTTATATTTTGGACGGTTGGGTGGGTTGAAGAGATAACCTGGTTAAACTGCGCACTCTGACGACACAAATCTCGGGCTGATATGGCCAAAAAATTCACTTAGTTGTGCAGTGTAAGCAGGCGAATAGAATGATTCTATTTATTTGACTGGACACCTTGTGGTTATGGTTGAAAATGAGTTTTAAGATGGAGTCCATTTCGTGGGGAAAAACTCCGCACACGCCCAAAAATCTGGACAGAATCCTCAGGCCATTTGCTCGAGGACTGCACGTGAGTTTACCGACTAGATAACGTGCTCCGGTGCCTTAGGCACGAGCATTATGGCCTGAGTGCCTGAGGTAACGTTGACACCTAGACATTCTATGTGCCAACTCGTGAGCATGTCCTACGATCCCTCCGTGAATGGATGATCAGCCCCTGGACGTACTGCACTCTTTTAACGCGGTTTACCATTATGCTTGGTGGGCTTGCATCTTCGCGTTGGCCCTTGTGATGAAAGCAAGGTAGTGATCTAGCGATATCGCAGTTTGACACACGTTTTGTGGAAGTGGACAAAGACATCGTCATTAAGTGTAGGAGTCTAGAGTTACTCTAGTCGCGCTCTCATGTCACTTACAATTTAGGTCAGCTTGACTTTCTGACTCGGTAGCCCCATTTCAAAAGCTTCTCCATCCATAATTCCATAACAATATGCCTCTCCAATAAGTTTGTAGGTAGATTTTGCTGGATCTTCTCCTCGAAGGATGAACGGAAACGAACCTCCGTGGATTACACACACTAGGTCCCCTTTTTGTACTGATACCGGCCCAACACCAACGAAACCCTTCTCTCCAAGATATGCTCTTTTCGATTGCAATGGTCGCAGAAAGTTCTCTTTGTAATTCTCCTTCTTCAACTCCCCTTTCTCAACTGTACGATTGGGCTGAGTACAGGCGATCCATCCATCTCTACTGAAGCCAGTGGCTCGACGCTGGGCCGTCGGTGTAGTGTCGAATTCATGGTCGAGAATTGGGACACGCCATATTGCCTCAAGCAATTTCGATACATTTCCATGGTATGGATGAATTGATCTTTCATCAGCCTCGACAATTTTTGCTGACTTGAATGCAAAATCTCTTATACTTCGAAGCATCTCTTCACCAGAGTAACTGTATTCCGTTCGCTTTACGTTGTCAACCTCAAGAATCGTATCTACCACCACAGTGTTACAGAGAAGAACATCCTGGGCGACTTCGTACTGTTCTTGGTAGGTAATCGTATGGCTGTGTCCCCGAGAAGCGTTGAATGCTTGGCGTGAGCATTGATTCGTTTCTTCTGCCAAAGTCATAGGAGTCCGATAGTTGTGTTGCGAGTCGTCAAAATTTGGTACCCAGGATGGTAGTATATCGCTGTCGTGGCTTGATCGAGCGTGCTCCGGTGTTGGCTCAGGGTGATGAGGTGCTAGTCTGGGAAGACGGGGGAGGCCACAAAGAGACATAAAGTTGACCCCCCCTAGCAAATCGTTGGCATCACTCCGCTTTTGAATGATTGCCTTCGTCGTCAGGGTGTAGATTTCTGTCCAATGCTTGGACTTCAAGTGATCAATGGATAGCCCGAGAGCTTCCTTGTCGTTGACCAACGCATGAACACCAAGTACCCTATCTTCGGGTTCCGTAAATTCCAGATGACGAAAGCGTCGAAGGATGTGCGCCATGTTAAAGAAGCGGCTAGTTCGATATTGCTGGTCCTGGTAGCGCATGCGTACTGCCACGCTTGGTTGAACTGGATCGTGAATTGCCCATGTCTTGTGTTGATGTTGCACATTGTAAACAACATCATCTCTTCTCATGCTGAGCCAGTGGTGAGAACAGATTTCAAGCAAGAGGACTGCCGCAGAAAATGTATCGCCATCGATGTAGCCGTCATCCCATCTTAGCAAAAGGTGCCTCGGTAGAGCTAGTTCTTCTCTGATCCAACCCCTCACGAAATATTCAGCTTCGCAAAGCTTGATGATACCGTCGAACCCTGGAATCTTCAGCATGTCCCCTTGACAAGCGAGGAATTGTCTGAGTTTTTGCCTGGGACCTATAAGGTCAACGGGATTTTGTCTTTCGATGTCATCTTTCTCCAGGTTATACAGTTGATGGAATTGGTCGGGATCGATCTGACACCCAATCTCTCTGGCCTGACGGCCCAATTGTTCTAGAGATGTTTGGGTAGCAGCCGAGCATGGAATATTCGTACCTAGCCATGCAATCGTCTGAGCTGATTCTGAGAATATTCGGTACATGTATGGAATTTGGCACTTTTTTTCTTCTTTGCTGCGTTGATCAATGCAAATCTGGTCAGCCCAAAATTGCTGCCCGCCGTAAAGTTTTCGCAGAGCTCGAAGTGAGGATTCGAGGCTTGTTGTTATAGACAAATGACGACTGTCTACGAGTATATTTCGCTTCCATTGAAGTTCGCTGTCAGGATGGCCCCAGTGGTAGGAAAGAGCGATGAATTCAGGCAAAATCTCAACGCTGGCGGTGAATAGTTCGACCTTTATGATTTCATCGAGTTCAGTATTTGAGCAAGGAAGGAGTTTGAAGATTCGAATCTCGTTCTCGAGCAGCTTCACAGTGTCGTAAGAGAATTCGGCCATGGTCGTTAGTCGCAGGGTTATTGGAGGATGCAAAGCAACTAATTATTTCCCACTGGTCAAAAGTTTGAAGTTCATTGCGCTTCCATACCTAGCCTTGGTATTTAGGCTTGCGTTAAACTTATCCGTGCAAAGGCCGAATCAGGTCTCGACGAACATGTGTCTCTGCTTCATAGGTCGCACGCGTCTATCAGGCCACACTTGCGTCTTACGTGAGCTCCGATCTTTTTCCGAGATATATTTCGCACGGCAATGATTGTGAATACACTTCTATGTAGAAATACGCTCGAAAGTCAGCGTATCTGCAACCAAACGCGTTTACATGAACACCAGGTTTCAGAGGATCTAGACTTAGCATTGTGCGATTTGCACAAGCCACGAAAAGGCTAAAAATTTGCCAAGCAAGGTTACCGCCGGAATACTCTGTGCCCAATCAATTTCGTGAGTCATGCCTGGCCACCGTTTTAGCAGGACAACCGCCTACAAAATGCTGGGCAGTGGCTGAATTCAATCTTGGCCCGACCTCTCCTGCCACATTACAGAGAATCATCCTTGAATGCGGATGGCGGATCTCTAATTATAAGTCACTGTTGATTGCCAGAGGCAAGACTGCCATTACGAAAGAAAATAGACAACTTTGCTCCAAAAGAGTCGCTTTCCCTCCCGTCAGGCATCCGTCCTAATGCCTCCCTACTTCTCCACACTTGTATCGCGGGCGTCTTTCCTACCCGACACTGCCTTAAGTGAGCTTACTAGCCAGTGGAAGAGCCCTGGCGATATTTTCTCGGTGCTCTTGATCTTGGGTGACGACGTCGTCGCTCGTTCTCTGGCGCAATCGACGGGCAGGTTGGTTGGTGCTCCATCTTTTTGATGATGATGATGAAGGTCTATTCCGCCCGGCTAAGCCTATCCCTTCGTCTGCTGAGACATTTACCAACGCTAGCAGGGGGAGTGGCCCCGCAAGGCAACACAAGGTAGGCTACACTATTTTATGTACCTTGCATAGAATTTTATTAGTAAGGTACTTGTATGTGGTGCTCGTACTTTGGAAAGCGTCCAAAAGTACTTGGAATTATAGTACAAGACCCCCCTAAGACGTCATACGAAGGTTGTACCTTTTGTAAGGTATTTCTCTATAAGAAGGGGGAGTGTTAGGAGCGATTTCATCAGTATCATGTACCTCTCTTTTGCTGTAGTTTCCCCCAGAAGGGTATATATGGAAGATCAGAATTGAAGAACCTCTTACCCCCTAATTCAGAGTACAATTGAACCAACTGTACCTTCTGGGAGTACTCTAAAAGCTTACAATATAAGCTGACTCTGAATTGTAAGTGACTTAGAGGTTGTCTTGTGTTTGTATAAAGTAGGTATAATCTGTAAGTGTTGATATAGGTCATATCGATTAACCAATAGAAGAGGGGCTACTAATTCCGTTGCGTAGTTCTATGAGTCTTGTACACCTCCCTGTACTGATTTGCAAGGTTAACTCTTCCCATATAATAATTATAATCATCAATCAAGTGCGGAATGTATAACTCCTTTGTATGCTCGTCCTTAAATATATGTCTGACGATACGGCCATTCGTTGATGTCTTTGTGTTGGTCCGCAGGAGCCATACGAGGCAGGGAGGATCCGGGCACTGGCACCACCCCTTTGCCGGGGGTGATTCGGAGGGGTTTCAGGGGTGTTCCGGAGGCTCTATAAGATCCGGATACTCCCTTCTCTCCCCTCGAAGAACACACACCGAATAATACTACAGTCGCTTACAGAATCGGCTTCCTCTCCGCACTCTCTCAAATATTCGGAACCCCACATAACAGGCAGCTTAAGCGAGGCATCATGTGACCAGAAACTTACTGCCTCACAAGGACGACAGAATGAACTTGAAGATTCTAGAACACAAAGCACATAGAAGTCACCTTTCCCAAGCCTCTCTTTATCAAAGTTAAAGTATAACAATATATGAGAGAAGAACAATTCGAACACATACAGTAGCGCCCATGGATGTTACAGGAATATTGAAATGAAGGTTTTTCTTCAATTTTTTCCAAAGGATGGTCTGAAGATTCACAAAACATATATGTTTTCCAAGTAAAGGCAAAATCATCAGCATTATTTTGCATTGTTTACTCTGACATAATCATTTGGTGGCTCCTTTCTTGATCAGAAGCGCTGTGATTGCCTCGTGACCTCCTTCTGACGCTGCATAGAGTGCATTGCCATAATATACGCCTTGAGCGTTGACATCTGCTCCTTTCTCGATCAGAAGTGCTGTGATTGCCTCGTGGTCTCCTGCTGAAGCTGCATAGAGTGCATTGCCATGGCGTCCGCCTTGAGCATTGACATCCGCTCCTTTCTCGATCAGAAGTGAAACTGGCCTAAACAAGCCTTCCTTAGATGCGTAATATAGTGAAGACGCAAAGCCTCCGATGCTCCTTTCCATATTGGCTCCTCTCCATGGGAAGTCTGGGTCATAGAGCCGAATCCAATTCTGAAAAGCGTCTCCTTGGAGAAGCTGCATCACGAG
>Ga0207886_10240_pt1 | contig 11254 bp, 14 predicted proteins | sample LinPmetageLP35_FD_184048 | JGI IMG/M metagenome (GOLD analysis project Ga0207886, IMG submission 184048) | Marine viral communities from the Pacific Ocean - LP-35 (SPAdes) | ecosystem: Environmental > Aquatic > Marine > Oceanic | place: Pacific Ocean | collected 2009-08-31 | reverse complement strand
CTCCGACTTCGCACGCAATGCGCTGCTGGCCGCCGTGCTTGCGTTCGAGGCCGGCCTGCTGCTGGTGGGGGCGCAAACCGGTTTCCTGGACGGCCCCGCGGTGCTGTCGAACATGGCCCAGGACTCATGGGTGCCACGTCATTTCCGTGATCTGTCGACGCGACTGGTGCGGCAGAACGGCATCATCGTGATGGGTGTGGCCAGCGTCATCATCCTGCTGTGGACGCACGGCCAGGTGGCGGTACTGGTGGTGCTCTACAGCATCAACGTCTTCCTGACCTTCAGCCTGTCATTGCTGGGACTGTGCACCTATTGGTGGCGCCGCCGCCGCGATGGCGGCAACTGGTACACGCACTTCGGTCTGTCGGCGCTTGGGCTTTCGGTCACCAGCACGGTGCTCGTCATTACGCTGGTCGAGAAATTCATGGCCGGCGGTTGGTTGACCGTGGTCGTCACCAGCGCGGTGGTCGCACTCTGCTTCCTGATCCGGCGGCATTACGACGAAACGCGCGCACTGATCGCCAAGGAAGACGCCTTGTTTGCCGGCCAGCCGCCGGCAGTTGACCCAACCACGGCACCGGCAACACCCGACCCGTCGCAGCCGACTGCCATCCTGCTGGTGGGCAAGCATCGCGGCGCCAGCATGCACGCGCTGCTCTGGGTCAACCGGCTGTTTCCGGGTCACTTCAAGAACGTCATCTTCCTGGCCGTGGGCGAAGTGGACGCACAGAGCTACGAGGGCGCGGAGCACCTGGACCACCTGCGGCAGACCATCAGCGCATCGCTGGAGTACTACGTCGCGCATTGCCGGCGGCACGGCATGGCGGCCGACTACCGCATCGCCTTCGGCACCCACCCGATTGCCGAATTCACCCGACTGGCCGAAACCACGATGGACGCGTTTCCGAACAGCGTCTGCTTTGCCAGCAAGCTGATCTTCAAACAGGTCAACTTCCTGACCGCATGGCTGCATAACCAGACGCCGCTCGAGATTCAGACGCGCCTGCATGTGCAGGGCAGGCAGATGGTGCTGCTGCCGATGAATGTGGGGTAGGTGGAGCCGATGTGGGGGAAGTGCGCCGCGGCATGGAAACAATGCTGCCAATGATGGTGGCGGGCAAAGAAGCCTTGGCTTGCATGGACCTTTCCCTTGTAGTTTGGGTGCCGCCCGGCCCGGCGCAGGTGCGCGTCAACTGGGGCCGGATGCGGCGTGCAGGCAGGCTCCCGTCACAGGGCCTGCGTGCAGTGCAACAGTAGGGAAAGGGGGGTAAAAACGGGGTAAAGGTTGGGGGAGGGGTGTAAACGCCGTGTAAAAACTGAAACTGCGCCAGCTGCGGTTTCGCTGGCAGGTTTCAACTAAATTCGCAGTTCTTTCAAACCTGCGTTCAGGATCCGTAGGCCACCGTCCTATTGCAGACCTATATGCGTAACGGCCGCAGCCTTTCGTGATCGAAAAATGGATCGCGAGATCCTGTGACCACCCGGTGTCCCATTAGTAGTGCCTGCAAAAATCCATCGGCCGTGCGCGCGGAGAGCAAAAGGTGTTCAACAAAGAATACGTTGTGAAATAGAAAATTGTCGAATGGATTGGCCTGAGGGTCGTCAGGGTAGAGCGTCACAAAATCCTTGTAGCGTGACTGCAATAGTCTCAATTGTTCATTCGCCTCCTTGAGATGAGCCAGTTGCTCTCCGGTCAGCGACGGACCGGGGCTCAAGGTAACCTGCGAGAACGTGTGCAGCATATTCCGCACGACAGCTCCGTCATGGAGGCCGCCATAGTCGGCAAGTGAAACCACGCATTTGATGAGGCGTCGCCCGCTCAGGTATAGCGCCGTACCGTCACTAAACCGCAACTCTCCGGATCGAAGTAAGGTGAGCTCGTGTCGCGCCAACTGGTTGAAACCTCGCACAACGCCGCGAGCCAAATCAACTGCAAGTTGGACCTCATTGCCGGCATTCGTCTTGCGCGTGAGCCCTTTCTTCTTCATCTCGAACAGCGCCACGATTTCCGGGGTTTCAACGATCAGGTCGATATCTCCGCCTTTAAAACCAGTGCTCCCTTCTATGTCAGCACGACGGCAACTAATGCCGAGCTGCGCCAGTCGATCGAGCATGTGTGTTTCAAAAGCTATCCCGATCTTGTTGCTCGCCTCTTTATCCACCCTTGCGTAGTGTCCAACGAGCCGCGAAAAAAATGCTGGCCCGAGAAAGGGGCGCGGTGCGATCCAGTATCGCTGGCCTGATGCTTTTGCGATGGCGCATTCTCGTGTGTCTGCAAGTGCAGCATCAGACGGTACGCGATAGCGGCGATTCGGTTCCGAAAGAGCGAAGTCATTGAGCAGCGCTTCACTGGCTGCGACTCCAATGTTCTGGGCCAAAAATCGCTCTAGATTCGAACGGTCAATGAACGTGGATGCGGCATCAGAAGTGGATACAGCCAGGAGAATTTTCCAAAGCACGACGGCGTCATTGAACTTCCACCCCGTGCGCACCGAAGCATCGGCCTTAGAGACCTCCGCGAAGAGACTGAGCATTAGGAGTTCCATGTGCTCGGGGTCGCATTGCGGCACAGCGAATAACTCGTCATACAACACCACCCGAAGCAGCATTTCAAGGACACGCCTCGGATAGGGCGGAAACATTGTTTCGTAAGTTGTGAACGGTTCCACCTCGTAGAGCGCTGCAAAATGGGTCGCCGCTTCGGCTATTGCCGACTCTTTTACCCGAATCTTGCTGGGCCCAGGTCTGCGTCCCAGGGTCTTGATCGCCGCGCGATACAGGTGGCCGAGCGGTACGGAGCGGTCTAACTTTCGCCCCATCAAATCCGGAGTCGGATGGAGATGAAAGCGGCGAACAAGTGGATCAAATTTGTTCTGCAACCAGCGATCCACTTGCTTGATTGCCGCCGTATCTCCTAAGACCATCATCGGCGCGACTGCGGTGTCGGAAAGCGCTGACCAGACGCAGTTTGATGAAACCAAAATTTGATCGCCAATCAGTCCAACGTTGATATTTTTCTTGTTGAAGAAGCGTACCGCGTGGGCGAACGTGACATCCGCGGGTTGGGGGTGGTTCGCTGTAGCCCACTGCATGTCCCTGCGCTCGCGATAGGTCAAAGCAATCTGAATTGCATCGATCCATCTATTGTCTGTTGCAGAAATCGTGGGTATCGCACCTTTCCCGTTGAGCGAATCCCTCAGGATATGGACGACGGAAAAGTATGGTTCTAGCGGTGTATGCGCGAGCATGCTGGACAAAACGACCTCCTTGGCCAGCGCCCCAAGCTCACTGGAGATGTCGTCGTTTAAGGGGCGACGAAGCTGCACCCCTTCTGCTAAAGGGTCCTGGAAGAGATCGGCGATTGAACCGAAGGTTTCGTCATAGTAGGTATATCGACCTGTGGGCAGCGATGGTCGGGCCTGGGCTGCTGTAACGGCCTCACGGAATTCGACCCATCGGAGAAATTGAAATCGTTTGATGTCTTTCACTAGCCAAATCCCGGTTCATGAAATTTTTACAGGTGAGCGGCGGTGGCGAGAGCTGCTGGCTCTGGCCCGCCGGGTGACACGAACCCAATAGAAAGGACACTACAACGCCTAGATTTCGTCAACGCTGGAAAGTAGCCCAATGGTCTCTTTGTCAGTTACCCGGTGAGGAATAGGGCAGCATGTCATCGACCTTGATGATCTTCCAACCATCATGTTGCTTAGTGAAAAACACAAGAACAGTGACCTCGCTACGCGATCCAAAACTCACAGGCACGACAACAGCATCGCCGAACGTGAGCCGCCGACCTGGCTTGATATGCGCGAGCCAGTCACGTTCGTCGTAGTCCTGCACCTTCATGAAGTAGTCCGCACCGCCAGGAAGTTGATCTCGCTTGTAGTCTCTGCGCAGGCTCTCAACCGTGGACGCGTCAACGTAGCGACCGATCTCATGATCTAGAAGCGGAAACACTTGGTTCACCTGCTTGTTGATGTACCAGACATAGAATTGCTTCGCTTGCGGACCAAGAGATGTCACGGCGTCGGCGTAGGAAGCGCACGAGAATGCCATCAGAAAACTGGCAATCCAGCATGAGAGTATTTTTTTCATGCTTGCCTCAATGATGCCGATACAACTTGTACGGCGGCTTTTGCGTTCGATACTCTTTCCCAGGATAAAACCCATTGTTCTGGACAAAGTCTGATATCCATCTTGATCCGTCAAACATCGCCATATGGCCGTGAGGGTGCCCCGGGATGGGTTGGATCACGATCACGTCACCTCGACGAGGCGACAAAGCATCCCCCAGTTCGATAAATCCGGCCTGACGCAAGGAGAATCCATAGTCCTTTGCCGATAGCGTTGGCGCCACACTAATTCCGCCTGCTTCAATCGCCTTTCGGACATACTTTGCACAGTTCCCACCGCTTTGGCTTTGCGCATGCTGTCGAACATAATTGGCAGCTGCATTGCTGTCCCACATAGTTTCCTCGCATTCAGTTGATTGAAAATATCTCTCACAAGATATTTCCGAGAATGCTAGGACTTAAGGCGTAGTTTAAGGATTGAGATTTGTGTCGTATTTATTGGAAGTTGTGTTATTCCAATTCAAAAGATTTTCTTCACATCCTTCTCGTACCAAACCTCTCCGCCTAATCCAAACACGTCTACGAGTATTCCGCCCGCGGCACCTCATCCGGCGATCTTTCATCACTTCTGCCAGCTTCGTCGCCTTTTCGCTTTGCTCCCCGACTAAACCGCACCGCCAGCGCCTTGCGCGCCGCATCCAACCCTTCGCCCTGGCCCGCCACCTTGAGGAACGCATACCCCTCTAACGTGGCGCTCATCACATCGCTGCCCAGCGCCAAGTGCGAATCCGCCATGCGTTCGTGAATGCGGGCGACGCGCATGAGGCGGCTGCGTAGCTGATCGAAGCCCGCCAGATCGCGGCGCAGTTCGGCGAGGTCGAAATTGCCGGGCAGCACGTTGGGGTTGTTGTTCAGCACCTCCACGGCCTTGCGCGCGAAGGCTTCGGACTTGTCGCCCATCTTCACCAGCGTTCGGCGCTGAACCGGGGTGAGGTCGATCAGGCTGGCGAGCCGGTCTTCCAGCGTCTTCAGCGCGCCGTCCACGGCGGCCAGATCGGCCGAGGTCAGCTGATACGAAATCAAGTTCTGCGGCATTTCACTCCTCGCAAATCAATTGGCAGTGCCGTGCCATCAAGGGCACGAGGGCGGGAGATTGGCGGCTACGGCGCTGGTCCGCAATGCCAGGAGGGGGTTTTGGGCGAAGAATCAGAATGATCTGATGCGGCCTTCACAACTCGACACATCGAGCGGCGTTCTCGACGGCCCGAGCTCGGTGCTGGGCATATGAGGCTTTTTGCTCGGCCGCCCGAGCTCTGAGCTCGACGTGTGAGGCTTTTTGCTCGGCCGTTCGAGCTCTGAGCTCGGCGCGTGAGGCTTTTTGCTCGGCTGGCCGAGCTCGGAGCTCGGCGTGCGAGGCTTTTTGCTCGACTGCCCAAGCTCGGAGCTCGGCTTGCGAGGCTTTTTGCTCGGCTGCCCAAGCTCGGAGCTCGGCTTGCGAGGCTTTTTGCTCGGCTGCCCAAGCTCGGAGCTCGGCTTGCGAGGCTTTTTGCTCGGCTGCCCAAGCTCGGAGCTCGATGTGTGGGGCTTTTTGCTCGATCGCCCGAGCTTGGAGCTCGACGTACGAAAATCAGAATCCGGTGCGTAACCCCCATCGCTATAATTCCCCCCGCTGCCGCACCAACGGCAGCACGGGTTTAGCGATCCGTAACTCTCCGAAGAGGCCGCCGTCACACGCGGCAGGCCTCAGCACACTCGCGCGCTTTCTATGGCGGGCCGGGTGGGGAGACCTTCGGGTCTACCGGTTTTCTCGGAGAGCCGGATCGCTAACCCCATCGTCGGGCCCGCCTCCCTCGTTTAGCGACGAAAGTTGGGCCTTTCACCATCTCCGAGAGGTCCTTATGTCTAGCAGTGAACAGACGGCGCGGAGAATCGCGTCGTATCCATCACCACCATCGTCTCCACCCGCAGCGCCCACGTCATCGGACACAGGCAGGCTCACCAAGAACCGCACCTACCTGAACGGCGCCATCGCGGCACAGGCGTATCTCAAGCGAACTCGCACCGCCATGTGCACGCACGGCCAATGCCGGCCAGGCATGCTGCGCGAACAGCTTCAAGTGTTCTCTGCGCAGTCGTTCCCGCCGGCGTTCATCAAAGGCTTTGTGGATGCGATTGACGCGTACGTTTCGATGTCGCTCGGGGGACGCGAGATCGATCCGCAGACGTGGGATGTGTTAGCCGCCATAGAGCGGCGTGGTTACAGCCAATAACAACAGGTTGACGCATTCCCGTGACGGGCGGGAATGCCAGGGCAGCGACAAACCCTCAAACCTTCGCCACCGGCTTCAACTCCCACATCGGCAGGTAATTCATGATCGGCCGCTCAAACGTGCCGCCCTTGTCGATAAAGGGCTTGCCCGAATCCAGCATCGGGCGGAACGTATCCAGTTGCTTGGCCGCGTCCAGGTCAGTCCACAGGCTCACGTTCGACAGCGACGACGTTGACTCGTCTTCGCCCACATAAAACGCGACCAACCCGCGCATGGCTTCGATACCGGGCCGCAGCACGGCTTCGAGGTCGTTCATCATCTGCCGCATCTCAGCGAACTTGTCTGGCGCACACCGAAGAATCGAGACTCGGACGACTGGCTGCATTGGAGACTCCTTTCGTTGAGATGCGTTGAAAGACCAATGAGGAAGACCGACGCTACTGCGCCAGAAATTTAACAACCGCACCCACCGTAGCCTGCGTCTGCTCCTCCATCAACCAATGCCCCGCATCCGGAATCACCAGCGCCTGCACGTTGGTGGCGGCGTTGCGCATGACGATGGCCTCGTTTTCGCCAAACGACTTGGCGCCGCCGATGGCGAGCACCGGCATGGGCAGCTTGGTGGCGATGGATTTCTGGTTGTCTTCCGCGTCTTGCGGAATCGACAGGAATTGCGCAAACGCTGAATGCATGGCGCCCGGTTTGGCGTAAAGGCGGGCGTAGTGGACGCGGGTGGCTTCGTCGATCTTGGAGGGGTTGCCGGCAAACTCATTCCAGAAGCGGTCGAGGTAGATGCGCTCGCGGCCTTTGACCAGCCGCTCGGCATCGGGGCCGCCGAACGAGAAGTGCCACAGCTTGGGCGAGCGGACGATCTGTTCCCACGGCGGCACGCCCGGCACGGGGGCGTCCATTACGACCAGCCGCGTGGTCTTGTCCGGATAGCGCGCTGCATAGGCAAACGCCACCATGGTGCCGATGTCGTGGCCGACCACATCGGCCTGGTCGATGTTCAGCTTGGTGAGCACCGCGCGGATGTCGCCGGCCTGGGTGCGCTTGTCGTAGCCGCCTTCAGGGTGCGACGACAACCCCATGCCGCGCAGATCCGGCACCACCACGGTATGCGTGCGTGCCAGCTCGGCTGCCAGCGGCGCCCACATGTCGCCCGTGTCGCCAAAGCCGTGCAGCAACACCACCGCCGGGCCACTGCCGCCCACGCGCACAAACAGCGTCGCGCCGTCGGTCTGGATGTTCTGGTGCCGAAAGCTCGGCGGATAGAGCTTTACCTGCGCCTGCACTAGGGGCGTCATGGCCAGCATGAGCGCGACGGCTGCAAACAGTTTTCGCATGGCTGTTCTCTCTTGGGGGGAGCGGGGGCTGGCCGGGACGGGGGAAAGCAGCCTGCAGATCGGGCCATACACCGTCGGAAACGCGCGATGCCGGGCCTCGTCAAGAGTAGTACGCGCCACGCGGGGCGCAAGCGTGAACAAGAGGGGTGGGAGGCGCGCGCTGGCGCCTCGGGGTTACGTCTGCGGCGGATGCTCGCCCGACGATTCGATGACGTTGGGATGGCCGCTTGCGGCAAAGCGCGGCTCAAGCAGGCTGTGCAGCAGCACGCCAAGCCCGGCGCCCGCGCATTCGGCCAGCACAAACCCCGGCACGCTGCCAGGCGCGATGCCGGCAAAGCTGTTGCTGAACATGCGCCCGAACGCGGCCGCCGGGTTGGCGAACGACGTCGACGCCGTGAACCAGTACGCCGCGCCGATGTACGCCGCCACCATCGACGCGGCCCGCCCGTTGGGCGCCCGCAGGATGACGAGCAGCAGGCCGGCGGTAGCCACCGCCTCGGCAATCCACTGCCCCGTGCCGCTGCGCACCTTGGTGGACAACTGCAGGAGGCTCATGTCGAACATGGCGTGCGCGAGCCATGCGCCCAGCACCGCGCCCGTCATTTGCGCAACGATGTACGGCAGCAGGGCAGCGCCGGGCAGCTCGCCACGGGCCGCCATGACCGCGCTGACCACCGGATTGAAGTGCGCGCCGCTGACGGGCCCCAAGGCTTCGATCAGGACGTAGAGGCCGCCCACCGTGGCGGCTGTGTTGGCGAGCAACGCGATGGCGACGTTTCCGCCCGCCAGGCGCTCGGCCATGATCCCGGAGCCGATCACGATGGCCAGCAGCAATGCTGTACCCAGGGCTTCGGCGGTGAGCCGGCTACGCAGTTCGACCATGGTGCTCAGGCCTGTGCAATGCGTTCCAGCGCGGCCTGCAGCTCGGCGTTGCTGAGCGTGTCCAGCGGCAGGGCCAGCAACTGCAGCATGCGGTAGCCGATGGCCTGGCGTGTCAGCTCAAAGGCCTGGCGCTTGCCTTCGTCACCGCCCGTGGCATTTGAGGGGTCGGCATAGCCCCAATGCACCTTCACGGGACTGCCGGGCCAGTAGGGGCAGGTTTCCGCTGCGGCGCTGTCGCATACGGTGATGACGATGCGCATCTGCGGGGCGCCGTCGCCCACGAATTCGTCCCAGCTCTTGCTGCGGTAGCCGGTGGTGTCGATGCCTGCGTTGGTGAGGGCTTCCAGGGCGAACGGGTTGAGGCGTCCGCTCGGTGCGCTGCCGGCGCTGTAGGCGCGCACGTCTTTGCCGAGCTGTTTGGCCCAGTGGTTGAGCATGCCTTCGCTCAGCACGCTGCGTGCGGAGTTGTGGGTGCAGAGGATGAGGACGTTGGTGGTCATGGGTTCGATTCGCTGTCAGCAGCAGGATGAGCCGGCGTCTGATTTCACTGCGATACCGATCGGCTTGCCTTTCGGGGCACGCGGTGCGCAACAGGCAGAACTTTCCGTCGCGGCTTCTTCCTTCTTGTCTTCGCTGAATACCGGGATGTTGCCGAGCGAATGGAAGTGTTCCCAGGCGATGCCCTGGGGGTCGGTAATCCAGTGCTTGTCGCTACGGGCATAGCAGCAGGTGGTTTCGCCTTCATCCAATAGGGCCATGTCTGCGGCTTCGGCGCGGGCCTTCAGTTCGGCCAGCTCGGCAGCGTCATCGACTTGAAAGCCAAGATGGTCCACGCCCGCGGCGCTGCCACGCGTCGAGATGGCGAAGTTGATGCGCGGGTCATCCAGCATCCACTTGGCGTAGTCGGTCTCCACACGCGTCGGCTCAGCTGCAAACAGCTTGGAGTAGAAGGCGATGCTCTTGCTCAGGTCGTCAACGTGGACATGGACGTGGAATCGTTTCATGGGGATGCTCCTTCAGCATTTGCAGGCGGCGGCGTTGGCTTCCAGGCAGGCTTCGCCCTGGCAGCAGTTGGCCGTCAGGAAGCCCAGCAGGGCGTTCATGTGGTCATAAGCCGCGCGGTAGATCAGGTTGCGGCCGTCGCGCTCCTGCGTCACCAGGCGCGCGGCTGTCAGCTCCTTGAGGTGGAATGACAGCGTGGCGCCCGGCACGTCGAGCTGTTCGGCAATCGCGCCCGGAGTCAGACCTGTCGGCCCCGCAACTACCAGCATGCGAAACACTTGCAGGCGAATTCCATGGGCCAGCGCGGCGAGGGATCGTATAGCGTCGTTTTCTTCCATATTTCCAATATATTCGAAATATATGGCGGCAGCAAGACGAGCAGCCCTTGATGTCGGGAACAACTTGGGAGGCACTTGACGCTATTGCGCGAGAGATTGGGCGGAGGCGTTCGGTGGCTGCATCACCCATGGCCTGCCCTGCAGGCGGCTTTACCCACAACCCAGCCACGGGCTCGATGCCCGACAGAGGGTTTATCGGTTTACTTCTTTATGTATACAGATAGTAGTAGTAGATAACGGTGGATAAGTCCTGTGGATAAGCAGCAAAACCGCTTTGGTATCAACGGCTTGCAGAACGGACAACCCACCGGACAGCGTGTGCTTTCGCGTGGATGAGTCGGGGGCATCGCGTCTGACCCTGTCGACCCGGTGGGAAGTTGTTCCCGTGCTGTCTGCCTGCTGACCCCGGAGAACCAACACGCTTGTCCCTGGAGTTATTCACAGGGGGAGGGTGAGTTATCCACAGCGGAGTTCTTGACGCCCGACTAGTGCGGGTAGTACTCCAACTCCGCAATGCGCGCCCGGATTGCCTCGACGTTCAGCCCTTCGATATCGGGGCTCGCCATCGAGCCGCTGTCTGCCCGCCACGGCGCGTTGTCGGCCGCCTTCTGGGCATTTCGATAGGCGAGCCACGCACGCTGCGCGTTGCGGATGGCCTCGCGCGATACGGGGTCGGACTTGCGCATCACGGCCTGATATAGCGTGTTCATCTGCCGGTCGTAGGCTTGGTAGGCGGTGTGCGTGCACTCGGTCATGCCGGCCGTGGTCTCGCCGCGCGGGGTCTTCAGGCATTGCTCCAGCGCGTCATCGATGGGGTCGGCAGCCGAGGCGGCCAGGGGCAGCAGCGCGGCCGCAAGGAATAGCGTACGTACGACCCCGCGCATACGCTGGGCGGCGGGATCGTGTGTTGGGCAGGTCTGGCGGGTGTGCGTGGGAAGGGCCATTGCATACCTCATCGTTTTTACGGCGGGGTGGTTGCCATGGTAGGAAAAGTCTTCCCGTGCCGCACAGGGCGTGGATGCTGCGTGCCCTCATCCTGGCCTCTAGGCCATCTCGCCTAGCCAAAGGCTGATAACGCGAACGCGGCGCCCGTTCTATACCTACGGTGTTCGGCCATGCGCGGCCGTGGCGGCTTTGTCGCGGCGCTTGCCCTGGCCATCATCCAGGAGGCAAACCATGCGCATGCTCGTCAACGTGCGGATTCCGCACGAACCCTTCAACACTTATGTGCGCGATGGCTCCATCGCCGAGTTGATTCCGCGCGTGATGGCCGAGTGCAAGCCCGAAGCTGTCTACTTCACCGAGCAGAGCGGCCACCGCGGCGCGGTGCTCATCGTGAATGT
>Ga0207886_10236_pt1 | contig 11643 bp, 14 predicted proteins | sample LinPmetageLP35_FD_184048 | JGI IMG/M metagenome (GOLD analysis project Ga0207886, IMG submission 184048) | Marine viral communities from the Pacific Ocean - LP-35 (SPAdes) | ecosystem: Environmental > Aquatic > Marine > Oceanic | place: Pacific Ocean | collected 2009-08-31 | reverse complement strand
GCATCTCTGACAAAGGCGACTCCTCCATAACGCCTTCCTGTCCGTAGCCGGCGTTGTTGACCAGGACGTCGATGGCGCCTACGTTCGCTTCCACTTCCGCGACCACGCTATTGATTGTCCCAAATTCGGTTACGTCGAGTATCCGCCCGAAGGCCGCATGCCCAAACTGCGACTCGAAATCACGCTTTGCTTCCTGACTTCTGACAGTGCCTACCACTGTGTGGCCGGCTGCGACGGCCTCTTGCGCAAGTGCCCGGCCAAATCCGCTGCTGACGCCGGTGATAAGCAGGATCTTCTTGGATGCCACTGGAGACTCTCCTAGAGGTTGAAGGGAGAGTGCATGCTAGTCTGACGACTTGATTCCGCTAATTCACGTTTCCGTATTTTTCTTGCCTAAAGCTATGAATCTGGATCGGAACTCAGCCTTTGGCTCCGCCCTATCGTCTAGAAGCAAACAACGGATGGTTAACTTGCTCAGAGTCTTGGCTCCGGAGGAGGGCTATAACCTCACTGCAATGCCAAGCGTACGCATTCTGCGCTCGAACCGCGCGTTAGCTCGTACGCCGGTTCTATACGATCCGGGCATCGTAATCGTCTGCCAGGGGAGCAAGCGAGGTTACTTCGGCGACCAGCTTTACCTATACGACGAGCATCACTATTTGGCTGTATCCGTACCCGTGCCGTTCAGCATGGAAACCGACGCTACGCCAGAGCACCCTTTGCTAGCTCTCTACCTCCACCTCGATTTCACAGTTGCAGCTGAACTGTTAGTTCTTATAGATCGGGAGGGTGGAAACGAGCAAGCGCAGGTACCTAACAGCATGATGTCGACACCGATGGATGGAGCGATGCATGCTTCCGTACTGCGCTTTCTCGAAACGATGCATCGACCGCTTGAGGCAGCTGTGTTGGGGCCCAGCCTGCTTCGTGAAATCTATTTCCGAGTACTGACTGGTGCTCAAGGAGCTTCGATGCGCGAGGCACTGGCCATGCGAGGCCAGTTTGGCAAGATAGGCAGGGCATTACGCCTTATCCATACCGCTTATACCCAACCCCTCGACGTAGCGCAGCTGGCCGAGGAGGCAGGAATGAGTGTTCCGACGTTCCACAGCCACTTTAAGGCAATCACTCAGGTGTCGCCGATGCAATACGTTAAGACTACGCGTCTGCATCAGGCTCGCCTATTGATGGTGCGCGAGGGCGTTACAGCAGAGGCGGCAAGTCATGCCGTCGGCTACACGAGTCCGTCCCAGTTCAGCAGGGAATTCAAGAGATTGTTTAAATTGACGCCGGCAGCGGAGACGAAGCGCATGCGTGAAGGCTTCTCCCTCCCGGCAGCGTTCGCCAACGCACAGTACGTCTCATCACACTGAGCTAAGAATTTTTGCGGGTGGGCTTTTGGCCGACGGGCCAAGTCAGGTGCGATCGGGTGCGGGGTCCGCGCTACGCTGCCGATCGCGACCATTAAGCCTCGCTGTTCTACTTCGGATGCCTACCGATCTCCATGGTACGTCCCGCAGGGGGAGAGTTTTGCTCTCATATCGCGGACTATCGGCTATCCAGGCTGCAGGCGGCACTTCGCTGTATTGACAAGGTCCTCAAAAGCGCAGTTGGCCCGCGCCGACGAAGCGCGCGCCTTCACCGCGCTTTTATCGCCCGCCGGCGGTTGACTTCGGTATTTGGAGAGTCTATTGTCTTAGTTCAAACATTGTTTGAGATAGTTCATTAATATTGCGACTCTTTGGATACATCATGACCCCAATTCCGAACGACGTTCATTTGAAGATCGGCGGCATCATTTTCCCGAAAATGGACCAATGCGACTTCACCGGCCCGTTTGAAGCACTCGCGCGCGTGCCCAATTCAACCTTCATGACGCTTTGGAAAGACAAGCAGCCCGTTCGGGACATGGCCGGAATGCAACTGCTCGCCGATACGACGTTCGACGAAGCCCCGCAACTCGACGTCTTGCTTGTGCCTGGCGGCTACGGCCAGGAAGCGTTGATGTCTGACGAGGAAGTGCTCGGTTTCATACGCCGGCAAGCGGCCTCGGCCCGTTACGTTTATTCCGTGTGCACTGGCGCCTTGCTATGCGGCGCGGCGGGGCTGCTGCAAGGCAGACGCGCGACCACGCACTGGACCGCTATGGACGCCCTACCGTTCTTCGGTGCAACCCCAAGCGAAGACCGTATCGTCATCGACGGTAAGTACGTGAGCGCCGGCGGCGTAACGTCTGGAATCGACGGCTCGCTCATTATGGTCTCGCTGCTGCGTGGTGAAACCGTAGCGCAAGAACTGCAGTTGTACATGAACTACGATCCCAAGCCCCCGTTCAACGCCGGTTCGCCACGGACCGCACCAGCGTCCATACTGGAAGCCGTAAAGCAGCGAGCCGAGCCCATTACCGCACAACGTCTTGCAACAGCGAAGGCCTACCAAGAAGGGCTTTCAGCTGAGGCATGATGTGCCTACTCGTGAAAAAAGGGCCGCTGTATCTAGCGGCCCTTTTTGTTTTCGTTGCTTCGGCACTTTCAGTGTGACGTCGCCTCCGACCGTCCACGGCCGGTGTAGCGACGCAACCGCAGTTGCTGCCAGACACGCGGATCCGTTTCCGCGGAAGTGGCAAAACTGCCCAATATGACTAACAAGAATCCGAACGGAATTGAGATCAGCCCAGGGTTACGCAAATTGATCAGCGGCGCCGACAGGCCGACGATGCTAGTCTGTGACCCTGCGCGAAGCGCTTCTAGGCGCGTGCGTGCCTCGTCAATAGTTTTGCGCGTAGTGGCCATCCTGACGTCGTCAGCAGGAGCCCGGTCGCGCAGGCCCGAGAGCGTCGCTAGTTCGGTCTCAGCCATAACGAGCGTACGCTGGACCTCCTTCTGCTGAAGTACAGGGTATGACATATTCGGTGATACCAGAACCAATCCGATCGCGCAGATAGTGCCACCGAGTACGCCGAGCACGACTCCGATAGTGTTGCAGCGCTTCCAGTACAGAGTGAGGAGCAGTGCGGGAAGGTTCGCGGACGCTGCTACCGCGAGCGCAAGACTAACCAACTGCGCCACGTTCTGCCCTTTGGCCAGCAGCCCAATGCAGATGCTAATCATACCCACGCCAATGGCAGCCAGCTTGGCTGCGACAAGTTGTTCACGCGGCGTTGCGGTTCCACCCTTGATCGCGCCGACGTACACGTCGTGGGCGAGCGCAGAAGATGCCGCAAGCGTCAGCCCCGCCACAACCGCGACAATCGTTGCGAATGCGATCGCCGCTACCATAGCCATGGCTAGGTTGCCCATCGCCGTGTTCGCGCCGCCCGCGAGCATCTGCGCCAGCAGCGGCGCCGCAAGGTTGCCCCCTTTGTCGAGTGCGGTAATTGACACTGCGCCTACGTAATATGCCGCGGCAAAGCCTATGGCAATAATCAACAAATGGCAGCCGCCGATCAGCAGCATGCCCCATAGAACCGAGGAGCGCGCGGCGCGCGCGTCCGGTACTGTGAAGAAGCGCATCAGGATGTGTGGCATGCCCGCAGTGCCGAGAATGAGTGCAAGTCCAAGGGAAATCTGCTCGACGGGATTCTTAAGATACAGCCCTGGCTCGAAGAAGCGTTGCACATCCGTGGTCGACCCGGTCAGCTGCGCGACATGCGCCTGCATGTCGGTGCTCTGTGTCAGTGCGTCGAACAGCGCGTTTGCCGAGAAACCGAACGGCGACCACGACAGCACCACCATGACGAAGCATGTGGTGATAAGCAACACTGCCTTGATGATCTGTACCCACGTTGTGGCACGCATACCACCGAACACCACATAGACCATCATGAGCGCCCCTGTGGCAATAACGGAGACCTCATATTCGATACCGATAAGGGCGCGTACCAGCACGGCGCCGCCGACGATCTGCGGAATCAGATAGCACACCGACACGATCACGCTGGACACCGCAGCGACGAGCTTGGAGGCCCGGAATCCGTTGCGGCAAGCAAGCACGTCACCGAACGTGTAACGGCCTAGGTTTCGGCAGGGCTCGGCTATTAGCAGGAGGATGGGAATGAACGCGATGAAGAAGCCGGCCACATACAGCATGCCGTCAAATCCGTAGATCGCGATAAGGCCGGAGACGCCTAGGAATGCAGCCGCTGAAAGATAGTCCCCTGCAATAGCGAAGCCGTTCTTCATGCCGCTGATTCCACCGCCGGCGGTGTAAAACTCAGCGGCCGACTGCCCCCTGCGCGCCGAGAAGTAAGTGACGACGAGGGTCAGCACGATCATGGAGGCGAAGGCGGCAAACGCTAGCCAGCGATATTGAGGCGCTACCGCGCCGGCGGCGGCAGCGTGTGCGCTTTGTGAGAAACACCCAAAAGCAGCCAACGAGGCCAGCGCAAGTGTTCGCGCGCACGCACGTGTTGGTCGATAGCGAAAGTTCATGGTGATGGCCTCACAACTCAAAAAAGAATGGAGTGCATGACAGTGTCGGTCCTACGCATGCGTGCGACATAAATCCACGCGACGAGGCAGCCGAACAGGTATTGCGAAACAACGAAGAGCATGCCTACGTTGATGCGGCCGACCAGCCGAATTGCGCACAGCGACGGGAAGTAGGCGGCGGCGACCAACAGACCGAAGTAAAACAGTGCGAAGGCCGTGAATAGGAATGTCAGCATGCGGCGGTGGCGTGCGGCTTCTATCTCGAACTCGTTAAGCGCGGCAACACCAGCGTCATCGGTGAGATTCATGGTTTCTCCCTTTGGCAGGTCAAGGTCAGGATCGAAATAATGTTGTACTAGTACAATAGTCGCTTGAGCCAAGAGACCATATAAGTGTTTCCCCTTGTATGAGGCTGCTCGGCAACCGGCGGGGCTTACCAGAGCTATACTTTTACGTGTTAGAGAGATCGGGACAAACCGGCAGGACAGATCATTCCCATGAAAGCAGCGGAGATTTTCAGAAGCCTGGAAGATCGGATCGTGCGCGGAGAGCTGCGCGCCGGCGATGCATTGCCGACGGTAAGAGACGCAGCCGAGCGCTGGCAGGTCAACAAGAACACAGTGGCCTCGGCGTACCGCATGCTGCAGAACGCGGGGCTGATCTTCAGTTCGGGGCGTAATGGTTCTGTAGTTGGCGGCCCTATCACCTCAGAAGCGGTCACCGGTTGGACGCAGACGCACGATGGTGTCATTCCCGTCCATGGAGGCAATCCCGATCGTTCGTTGTTGCCCAGCGCGCTGATGGTGCGAGCCCAACTCCAAAAGATCTCCACCGATCCGATGCTGTATGGGGATTCGAATGAAGCGGTACCGCTTATGGAGTGGGCACGACAATCGTTTGAAGCAGACGGCATCCCAGCAGATGCGCTGTTCGTGGGAAGCGGCACAATGGCGGTGCTTGATATCGTGCTGCGAGTTTGCCTGTCTCCGGGCGATGCGGTCGCCATGGAAGACCCTGCATACGCAACCACGGTTGGCCTCGCACGATCCATAGGCTTGAAGCCCGTGCCGATGGCTCTGGACGCCCACGGCGTGCGTCCAGAAGCGTTGCAGGCGGCCATCAAGGCCGGTTGCAAGGCAGTAATCTTGAGTACTCGAGCCCAGAATCCTACGGGTATCTGCACCTCTGCCGAGCGAGCGAGCCAACTGGCTGCAATCGTCGCCAACGCAGAGCACGCTCTGTTTATCGATGATGACCACTCAAGCTTGCTGCAGTTGGCGCCTTACCGCAACATCCTCGCGGCAAACGCCAAGCGCTGGCTCGTGACGCGTTCAGTGTCGAAGTTTTTGGGGCCGGACATGCGGGTCGCGATCGCCGCAGGTGATGCGTTGACTGTGGCGCGGATTTCGCGCGCACAGGCATATGCGATGGGTTGGGTCAGTTTGCTGCTACAACGACTCGTCGGTGGCTTGCTGCAACAGCCGGCCATTCTGTCGCTAGTTCGGGATGCGGGGCGAATCTATCGTCATCGCTATACCTATATGCAGAGGGCACTGCGTGACATCGGTATTGAGACAGTCGGCACCGCCGGCTTCAATATCTGGGTGCCGTGCTCGGACGAGGCTTCTGTCGCGCAGAGCCTGCTCAGCAGCGGCTGGCGCATCCGTACTGGTGCCGGTTTTACGCTGGAGAGCGCGCCGGGGTTTCGCGTTACGACCGCTGCGCTGGATGAGGACGCTATCGATGCGTTTGTGGCCGCCCTCGCCACCGCGTTGACTAGTAGGCCTCAATCTCTCGCGTAACAGCCTTCCCTTCACGCGGCAAGTAGGGTTGCCTACACCGTACTGAATCTTCACACGTTGACAAAGGCCGGGCTGTGCAGGCGATGCGGGCCTCAATTGAATGTAAGCGCGCAATTTCGCACACCTAGGTTCCGTTGTTGAGAACGCATACGGTCGTGTCCGCAACGGATGACTTCCGTGCGAGGTATTTCCCCAGCGCGCTAAGACGTCGAATGTCTATCGAGGGAATCTCAGCGACGAGGCCGGATCTTTCGATACTGAAAGGACTTTGCCTTACCCACCAAAATCTGCCTTTTCCACCCATTCTTTATTCTATCTGGACGTCAAAGTCGGCACTCTGCTGCGATGGACGCTGCGGTGTGGTGCGAACCTTGACGTGCTCCGGTCTCGCGCGTTGTGAGCTCTTGCCAGAAGTCTCGCGAAGCAACAGGCGGGACCCGACTTCCACGATGGAGGTGATCGCCGGCAGGAGCTCTCGTCCCAGCGACGTCAACCCGTACTCCACAGACGGCGGCGAAGTCGCCAGGACATTGCGTTCGAGCACGCCTCGCGCTTCCAGATCGCGCAGTCTCCCGGTTAGTACCTTAGCAGTGATCGTCGGATTGTCGCGCCGCAATTCCGAAAATCGGCGTGGCCCATTACTCAGACACCAGACGAGTTCAGGCGTCCAGAGGCCACTGAGCAAGGCCATACATTTCGACATGGGGCAGCCGCCAGGCGGCGGAGCCACCTTCTTACGCATCTTTAGGCTCATCGTTGCATTTCCATGGAGGTTTCCCGATGGTTACCTGCATTCCGGCCGGTAACCTGAAAATAATGGTAACTGATAGGTATATAGTTTCCAAGGGAAACGTTCGTCCGTACACTTTGAATCTCTTCAATCGAATCAAAGAGAGGACACGACATGTATGCCATTACAGGCGCAACGGGCCAGCTTGGCCGATTGGTCATTGACGCTTTGCTGGAAACTGTTCCCGCTGACCAAATCGTGGCGGCGGTGCGGAACCCCGGCAAGGCACAAGACCTTGCCAAGCGAGGCGTGAAGGTGCGAGAGGCCGATTACACCCGGCCTGAAACGCTTACAACCGCATTTGCTGACGTCAACAAAGTATTGCTCATCTCTTCCACCGAGGTGGAAGGACGCCTGCCGTTGCATCGCGCGGCGGTCGAGGCGGCGCAGCGCGTCGGCGTTTCGCTGCTCGCCTAAGGTCAATACGATCCAGCGGTGTCTGACTGACGCATCGCCGATGTGCGCATCGACACCGCAACCATCGATCCATTCGTTACCGCTGTCGGATGCTTCGTATTTTCTGACGGCGGCCAATCAAGAGGAACAACATGCAAACAACTACCTCTTGCAATCAAACGGCCACACAATCTGCAGCCCGCATTGCTTAGATTTTCTTCCACGAGTGATCATTAGCTGCGTTCCAAACATCCGGTGCGGGTCGCTCAAGAAAACTGATACGAACATCCCTGCCAATGCAAGAAAGCCCTAGCTCCGGCGTAGAGTCAATGACTCTAGAGGGCGTGCGCGGAAAGGGCGTCCGCAAACCGCGAAAACTTGGGCTTGAAATCGAGATCTTCGCGAACTCGACGACCCTCGAGCAGCGTGTCGAAATCCGCTGCGCGTTCTGGAGTCGAGCCGTTTGGAGGTTCAGCTCCGACGGACGCAAAGAGCTCGGCAATCGTGGGAGCTTCGTCGTCAACCACGTTATAGATGCGGTGCGAAAGTGCTGAAGCCTCCAGCACGCGAACAACAGCTTGAGCTACGTCTGCATGATGTACGACCGACATGCGCTGGTTGGCGGGCCAGCCCTGCATGAGTGGTATCAGTTCCTGAACATGTGGATCTCCGTCGCCATACACAAAAGCCAGCCGCAGCACTCGCACATCTAGATCATCAAGGCCGAGCAGGAATCGCTCGGCCGCGAGCTTGCTCATTGGATAGGCCATTGTCGGCGCGCAAGGGTCGACTTCGCTCGCTGTAAGGCCCCTGGTCGGCCCATAGACCAACCCTGTACTCATGAAAATGAACCTGTTCACACTTGCGGCACGCGCCGCAGCGGCGAGGCTGCGCGTGCCGAGATCGTTAGTGCTATAAGCCTGCTCCACCGTAGCGCCCCGGAAAAATGCTGCGCAGTGCACGACTACGTCGGTCCCTGGCACAGCCGCTGCTAGGGAGTCCGCATCAAGGAGATCGCCCTCGGCGACTTCGACGTGATCCCCCTCTAGTTGTGCGGCGTGCAGCCGATCGCGAACCAGCGCGCGAACCTGATAGCCACGTCGAGTCAAGTCTCTGACGAGCCGGCTTCCGATTTTTCCAGTTGCCCCGGTTACGAGAATCTTCATACGAGCGCTCCAGTCGAGTAATGACGCGGAGCGACTGTATTCCCAAGTTGAAAGATTGAATTGGAAAAAACGGACAGCATCTACATGGTTCGCGCAGCGGCCGAACCCCGAATACAATCGGTCCATGGATATTCGTGCGAACCTAACTCAACCGTCAACGCTAGGCAACTCGGTCCGGGCGGTCATCGATGCAATGTTCGTCGACGAATGCTATGAGGATGGACCTAGGATTGTGATTCCGCGTCCCGAATTGCACCTCGCAGTGAGGCTCGGCTCTTCGATAAGCGGGGGCGTGGACATTCACGTACTTGGGGCGCGTCAACGCGTAACCCGAAAGATCGTTCGCGGTGGGCAGTGGACCATATTGGCTCGTCTCCAATTGGTGCACGCGAGGGCAGTGCTGGGGGCGTCCCCCTCTGCGTTCCGTGGATATGTGGTACCTGTGGATCAGGTCTGGGGCGCCGCAGACGCGCAAAGCCTATACGACGATCTGCTAACTGCGACAAGCCCCGCCGATGCGGCAGTGATTCTGGAGAGAGTCATTGCGGGGCGGTTATCGCCTGACAACTTGTACCAAGGGCATTCAGCGCTGGTATTCGAAGCCGCAAAGAGAATGCTTAAAGCAAACGTGGGCGTCGTGGCCTCCGACCTGGGCATAAGTGAACGGCATCTGCGCCGCGTGTTTCTGGAAACGGTTGGCATTGGGCCAAAGACCTTTGTGCGGCTCATGCGGTTTTCGCGCGCGACTGACTTGGCGCGCGAAAACCATCATGCCAGCTGGGCGAGTATTGCTGTCGCGGTCGGCTATTACGACCAAGCCCATCTCATCGAGGACTTTCACTTCTTCGCCGGTACCACTCCTGAAGCCTTTCGGCGCGAACTCGGCAACACAGGCGTTCTTAAGAGCATAGACAGGGCGGCTGCCTGCAACTTTATTTAGCTGGCTCAGCGGTAATCCCTTTTGGCCCCCACAGCCTTCGCGAGATCTGAGGGGGTTGTCTGCTTCAGATCAGGTAGGAAAATGGCATTGATGGAACTAGCGCTAGGGTCACGCTAAGCAAATTTCGGAAGCGCTGGAAGAGCTCGACTGAGCGTCGTCTGTCAATGCGACGGCGAAGATCGCGATCAGGTGGCTCCATCCCCCGTACCGACTGCAAGTAGGAGACGACATGGTCAGCACCGCACCAGTTGCCTTCGTCACAAACGCTTGCGGCTATGCAGGATTGCCGGCTGTTGAAGCGTTGATCGCTGCTGGCTTCAATGTCTTCGTGCATAACACGAGCTTTCCCGAATCCGATCCATGGGCAGGATCGGCAGGAGGGCAACGCGTGAGGCGTCTCACTGGTGACGCAGCCACTGCCTTCGAGACAACATGGGCCGAGACAGGCCGCATCGACGCGCTCGTTAGCAATGACCACCACCCGGCGATCCACCACGCCAAGGAGACGGCGCCAATCGGCGCGCTGGGCGAGACGCTGGATGCACTTGTTGTACGAGCATTCGCGTTGCTGCAAAGCGCGATACCGCACTTGGAGAGTCAAGGCGGAGCTAACATTGTGATGATCACCTCGTGTCGAACACGCTCGCCAATGCCTGGCGGTGCGATTCCTGATATGGCGCGTGCAGCAGCCGATGCCCTTGTCCGATCGCTGGTCATTGAGTTGGCCCCAAATGACATTGCAGTCAATGCTATTGCGCCAAATTTTCTCTACAGTGAAGCCTATTACCCAAAGGCACGTTTCGTAGATGACGCCGATGGGCGTGAGTTTGTGAGGTGCTCTGTACCTGCGGGCCGGCTTGGGCGGCCGGATGAGATCGGAGAATTGATTACCTTCCTGGCCACGATAAAAGCTCGTTTTATGACCGGTGCCATCATCGACTTCTCGGGCGGCTGGCCGGCTTCGCCCCCGCGACCGTGAAGTCTTGGGTCGAACTCCGAGTCACTGCCGTCGGGCTTCTGGAAATCTCTTGCGGCCCGGGGAGCGAGTAGTTCTCAGCGGTCAGGCCCGATGCGAACGGCAGCGGTTAGTGTGAAGCAGCCAGAGGCCTACAGCAATGTCGGCAATGTGGGCGCAGGCAACAGGCTCTGGCCAAGCTCCGCGTGTAAGAATCCGCCAGTCGCATCGGCCCGCATCGCCGCACACCCGGCCAACGATATCAGTTCCATCTTAACCCTTACGCCTCCGTGTCGATCAATCTCGAAATCCGCATTGATTCCCGCGCAAAGTCAGTCTGCGCGCAGGCGGGCTTGTTCCGATGCACGACGCAGCAATGTAGATCGGCGACGCTAATCGGCCGCAGTCTGCATACCCACGCCGCTTAGGTGCTCCCACGGGTTCCCATATATCGCCGCCAGCTTGACCGGGGAGTTCAACGCCCGGCCGCCATCGGCCATTTTCTGTCACTCGCGTTCGTGCCTGGACGGACAATCAACCGACGGCTAAAGCCAGACAGCGGGCCTACGCGGGGTCCGCTCAATATCTTATTCTTGGATGGACCAGGGCGCGCATCACTAATAAGGATTTCCATATGCAGCAGCTGCGGGACATGAAGGGGGCGTTTGATTTGACCACCTTCAGCATCGACAGTCTGAGTGAATATGCGGAGTCGTGCTGGCGCGCGCTGGCGCCCTCGATGGCGAAGGTTGCTCCGCCCTTGCTATCGGACGTTCAGATAAGTTCGAAGAAAATCACCTAGGCTCAGCGAACAACAATTGGCGCCTGAGTTCGCTCGGCCACTTCAAATCCAGGCATGACTTTATGCCCATGCTGGGGTACTCTACTAAATCCGATATATCAAGTCGTCGTATCTTCATGTCGTTCATCAGTACAGGTGTCGAATACGGTTTGCATTGCCTGCTGTATCTTGCGGGAACAACGGCCGGGGCAAGCGCGCGCGATCTGGCTGAAATGCAGGGTGTCCCGGTCGACTACGCGGCCAAGCTCTTCACACGGCTTGCGAAGGCCGGCATCGTCGAGTCCACGGAGGGTGTTCGCGGTGGCTTCGCGCTGTCACGACCGGCCGCAGAGATTACGGTTCAGGATGTCGTCGACGCCATC
>Ga0207886_10230_pt1 | contig 12046 bp, 13 predicted proteins | sample LinPmetageLP35_FD_184048 | JGI IMG/M metagenome (GOLD analysis project Ga0207886, IMG submission 184048) | Marine viral communities from the Pacific Ocean - LP-35 (SPAdes) | ecosystem: Environmental > Aquatic > Marine > Oceanic | place: Pacific Ocean | collected 2009-08-31 | reverse complement strand
TCAGCCCCCCCCCCCCCCCCCCCCCCCTCTTTTCCAATGTCTCCCTCTTTAGAAGGGCCAACTCCCTCCAACTTGCCCTTACTGTAGATTGTGAAGTGAATGTTGAATGTGAAGCACACGCCTAAAATTTTAGTGACCCGAGAGTGCCTAGGTAGTGGTCACAGCTTACCGTTGAGTACTACGGAGAATTTATTTATCTCCCTCCAGTGAGGTCTGCTCCACACTTTTCACACTTCTCTGCATTCGTGACGTTATTAAACTTGCAAGAGCTACACTCCTCTTGGTCCACAAGTTCAGTTGGGAGTATCGGTGCCATGACGAGGTGTCGGAAATGCGAATATGATGTGTATAACTGGTTCCTGAAGAATCGGTATCTTTAATCTGAAGTACGCTGCAAGAAAGCGCTCGTAGGTTTGGTGCTGTGAAGTCGAAGTGGAGCTTCAATCTACCACAGTAGGCTACTCCAGCTTTATACCTGTGAGCTTGTCTGAGCCACATGCCGCCCAGAAACAGCCTTGTGACTCATTTGCTTCCCCTTGTGAACCACCTTCGGACTACGATTGATATGGCCAATAGTTTGGCACTAACGATGCAGCTTAGGCATATATGATAGATACGCTTGCGGTAGGTCGCCTCGTTGGAGAGTGAACATTGCTCTCACCCAACTTCTGACTTATGTGCATCTAAGAACTGATTTGGCCTACGATACGGAAAAGCCTCAACAAAGTTTCCAGAACTTTAATGGGACAAGCGTAGAGCTTGATTCATGTGAAGACATGCTTGCTGAAACCTAACCATGCCAGGCTTGTCACTAGCAGGAATATCGCAGTACCCTTTTGAAATCACGAGAGCCCAATGTTGATACGAACTCTCTCAAAAGAAAACGAAATCATGGGACTGCGTTGATACCATTATGGTGGTGACATACAAGATCAGACGACTTCTCGTTCGTCTAAATTCTGCGGCTCGACCAATTGTTGTGGTTGCCCGAATTTATGTGCATATGCATGCCACCAAACTGGGATACCCCCTCACCAGTCGATCAGGTAGCGGTTCACAAGACACCTTTTACTGTCCTCACTCGGCATCCAACGCTTGATAACATCAGAAGCTAAAATTGCATCGCTGGGATCACTACAAACGGAGCGTAAGAGCACCGAGGCCAGAAAGCAGATCGGGCCCCGGAGGCTGTTAGCCAACCCTCCACACTATAGACCTTGCCCGATCGGTTACTAGTTCATGGCTTTTGTCCCTAGAGATGTCTCACCTTTGGCAACATGGGCTAAGAAGGCATTCTTCCACTATCCTTCAGATAACAGGCGACGGTCCTGATAGCCGCAGAGGAGGCGGCAGTTCGTGATAAGTGGATGTAAACCTGAAGTCAAAATGCACGAATCAGCATTCAAAGAGAGGCTTTCATAATTCGACAATACACTAAGCAGCCACGGCTTTCTTTTCTCTAGGACGAAGTCAGGAGACTTGTTGTACATACTCCTTGATAGCATAGGCAGTTCCTCGAGGTTAGAAGGTATAGATGTGTCCAGACGGAAATTAGCGTATATCGAGAAATCGCTGCTCACTAGTGGCTCGACGACTACATCGCCCATCCATATTCGTGATTGAAGTGGAGAGGTTGATTTCCATGATTAGCAAGCGTGTTTCAAGGCTGGTTTGGAGGCCTTTGAATGCAAGGAGTGCTATGGAATAATGCAGGATCCTTTGGATGTTGTTTAGCGATGAGTTATAGGCAGATAGGCGAGGTATCTCAACGCTTTGGCTACCTTTCCTTCATCATCACCTGAACTTTACCATTATTTTCTTGGATTGTACTATTAGCAAAAGTTTCATGCTCACAATAAAAGTCGATGTCCCCATTCCCGATCCTGGCGTGCTATGCTCATTCGTTCATCGCTGCTCGATAGCTTACCACCTTCGCGATGCAAAGGCCTCAAGATGAGCCGCAAGAACATCAGGTAACATACACGTCGTTGTTGAATACACAAGCTCAACTATGGGTACTCAGGGATTTCACGATATACTCAGATCTTATGAAGAAAAGGTATATTTGAGTGTTTGCCAGACCGACGTCACTTCCAGCCAAACAGCAGCATACCTCCCATTCCCACCAACTCCCCTGATATTACCTTCCGGATATACGAGAACACGCAACGCGTCTGGGACAAGCATGCCACAAAGATTCAAAGCAGGAAGGAAAGCTCGACGGCAAGTACAACCAGCAGCCAGGAAGCTAGAAGTCGTTCGAGGAGCCCATTTTTCAGCCGAAACCATTGAAGTGGCCGAAGGACAAGAAATTCCTGCCATCGGCGTGCAACGTGCTGGACCAATATTGCAACCAGGTACACAAACTCAAAAGTCTACTTCGATGTGGCCATCATATCAAGGAGGCAAGGCGCTGGCGACGAAATGGAGGGATAAACAAAGTACTGAGCCTCAATCCATGCTCAACAGCACCAAGCGGTCTCTGTCGCCTGGAGACGACCCCAAATGGCAGCTTGGATACCTTCAGTGGACGAATGCAGCGCCTGGAAGACTCAATGTGGTATCCATAAATGAACATTTGCAGAAAGTCTGCTCGATTGTGGACTTGGTTGGAATACTGCCACTCGAAACTTCTGAATCGATGATGAGAGAACATCAATTGCCTAGCAAATATCCCGGAGGTCCGCTACGGAATTCCAAAGGTCGGTCCTCGAGTGCCCCGTCGCCTGTAGACATGGTTTGGTATTTAGTGGCAGATGCAGGATGCTCCCCGGCCGTATCGATCCGTTTGGTGGGTATGAGGTACCCGAATTGCCCCTACCAGGTTTTATTCGACAGAGTACAAGCAGCTCAATCGATCATCAGATTCGACCCTTATGCTCCTAACCAGCTTATGGAGGAAATGTTTCGAAGAGGAATGCGATACAGCGATTGCGAGCCTCAAGATGCCCTTGGACAAGACTGGGTATCTATAGTTCACAAAACGGGTATCGAGATGAATGATGAGCGTACTTGTGCGCATTTGAGCATGGCTAGTCTATGTATTTGTACGCGGGAGGAGCGTATGCTCCGGCAATTGTTTCGAGGAACATCACAGTTGGAGAAGGATAGGAATGCAACAGTATCAGCCTTTGAGGACGAGAATTTCAAGGCGCTCAAGAAGAGGATACTGGGGCAGGATGGCCAATGCTCTTGTCCACGCGTTAGCGTTGCTGTTTCTGGAAGACCAAGACACACCTCGTTTGCTTCCGTCCGCCATCAAGGAAACAAGGAAAGACTTCCCAAACTTCTTGACAGGCAGCCAGGGACTGCCGGAAGACTTGTGAGTGGAATGCCAGATCCTGGGTCAAACCATGACAAGTATTTACTGGATTTGGCGTCGATAGATCGAGAGTATCAGGGCCGCATTGCTGAAGAGGAAATGAAAAGTAAGAGAGGTGTCTCAGGTCAGCAAGTGGTTTCCGTGGACCTTCAAGATAGATGATGAATAGGTTAATAGGCGATGGAAATTCGGTATATAGTCCAAATGATTTAGCTTTCTAGCATATAGAACATAGAGCTTGAGCGACTGTATCCCCACTTCCAAGAGCTTATCTTGCTCTATTCCTTGCAATACTTACGGGTTGCAACATGTTGGCATCCAGTCGGGCCAAAGGCACGCAAATTTGGGTCCGATTCTCCCTGTTGCTAGCGAGGAAGACCTTCAGGAGTGGATTGAATGCCTTCGAGGCCAAAATTTGACGGAGGAGCAGATTGCAGAGGTTTGGAACAAGGCATCAACGTATGTCAAAATTGTGTTGCAAGGGGCCGCGGGTATCTGAAAGAACCCATGGTCGCCACTATCGTACACATCTGCTTTACATAAAATACACGTCAATCTACCCTCTACTTTCATGCAACATCTCAACCTTCACTGCAATACTTTTCAGATCCCAATGAGTAACACTTCCGAACCTCTCCTTGATAGCCATCTCCTTCTTGTCTTCATGCATCCGTCGTTTGTGTTGACGACTTATTTCCTTCAGAATTTCCAAGTAGCATTCGTTCAGGCTTTCTCCCTCAGCTATGCCAACTTGCGTGTCTCGGGTAAGTTCCTGAAGGTAGCACACGTAAGCTCCAGACCAGAGTATAGGCGGGGTATCAACGAACTCGGCACAGCTTGTCCCACCTCTCAAAGATATCGCTTGCTTTCCAAGAGCCAGGCGCAAGATCGCTGACTTTTTGACAAAAGGCCAGGCCTATGGCTTCCATTTCCTTGGCTTCCAACCTAGCTCTAGAACTCCGCCACTTCCACAGAGTAGAGAAATGTTCTTCATTCAGGAGAGTCGAAGAAGCGAGCAATACAATCTCTATGCTGCTTAGTCGAGATAGAATCTTTGATGCAGTAATGGCAGTGTCTCCCGACCTGGGTAACATCGTCTCGAGCTGTTTAGTAGCATTGACCAGGATCCAGTAATTCTTCAGGGTCCTCAAGACCTGTGCAAGGAACTCGATGGGAGCGTCGGGATCCCTTGAAACTATCTTGCTGGGTAGCTTCTCGAGGATGATTGGTACAGACTTCTGAAATTGGAGCGCCTGCGCAGACACGGTAATAGGGTCTCTTGATCCGGCCACCAAGTCATCGAGCAGCTCCTCAGCGAGGACAGATGATTGTATGCGACGCTGGCATCTTCCGGTTGTTGTATCGATAGATTCCATACCCGCCGTCCATAGGGTGAAGACATCGTACTTTGGAATTTTCCGGGGTCTAACGTCCTCTTCTAGGTACAAACTTCGCTTTCGTGTCACCTGGTCTCCAGTGTCTTGTTTGACCTCCCCTGGAGCCTTGCGTGAAGAGCTATCCGGTTCGTTCTTCAAGCACGTCAGAAGATCAAACAGTAACGGTATATGAGGAACTTACGGATGTTGTCTCATTGGTGGGAGACTCAGCAGTCGTCAGGGGTATCAAGGAACTCGATGTGATCGGTGCAAGAGGCCGGTCGGTGGTGGTGAGTAATGCGGATCGACGAGGGCGTGTGCAGGTTGCCTTGTTCTGCAGCTTCTCCCTAGTCACAGCGGGAGCTTGATGTATCGATGGACGTGGCTGCGCCACGACAAATTTCTCCTCGAATGTCGTTGTTGGTATTCGAACCACCCAGGTTGGCTGTATTTCTGGCTTGCAGCAGTCACCTGAAATTCCCATTAGCACGTTATACCTTGGAGTTACTGTTGTGCGGACCACATGATTCAGTGCTGTGGAAAGTGTTAGCAAAGACGCCTTTCATTCGGAAGATAGATGGTACTTGAGCTCATAACCTGTGACGTGAGGAGGACATCTTTTCTGGGAGTTTCCGTAACTCTCGCACCACTGCCTAACAGTCCAGCGTCGGTGGTTGCAGCTGAACGTTATCCGTTTGTAGGAGCACATAATGGTGGAGCAGGAAAGAAGACGAGAAAAGGGTATGAATTGGAAATGACGAGGGCACATGCAGGTTGCCTTGTTCTAAAGGACCTGTTTATACATGGCCCGCAACTCTCAGACGGGAGTGCGCACCATGGGATCGGCAAGGGTGACAGTGGAAAGTGATAATCGTTGATGGACAGGGGCAAGGACAAGGACTTTGAGACACGGAATTGATGAGAGATTGCTTTCGTTGACATACCTGATTCGATGGATTTGGAGATGGCAGCTGCCGTCCTCTCTGCACACTGCAGCTGTCATCAGATCCTCCGCTATTGGCTTTCCCAGGCCTGGAAAGTACTTGCTGACCAAGCGGAAGATCCTAGTTCACGTCAACCGGTTGACATGAAACCCCTGACCTGAGACTCCCCAGTGCTTTCCAAAGAGCCACCCACACCCACGAACGTTCACTCATGGAGTATACAGCGAGAAAGCATGTCAAGACTGTTCATGAAAACATCATACAGATCTTGAATCCAGATATCCTGCTACCGAAGGTCAGTGGCTCGATGTCCCCAACGTCTAGTGCTGCTGACTCGATAACAGAAACTGGTGACTTGCTGCAAAGAAATTCTGGAACGAGGCGACGCAGTAGACGGTTTGCCGCAGTCCCTGGAGACAGCTCTTCCCACCCCAAGTCAGCACGATACCATCCCTCGACGTTCTGCGCGCGCTCTAACCAACGATGTCACGAGGCATTTCGAGGAGACTGGCATCGACACAAAGCGAGCACGTGTATTGGCAAAACTCGTGCGGTCCTTCGAAAATGCACAGCAGCTTGACAAAGAGACTTATAGCCATCTTTGGCGTGATGAAGAGGAGTTTGGTGAGCACGATGTTGGACTCAGACGGACAGATCGACTACATCGCCTTCGACAGCGATTCGAGAAAGCGAGTGCCGAGAATGACTGCGCCGCTCGTCTCTGCCTCATGTTCTCGGTTAACGAAGTTGTCCATTATTCCCTTATCGCAGACAAGACAGACATGAAGCTTAAGAGTGGCCGCAGAAGAATAGTGGCTGCGTTGGAAAAATTCGACCAGGATAACAGCATGTCAAGAGAATCCATGAGAATCGACAAGCTGAGAAGTAGGAACTACTTCCATTTGCTGCACAAGAACGGTCCCGGCTCGCTTCTCGAGCTGGCAACCGGATCAAGCTCAGAGTGAGTCGTCAATTGCTCCCATGTTGCTTTTTACTGACACTTCATTTGCAACGCAGATGGGAGGTGAAAGCGTCTGAGGCAGAAGTGGAACTTGCCCTCGATTACAGGAAAACTCGACTCCCTGAGCTCGAGCAACGTGCTGCAGCATTGAACGCCATTGGTGCACGTACGATAGTCCGCGGTCTCCTGGCATATGGTTGGACTTTTGCAGAAGTTTCTTCGAGCCCTACCCCACTCCTAAAAGTCGTTAGGGCACATTTGGACGAGAACCTTGAGATTCCCGCGAGTCTAGACGGGTCTGAGTCCCCTGATAGCTCTTCACAGACGGACTGCAAAAACAACGGTCGGACTGTCGAATCAAAGAAGAGGCCATTTCGTACTCACCAGTCGGTCGACGAGACCTGTATTCAGCGCCGAAAGATGCACAGTTCGACCTCCAGTCAGATACGCCGAATACCTGAAGAGGTCAATAAATGTTCAATAGGCACGGGAAGTGCGGGTCAGAATGATTCCCTGGTTGACGAAGACTTGATGCATCTCCTAGACTCATCAGGAAGCTTGCCAAACTGGGAAAGTAGCCAGGATCTGACGGAGTGCCCAGCAAGTGTAGGGCAGAGCTCCGGCGAAGAAACAGATGACCAGGACTGGATGCAGCTCCTCAATACGTCGGGTGACTTACCAGACCCCCTGAGTTTTGATTCGAGACCAGCGACTGTCGATCCAAGATTTCTCGGTACTGAAGCAACAGTCCCAGACAAGCCGCTACGCTCCGATAGCCACGGGTTGACAACTGTCCATCAAAGCATGGATCTGTTCGGGAGTGGGTAGGGTAGGAATATGGAATCTCTCAGTGAAGGTTCGTCGACATTGATATCTCTCAAGACTCGTCTTTACTGATATAAAAGAAGATCGCTCGTCCTCCTCCACATGAACGATATACAACAGAGTCTGATCCAGTGATATACGCGACTGTACCACTCCCAATTTCAACACTGCCACGGTCACCAATTTCAGGAAGTCGAAGAGTGCCTAGAGCTATTATTCCAAGGACACCGTACTCATCTGCAGGGCTCTTGTATGTTTTGGGTTGGGGTAGGACATCCGAATACACCATAGGCCCGGTCCATTTGATGTTGTCGCTCGTTCGATTCGTGACACCAAGTTTTTCGAGCAATTTAAGGTCGACTATCTACAGCCAGTCAATCAAGGTTTCGTCCATGGATGGGTCGCACGAATCTCACTTTCTGAAACTCCTGCCCTGCCCGGGCTACTTCTGCTGTCCATTGTAACTTCGCTACCGTCGATGTACCAGCATCCAACTTCCCTGCGGCTCGCAACGTTCTGACTTGGGCGTCAAGACTCACTCGAGCATCGTCTGCAATAGATTGCGCAACTCCGGGACCAAACTCTATCATCTCCGTATGAAGTCCTATCTCTTGTATCGTCTTTGAAGTTTGTTTGTGGTGTGCTGTTAGCTTTTCAGCAAGATGCGAGGTGATGTTCGATTATCGGCTTGCTCCGGACAGAATAGTGATGTGCTGGCAACGTCTAGAAGGCTAATCGGATGAGCGTCTCATCGGGCTTAGTTAGCATATACACCTTCAATGGCTTTTAGATCACTCACAAATTTCCACGAGACCGTGTCATTGATACATGACTGACTTACTAGTCCAAGGTGTGCAGTGTGTGTTAGCCATGGTCAGCGCGGGGCGCCTGTCAATGCTGACACATCAAGAGGAAGCGATTCGATTGCTATCCTGTCGCAAGCAAATAAGGTACCGGTACTGCAAGTTACTACGTGCTGAGAGACACATCGCTTTCAGATTTTAGTGACTCAAATACTTCAATGATCATTCTTTGGCTGAATAACAGATGAGAAAGTTTAAACTTCCTCATGCGATCAGCGATTCAGTGAGAGGACGCGAATCGATGCTCTCCTGGTGTAAGCAAATACAGCACACTAGACCTGTCGCGCTCAGATTTAAGTTACGCTACTGACTTTGCAGTAGCTCGCCCACTCGAGAGGCTTACTAACAGGAAGGGGTAAAACCATAATCCGAGCGCTCACATGCCCCACTAAAATTGCCGACGTTCAACGGCCATGGCGAATGATGTTACCATGTCTTCGCGAAAGTCAGGTCTGCCATCTCGAACGAATGTTGCCATGTGCCCTCGTAATGCATTGAATTGAAAACCAATTGACGTACAAGCACCGTCGCTAACCTCGATTGAGCCGTGACGAAGAGCCTGCCGTTGAAACGTGTTTACTGAACACGGAAAGTCCCTAGGCACTGAACCACAATGGTGGAACAGGAATCCAGGGCAGGGGTTCTAGAGCTGGGTTCCAGGTACCTGGAAGCTGGCTGCGCAATTCAAGATTAAAAGACGCCTCCAGGTCGCCCCCAAGTTTCCATCAGAAACTCCAAACCACGATGATGGCTTCGCCAGGTAGCTCTCGAGCAGAAAGGGAACGCGCTAGACGCCCTTTGCGGGTGCCCGCAGAGATAGCCGCGAATATAGCCATGTACACAAACGACGATGACCTGCAGTCGCTATGCGATGCGACGGGCACGCTTACAATTGATCAGGCAAACTACCACAGATACGATCCGCGACCTTATCTTAAGAATCTAGTCTATGACCCAGATAGACTCTTATCTGCGATGCGAGAATGGAATGTGGTTCTATCTGGATCGAGAGCAAGCGCATTCTTCTACCCCTCGGCCACCACCGAGAACTCTGACTGGGATTTCTACTGCACTGGGGGCACGGTTGCTGCTGCCATGTTCAGCAATGCGCTGGGAGCGGAGTGGGAAACTTCTCAACGGGGATCTGAAGACGAGACAGCTTATAACGGAAGCTTTCTCATCTTGCGCGGGTCTCTCCGCGGGCACAGTATTCAACTCATGTGGTACAATGAAGCCTCCATGGGAGCATTCGGCACCATCGTGGAGTTTCATTCGAGCATTGTCCAATGCTTCATTTCAGGTTGGTGTGCTGTCTCGATGTATCATAAGGTCAGCGTCCAGAATAAGATGCTTGTCTGGGAGCTTGACGGAATCCGCAATCCTGAAAAGAAAGCAAAGGCTCCGCGGTGTGTGGCCAAGTATGCGGAGAGGGGTTTCGAGGTAATTCCGTATGCAAAGGAGTCCATCGGCGTGAACTGTAATTTGAATCTGCCCTGGAATCCGAGGTGTGTTTCGGACGAGGGGTGTCTATTGATTGATTTTAAGCACTATACGACGTATGCGAATCACAGGTTAGATACGCTACATGATGCTGCGATAGAAGAGATCAAGAGCATGAAGTGGAGCGAGATGGCAGGCCATGGAGGCAGAGAGCTGCGCTGGAGCAGCGGGAGTGTCAATTCAAAAGAGTGGGGATTGTATAGATGTCTCAGGGAGACCGAGCCCGTCTACACGATCTGGTACCGCAAAAATGGCATTTCCATCACATTCCAAAAACTCGTCATTGATAAGCCTTGCCTTACTATTTGCTCACCGCACTGGATATCATTACCGCAACCGGCTCGGGAACGTCAAGACAACAGCTTTAGGATATCTAGATTTTCGCCCATTTAGTCCTAGCAGAAGGTCCGCAGGTAAAGGTGTTCATAGCAGGTATTGGCTAGCTTTAGTTGACAAGTATTCGCTACAAGAAACAAGGACACGTGTTGATCAAGGAAGTTTGGCACAATGAGGTGATAAGTAGCGGACTGAATGTGAAGAAGTAGCCAGCTGTCTATCAAATGCCTATTTATGCTATTTATGGAATAGCTTAAAAGCGAAGCATTTCAAATCCGAAGTACAGATTTGAGCACTACTGGTTCTTGCTACTTTCGTATATGATCCTAGGAATTGCGAGCGACAGCTATCTGGGAAGTAGGAGTCCTCTAGTGTACGGAGGTACACTTGCGCGCTTAACCGGGCACTCTTCCTTTCTGGGTAGTAGTGCTATTGTAGATCGCCCTATGTTTAGAAAACCCCGCTCGTGGCCGCAGCGCCAAATGCGGGGGCCGAACGCCAATCAGCCTAATTGGCCCCCAGATCCCCAGATCCCCAGATCTCGGATCTCGGATCTCGTATCTTACCGAGGTGCCAGGGTTCATGTTGTGTCATACTGTGGATGCGGATCTTATCAGATGCTCCTGGTTCGCGGTTGAGTGGCTAGTCGACATACCTATTTGATCGCACTTAGTGTGACACCCCTCCCTGGATCTCGACAACGTTCCCCGGGATCTTGACCTTTCGATTGAAGAGTGAGTTGAATATAATGCACATCTGGGATCCCAGCTTACAAGCTTTAGCCAAAGTCTAGGGGTCCAAAGCCCGGGGTTTTACATTCTTGCGCCAAAAAGAGGCACCAAGCATCCTCAATTTCGAAGTCCTGTGGCATAGGACACAATGTTCTTTTTGTGCGTCTGTCTTAACACATTCAAACAGAGAAGGCAGTGCATTGCGCCAAGGCTATCGCGACAAACCGGACGTTTGTGCTACGAGCATGTGACTCGGCAACCATTCCAGTGAACGTGTCAGGTCGCGTTGCCTTGACAATAATGAGCCTTCTCCCCATTTGATGCGTCTCCCCAAAATAGTCATCATATTCAGTTCAATAATAGCCCTACTCCCACAGCATGTCTTCGAGGCGAGAATCGGAATTTGTGCGCCTAGAGCAGCTACTTCGAGAAGCAAATCAGCGTGCGCAAGAAGCGGACGAGAGGGCAGAGGACGAGCGGCGGATTCGACAAGGGATAACTGTGCGTAAACGTGGATGAGGTGGAGTGAGAATAACGATCGATAGTTGATGAGGTCTGCCTTCATAGGGAAATGTCCAAGTATAAATCTCTCAAGATCTCCACAGCCTGTTGCAGTCAATGCCTCGTAGCCGCCAACTTGACTACCAGCGATATAACATGCCGTAGAAGTATGCCTGAGGTGCGCAAGAGACGGAAGAGTCTCAGCAAGAGTTTGGTTGTGGCGCCAACAGTTAGATATCGAAAGATAAACGACTCATGGCCTTGTCCAAAGAGTCTCCCTGGAATATTACTTCGTAGAGTGCGTACGAAAGTACAAGCAATTTTAGAACTACAGAAAGTTCAAATTGATGTCACGCGTGTTTGGAGTTGGAGTGAATGGAAGTGATTTGTTGCAATCCTAGCGCAAGCAAATAGAGTACATTACCGAGCATCCACCAGGGAGTCGCGCTTGTAATTTGATTACGCTAAATAATTTGTGATCGCGACCTTGGCTTTCATTCGCTAGCTTCAATGGAGGATCGGGCCCGGGAGCCCGGGAAGCCGGATTTCTGGAGGTCGCCAGATTGAGATCAAGAGAACCAGACCCAGGTTGGCTAATACGACGCAATCTTGTGGTAGAAGAAAAACTCGGATCCGATATCTCAGATCTCATATTTCAGTACCTAGTAAGTGCCAGAGACAACCCCC
>Ga0207886_10224_pt1 | contig 12864 bp, 9 predicted proteins | sample LinPmetageLP35_FD_184048 | JGI IMG/M metagenome (GOLD analysis project Ga0207886, IMG submission 184048) | Marine viral communities from the Pacific Ocean - LP-35 (SPAdes) | ecosystem: Environmental > Aquatic > Marine > Oceanic | place: Pacific Ocean | collected 2009-08-31 | reverse complement strand
ATAGGGGGTCCCTGAGCCTGTAGTTACAGATCTTATAGGGGGTCCCTGAGCCTGTAATATCTTTAAATTAAGCGAGCTTTTGTTTATGCCATAAGCGAGGTTATGAAAGCTAAGCGAGGCTAAGCGGGGTGCATATTATATTCTTATAATTCTTAGCAAAGAATTCTTGAATTTTTTTTTAGTGAAGATCGAATGGGAAATAGTTACCGAAATTAACATTAATATAAAATGCTTACTTACGTAGTGATAGTGGTTATTTATTATCGTATCGGAGGGAAGTTGGGGCATATGCGGAGTCAAATTGGTTAGTATGGGATATAATAGATTAGCTTTTATTAGAATAAGCAAAGATTTTAAGAGTGTTGTTAAAGATGTACTTAAAGGAGCTTTAATATAGCGGTAACAAGAATTATTTGAATGCAAAGTTATGTATTTTTATAGATTTGTATTAGAGATTAGTTATCGATATATTAATTTAGCATAAAGCTTTTTTTTTATGTTATAAAATAATGCATAAAAGTATTATTATAATTACTTGTAAGATAAGACTTTTACATTCACTTAACTTGTCAACATTACTTGGGTTAATTTTAAGACGAAGAAATGTATAAGGTAATACTTGAGTTGATAGTTTAAGATCATGCTTAAATAATTTCAAAACAAGCTAGCAAACAAAAAAACGCTTATCTAATAATTAGATAGTTTTGGGAAGAAATTGTAAAGTTTTTAATTAGGCTTAGCAAACGAGAGTATAAATAATGATAAGAATTTTCGTAATAAGCTTATATAGGGAGTTTTAAGTAACGAGTTATTTGCTTAAACTTTATTTAAATTATTTCCTACTTTTGTTGCATTGATGGATGATTTTTGAATTGCAGTAGGAATAAAGATATTATTTAGGATAAGATTTTGATAAGATAATTATATCAAATCCTATTAGAAACGTCTTTGGGCTTATATTGCGAAAGGCAAAGCAATGTACTTGGATTATAAGATGAAGTTTTTTTAAAGCAATAAATGTAGGGATAAATTTAAGTTAAAGTTAGATTATATAGGGTATATCATTTACTAAGCGTTAGATTGTTATAATTCTTGTTATATTAAAAAAAAGAAGGCAAAGTTTAAAGCACGATATTTTGCTACACGTAAAGCTAAAGATATCAAATTAATAAATAAAATGTTTAAAGCATATTTAGCGTATACGAACTAAATTAGGTAAAATTCGAAAGGTATTTGGGATAAAACTAAAGATCGGAATAATGCGGATTCTTTTAACTCAGATGTATTATTAAAATGTAACAATGCTAATTTAGATTTAAGCAACAAATATAATGATGTTACGTCTTACTTTATAATTATATTTATAATAAGTGTAATAAAATATAACGCACGAGATGTTAAGAATTAATTGAAAATATAAAAGGCGGTATATATTTTAGAAAGCATGATAAAGAAACTTTAATAGAATAACGCTTATATATTTCAATAAATAAATCACTTCTTTTAAGGTTTTTTAATTGATATTAGCATATTAAATAAGAATACAAGAGATATTAATTAATTGTGGGCATTATAGCGTCTTCAGCATGTAAAATTTAATAAGAGTCAAGTAAGTTAAAGCTACAGTCGGACCGCTTCAAACAAGGTAAAAATATAAACTTTAAAAAAGTGGAAATATTTTTTAATGAAAAGTTGCGTATATAAATATAAAGCTATTTAGCTTATTCACTTTCTTTATTTTACTAATTAATTAATAAGTTATAGTCTAATATATAACCAAAAAAAATCTTTTTTAAAAAAAATATGGCACCTTAGACTTGGCAACGATATAAGTTTATTCCACTAAGCCCGATTCGAATAAAAGTGGGTTCATTAAAATGCTATTTTTATTCTCTATAATTTAGATTAAATAGTTTTAAATAATGTGGAGGTTTAATATTTTATTATTTTCAAAGTTCTTAACTTTTAAAATTAAACAAATTAAAATATTTTCAAGTTTAACGTCAAACTTATTTTATATTATCTTAATTTTATTATCACCACGACCATTATACTTTCTAAAAGCTAATATGCCCCTCTCGAAGCGAAATCAAAGTGCTACATTAGCAAAATCACCCCCTATCACCTATTCGGCCAATCACAAAGCGCTTTTATCAAAAAACACCTGAAATTTAAGCTTCAAGCTCTACAATACTCCCTTTACCTTTACGCCTCACAAAGATTAGTTTCTCTACAGGAACTGCTTTTAATAGTAGTCAAGTCGATGAATCAGAATCTGAAAAAGAAGCTAGAGTTCGGTTAATCGACAAATCAGAAAGTGAAGAAAAAGAAGAAGAAGAAGAAGAAGAAGAAGAAGAAGAAGAAGAAGAAGAAGAAGAAGAAGAAGAAGAAGAAGAAGAAGCAAAAGAAGAAAAAGAAGAAAAAGGAAAAGAAGAAGGAAAAGAAGAAGAAAAAAAAGAAGATATTACTTACGCCAATAAGTATTTAGATCAAGATCTTAAAAAGCTAGGCCCGGATAGGTTAGATAGGGAGGATATCGATGAATTAGATATTAAAAAGGAAGTTGGCAAAGAGTTTAAAACTTCTAAATTCTTTCGTTAGTTAATAATTAACTTAGAAAGTAGATTTATCTTTAAATTGCCTTTTAAAGAAGTAAAATCGATAATAACTTATAGTACGTATTTTAATCCTTTTATAATTATTATAACTAACTTATAAATTAATCCTAAAGGGGTCAGATAAAAGTACTTTAGCTCCTTTTGAAGAAAAGTTTAAAAGAATTTAAATGCGAGCTAACATTATTTAAAAAGAGCTTAATCGCTAAAAGGCTTTTCAAAAACCTTCAAATAAATCCGTCCTCGTTAAATCGGCTTTAAAGCAACAACCTTTTACTTCTTTCTTTACGCTAAAATCTTAATCTTAACCTTAATTGCTTTTATAAAAGCCTCGCTTATCTTAAGAAAAAGATATATATCATATATTAAGCAAAAACGATTCAAATAAATTTTTTAATTACGATTCAGAATTTGAAAAGCTTATTAAAAAAAATTATATGCCAAAGATATCTCTATTGAATTAAACGATTTAAATGACATAAAGTTTATTAATAATAATTAAAATGAGCTTTTATTAAATTCGCTTATGAGAAAAGCAATTAATTTTACTTCTAAATTATTTTCGTTACCAACTTATCAAAAAGATTTAAAATCGATTAAAAAGCAATTACTTAATAAATAACTTAACCTCTTACCTCGCGTACGCTTTGAATATTCGCTTATTCAACAATACGTTCAAAACCTCTTAAAAAAGAGTCCTCTAAAAGGTCGAATTAAAGCTTCTCTTCTTATTGCCGAAAGCAATCATCCTACCGGTAACGGAATAACTCTTGCTCGCAAAATTAAAGCTTTATTTCTTTATTATCAAACACATAAATCTCTACCTATCGAAACTCAAAAAGGAAAGCAAAAACATCGATTTTATCTAAATAACAAGGACATTTTTAAAGCTTGTAAAGCTTAATTATTAGCCCAAAAACTCGCTACAATTACTCCTAAAGGCTTCCAAAACGCTCTTCATACAAAAATTATGCCTCCCTTATTTGCTAATGCCAAAAAAAACCAAAAAACCTTTTCTTAAATTTACAACCAACATACGTCAAAATCTTGATAAAAAGCTTAAAAAGTAAAAACCTCTTAATAAATTAGTTACTTATAAGTGATTAAATTATCTTAGCTTTTACGCTACTAAAGAAAAGAAAGGAGTTTACATTAACAGCCATAAGAGAGTTAATGTAATTAAATATTATTAAAAGGTTAATTATATATTTCTTTTTTTAAAGCATATTTATTAATTGATTAAATAAAAATTCTTGCTTCAAATAACTTATTACCAATCTCTTAATACGAATTACAAGGAAAACGTTAATAAAGTATTATAACTTATTATACCTGATTTACCTTTTAAAGAGAAAAAGCACGTTTTATATTACCATAATAAAAGTTGCTTTTATGCTAAAGAGCATTTTAAGCGAATCTGGCTAAACGAAAATCAACAAAAGATGCTTTCAAAGAATAAAGGAGATCTTATTTATGTAAGTGACTTTATAAGCCTTGAAGAAAGACTTGCAATTGGTCAAAAAGATGCTTAAGAGATTATTTATCCCGAAGGTCAAATGCTATATTAGGATATAAAGCAATTAATAACTTAAGTCGAAAAAGCTATTAATATATTTAAAGAAAAGCACTTGAATAAAGTAGCTGTTTTCGTATTTGACCAATCAAATGCTTACGCTAATAAAAAAGACAAAGTTTTGAACGCTTTTGCTATAAATCTTGAAGAAGGAGAAACTCCTTTACCTCAAAAAGTTAATTATACTTTCCTAATTCGAAAGTACTAACTAATTTCCTTAGAATACTATTTTTCCTCCCGATATAAGCGAAGCTAAACGAGCTCGTGGATTAGTCGATACAATTCAAGAGTTGAATTATAAGGTTAAAAAGATTATTAAAGCGGCAATTAAAAGTCATCCTAATAAAAAGAGAATCAAAAAAACTATAATAAGAAAGTCCCAAAAGAGATTAAAGCTATTTTTGCAAAAAGGAATTATTTGCCTTTAGGTAAGTAACTTCTTTTAAATGATATATTACTAAGTTAAATAAGTAAAAAGTGTTCAATTGCTAAATGCTTTGGTGAAGCTAAAAAGAATTATAACTTAATTCTTTCTTGGCCTTTAAAAAAGCTTACAACTTGTTGTTTAGCAAGAATTCTCGCTAATCATAAAGACTTCTTTAAGCAAAAGTCAGCTTTTAAAAAGATTTTATTAGTTAGAAGTCATAAGTACTTATTTCTACCGAAATTCTATTGCAAATTAAACCCGATTAAGATATATTGGGCTTATTGTAAAAACTTATATTAGCAAATTTAGAAGATTACTTTTGACAACGTATGTATCTTTTATTATTTCTTTTTATATTTTATATTTTATTAATTTTCATTAATATAGGCTCGACAAGCTACTTTTAAAACTCTCGATTCTTGTCTTCTCAATATTTTGTAAAGAAGTAATAATCGGTGTGAATGATGATTCTATTGAAGGGGGATTTCTAGGTCTTTATAACTACTCTAATTGCCAAGGCTCGGCTAGCTCTCGTCGCTTTAGTTGCTCATTTAGGCCTAGTACCAAAGCCTCGCATCGCATCGCATCGCAAGCTGTAAATAACTCTTATTTTAAGAAGGCTTTGCGAGCTTTATAAATAACCCTTGTAAAGGGGTTTGCGAGCTTTTGAAGTTACAGACTTTGTAGGGGGCCCCTGAGCCTGTAGTTACAGATCTAATAGGGGGTCCCTGAGCCTGTAATTACAGATCTAATAGGGGGTCCCTGAGCCTGTAGTTACAGGATTTATAGGGGGTCCCTGAGCCTGTAGTTACAGATCTAATAGGGGGTCCCTGAGCCTGTAGTTACAGATCTTATAGGGGGCCCCTAAGCCTGTAATATCCTTAAATTAAGCGAGCCTTTGTTTATGCCATAAGCGAGGTTATGAAAGCTAAGCAAAGCTAAGCGAGGTGCATATTATATTCTTATACACAGATATAGCCAATAAAAATGATTTTGTTAATCCACAAGACCCATACCGAGTGTTTGATGTATCCACGCCAGGAGCCGGCTAGTAGCCGGAGGGGTTTCAAGGGGGTTACAACTACAGGTATAAATCCTCTTCCTTCTCGCACTCCTTTAGCTAAATAACCTAAATATACTAAACCACTATTGCACTTGTTTTTGCTACTTTTACTATCTTTATGATATCACATATCGGTGCAAACCCACACTAATCAATAATTAACTTATACTACAAATAATTAGGTAATCCACTAAGAGAGTTAACTTGAAAATTCAATATTAAGGCTCTCACACTTACGTGAGATATTTAACGCGACCTCTTTTTGATACTAATTCTTCGCTGAATTTAGTTGAAAGAATCTGGCACCTTAATGAAAGTTATAATTCCGTACCAGGAGGTACGTGTAAACAACAAATAATAACGCAGCAGCCATTATTCGATAGCTGCTATATAAAAATCAACGCAATAATCACTTTACAACCACTGTTAAAATAACATTCCCGCAAGTCTTCTATAAATCATTGGAATCACTATCGGCACGATGGCAAGACCTACAACGGAATCTACGGAACCGCTTCCAGAAAGCGTACTAACACCACCCAATGTTAAGGGGGATCAGCAGGAAACAATTTCTCTAAAGAAAACATCTAAAATAAAAGCCACTTGCTATTTAAAGAAATTTTAGGAATATGCCTGCAACAAGTACCTTGGTCCTGAATACGTGTTTCAAGATTTCAAAGAGTTCTTTAAAGATTAGATAGCTACAAATTTTAATCGCATTAAATAATAAAAAAAGGCAAAGTTGCAAAACGACCTCAAATAACGTAGCGTTTACATTAAACATAAGAAAAGGAATGTAATAATCTCGCTAGTAATAACAATCAAAGCTAGACATAACAATTGGCCTAGTGAGGACAAAAAGGAGCAGGCCAGCAAATTCAATTTATTATTAGAGCTAAAGTGGATAGGTCGCAACTTATCTTTTACATAAGCATCTCAAAATCCCATACCTTAGATGATTCAAGTCACTTGGAATAACATCATAGCTCTTTCAATTAAGGAAATTAATGCGAGGATCAAAAACGCATGGCCTTAGCCACTTCTAACGACAAAAAATAAAAGAAGGGATGACGTGTTTGAACGTTCAGATTCGCTTAGGTTTTATCATAACAGAAACGGAAATCTTGCCAGAAATTTGTATAATGCGATTCCACCTATTAAGATGAAGAGGGAATTTTCGTTTACTCCTGGCAGAGAATTCTTAAATTGTTTTCTTTAGTGGAAACCAAATAAAAGATAGTTATTGGAACCAATGTTAACATGGAATGCTCACCCACGTGACGATAGTGTTTATCCATTATCGTATTAAAGGGAAGCCAAGGTATATGCGAAGCCAAGTCGGCTAGCATGGGATATAATGGACCAGCTTTTGTTAAAATAAGCGAAAACTTTAAGAATGCTATTAAAGATGTACTTAAAGAAGCTTTAATACAGCGGTAGCAGGGATCACTTAGATGCAAAGTTGCGCATCTTTATAAACTTATATCAAAGATCAATTATCGATATGTTAATTTGACATAAAGCTTTTCTTTCCATGCTATAAAGCGATGCGCAAAAGTATTATTATAATTACTTGTAGGATAAGACTTTTACGTTCACTTAACTTGTTGATGCTACTTAGGTTAATTTCAAGACGAAGAAACGTGCAAGGCAATATTTGAGCCGATGGTTCTATAAGAATATAATATGCACCTCGCTTAGCTTTGCTTAGCTTTCATAACCTCGCTTATGGCATAAACAAAGGCTCAGGGACCCCCTATTAGATCTGTAATTACAGGCTCAGGGACCCCTATTAGATCTATAACTACAGGCTCAGGGGCCCCCTACAAAGCCTATAACTTCGAAGGCTCGCAAACCCCTTTACAGGGGTTATTTATAAAGCTCGCAAAGCTTCCTTAGAATAAGAGTTATTTACAGCTTGCGATGCGATGCGATGCGAGGCTTTAGTACTAGGCCTAAATGAGCAACTAAAGCGACGAGAGCTAGCCGAGCCTTGGCAATTAGAGTAGTTATAAGGACCTAGAAATCCCCCTTCAATAGAATCATCATTCACACCGATTATTACTTCTTTACAGGTTATGAGACTCCGTCGACAGCACCTCACTTTACAACAATATCTTTTTATATTTTACCTTGAATCAACCAATTAGAAGCTTGCACATTACCTTTATCACTCTCATATACTTCGTTGCAATATCATTCTTGTTATTCTTGAATTCTATCGACTGGTTCGACTTGAATTCTATTCCTACATATCATATATCCTCGATCCTCTTTCAGATTATTAATCACGTGTCGCCAAAACCTCTACTACTCCCTCCACATATAAGAAGTGATATTACTCACGTTCTATACCTCCAACATACTTTTTGTTAGCTGGACTATCATATACAATATCATATTCAGATAAGATTTTTTGGCAATTCTTAACTTCAATAATCAATATCTCAACCAATACAAGTTTCAAATTTTTTGGATTAGTCATCCTTTTCTTGAAAAATACCAAAAACGTGACTTTGGAAAACACAACTTTTAAAGTGTTCACGTGATATATAAGAATCTTTATATCAAAGGGACATTATACAAAAATCATACAAGTTTGCCAAAACTTAAAAGATCACAAAATGGGTTCTGACAAGATTACTATGGCCAAGCTGACTGGTTCGGCTAATTACCCTATTTGGGCACTTCGCATGGCTGCGTTCCTTACAAAGGAATCCTTAAATGCTGTAATTACAGCTGATGAGGTAAGTGACGATATAAATGGCAAAGCGCTCTCCAATATCCAATTGCTTGTGGAAGATGGCCCCCTCTTGCAAATACAGCATATAATGAGAGCCCATGAAGCCTGGGAATCTCTTAAGAACCTCTACTCCCCAAAAGGGTTTAGCTCGGAATTCTTAATATGCAGAGAATTCTTTGATACTCATATGCTTAAATACAACTCTATGGAGGAGTATTTAAATAAGGTAAAGCAATTAAGCGATCAGCTTAAAGCTAAGAACCTTGAATCACCTAAGCAGGTAATTATAGCATGGGTTCTTAATAACTTGACTGATAATTACGATGGACTAGTGTCTAATATAACCCAGTCTTTAAGAACTAATATTGATTCTTATACTCTTGAAACGTTATTTTCGAACCTTTTGGACGAATCTAAACGTCAAGAATCAAATGAAGCTAACACTGATCAGGCTTTGATAACTGGGGGTTATAAAGGCAAAAAACCCTATAAAATCACCAAATCCGGCTCTAGTGGAGCTAATAAGAAGTATTGCACTAATTGTAAACAACATTCTCATATTACCTCCAATTGCGCCTTCTTATTTCCTGATAAGGCTCCCAAGGGGTGGAAGAAGCCAGGAGGGGATACTAATAAATCACCTGACAAGCTTGAAAAATCAGCACGTGAGAAGCTGTAAAGAAGTAATAATCGGTGTGAATGATGATTCTATTGAGGGGAGATTTCTAGGTCCTTATAACTGCTCTAATTGCCAAGGCTCGGCTAGCTCTCGTCGCTTTAGTTGCCTATTTAGGCCTAGTACCAAGGCCTCGCATTGCATCGTATCGCAAGCTGTAAATAACTCTTTATTTTAAGGAGGCTTTGCGAGTTTTATAAATACCCCTTGTAAAGGGGTGTGCGAGCCTTTTAAACTACCGAAGTTATAGGCTTTGTAGGGGGCCCCTAAGCCTGTAGTTACAAATCTGATAGGGGGTTCTTGAGCCTGTAGTTACAGATCTTATAGGGAGTTCCTGAGCCTGTAATATCTTTAAATTAAGCGAGCCTTTGTTTATGCCATAAGCGAGGTTATGACGTTCCAATGGAAGATATGGTATTTATAACTATACCCCAAAAAACAGACAAAATAATTAATATTGATAATATAGGCACCAATCCTGTAAATATGCAAGAAACAAGGAAATCAGGTGTATATAGTCAATTAAATATATTTGCACTTGATACTGCCGCAACTAAGCATATATGCTGTGATTTGTCATATTTTAGTAATTTTAAAACTTGTAATAAAATAGTTAATTGGGGAAAAGCTAAACAAATAAGTATTAAAGGATATGGCAATATTTTAATAAAATCGAATATCAATAACAAAAAGTATATGTTAAAAGATTGCCTTTATATGCCTGAGTTAGGTATAAATCTAATATCTCAAAGTCAGCTTAATAAAAACTATTATAGTATTTTTAATGACTCTTACGCATATATTAAAGATATCCAAAATAACCTAATTATAAAAGGTTCTAATAAAAATGGTTTATATATCTTAGATATTATACCTTGTAATAAAAACAAGAATAATCTACAAACAAATACTTATTTTAACGACCAGACGGCAAACTGGCTGCTGTTTTCGGGGGGTTTGGTCGCTGCTTTCCGCAGCCGACTTGCCAAAATCTCGCGCTGCCCTAGCGCTCGCGTACCCCATGGCTAAGGCGGCACGGCGGTGGGGACCCCTAACCGACCTGCTGCAGGAACATCAAAAAAAGCGAGTGGGTCAAGTTATCATTCAGAGAACCGCTTCTCTCATCCTCGTTCAACACTTTCTGAGGAGGGGAGCAGAAAACGGCTGCCCACCACCCCTTGGGTGACTCAAGATGGCGGCCATCCCATATCTTCGTTTATCCTCCCTCCCTTCTCCATCTTCTTTTCCTCCAAACCTCTCAACCATCGCTTTCCCTCGCTCCCCCGCTCCCCTCCCCCTCCGCTGCCATCACTTGGTCAGCAGGCTGCTCCTTCATATCTTTGGCCTTAATTCTTTGCTTTTAATTGTTATCGCCGTCGTCCCCTTCGGTTGATCCAGTCGCTATGCGTCGTCGCCAACAACCAACACCAAGCCCTCCATCCTCCGATAGCGATGGATCAGACATCGAGAGCTGCTTTGATACAGGGGATGAGCAAGAGGAGACTGACGTCGATACCGAGCGGACGGACGTTGATACCGATGTCGACGGAGACGACGAGGCAGACCTGCTAGATCTGGAGTGGCTCGCTCGTAAGGAGGATCATGCTGGCACCGTGCCGATGGACGTTGATACCGATGTTAACAGAGATGACGAGGCAGATCTGGCGTGGATCGCTGGAGAGGAGAACGCCCACCCGCCAGAGTATTACCTCGACCAAGAGGACAACTCCGACGAATCCGAGGATGAAGATGAGGACTACAGCGATGGTAGTCTCCTCCTCCTCGACATGATCGAGGGACAGTTCCATCGGTGTGTACCCTATTCCCTATTTGCATGCCGTCTTCTGCTATCGAATCGCTGATCTGACTTTCTAGGTACTGCAAATATGTACGAAAGGATCCTGCCCGGATGATGCAGGCCATCTCTCGCCGTACCCTCAAAGCCTTCTTCGAATGGATGTTGAATCAACGTCAAGGGAAGGGTGGGAGGAGGCTTGCCGGCATCAAGTCTGCCAGTACGCTCGGGACATACTGGAAGGTCTTCCGGCTCGTGTACGAACAAGCGAATGGAGAGAAGATCGAGGGGAAGATGAACCGTCACATGCATCGGGTGAGTAGCGTTTCCTATCTACCCGCTTAATCTAGTCCGAATCATCGTAGATGAGAGCTAATGAAACATTTGTCGCAGGTCCTCAGGAAGCTGGCGAAGAAGTACCGCCTGTCGACGAAGAAGCGCGATAACGTCGCGATGTATATCGAGGATCTCGCAGGCGTCCTGCAGACCAACTTGACCACGACGAAGCAGAGGTATACACATGGCCGGCAGCGGATCCAAACTAGCCTCTTCTGCCAGCTAGCTATATTCTCCGCAAACCGACCTTCATCGCTCCTAAAGCTCCGCTATAGTGACATCGCGGTGAACCTGCTCCGCGACCCCAGTGGCGGGCCCCATCGGATCCTGATCGAGTTCACGTGCGAGTTCACGAAGAAGTATCTCGGCACAAAAGACGCGTAAGTTTGACCTTGGGCCTTTTCTCGTCCCCTCGATCCCCCTTCCCTTCTCATTCTAGCCGAGACATACGACTTACATAGAAGTTAGGAATACGTTTGTACTTCCCGAGATTATCTTTGATCCGTCCCTGATCCTCAGTCCGCACGTCGCCCTCCTGGGCCTCATCTTTGCCGACAATGCGTTCTTGGCCCCGAGTCTCACATCGGCCGAGAGGATCAGCGAGCTGGATATCCCGCCTGGCTATGAGCAGCTGCCCTTGCGTCTAAAGCCGGAGATGGCTGATATCCCCGTCCTCCGCAAGTCTATCAGGACGCCGTATGGCTGGGAGATCTCGCCCGACCAGCCACTGGCGTACACGACTCTCTTGAAGTGGATGAAGCGGCTCGGCGTGCTCACTGGGTTCCCGCAGATCACGCGTCCGTACTGCCTCCGATATGGTGCAGGCAACGCCTTCAACCAGAGCGGTACGTATCATGCGGCCCCCTTCTCGCAAGCGCACCCCTATCCGCAGTGTGATATGCTAACCGTTGACTGACAGGTGACGTGAGCGACGCGCTCCAGAACATGATGATGCAACACGCCAAGATTGACACCTTTATCAAGCACTACCTCCGGCGGACGGTCACCGCTGACACGCGAGCTATCGTCTCCGGCTACGAACCTCAGCGCGACCTGATGCGGGCGGCCTGTCGGATGACTCGCTGGATCGATCCTGACCGGCCGCAAGAACTCACGCCCGAGGAATCCCTGTCCGTCAATCAGGATCCCGTCGTCCGCCGCCTCGTTGCGGAGCGGGAGAAGTGGAAGCGCCGCTTCCAGGGCATAGCGACACAGCAGCCCGGGTACCGGATCATCGGCCGCGCGATCTTCAACACCAGGCAGCGGCTGAGAACTGCGCTCCTTAAGCACGTTCAAGAGCGCTGGGATCTGGAACACCCAGTCGACGAGATCGAGCGGCAGCTCTCTGGGCTCAAGCTCAGCCAAGACGTGAAGACCACCTTGAACCAGAACGATGAGATGCCCCCGCTCCAGAAGCGCTTGGTGGAGACGGTGATGACGCTTCCGGGCACGACTATCGAAGAAGAGTTCCGCCGCCGTAATGCGGCTATTGATGCAGTCGCTGCCTATTGCCACTTCCAGGAGGGGGGAGCCGCTGCCCTACCACGCAAAAGGTCGTCGACGCGACGGACGAGTCCAGAGCCCTCGACGGAGACCCGCTTGCAATTGTCAGCCGCCGAGGCCGAAAAGCAAGCGT
>Ga0207886_10219_pt1 | contig 13380 bp, 15 predicted proteins | sample LinPmetageLP35_FD_184048 | JGI IMG/M metagenome (GOLD analysis project Ga0207886, IMG submission 184048) | Marine viral communities from the Pacific Ocean - LP-35 (SPAdes) | ecosystem: Environmental > Aquatic > Marine > Oceanic | place: Pacific Ocean | collected 2009-08-31 | reverse complement strand
CGCAGCCGTGGACATTGCCGGCGCTTGTGGTGCACTGGCTTGTGCGTGGACGAGGCCGGCGCCCGCAACCGAGGCTGCGGCAACGAACGTGAGGACGGTTCGGCGGAGTACGAGAGACATCGCAAAGTTCAGAAATCGGAGGCGACGCGACTATATCAGCTTTGTGCGCCCGGCCCCGCAGCGAGCGTACCGATTTGACCTTCCGTCGCCTTTGAATCATGGCGGCGTCGCGCCTCGGCCACGATGCACTGCCATTCGCTGAAAGACACGCGCTCGCGGAACATCTCGATCAGGAAGACGCCCACGTCCTGATGCCGCTTTGACGTGCCAAGCGCGGCTTTCAAGCGCCGCAACTCTCTCTGCAAACGCGTGACGCGGGCCCGCGCGTTGGCCTGTTGCAATGAGCCGATGGGAAATGTTCTTACGGATGCTTCGGCCGCTGCCAACGCTCGCACGAGGTCGGCACGTTGCTGCTGAAGCGATTCAATCTCGCGCTGGACTTTACGGCCGCCGTCTGGGGAGGGGGATTGCGATTGCTCGGGGCGAGCGATGGCATGGCGCACGTTGGGGCCTCCTGCGATGGGTTGGTATCCCGCTCCCTGACGCCAATCAGGGTGGCCGGGCACAAGGTAGAGTTGGCGTACCGGTATCGCAGGCAACCGGCGAGCGCGAGCGCTCCCCCACCAAGGCCCGACCATAGGAGGCGCTTGATGTACGGGCGTAAAAAAACCGCCAACCGGCGGTCATACCCGCCTGCGATATTCTCGGACGCCAATCCGAGGTCACGTTGTGTGCGTGACGGGCGGCAGTATAGCGCAGGGGGCACGCGCTATTTGTGCCAGATGGTGATGCGACGATGCTGTGATACAGGGCGGGTATCAGCGGCTTCGCATCTCTTTGAGCCACAGGCTCATCAGCCCAGCGCGGCCACGCACGCCGAACTTGCGATAGACGCCCGTAATGTAAGAGTGCGTGGTCGACGTGGCCAGACCGAGCTGTTCCGCAATCTGCTTTTCTGCGGCTTCAGTCAACAGCAACTGCAACACCCTGGATTCGTGAGGCGCCAGACGCGCCTGCAGTTGCGCCAGCGGACTGGGCTCCGCCAGCGTCCTCAATGCGGTGACATTGCGCGCCACGCCAATGCGCAGTCGATGCTCCACGTTCCACTGTGCCGACCATGACAAATGGACATCGGTGCCCGACTGGTGCCGATAGCGATTCTCGAATCCGCTGCACTTCACCCCCGCCTGAACCCGACCCGCTTGCATTTGCGTTCTGTCGCGGTCGTCCGGCGCCACGAGTTCGAGCATGGTTTGCCCCAGCAGCTCGGATGGCCGATAACCAAGAATGTCTTCCCACGCTGCATTGGCGTGACGAATCCGCCCACGCTCGTCGACCAGAAAGACGCCGTCTGGAAGACTATTGGCCAAAGCAATCGCGCTTACATCCTTGAGGACTTCCATGGTCGGCTGCAGTGGGTTGCAATACAAAGAACCGATGGCCAGGCGCCGAGGAGCATTACCAGGTGCGGTCGCCGTCTTCAGGCAGCGACAAGCGGTTGCACAAGGTTGTGATTACCGCGACTTTGCCCCATTGCCCGCGTGCTGGCTCGCGTGAACGGCGTGCCGGCACGTTCTTACCCTCTAATTAGCAGGGTGCCAGCCAGAATAGCGTCTGTTATCGTTCTCGACAATATTCGGCATCGGCATCACGCCTAATAAAAAAGTTCAGCGCCCGCGCGGTTCCATGGAGCCGACGCAGGGCGAGCAACGGGGAAAACAGCAGGTCGCTTGGCCTAGTCAGGCCAGGTCAGCTTCGGAGGAATGGGGTGAGCGGATTCACCCTGTTTTTTCGAGTTGGCATTTCGGCGATATTGCTCGGCGTTGATGCGCGGGTGATCACCAATAAGATGATTGGTGAACACCACATAATAACGAGTCACACCGACTTCGAAGAACGGGGAGTGTCTTGACGCGCTCGACCTGCCTCAAGCCCCCTCGGGGCTTGGGGTGGTGCTCGTGTCCCTGCTTTGCCAACGGGGCATGACGGAGCGCTGCCAGGTTATTTCATTCCATAAAACAATAAAAAATAAAACTATTTTGATTTAACGCTCAAATCATATGGATTTGATTTGCAAGGTCAGGTTGTACCAAGATCGCGGTAATTGTTTTGCGGTGTTGGTAGCGCCGGGCGCGATGTGCTCCAGCACCGGGCGAAACGTCGCCGAAGCGTTAGCAAATCTGGGTCGCTCCATGGCCGAGAATCCTCTTCCTCAATCGGTAGATCTTCCGATCAAGCCGAAAGAGCGCAAGAAGAGAAGTCCGGCAGGAGGACTGCCGTTGGATCCTCGTGAAGTTTCCCGCGCTGTCCCACTCGTTAAACGCCTCCTTGAAGAGCGTTTCGGGAAGACCACTCTGCGTGGGCTCTCGGAAAAACTGGGTTTGGACGACGTCACGCCGCAATTGCTGTCGTCTTCCATCGCGGGCAATGGAGCGAAGCGCGTTCGCCTCGCCATTGCCGAGGCGCTGGGAGAACACGCCGATGCGCTTTGGCCCACGGCGCGGCACTGACAAAACGGCACGGGCTGGAATAGAAATCGGCCCCATGCCGTTGCGACGTTGCTATTGGGGTGCGCGGAAGAGTGCGGGAGAAATCTGGAGCGCCTTGGAACCAGGGCCTGGCGGAAGCGGTGGGGGCCAAACATCTCCCGCAAGGCCTTGCTGTGTTTGGGTCTCCCATCGTCAGCCAATCCAGACCCCCATTCTGACCCCTGTTTTCAGAATTTCGACGCGTCTTGATCCCAGACTAAAATTGCTGCCGTCAGCGCCGCAGGGTCATCATCGCGCAGTAGTTACTTATTTGGTGGCAGAGCCTTGTTTTGATACATGCCCCCGATCTTCAGCGCCTCTTCTTTCCCCCCAGGCAGCATGTTTGCTTTGCTCAAGATGTATTTCGGGAATTTCGTAAGCAAATAGTCCTGCTTGAACCATTGCCGGAACATTGGGAGGGCCGCATCAGGATATGCATTGGCAGGTTGTGGGTTGCTGGCCGATTGAGGGTAGTAGTCGGGATAGTTGTGGTCCCATTGGATGCGCTTGCCGAACTGCGCTTCAAGGTTGTTGCTGGTCCAGTACTTCCCCCATGCGATGCCTACGCTTATGTCTGCGATGGTCTTATGGTTCACCGTCAGGTCGGCATTGATAAGGTCCACCACTAGGCCAGTGATTTCCTGAAAGATGATGAAGTGTCCCGGAGGAGCGCTGTCCTTAAGAAGCGACACGCGGTCGTGGTGGTACTTCCATTTGTCGCCGGGTGTGTAGTCCAGGGCCTCGTAGATGAACCTGCGCAGGCCAAACGCAGCGAACTTGCGGTAGTTCTCGAGTGCGATGGCGCTATCGCTCTTGGACTCGAAGGCGTAGTACTCCAGAAAAGCCATGCAGACGATGTCCGGGTATGCATAGTGCACTGTCCCGTTTTGCAAGGTTTCGATGTGAAGCGAGGGCTCATGGAAGCCCTTTTCGAAGAGATATTGCTTGAAGTACGAGATGCGATCTTTACCAATGACGTCGTCATGGTAATGAGCCTCCCACTCCTTGCTGATCGTCTGGATTAGGCTGCGCGCGACACCAGTGATTCCGGCTAGGCCGCGCTGAGTAAGATAGGGGATGCCGTTGTCCAGCACTCCCATCTCGATCCCGTTGATGTCTTTCTGAACCTCAATTCCGAGATCAAGCGGCATCTGTTTTGAGGCGGCCTGCTGTACGGCGAATTTCATATCTAAGACCTTGTTTTTATTGGGTTTATGGGCGGCCTGCTGAAGGCGATTGATGTGGAGCGTTAGCGGTTTACTCTACAAATCGTCCCATAGCTCGCCGCAGTGGTAGTCCTTGTAATATCGCCATCCACCCACCGCGAACGCGAGGACGAACAGTGCAAATGGAATCCAGAACATCCACAGCATTGTCGGTTCGCACACTAGCTTGGGACTGACCCCCTTCATGATCGAGCAGGGCAGCTCATTGACGAACCAGGCAAGAACCAAGCTTCCCAAGGCAATCAGAGCTACCTGGCCGCCCTCGGCTAGGTAACGGAACTGAGGCGGGACGCGATTTTTGGGGTTGCCGTATCGTCGTGCCATGATCATTAATCGGAAAATAGCAATGCGAAGATGTTGTCACATTGGTTGGGTGTGACATGCCCCTTTGGGAGGGGGTGGCGGTGAATTGTTTTTACATCTGGTTGTAATGGCGTCTTCTGTGTGCGTTTCCTGGCCCTACCTCAGGGGCACCATCGATCAATGACGGAACGCTACTACACTGGGTGGCAAACTGGAGGAGCGAGCTATGGAGCCTGATGAGGTGATTCTGGAGTTTGAGCGGCTGGCGCTCGACGAGCTGGTCGATCTTGATGTCGATGACGCTATCGCGGGCCTAGCCGCGTTTCTCACCGATGCCAATATCCATGGCAAAGAACGAGCTTTGTTGGAGCGGGTGGGTGCGACGCTCTATCGCGTCGGCTTGAACGAGCGGGTGGTAGCTGCCGTCAAGCGTCAGTAGGGCCTACTTCGGAAATTTCTCGAGGCCAAGTCGATGAACGAGTCTGGGACCTTGTTCGTATTCGGTGATATGAAGTGCGTCTTCTGCGACGTAGTATGTCCTTCCTACTTTCAACGGCGGAGGATAAATCTTCCCATCGCGTGCCCAAGCTCGTAGGGTGCTGATATGCGGAGGCGGGTCAAAATTCTGTTCCGCCCACTTGATCAGAGTGATCTTCATCCTGAGGTTCCCAATGACAGAAGCCCGCGCAAGCGGGCTCTGTGGTATTGCAACCGTGCCGACCATCAGCGTAACCCAGCCAGTGTAGGCGCTCGGGCTAAGGGCGCAAGGTCATCCACCGGCTTATTCAGGTTGTGCCACGCGCAGCTGCAATCCGTCCTTCAATCCAAGCCTGAATCTCGGACTCGATCCAGCCGGCTGATCGCCCCATTTTGATAGGGGTAGGGAAGTCCTTGGCCTGAATGCGGGCGTACACGGTGCTCCGGCTCAGGCCGACCACCTTGAGGACTTCCGGTAGCCGGAGGATACTGGAACATCTACAACGCGCAGCCGGACGAGAACCAGCAGTATTCGGGCAACTCCACCTGCTACATCCCCGCCGTGCGCGACGGCATCCACATGCGGATGCGTCGGGCGCTGAATCAGCTCTTCCCCACCAACCACAAGCACGTCGACGTGACCGGCCCCACCGGTGATTCACCGTGGGCGCAGATGGCGCTGCTCGAGCACTACATCCGCAAGTGCCGGCTTAAGGACGCGGTGCGCGCTGATCTGCTGGCTGGCGACGTGACGGGTCAGTGGAACCTGTACCTGGACTGGACCAAGAGCTACCGGCGCGTCACCGAGGTCATCTCGCAGCCGCCGACGCTCGAATCCGAAGACGGCATCGAGGCACAGGACACGGCGGGCGACGAAGAATTCGAGCTGAAAACCTCGGACGTAATCGATGAGGGCCCGGAGATCGTGCCCTTCGCCACCGAGGACCTGGCGGTTTATCCGCCCACGACCAACAGCATCGAGGAAGCGGAAGCCACCTGCATCCGCCTGCGCATGTCTTCCGACAAGGTGCAGCAGCTCATCGATGAGGGCGTGTTCGTCGGGGTTAGCGCGACTGAGCTGATGGAGCGCCTGGCCAAGCCCGACAACAGCCGCGAGAAGCACAATCCACCCAAGCGCCGCACGAGCGACGCAGGCGTGCGCACTGAGGGCACGTACAAGTACGCGTTGATTTTCGAGGCGCACACCGACCTGGATCTGGGCGAAGGCGTCAAGGAACCGGTGTACGTCTACTACGCCGGTCAGAACGAGATCCTGGGCATCATCCGCAATCCGCGATGGTCCGGCCGACGGCCGGTGCGCTCCGCGCCGATCGAGCGCGTGCAGGGATCGTTCTTCGGCATTTCGAAGATCGAGCCGGTCAAGTACCTGCAGTGGAACTTGAACGACTACTGGAACATGGGTCAGGACAGCGCGCAATACGCACTGCTGCCCATCGTCATGACTGACCCGCTGGCGCAGCCGAATTACCAGTCGATGGTGATGGGCCTGGCAGCCGTGTGGCTGGCCGACCCGAACAAGACCAAGTTCGCGCAGTTCCCCGCGCTGTGGAAGGACGCCATCGGCCTGTGCCAAGCAATCAAGGCGCAGATCATGGAGTCCCTGGAAGTCACGGAGGCCATGATGCCGGCGCAGGGAAAAGGCCGGAAGAACGCCGCGCAAATGGGCGCCATGGCGCAGCAGGAACAGCTGGTCATCATCGACTACGCCAAGCGTTACGAGGAGGTGATGCTCAATCCCCTGCTCGAAGACCTGTTCGAGCTCGATCGCCAGTTCCGCACCAAGGAGCTGACGGTGGCCACGATGGGCGAGACCGGCACGCAGAAGCGTCTCCAGGAGATCCCGCCCCAGGCCTTCGGTGAGCGCTATTTCTTCCGCTGGAGTGGCACGGCCTACGTGATGGGCATGCAGCGCATGCAGCAGATGATCGCGTGGATGAACGTGCTGCGCGGCGTACCGCCTCAGCTACTCAACGGCCGCAAGCTGGATGTCACACCGATCCTGGAGTTCGGCACCGAACAGATCTTCGGCGTCGACGTGGCGCCTCGGATCCTAATCGACGAGCGCAACCTGTTCACGATCGATCCCGAAGAAGAGAACCTCATGATGCACAACGGCCTGGATGCCATCGTGCACGAGGCCGACGAGGACGCCCAGCACATCCAGTCCCATCAGCGCGGCGCCGTGATGACAGGAGATCCGGTTGGCAAGTTCCGGGCCCACATCATGGAGCACATGAAGGCGATGCAGACCAAGCTGCAAAAGCAGATGGGCGCGCAGCAGCCTCAAGGAATGCCCGGCGTACCGGGTGGAGCCGGGCCAGGCGTGGCAGGTACGCCGCGCCTCGGTGCGCAACCGAGTATGCCGCGGCCGCAGCAGCCCCCGGGCGCCATCCACCCGGACCATATCCAAGATGCAATGGCGGGGCCGCGATGAAGATCGTCTACAGCGAGAAATCCCTGTTCAACGATTCGGCGCAAGTCGGTCCTCCGTTCGTCGCGGAAGCGATCGCGTTCGGCCCACTGGCATGCGTGCGCGTGGGCCCCGGCTTCATGGGCCGGCCGGCTGATGAGAAACGCGCCATCCTCGCGCACGAGGAAGGCCACATCGCGCATTGGCATGGTGTGACCCGCATGCTCTGGGCTCTGATCGGCGCGCCGCTGTGGGCGCCGAAGGCCACCCGCGCCCTGGTGTTGTCCCAGGAACTGGCTGCCGATCGCTACGCATGCGAGCGCGGCCATCGGAAGTCCTTGCTGCGCGTGCTGCGCGGCATGCGCGGTCGATACAACGATGCAACGCTCGAGCCGCGCATCGCGCGCCTGGCGAAGGGGTGAGCCATGGCAGACGAATTCACCCTAGCCCCGCCAAAAGCCCAGTCGAACGGCACTGGTGTCACGTACGAGAGCGTCCAGAACGGCTTCAATTACCTGACCAAAAGCTTCCTGGTCTTCGTCAACACGCTGTCGACGCAGCCACCATCCGGCGCAGCAGGCGGAGATCTGTCCGGCACGTACCCCAATCCGACCGTCGCCAAAGTGAACGGCCTGGCGGCTGGCACGATGGCGAACCAGAATGCCAATGCTGTTGCCATTACAGGCGGGACGATCGACGGCGCTGTGATTGGAGGGACGACTCCAGCGGCTGCCACCGTTACCAGTTTGGCAGCGACAGGAGCGGTCAACTTCACCGCCAATCCCCTGGGGATCACGTCCGGTGGTACGGGATCGGGCACGGCGGCCGGCGCGCGTACGAACCTAGGTTTGGGCACAATCGCCACGCAAAACGCGAACAATGTTGCGATCACCGGCGGCACAGTCGACAACACGCCGATCGGGCAAACCACTGCAGCAGCTGGGTCGTTCACGACGCTTAGCGCGAGCAGCAGCGTCAGCGGTACGGGCTTTTCTAACTACCTGGCTTCCCCACCGGCCATCGGAGGTACGGCGCCCAATGCCGGCGCGTTCACAACGTTGACGGCCTCCACTGCGATAGGGGTGGCCTCTGGCGGCACAGGTCGCTCGACTCTGACAGCGCACGGCGTCATTGTCGGCGAAGGAACTGGGGGCGTTGCGACAGTCGGGCCGAATGCTTCAACCGGTGTGCCCCTTGTTTCTCAGGGCTCCTCCGCAGATCCGTCGTTCTCCACTACGGTAGCTGGCCTTACCTTCACTGGGGCAATCACTCCGCAGTCAACGGGAGGCATTGTCGGGACAACTACCAACGACAACGCCAATGCCGGGAGCGTCGGGGAATATCAAACCGCGACCTCAGCCAGTACAGGGATGACGTCGGGCGTCAACACAAACCTTATATCCCTCAGTTTGACGGCTGGCGACTGGGATGTAAGTGGCGTTGCTCAACTGGCCCCTTCGGGAGCCACGGTACTCAGCTCATGGGTTGTCGGTATATCCACGGTATCAGGGACTTTCGGGCCAATTGGCAGTTACGTATCTCCCGCTTATTCCACAACAGGGACGGGCCAGACCACGGCAAGCCCCGTCGTAAGGGTTTCGTTGTCCGCGACAACAACAGTCTATTTGGAAGTCATCGCAAATTTCACGACCAGTACGCTCAACGCCACTGGATTCATTCGGGCGCGGAGGATTAGGTAATGGCAACAACTACGGCAACCGCAACGATCGTTAAGGCAAATTTCAGCGGATCCACAACCAAAGGGGCTGTTAGCGTCGCGGGCTTAAATGTGGGCGATGTCTTGGTCCGTTGCGTACCTGACGGCTTTACAGACGGATTCGAGTCAGTAGTTTCGGCGTCTGGACAGATCCAGCAAAACGCGAATTTGGATTGGTCCAGTGTCCAGTTCACCGCATATTTTTTGCGCGGCGTTTAACGGTCTCCCATAGATCATTGAATCGCTCAGGAAAGATTGTTAGAACGGCAAGTAATTTTTAGGAGTCCAGCCATGGGCCTCAGCGCAGGGCAGCAAGTCAACCAAGTGTTCTTGGGCGGCATACCGGATCAAAGTTCTCTCGTCGGCAACCTGAACGCGATCACGCCGTTGACAAACGAGCAGTACAACACCAACGCTGCGACGACCGCTACGACGGCAACCGTTTCGCAGATGGCTGGTGCGAATGACTGTGTGCTCAACATGACCGGCACGCTCGGTGCCGGCGCGAACCTGACCACACCGACAGCGACCGCACTCATTAGTGCCCTGTTTGGTCCGAATTCGCCCGTCATTGGATCAAGCTGGAAAGTACGCATCCTGAACACGTCGGGCGGCGCATTCTCGTGGACCCTGGTGGGCGGCACTGGCGTCACCGTCAACGGCACCGCGACCATCGCGCAGAACACCTGGCGTGAATTCCAAGTGACGGTGTCTTCGGCCACAACGCTGACGATGCAGAACATCGGCGGCGCTGCCACGGTTTAAGGACACGGCCATGAAGAAATACGCCTCCAAACTGTTGCGCTTTCTGCTGGCTCGCGTTGTTGATGACGATGCAGGCGATCCTCCTGTCGATCCTCCTGCCGACATTGGCGCTCTCGGTGACGGTAGCGGCGATGATTTGGATGATCCGATCGGCGATCTTGTCGATGATGAGCCCACCCCGCCGGTAAGCGCACGTCGCGGCGACGACTCGCGTGAGCGTCTCGCTCGCCTAGAAGCCGAAGTCGAGGCCGCCAAGCGCTACGCGGACAATCTTCGCAACAGTCAACCGGCACCGTCACCGCAGGCCGACCCAGAGTTTCAGCGCGAGGAAGAGCGCCTGCGCGCGTCCGACCTGACGGACCTTGAGCGCTGGCAGATTCAATCCAATCGCACACTGCGTGAAAACAAGCGCCAGGCCGAAGAGGCTCTGCGTCATGCGCAGGACGTGAGCGATCGAGCGCAATTCCAGTCCAAGTTTCAATCGGATCCGCGTCGCTCAAAGTACGCCGATCGGATTGAGCAGGAGCTGACGACCCTGCGTCAGCGTGGGCAAAACGCACCGCGCGAAGCTCTGTATTACTTCATGCTCGGCAAGGACATCGCGGAGGGAAAGCTGAAGGCCAAGCCGAAAGCGCCGCCAGCTGACCTGCCGCGTGGACGCACACCTGGCGCAAAGACCGATGTCACGGCGCGCGGCGGGAAAAACGAACACCAGAAGCGCGCTGAGCGCCTGGCGAACATCAACATCTAAAACCCCAAAAGGAGGGGCAACATGAAAGCTCGAGGTCTCTTGATCTTCCTGCTGGGGCTGCTGGTCGGTGGGTTCGGCCGGTTCCTGCTTCCTGGCGTCACCAACCAGTCGAGCAGCTTCACCTCGGATGTCGAAGCCTACATCCAGGAAGAAGTCGAGCCGTTGTCTCGCCGTCAACTGGTTGCGTACCAGTTCGGCAAGCCGCTGAAGTTGGACACCAACCGCGGCACGACTTACACCGCATCGCGCTATGTGCGTTTGCCTCTGCCGTTTGCACCGCTGCAGGAAGGCGTGGCACCTCCGGGCGAGGCCATGACCCTGCAGCAGGTGACGGCCACCGCTCAGCAGTGGGGCGACCGCGTCATCATCACTGACGTGGCCAACCTGACGATCAAGCATCCGCTGTTCCAGCAAGCGTGCGAACTCGTTGCACTTCAAATGCCGGAAACGCTGGAGCGCAACACGCTCAACACCCTGTTGTCGGCCACGCAAGTAAACTTTGCCGGCAACGCTGCCAACCGTGCGGCTCTGTCTGGTTCGAACGTCATGAGTCCGCATGAGGTCAACCGCGTGGTCGGCTCTATGCTCACGTTCGGCGTGCCGCGCTTCAACGGCGACGAGCGCGAAGACATGATGATCGAGGCCGGCGCGTATCGCGACCCGTCACGTTCGCCGGCTATGACGCAGCACTACGTGGCGCTGATCCACCCGCTTTCCGCGCAGGACATGCGCGAGAACAGCTCGGTGCAGCAGGCCTGGGCGTACAGCGACGTGAACCGCCTGTACAACAACGAGCTGGGCCCGTTCAACGGCGCGCGCTTCGTTGAAACCAACATGATGCCGTACTGGACCGGCGTGGCCGCCATCAACGGCACTGCTTCCGCTTCTGGCGGCACGCTGGCCACTGGCACCTATTACGTCCAGGTCACTGCCTCGCCGGCTCAGACATCGGTTGAACAGCAGATCTATCAGGTCTCCACCTCGATTTCCGTGACTGGCCCGACCGGCTCCATCCAGGTTGCCCTGCCGCAGTTGGTGGGATACGTGTTCAACGTCTACGTTGGCACGTCGGCTAACCCTGCCAACTTGGGTCTGTCGGCCTCCGGTCCGACCACTGGCCCGCTGGCTGGCCAAGCCACGCAGCTGGCGCCCAACCAAACCGTGACGATCACGGGTATCGGGAATGCGCAGACGCCTCCGGCTGCTCCGGCTACAGGTGTGACCGTGTTCCCGACCATCTTCATCGGCAACCACAGCTACGGCCAGGTGCTGCTGGAGAACCCGGAGTTCCACTACCTGACCGGCGCCGACAAGAGCGATCCGCTCAACCAGACGCGTGTCGTGTCGTGGAAGGTGTTCTACGGCTCGATCATCCTGAACCAGTCTTTCCTGGCTCGGGTTGAGGCATCGAGTGCGTTCGCTCCGGGTTATCAAGCCGGCACGGCCAACCAAGGCTGATGATGGCAACGGAATTCGTTAAAGCGATGCAGGTCGCTTCGGTTGTTCCAGGCGTCCTGCAGTCGAACGGCACCCAACCTTCTACGGTCAACCTCATCGCGGTGGACGGCACCGGCTTTGCGGCCGCGATCACTGTCGACCTCGCCGATGCTCTCGCTCAGTACGCGGTCGGCACGCCGATGTGGTTGCGCCTAGATGACACGCAACCTGTCATGACGATTCCGCCTCTCGGCGGGGCTGCTTCGGAAAATACGGCGGCGGTGATTACCGCGACGGTGGAGAACGTGGACGCGCCTGCGGCGCAATGATTTTTAGCAAGGAGATAATTATGGCTGCACGAAATGGCGAGGGCGGCGCAGACCGCCCCGAAGATAAGAACGACATCGATCCGCGCAAGCGTATTGCCGAGCTCGAAGCTGAGTTGGCGATTGCTCGGAGCGGCGAAGAGAAGGCGCGAGCCGAACTGGCTGAGAACGCCGCTGCCGCGCAAAACGCTCTGCTGTTCAACGCCGCCGTGGAAGAAGTATGGGTGGGGAAGAACGATGACGGCGTCGACATGTACAAGTTCAAGATCGACCTGGCGCCCTCTGGTGGCACGGACATCAAACTGAACGGTGTGCCGTACTACCACGGCGAGGTGTATTCGTTCGACACGAACACGCTGCGCACGATCAAAGAGATCGTTCAACGCACGTGGGACCACGAACGCAGCATCAACGGCAAGAACGAAAACGTCTATCGCCGTGAGATGAACACCACTCTTTCCGGCCGGGGTCGCTGATGGATCAACAGAACGCTACGCCCGTACTGGGCAATTTCTCGATCTCGTTTCCGGCGCCCAACGGCGCGCAGCTATCGATCAGCGGCTATGTCTACGCCGATGAGTCCATCGAATCGCTGAACGACCGCATGGACACGTGCAGGGAAGCGTTGCGCCGGCAGCAGGACATCCTAGAGCGGCCTGTGCTGCAGGAAAAGCTGGACATGCTGGTGCGCACCGAAGCGCAGATCGAGAAGGCCTATCTTGACCTGCTGGAGCAGGCCAAGCGCAAGACGCTGCCCAGCGCTCAGAAACAGCACCTCGACAACTATCCGGTCCAGCTCAAGCAGCTTCGCGACGAGATCGCGAAGGCGCGCGTCAAGATGGGCATGGAGGCCTGACATGGCACTGACCGCCGCGCAGATCGTCGCGTACGCCCTGCAGATTGCGAAGTGCCCCGGCTTCACTTCGCAAGGCGGTCAATCGCTCAATCTGGTGCTTCAGGATCTGTGCCTGCACCGAGACCTGAAGGTCAATCGCAAGACGCAATCGATCGTCGTCCAGGCCAACAGTAACGGCCCGTTCAATCTGGAGGCGGACTACAACCGCACCTACGATCTGTTCTTCTCGCAAAACAACCTGCCTTACTTTCTCCACCCTATTTCGATGGAGGAGTACGACCAGGAGTTTAAAGACCCATCCATCGCGAACTATCCGTATGAGTTCGCAACCGACCTGTCTCCTGTCGCGTTTGGTGGCGTGGGTCTCCTTTACATCTACCCACAGTCGTCAGGGCAGATTACGCTGACGCACCGTTACATGGTGCAGCAGGCTGACATTCTCACGCCGGAAACGTCGGCTACCGTGCCGTGGTTCTCGGACACTGACTATCTGATTCATGCCA
>Ga0207886_10216_pt1 | contig 13405 bp, 10 predicted proteins | sample LinPmetageLP35_FD_184048 | JGI IMG/M metagenome (GOLD analysis project Ga0207886, IMG submission 184048) | Marine viral communities from the Pacific Ocean - LP-35 (SPAdes) | ecosystem: Environmental > Aquatic > Marine > Oceanic | place: Pacific Ocean | collected 2009-08-31 | reverse complement strand
GGCAAGGACGGCACGCAGTCCGCCATCGCGACGGACGGATACGCGACGCGCCACAACCCGTTCATGTATTTCCACTCCGTGATCGACAACCAGTCGTATTGCGACAGTCATGTGGTGCGGCTTGATTCGCTGGCCACCGATCTGAACAGCGTTGCAACCACGCCCGCGTTCTCCTTCATCGTGCCAAACCTGTGCAACGATGGTCACGACGAGCCCACCTGCGCGGACGGCAAGAGCGCAGGCGGACTGCCGGCGGTCAACCGGTTCCTGCAGGCCTGGGTGCCGCAGATCATCAACTCACCGGCGTTCCAGTCCGATGGCCTGCTGATCATCACGTTCGACGAAGCGGATACGAATGACACCTCGGCCTGCTGCGGTGAGCCGACCGGGCCAAACTCGGTCGCGCCGGGCCTGACCGGCCCTGGCGGTGGCCGCGTCGGCGCGGTGGTGCTCTCCCCCTTCGTCAAGCCGGGCACGGTCAGCAATACGCCCTACAACCACTATGCCCTGCTCAAGAGCATCGAGGACGTTTTCGGGTTATCGCATCTTGGCTATGCCGGCATGAACGGCCTGCAGGGCTTTGGCAGCGACGTGTACAGCGCCGCGCGCTGATCTTTCCCGCGATGCCGTCGCGATCGACATCGGGCTGGCCAAAAAGGCTACGGCGAGATGCCCTCGGTGGCTGAGGGCATGCGCCAAGCTGTCAGATGGGCGTCTGCCCCTCCGTCTGCTCCCCTCAAGGAACGCCGGGAAGCACCGCTCGGCAATCGCACGACCCTCGCGCATGCCTGCGGCGATCGCTGCATCGGCCGAATCAAGATCGGCGGACACACGATGGAGCCGCTGCATCTGCGGATAGGACATGGCACCGTCCCGTGGTGCGCAGATAAACCCTGTGTATGCGTATCTGAATCCAGAGCCCCTGCCGAGCACGGCCAGCACCTGTATTGAGCAGCCCCTGAACTGCTGAATTGCCCACTGCTGCATTCCGGCGCCCCCAAGTATTCATCGCTGTCTTGATATTGACGGCAGGCGACGGCTGCAAGGCAATTGTCGAAGACTTACATTACATGTATGACATTTTTGTCATTGCTTTCATGTAACTTAATTCAAAGAAGATAGGTCGGGCCTTTTTTCCTCCTCGTGCGCAGCCAAGATGGCTGCGTTTTTTTTTGCCGATTCGGTGTTCAGGGGTCCGCTGTAGGTTCGCGCCTGTAGGGGGCAAGGGGGCAGTTCGCGTATGCCGGTCCATACAAGCGCTGATTGGCAGATCGTCGTCAGCGTGAATACCGCACCATCAATCCTTTGCTGGTCGGCCCGTCTTCACAGACTCTAGTTTCGCTACGACGGCGAGCAGACGATTCGCCGGCATCGCGGCCAATAGGTTGATTCCAGCGCGCAAGAGTTCGCTCTTCTTGACCTTCCTACCACCTGCGAGACACCTCTCCTTGATCTCGGCGAGCATTCGATAGTCTGCTTCCGGCATCGTGAAACTGTCCCGCACAACCTTGGTTTTCTTCGGCTTCTCCGGTGCCATCTCTCCCGCTGGGGTAGCCACACTGGCAGCACGCTTTGTCTTCTTCTGGTTCTTCTCTTGCCCGGTTGGCAATGCCGCCGGCTTGGCCGAGCTTTGTTTGGTTGCTCGCGCGCCTGCGCTCGCTTCAGATTTGGTTCGGCCAGTCTTTGCTGTCGCACTGGACGATGCGTTCTCAGCCACTGCCGCTTGCTTTGCCATTTCGAGTTCCATCTGGTGCCCCCTTTTCTGATGTGTACTGAAACAGTATATATAGTTTCCGACGGGCAAAAAATTTGAACACACCGATCAGGCTGAGGCCCGACGCCTCCTGACAAAGCTCGGACCGGATCTTGCCCACTGCTTCTGTGGATAAGTGACTGCACCTCCCCGACCGGGGCTCCAAGTAGAACCTCAGCGCTCGCAAGGGAGACACCCTAATGCGGCAATAGCAGCACGACGTCGGGCCTTCTTCTCCTTTCTAAGCCATTGCACAAACAGTTCGTGGGCTGTCGCGTACTCCGGCCTGACGGGGACTTGGGAGATGTAGGTTGCCCCGACAACCACGTCGTTCAGCTCTCCTAAAGCGTCTTGAAGCTGTTCCAGTCGGCGAATTCGTTTGATGTCCTTCTTTCCCAACACGGGCGAGAAGAACTCAAGCAGGTAACGCAGTCGCTTGATTTGGATACGCGTCTGATGCAATTCCTGCAAGCCACCATTCGACGCGCGACGAAGCGCTCGATTCACCCGCCTGGACGCCGCTGCAATACTGGCGGGCGCAAACTTTCCGAGCGTCTCGCTGGTCTCTGGCTGTGCCTGCGTTGCGTTGCCAATCGCTTCTCTAAAGTCAGCCATCAGCTTCTCAGGCCCGATGCCTTCGAAGGTAACGCGGCTCTCGGCACGCGCGCGCTGCCTGATGTCTTCCAACGCCTCCAGCAAGATCAAGGCAGAGGGCTGGCTCGGCGGAACGGCAGCGCGCAACAGCACGTTGACGATGATGTCCCAGTTCCTCGGCGGCCCAATTTGAGCCGCAACATCGGCTAGCCTGCATCGCCAGTCATCGGCCAGCGCCTTTGGAAGCAGGTCCCGATAGGCCCACAACAGCGCCCGCAGTCTACGGATGGCGACTCTCATCCGATGACCGATCTCGGGGTCGTTGCTCCGTAGATACTCTGGTGCCCAGTGCTCGACGATTGCGATCTCAGGCGTGGCCAGCCGAGAGAGCATCGACAGGGCCTGTGCTTCGGCATGCAAAGGAGATGATGCGGCGGAGTTGACCATCAGAATTGCCCATTGAGATCAGAGCACCGGTCGCAGCGAGCAGCCCAATCTCCCAATTGAATCGATGCGCGGCTTGCTGACACACACATGCAGTCTCATCACTCCATTGAGAGGTAGGAGCCAAGCCGGAGACGTTGGCCACCAGACTATCAGCCCACTGTAGACGAGTCCTCGGCACTGGCCTTGACACCTATCAACCGTAAATATAGAGGACACGGCGCAGGCGCGTCGCGCTTCAACAGCGGCAGGGTGGTAGACGGCGCACATATTTTCGCAGCAATAGTGCACTGCAAAAATTCATCTTAAGTGGCACGCAGATTGGCCGATAAGAAGACGTCCAGGCGAGGACCAGGTCTCGCCGAACTCGTCTTACCCGTCATCATGAAACTGTCGATCAAACTGCCCCTCGCCTTTGGTATTGCGCTGCTGCTGATGTTCTCCGGAGCAATCTACGGAATCGCTTCGCTCAACCACTCCATCGTTGAATACAACACCACCGTGCAGGCCCGCGTCGCCGATGAGCGGGCGGTGACGAAAATGCTCGTTACCTTCAAAACGCAAGTGCAGGAGTGGAAGGACACGCTTCTGCGTGGTGAAGACCCAGTCAAGCTGGACAAATATTGGGCGGCCTTCCTGAAAGGTGAGCAGGCTGTTTCTGATCAGGCAAAGGCGCTGCAGGATTCGCTTCCACCTGGCAAGAGTCGAGACCTGATCAAGCAATTTGCCGAAGCGCATGTCGCCATGGGCGTCGGCTACCGAAAGGGCCACGATATGTTCGTCGCCGCCTCGTTCGACCCTACCGTTGGCGACAAGGTCGTAGCCGGGGTCGATCGCGAGCCAGCACGCCTGCTGGATGAAGCGGCTCAAGAGATCGCGAAGGAAAGCATCGCCGTATCAGCCAAAACGGCTGAAGCCGCGCACACCGCATTGGTCGTCAGCTCCGCACTGATGCTCGTGGCATTCGGGCTGGGGCTGGCCGGCGCTTTCATATTCAGCCGCACCATTACGAAGCCACTTGCCCGCGCGGCGGATGTGGCCAGCGCGGTTTCGCATGGCGATCTAGCCAAGCCGTTTGACTCACGCGGCACTGACGAGATCGGTCAATTGCTCGATGCCCTCAAGCAGATGCAAACCAACCTTGCCAACGTGGTGAGCGAAGTGCGTCGGAATGCCGAAGGCGTTGCCGCTGCCAGCTCACAGATTGCTGCGGGCAACCTGAATCTTTCGTCGCGTACGGAAGAACAGGCGGCGTCGCTGGAAGAGACCGCCGCGAACATTGGGGAGCTGACCACAACCGTCCGACGCAATTCGGAGAGCGCCGTGCAGGCCTCCTCGCTCGCGGGGCACGCTTCCGACACCGCAGCACGCGGCGGCAAGGTCATGAACGAAGTTGTGCAGACCATGCAAGGCATCTCTGAGAGCTCTGCGAAGGTGGGCGAGATCATTGGTGTCATCGACAGCATTGCTTTCCAGACCAATATCCTGGCCCTCAACGCTGCAGTTGAAGCGGCCCGTGCCGGCGAGCAGGGCCGGGGCTTTGCCGTCGTGGCAGGCGAGGTGCGCACGCTCGCGCAGCGTAGCGCCTCGGCAGCCAAGGAAATCAAGGGCTTGATCAGTCAATCCACGGAGCGCGTGGAAGCGGGGGCGCGGTTGGTGCACGAAGCCGGCACCATCATCGATGACATCGTCACCTCGGTGCATCGCGTGACGCAGATCGTTGGCGAGATTTCCGCGGCTTCGGCCGAGCAAAGCACCGGTATCGATCAAGTGAACGTTGCCGTGGGCCAGATTGAAGAAGTCACCCAGCAGAATGCGGCATTGGTGGAAGAGGCGTCGGCTGCCGCGCATGCCATGGCCGAGCAGGCCGATTCACTGCGCCGCGCGGTTGCAGTCTTCAAGCTCAGGGACAGCGCGGTGGGCGCCTGACGAACAGGCCACGCGGTATGCAGGAATCTGCGGATGGCATCACCTGCGCATCGAGTTGATGAGCGCAGGGCTTGATGCTGGCAAGCGCACTGCAGCCTGTCTTTCGAGTAGCGCAATACTCGGATCGATTATTTCCAAAAAAAGAAATATTAAAGAGCCATTCATCTGGATTGTTTACTTATTGCTGTCACATAACTGACGCATTATCTCGCCTTAGCGTTCGGGGGCGCGTTCATTAGCTGGTTACGACAGGCCCCATCGCAGATTCATTCGTTCAAACAGCAATTGAGGCTAACAGTGAAAAAAACTCTCCTCGCAGTGACAATCGCGGCCGGCACCGTGCCTGCCGCCGCATTTGCGCAGTCGTCGAATGTCACGCTTTACGGCATTGTTGACGCCGGCGTCAGCTATCAAAGCCACGTGAAAGGCGGTGCCAACAGCAACGGCTCGGTCACCGCGCTCACCTCTGGTGGACTATCTGGGTCGCGCTGGGGCATCCGTGGCGCTGAAGATCTGGGGAATAACCTGAAGGGTATCTTCGTATTGGAAAGCGGCTTTGACATCGACACCGGCAAATCTGCGCAGGGTAGTCGGTTGTTTGGTCGCCAGGCCTACGTAGGCTTGCAGGGCGATTTCGGCGCCGTCACGCTGGGGCGTCAGCAAAACGCGCTGTACGACCTGTTCGCAGCTTACGATCCGATGGCAGTTGGACCGAACTACTCGCTGAATTCGGTGGACAACCAATTCAATGGCCGCGCCGACAATGCAGTCAAATACACGGGTAAGTTCGGCGGGTTGACTGCGACGGGTTTCTATAGCTTCGGGCGCGACAGCAATTCCGGACTCGGCGGTGAGGTCCCTGGCAGCTTCAAGGTCGGCAAGAACTATGGCGCGGGCGTAGCTTACGCAAATGGTCCGCTTTCGGTGGGTGTCGCCTATGACCAGTACCAGGGCAGCACCATTGCTGCCTCAGCACTCGATGCCAAACGCGCTGCCATTGGCGCGTCTTATGCAGTAGGCGATGCCAAGGTGTTTGCTGGTTATCGCTGGTTGCGCGATGAAGTCACGACCGGCACTGCACGCCACGACAATCTTTACTGGCTCGGCGCGCTCTACAAACTTACCCCTGCGTTCACTCTGACGGGCGCTGCCTACTATACGAACGCACGTACCGACAGCAACAGCTCCTGGATGTTCGTGCTGAACGCGGACTACGCGCTGTCCAAGCGTACCGACGCCTACGCGCTGATCGGCTATGTGAACAACAAGGGAAACGCAACTTATGGCGTGACTGGCACGGCTAACACGCTGCCGGGTCAGAACCAGACTGGCGCGATGGTTGGCGTGCGTCACCGCTTCTAATTCAGCCCAATAAGGCAGGTCGACGCGTCCAGGGACGTGTCGCCGCTAGATCATATCGACCTTGACTTGTCACCGGGTTCAAGGACGTTTGGCCGGCGCTTTCGCCGGCCATTTTTTTTGGAACGCGGCAGGCGCCACACTCTTAACGAGATGCGCTGCAAGACCGCTGCTACGCACCTATCCGGGCAGGGCTGCCGTCGTTTCGAGCGGTTAAGACATGACGACGGAGGATTCCCAGCTCAATGGGGCCGAGGATCGTCCGCTGCGCTTGGAGCCTGGGTGTCTCGTGAATGTTACTTTCAGGCCGGGAAGAAACCTCCCTCTGCCAAGCCCGACAACCGTTAGCACGAGGCATACGCCGTCGACCCACGACGCTCCACTCGATGCCGTAGCAGCGTCTTAAACCGACACGCTGATAGGCGGCGCTCTTTTCTTGCTCAGTCATGGCGCTTTGCATTGCTGAAACCAGTATTAAGTGGCACGCAAATTGGTCGATAAGAGGACGTAGAGGCCAAGACCTTGCCCGGCTGTCATCGCCTTACCCAACACCATGTACCTGTCGAGCAAGTCAGCACGGCCGTCGGTCGGATCGAGGAGGTCACAGAGCGGAATGCAGAACTGGTAGAAGAGCGTTAGGCCGCCGCTCATACAATGGCCGAGCAGGCCGATGCACTGTGTCGCGCGGGCAATCCTTCAAGCTCGGGAACAGCACGGTGCGGTGGCCGCTTGAGAGCCACGCAACTGCTATTCCCAAAATCTAGCAACAGAATCGCGTGCCAGCGGATTCGTTCGTTCTGCGCTCAGTTGTCGAATACGGTTTCGCTCCTCTTGTTTCGCCAATTTTTTGTCACCACCCCGATCTCATGCTCAGCCCCCTCATTCTGGTAGGTATTGTGATCATGTCTTGCCTGATGAGCGTGGCCATCCTTGGTTCGCTGCTTCGGACTGGGGTGATGGGTATAGGTCGCTGGTGCTTGGCTCACGCACTGTTGGCCACTGCTTTGGTGTGGATGTTGGTCGCCGGTACTCAGCCAGGACAGTTCACGACCATTGGGGCTGCGTTGATTGCGCTGACGGCCATGCTGTTGCTCGTGCAGGGGATGCGGCAGTTCTTCGGCATGAGTTACGTACGGCACGACGAAACTGCGGCATTCGCCATCGCCTTCGCAGCGTTGGTGTACTTTACTTACGCGTCGCCGAACTTCGGTGCGAAGATCGCGCTCGTCTCCATTTTGCTCGCTTATTCACGAATCGCTGTGGGTACGTTGGCGCTGCGTCACGCGCCGCGTGACGGTGCGCGCTACCCATATCGATTCGTTGCGGCGGCCGCCTATCTGGGCGCGTTATTTCATATCGCGCGGGCCGTCGCTGGAGGCTTCGGTGTGCCGCAAATGGCTCTTCTGGATCCCTCGCCCTGGAACGTTCTGTTTCTCGGGCTCGCAATTGTCACGTTGCCGTGCCTGTCAACCGGGATGGTGATGCTTGCACATGATCAGCTCGCGCGAAGAATGGAACAGCTCGCGAGTATCGACGAACTGACCGGTGCACTGATGCGACGAGCCTTCATCGAAAAGGCGAACGCGGTGCTTCGCGAAGCGGTTGCAAAGGGCAAGCCGGTATCGATCGCCATTCTGGACATCGACAAATTCAAAGCCGTCAACGACGCTTTTGGCCATGCAGTCGGAGATCGGACCCTTAGACACGTCGCATCTGTTGTGACCGCACGACTGCGGTCGAGCGACCTTTTCGGGCGTCTAGGCGGGGAGGAATTCGCGATTATTTGCGTGGATGCACAAAAGGCAGACGCAGCGGCGTTGATAAACGAACTGCGGCTTGCCGTCGAACGATCGCCAACAGAAGGCGTCCGCTGCACATTCAGCGCCGGGGTCGAATGCGTCATGCCCGGAGATACGTTGGAGGTTGCCTTGGCGCGGGCGGACGCGGCACTGTATCTGGCAAAAGCCACAGGGCGCAATCGAGTCGTCACGGCGCCAGAAGTCGAAGAGCGCGACGTTGAAACGCATTGAACCGCAGCCACTTTGAAATCCAATCTACTGAATCACGATGGCCGCACTGTGGTTTTACGATGACCATCGCATAACTTCCCGACTCGAAACCAGTTCAGCTAGGTGGCTTTCAACGGAGAGTACGCTTCTCCCCTCTAATGGGTGGTTAAGTTTCTTTTCAATCCACTGATAATGAAAGAACGCAGAATATTCAATGGTTCCCTATTGTTGCGTGCTCTGCGTTTTCTGACGCTCTTCCGGAGGGATGAAGGCGTCTGCGCCCGAGTCGTGTGCAGGGGCGCTTTTTTTCTATCAGAAGCAAACCTTTGACTCACATGAGAAGGCCGACGTCCTACTCTCATCAGGGAGCGTCGTGGAGCGATGCTAGCTAGAAAAGCCCCAGAGGCTCCGCCGCCCATCCCAGCTGTAAGTTACGCCCTCTGCCCGCCACCCAATGTGAACAACGACGCAAAGCGCTATCCGCCCTGCGACCGAGCTGTCACGGCCGCTGTAAATGGCCGCTTGGGTGAAAGATGCTTCCGGGGACCACCGCGCAGATATCGAAGCCCATCTCGTTGTCGTCGGTCTCTTCTGCGCCTTCGAGCGCCCAGTGCGCCCAATCCTTCAATCGCCCGCACGTACTTGCACGAGCGTCGATCGACTGGTGAAAGTAGGCCTGCAACATCAACTCCGTCAGGTGAAATGAAAACGAGTTGACCTGCTTGGCGCCTTGCGGGCCTTCTACTATCCACCACGCGTGGACGCCTATCCCGTCTAGCTCATCGCCTTAAAGTCGCAGGACGGCGCGACGGGGCAGCGTCTCAGTTAGCGCATCTTGGAGTTCACGCAGACAAGTCGTCTCGGCTTCGCTGATCCACTCGCGCATAAGGCCTCCGCATTTCCGCATGCCCACATTGACGGGCCGCCATTCGAAGGTAGATGCTGCGTAACCCCGTGCGTTGACGGCGCACAACGAACCTGCGTTTAGAGAGTCAAGCAGCGGACAGGACAGAACCCAGCCGCTGTTGGACAGAACTTCCGCTCACGTCAGTGGCGGCAATGACGCGCCACGATAGAGCGAAAAATCGTGTTCCCGGTCTTCACGGCCCACTTGAATGGCGTCTCGCTCATCGAGAAAGAAGACGTTTGGCGCGGTGAGCACCAGGTCGTAGCCTGTGTCTGCGCACAACTCTCCGCCCTGAAATTCCAACTGGACGCACAGCCATTCGCTCACGCGCCGACAGATCTCCTCCCGTCTTGGGTGGTTCAATCGGCAGTACGCTTTGGCCTCTGCCAGGCTGAAATGCACGGCTAACGCACATTCCTGCCGATTTCCACGGACTGTCGACATCGACCATTTCGCTGCCACGTCATAGCCGCCGCAGTGGGCTCGGGCCGACCTGACGAGCGCTCCTCTGGGTAATGCACGGCACACCGAGGACTCCAGTTCCCAAAGAGCGGCGGCGACCACCTCGTCTGGTTGATGCTCAAGCATGATGCTCCCCCGTTTTTAGCCTATTGGATGGCTCTTTCTAATAGGACCCCACGGTATGTCGATGCTGGCCTTCGCTGGCTGATACAGATCAAATTCTGGATTGGTCGCTCAGCAGCTGAGAAGTAGCGCTCACCGGTTTTCGGAGGTCCAGGGCCGCTGACCGTCCTTTTTCCCACCCTTGAAGAAATGGCCAACCGCCTCCTCAGCCGCGACCCCCGACCGCTCCACAACCGCTCCACAACCGCCCTGCAATCGCCCGCCAGCACGCCTGGCATGCCGGCTGCTTCCTCCACGGGAGCGCAACGGAGCCTATGCATGCATCAGGGATTACGAGCAGCAAAACAAGCAGCCGCAGGTTGGTTATTCTTTCTGGTATCGACGTCCGGCAGCGGGCTTTCGCTTGCACAGCCGGCTGAGCCGCACCCGGCATCGCCAGACGCCGCTCCAGCGGTTCAACCCAAGACGGCAAAGCACTCCTTGTCGCGGTATCCGGACACCATGCCGGCCTCCGCACCGAAGTCGCCCGCGACGCAGCCCGCGGACACTTCCGCGGGAACGCGTCAGCCTAGTGGTGGTGATTCGGCCGGCCCAGGTGCCGCCGCCGCAGGGCCCGGGGGCCCGGCCGACATGCGTACCGAGCCCGTACGCAAGCGGCCATTGCGCTGACGCTGTCGCGGGCGGCTGTCGCGGGCGTCGGATGAGGGGGCATCTAATGAGAGCAATCGATGACCAGCGCAGCGGACCTGATCGTAACCACGCCCAGCGGCCTGTATTGCACGGCAGGCGACTTCTACGTTGACCCATGGCGGCCGGTTGACCGCGCCGTCATCACGCACGCCCACAGTGACCACGCCCGCGTCGGGCACCAGCACTACCTCGCTGCCGCCCCTGGGGCCGGCGTGCTGCGCGCGCGCCTGGGTGCCGATATCCCCCTGCAGACGCTGCCGTACGGCGAATCCATCGTCCACCACGGCGTCCGGCTGAGTTTTCATCCGGCGGGGCACGTACTGGGCTCCGCGCAGGTGCGGCTGGAATACGGCGGCGAAGTGTGGGTCGTGTCCGGCGACTACAAGGTCGAGGCGGACCGCACCTGCACGCCGTTCGAGCCGGTGCGATGCAATACCTTCATCACCGAATCCACCTTCGGGCTGCCGATCTACCACTGGCGGCCGCAGACCGAGATCTTTGCGCAGCTCAACGCATGGTGGCGCGGCAATGCCGACGCGGGGCGCGCAAGCGTCGTGTTCTGCTACGCGTTCGGCAAGGCGCAGCGCATTCTTTCTGGCCTCGATACCGGCATTGGGCCCATCGTTTCGCACGGCGCCATGCTGCAACTGGATGCCGCCTATCGACACGCGGGCGTGGCGCTGCCACCCACGCAACTCGCGACCGACGTGCCACGCGCGGACTTGCGGCGTGCCCTCGTGCTGGCACCGCCCTCCGCACAACGCACGTCGTGGATGCGGCGTTTTGGTGACTATGCCGATGCGTTTGCCAGCGGCTGGATGCAGCTTCGCGGCGCACGTCGGCGGCGCGGCGTCGATCGCGGCATCGTGCTGTCCGATCATGCCGACTGGCCCGGCTTGCTGCAGGCCATCGACGCCACGGGGGCCACGCGTGTCTATGTCACGCACGGACAGGTCGCGCCCATGGTGCGGTGGCTGTGCGAACGCGGCCTGGATGCGCGCGCCTTCGCCACCGAGTATGGCGACGAGGCCGAAGAAAGCGATGCCACCGGAACAGGTGATACGCCCACCGCAGGCGCGCCAGAGGACACGCCCGCGTCATGAAAGCCTTTGCCGATCTGTACGCGCAGCTCGACGCCACCACATCGAGCAACGGCAAGCTGGCCGCACTGGTGGCCTATCTGCGCACCGCGCCCGATGCCGACGCTGCGTGGGCTGTCTACTTCCTGGCTGGCGGCAAGCCGCGCCAACTGGTGCCGGTGCGCGTGCTCGCCAGCTTTGCGCAGACCAGCTCCGGCTTGCCCGAATGGCTGTTTGACGAGTGCTACCAGGCCGTGGGCGACCTGGCCGAGACCATCGCGCTCGTCCTGCCCGATGCAGATCACGCAGATGACGCCAGCCTGGCCGAATGGATGGAAGCCCGCCTGTTGCCGTTGCGCGGGCAGCCACCCGAAGTGGTGCTGCCGCGTCTGGCTGAACTGTGCCGTGGGCTCGCGCTGCATGCGCGGCTGGTGTTGATGAAGCTGATCACGGGGGCGTTTCGCGTGGGGGTGTCGAAACTGCTGGTCACGCGCGCGCTGGCTGAGGTGGGCGGCACCGACCCCAAGCACGTCGCGCAACGGCTGATGGGCTATACCGACATCGGGCAGGCGCCCACCGCGGAGCGCTACCGGGCGCTGCTGGCCGATGCCAGCGTCGACGGCCACGCGCTCGATACCGGGCACCCGTATCCGTTCTTTCTTGCGCACCCGCTGCAGGCCGAAGTGGACGCCTTCGATAGCCTGCTCGGCGCGCCCGCTGAATGGCAAATCGAATGGAAGTGGGACGGCATCCGCGCGCAGCTCGTGCGCCGCGCCGACAGCGCATGGCTGTGGTCACGCGGCGAGGAACTCATCACCGAACGCTTTCCCGAACTGTCCGCCATGGCGGAGGTGCTGCCGTCCGGCACCGTGCTCGACGGCGAGATCGTGGTGTGGCATGCGGGCCGCGTACAGCCGTTTGCGCTTCTCCAGCAACGCATCGGCCGCAAGACGCTGAATGCGCGCGTGCTGCGGGAAGCGCCGGCCGTGCTGCTGGCGTATGACCTGCTGGAATGGCAGGGGCAGGATCTGCGCGAGCGCACGCAGAGCGAGCGGCGCGCGCAACTCGAACGCGTGATTGCCGAATGCATCCATCCGGCGCTCGAGCTGTCTCCGCTGCTTCAAGGCGACGACTGGCAGCATCTTGCGCAGCAGCGGGAAGCTTCGCGTGAGCTGGGCGTGGAAGGGCTGATGCTCAAGCGACGCAATGCGCGCTACGGCGTGGGCCGCACCAAGGATGTGGGCGTCTGGTGGAAATGGAAGGTCGATCCGTTCTCGGTAGACGCTGTCCTCATCTATGCGCAGCGGGGCCATGGCCGGCGCGCGAGCCTGTACACCGACTGCACCTTCGCCGTATGGGATGCACCGCCCGACGCGCCCGAGCGCAAGCTGGTGCCCTTTGCCAAGGCGTACTCCGGTCTGAGCGACGCAGAGATCCGCCAGGTGGACGCGCTGATCCGCAAGACCACAGTGGAGAGCTTTGGCCCGGTGCGCAGCGTGGCGCCGACGCTGGTATTCGAACTCGGCTTTGAAGGCATTGCGCGCAGCGCGCGGCACAAGAGCGGCATCGCGGTGCGGTTTCCGCGTATGCTGCGCTGGCGACACGACAAGCCCGTCGCAGAAGCCGATACGCTGCAGACGCTGGAAAGCCTGTTACCGCCGTCATGAACGAACCTGCACTGCCCGACCTTGATACGTGGTTTGCTGCGCGTGGCTGGACGCCCATGCCCTTCCAGCGCACCGTGTGGTCGGCCATGGCACGCGGCGAATCGGGCCTGCTGCATGCCACCACAGGTGCGGGGAAAACCTATGCGGTCTGGCTCGGGGCGTTGCAGCGGCTGGCGCAGGTGCGCGGACGTGGCGGCGCACCGCCGTTGTCGGTGCTGTGGCTCACACCCATGCGCGCGCTGGCGGCGGACACCACGCGCGCATTGACCGAAGCCGCACAGGCATTGGCGCCGCACTGGACGCTCGGCTTGCGCACCGGCGACACCGGCAGCGCCGAACGCGCCGCGCAATCACGCCGCTTGCCCACCGCCCTTGTGACCACACCCGAA
>Ga0207886_10213_pt1 | contig 13688 bp, 12 predicted proteins | sample LinPmetageLP35_FD_184048 | JGI IMG/M metagenome (GOLD analysis project Ga0207886, IMG submission 184048) | Marine viral communities from the Pacific Ocean - LP-35 (SPAdes) | ecosystem: Environmental > Aquatic > Marine > Oceanic | place: Pacific Ocean | collected 2009-08-31 | reverse complement strand
AATCAGTTTCGTGACAGAGACCTCATCAAGTGAGGCTACAATGCGCATGCTGCATGCGGGTTGAGGTCCGTCGTTCATACGCAGGAGGCAATGGGCTGTGGTGATTGAGGAATGGTTGGAGTAGACGCAGAGCAGGGAGGGAAAGGTACGGAAGGTACCCCACAACGGTGGCTGTTCCCCGACTTGCGCCATACTGCAGCCACAACGGAATTGGAAGCTTCTCCGCAGTTCCGAACGACTTGGACGCTCAAATAAAGATGTTATAATTTTGTCGAAGACAGTCAAGCTCAACTCGGCACATAGGGGAACGTTAATTGACCTTGATTTTTTGGAAACTTATAAGTTGGTTTGGCGTCCAAAATGTTCGAAGTCAGATCCCCATGTTGTTTCTCGGCAACAAGGTTTCTTGGCAAGCAAGGTAAAGAATGCACATTTACTTAGTCTCCGCGTCAACAACTACACCCCTTCGATCTCTGCTCAACTGCCCCGCTCAACACGCACGCCACAAAACGAGTTCAGCTAAGCTCAGGTCATCCCTCTCTTATCCAAGTTAGACCCTGCTAATCTCTCTTAGAGCGAGAAGCCAATCCTACTTGCAGCTATCGTTGGAATGCCTGGCACGGGTGAAGCAATTGAGGGGCAGGGTCAGGAGGGGGCCAGACTGGCAGACAGGATGCAAGGCAATGTCTTCGAAAACGTATCAGCTGGGGAGGTATCCCGTCAAGTAATCGTGTCGACAACTGGAATTCGCATATCAGCCTCGACTGTCACAACTGAAGCTGGAGCGATGCAGTGCCTCGGGCAGCTCTCCGATACCAGTATTTCACAAATCTCACGAGACCATACGGCTGCAAGCATATCTCAGCAGGAGGCCAAAGGAGGTCGGCATCAGACGTTGGAGAAGTTTGAGGGCACTTATGGTGCAGGAAAGACACTCTGACACTTGCGGAGGAACGAGTTTTGCTTAAGCTTAGGGGATCATCAATCACAGAACTTGGCAGAGGTAATGGCGGCGTCAACGGCGATCCCAGCTGTTGTCAGGGAATTCTCTTTGCTTTTGCTCAAGCTAGGAGTCGAATTATCCATTTAAAATCTGTCCCAAGCCTCTCGCCAAGGCTCTCTCGCGCCGTCTAATCTTATAGTCCCATAACTTGCCGGTCGTCTTGCTGAGCTTCATGCACTCCCATTCGATCTTGCAACAGCCCCTCTAGGGTACTACTACTCAAATGGCCTATCCATTGCTTTGCTCCAGCTCCAGCAGTGACTCGTACTGCAGACAACATATCTTCAGATGCTACTGCAATTATTTGACAAGAGCCTTGGGCTGCTACCACATCCTCGAAGACGTTTGCATAGACATTTTCCGTGGCCTGGCGGGATTGTGTTTGTATGCATTCTTGCTTTGAGTTCTTGCCCTCCCGACCTTGTTGTAGCCCAATAATATCTTTATCCTCGCTCCTAGCCTTTGCTCTGGGCTGCTCATACAATCTGCGACTGACATCCCGAGAAGCTGCCGCACATATCTTCAAGCACTGCTTTGCGCTCTCCTTCTCGTCCTGTAGGCGGCCGCATCCTTTGCCGTCATTGTCATCGCCTAAGATTCTCCCTCGTTGTAGGAGGATCCGTATTTTGCTGTCGATTACTTCGAGGCGATCTTCGAAGTAAGAGGTCGTAGCAACGATACTGGACATATGTTCATCGATGGCTATCATGGTGATGTATTGGCTGCCTTAAAGAGATAATGCACGATACTCTCGACCAGGAAACAGTAAAGTAGCCAGGTTATATCATCTCGTGTCTTAGAAATTACATATCTGCCGAGGGACAATGCTAGTCCATCTACGATCGTTAACGCGGAAGCAGATTTGTTAGTGTGCGCAGGTTATCTATGATGACACGTCGACTTTGCAGAAAGGAGCAGACGATCTTGTGAATTGCCGCAGCCGTCGTATTGACAGCTCTACGTAATCAGAAACTAGCTGTGTGAGAAATGTGCAAGTAACGCAATTGCTACCTAGAGCTTCTGACTTCAGCAGAATAAATGATCAAGTAGGATAATGAACTCAAATAATCCTGCATGTATGCACTCTAATCCGTAGTGTGTGACGTTCTTTTCAGGAAGTCTAGCACTCCTTCTGCATTAGGCGACTTTGGGTGTTCTCGCCGAATCGGGCTTGAAATAAAATGGCAACAAGTTCGCAGAGCTATCTATGAGTCACGATCGCCCCTTGTCTTGAGCCCGTTCTTGGCCCATCCTTCTCTTCTCATTCGTATCATTATTCAGCATTAATCCTGCCCCATGACGCCCCTCAAACCGATCACTTGCTTCGGCCTGCGACTCGACCACTCCCTCCGCATTCACATGACCGTGACTATGCGACAGTTGCTGAAGAGAATCGTCAGACATCTGGCCTAGCCACTGTCGGGATCTAGCCCCAGCAATAACACGCTTAGCTGAAATCAAGTCCCCAATTGTTGAGACGAGGACCTGATGGCTATCGTCGGCAGTAGAAATATCCTCGAAGACGTTCACGCGCTCTTGGTTTGCTTGAGTAGATGCTTGGGCACAGATAGCCAGACATTGCTTGATGCTGTCGAGTTCCTCCTCTATCTTTTTCTGGTCAAGTGCCTGTTCGTATGAGCTTTGAGGTGCTTGAAAGGCCAGGACTCGAAGTCGACTATCGATGTCTTGGAGATGAATTTCGAGTTTGGCGTTAGCATCGGAAATTCTTTCTTTGCAAATCTTGAACGTGTCAGAAGTGAAGAGTCTTGCCGAAGAATGTCCCGCAAGCTTTGTAGTTGGAACATGATGAACACCAGGTAATGTTGAGACATTTTCAAACACGGTTGGCTGAAGTTGATCTATGTGCGAAAAGACCTGGGCGCAGACCTCGAGACATTGCTGAGTGCTGTCTCTCTCTTCCTCTATTTGACGCTGCTCTGCCGCACTTTCCACAGAGAGTGCCGGACCAGGTGGAGCAAAGGCCCGCAGTCTGTCGTTGATCTCTTGGAGGTGCTCTTCTAAGTCAACAGTCGTATGCGTAATCATATCTTTATACTCCTTCAGAACACTCAAGGTTACAGTAGACGTGCGCCTATATAATCTATTAGCTTTGAACCCGAAAGCCCCCAGACAGACGGCGCCGAACTTACATATTAGCATCACCAAGCGCAATAATAATAGTGGATTTGTAGCCAGCTAGCATGTTCTTGAACCCAACGATATCTTCTCCCATATACTTCAACTTTGCCCAGTCTCGAAAACTGGTCTTGGAGCCACTGGAATGCGCTGTACATTTGACAATCAGGGCTTCGAACTCCTCACATGCCTTACCACATCGCAGCAGCGGAAGTCGAAGTATCGCCAGGTCAATATCTACGTTGTTGATCGTTTCCTGCAGCGCCTCCAAGGCTCCACTCAGAGCCTCTAACTCTTCCTTAAGCTGCCGCACGGTTCTTTGATTGTTTTGCAAGCTTGCAACTGTTTGGTAAAGCGCTCGACTAGATTGAAAAGCAAAGACCGTTAAAGTCAATACCCCTGAAGCAATGCTCAATGGATCTGCCATTATGAAGATCAATTTGAGACGTTTTCGTATTCTGGTGAGTGCATTAGATGATGAAAAGTAAGAAGTGAGGAGGAAGCAGTCGTCGGACGTTGTCGATGCCAATGGGGGATTGCCAGCTGTTGGTTGGCTTCCCAAGCGCGCGTTTACGCTGAGGGATCATTATAAAATTGAAGAACGGCGTTCCCAGCTGGAGTAACAACAATAACACCTACAGTGGCACCCACCCTTTTCTGTCAAGCTTCAACTAGCCTCTGTTACGAACCAATTGGAGTCGACGGACTCGAAGGTCGTACCCGCCGATCCCGCTCGATATCGCTGGTGCTTCTAATTACCTTCCGACTACCTTCACTATTCTACCTGGCATCGAAACGATTGACGCGATGGCAGAACCGATAGGTATAGCTTCTGGAATACTAGCATTAGCTGGCTTTGCCTTCCAGTCTAGTATTACATTGTACCAAACGGTCCAGAGTTTCAAATTCCATCCCAAACAGTTACGCGATCTCAAAGACGAGCTTGAAGCCTTGAGCGGGGTTCTCAGCTCGCTCACCGAGACAGTCAGTGCCACTACCGACGTGGATTTTTCTGCCCTCGATCTTCCCTTGCTACGATGCGGCAATGCGTGCAAAGAGTTTGGGCAGGAAATCATAAGCTGCTCGTCCCGGTCTGGAAAAAATCGGACGAGCTTTCGAGACTGGGCGAAATTGAGGTATCTGGGTGACAACATCGATGGGTTTCGGCAATTACTAGCTGGATATAAGTCTACTATCGTCATTTCGCTCACTGACGCAAATCTGTAGGCTTAGATGTTCCTCTGCTCGTCAGAATTGCTCTAACCTTCTCTAGTCGCAGATCCTCCGCTTCCGCCGATAGTCTCGAGACTTATCAAGAGCTGTTGAAGTCAACCACCGATGATCTTGAGGCCCACCTACAAAACATCGATGAGAAAATCGAGTCCATATTCTCACGCACCGTGGCAGAGGATCCTGCAGATGTGGCGGAATTGCGGCTCATAAAACAGGAACGAACGAGCGTTCAGAAATGTCTCCAAATTTGTGCCCAGCTGTCCGACCACATTGATCAGATCCAGCTCGGAAATGAGGAACCACTCACCTTGCCCGAGAGACTTACTACCGCGGGCTTGCAGGAATGTAAGACTAGTCTTCAAATTGCGACTACAAAGTTGGAGGGGTACATGAAGTCTCGAATCCATCAACTGGTCACAAAATCAAAGATGGCAAAGATATCCGAGGAAGATCTTGCAGATTTGTTAAGACTACAAGAAGAGTGGGAAACCACTTGCCAAAGCAGAGAAATATGCTCTACAGCGGAAATACATTTGAAGGAGAATACCAGCGTCATTGATAATTATGCTACGGGCGATGCAGTACAATTCATGGTATCAACGAACGGCAATATCCTTCACGGGACAAACCGAGGGCTTGGATGGAGGACGAGGCAGGTCGGGGGCTACCTCAGCGACTTCTCGGTTCAGCAATTGTCACGAGATATGTCAGGTATCCGTTTGGAGCATGGAGGAATTGGGGGCAGTCCGTCGGGCAATACCATTCCTGTTCCAAGCGATGAGGTGGAGGGCACAAATAGTTCGGAATTCAAGAAGCGGTGGGGACCTGGACTGAAGCTTACACCCAAGGGTACACCGGACACAAGCATGCCATCTGAGTCGTCAACGGCGGGCAGGCTCGGCAATGCACCGAAATAGGAGTGGCAGCCCGTATAATTCTCCCAGACGTGAATCGTGCCGGATGTCATTTTACTACTTTCTTTTCTTATTTTGACTTCATTAGGCGTAAAGGTGATCACATCGTCTCAGAGCATGGTACTACTATTGTGTTGTATTTTCCAGCCTGTCCCTAGTGTTGGTTCCTGAGGGGTTGTTTCTCTGGGGAGGGCGTTTCATGTAGCTGGAAAGTGACTTTGGACGAGGAGCTGACGTTTCTCCAGTGGTTCTGAGGTGGGCGTTTGATATCGTTCGGGAGGTTAGTCTTGTGAAGTTGATGTAGTCCAGAAGCTCGGTGTTTCTGCTGCTGAGATTTAGAATGTTGATCGGCGTCTGTGACTGTGACGAAATGTGGAGTTAGTTGTGAGAGGGAGTTATGGAGAAGTTGGAGTGATGTCGGAGGATGTGAGATCGACTTGGCGTCAAACATGTCAAGAGGCGTCGGATCAAGTCCGCAGATCGCCAACATCTAGAAACGAGGTATTTGGGCCTCCTTGAAAGGACATATAAATCTGCGACGCGAATCTGGAGTTGTGGTGGGTGGGGGTTGGCAAAAGTTTGTTGTTGTTGAGAAAGGAAAGAGATGAGGCTGGAGCGAAAGCTCAGAATGGCAGGGCGCATATAGAAAGAAGTACTTGCGCGCTAGTGCAGGCAGCTAGTTCCCCATCTCCACATCTCAATCTTTATGCGGAGTTGATTCGACGCCTCTGACGCAATTGGCGCAACGTCAAGTTCACTTTTCTCCGACTTGTTGTGCAACCCACAATGTCGTTGTCAGACTTGAGGATCTCAAAAACGCGCAGCAAGAAACTAAGCCGCCATATGATGGGGTGAAGTTCAAGACGAAGATTCGTCAACAAAGGAAAGAGAGGGTTTGTTGGAATTAGGATTTTCGGTGGGGATGCCTGAGACCCTGTAAACCGGCCATAAATGTAGCATGACAAGAGAAGCATAAATTAGGCAACAAACTAGGGGTAAATCTTTGAGTTTTTCGAATGACTTGCTAAAGGGGAGCAATACACCAAAGATGACTTGTCCACTGCCCTCCAATTTACTTTTTTGGCTCTCCTATAACAGCCCTGTTCTAATGATACCGTGGGACTGCCAAAATAAGCATTCGTAAGGCTGGATGGGCTAGCAGGGAGCACTCTCTTGGCAAAGTGGAATTCTGCCAAAGAGGAGGTTCCCTAAATGCTCCGAAAATAGATCGGCATAGTGGTAACCACGAAGGGACAGCCGACAAGTGGCCATTTCGCATGGAGCTCCCCAACGAACGAGCCAAGTTCCGTGCAACAGTAGTCGCGCATTGCCGCGTCTTGCATCGTTTCGTTTCTTTCCCCGCCAACAATCAATCGACTACAAGCTACATGCATCTATCGAACGTTCCTACCACTGAGGATACAGATCCCTCAAATCTCTTGTTGATATGGAAGGATATTACCTTCGCCCTCATCTCGTCTGGACATGGAGCTGTGCTTCACCACGAACTGAACACTGCCAGCAGGTCTGGCCACGTACCGAATGACCAGGAGTCGTGCGAAGTCGTTGCCGGTCAGGTCGATTGCATTCATCTGCTAATATTGCTGAGAATAATAGATTGACAAACGAGTCCGACGGCGGGGAAGAGAGTACAGTTCCAAGCTTGGACGAGAGCGACAGCGACGAAGATATCTACGACGACTTGATCATACCGTCCTATATTATTGACGATGCTGCAGATCTGTCACAGTGCCACGCTCGTCCACTAGAAAACTTTGAAGAGATGTTTGCCCAGGAGGAAACGTGTATGGAATGGGAAGAACAATCTGCCACGGATGCAATCCCAGCTCAATTCGGATCAATGTCGATGCCGAACACGCCATTTGGCAGTGCCAATGAGCTCCCTTCCATAACGACGACACCAACACCAGACTCGGGACATAATGAGTGGGAAGAGACTGCCGATAATGAAACGACCGAGAAGCCCAAATCTCCTCAGGTGGCAGGTCAGGACGGCCGTGACGAGAACATAAATCTGCCTCTGGAACGAGCGCCAGCTTCGCGAAGCAAGCGCTCAACAAAAGGTGCAGGCCTACGGGTGAGTGACAAGATGGACTTGATACCTGCTCAAGTAACAGTCGTGGCCTGCCTCCTGATCAGCATGGACTCCATATCCTATTTTCGTGACAACTGTCGTCTGATATACGAATGGTGGATTGCATTCTCAGCTGAACCCTTAGCCGACAACAACAACTTTGAGCAGTCTCTCATTGCCGCGATGGACATCGTGGAAGGTTTGATGAAGGGAAACCGCGTTCGTCGCCTCCTGCTACGGTTCGCGTACATGCATCTCGCAAGAACCATTCGTGATTGTAAGTCTGTGGCGGCCACAGATCGAGTCCAAGGCAATGCTTGTCGAAGTGTAGGTATACGCGATGCTACTGTTGCTATTGACATGTACCTTAAAGCGAAGCAAGATATCTCTGGAGAACCCTGAAGAGAAGCACGCTGTTAGGATACTATCGTACTGGCAGGCGGTGGGCTGATCTCGCCGGCTCGTCTCCTTTGTTGGTATTCATCTTTCCGCAAATGGCGGAGACCATCGTGTACGTACAACCCTTCTCTTTTTCTCGTGGAGACTGATCGCTGCAAAATGCAAAACAATTCCATTACCGACTTGACAGTCAGAAATATAGCACATCACATTCACTCCCATCATCCACAACTCACCGAAGCTCTGGTTAATATTGGCCAGTGTGCAGGCTTGGTTCCGTCTAACACGGTGCCTGTGGCTTCAACAAAAGATGCTGTGCTAAGAACTACTCGAGAGTTGAGTGCAATATTGGATGGAATCTCGGGGGATACTTGAGATAGTGCGAGTAGATTGAACTCAAGTAAGATGTGAACAGATGCGTGCCAGTTATTTATCTTCTATTCTTTCACCCTCACATCTAAGAAAATGCATCACTCTTGTCCTGTGATCTCTTGGAGGCTAGTGCAACTAGCTCTAGCTCTCCGCTGGCCATCACAACTTCAAAGGCATAGATAAGGAAAAATGGCTAACTAACTGGGGTTTGCAGGAAAGGGGAAAACAAGGTAACATCAAGTGAAGACATGTCCATAGAAAGGAGCCTCAATTTCCCCGCCATCCATAGATAGCTGTCATCTTCACAGTCTGCGACAGTTTCCACCCCGCATAGTTCTTCTGGACATCAGGAAGCTCCTCTACGCTGACAGGCCAACCCGCTACATCCTGGCCTCGTGGGCGCTCAGTATAAAATGCCATCTGCTCTTTACCATCTGAAATGTCATTCGCGATGTCTCGAACCACGATCATCTCTTTCAGGTTTGTCATAGCCCTCATTGCATTCCTCAGACCTGCAATCGTCGAATAATCGACCAGCCCGTCCCCGAGATACGTTTCATCGATCGCGGCATATTTCAGGCGAGCCAGCTCAGTCTCCTTTAAAATTCCGAAGAGCCGATACAGGCCATCCTCCTCCTGACTGATGTCTACATAAAGGATATCGAGATCGAAATTGAATCGCACCCTTTCAGGCTGTAGGAATGATCCGAAGCAGAGGGGGTAGAGTGCCTCGACCGCCTGCCTCGATTCCCGACATACGTATAGCGCAGTCGGGAGTACAGCTTGCGAATAGAAACCCGTCGTGCAGTGTTCAGACGTAAGGATCTCCACGATACGGGGGGAGAGAGTAAATCGCCAGATAATGAAGCGAAGTTCGAGAGGAAGACGTGTGAATAAAGTAAACCGTTGAGCGCCAGCTAGCGAGACAAGGGCGATGGATGCCATCGTGCAACTGTGGCAGGTACGGTAAGCGGGGAAATTATAGGTATCGATGTCGAGAAAGACGGCTTCACGTTGCAAATCTGTCCAGGTGTAATCAGAAGATATATATGCTCGAGTTCTTCTCCTCCCTATCTGACAACCCTTGTCGCAGCGAGACGCCGGGAAGTCGCCGACCACTCACTTCTGCTCTGTAAGCGCCAGCCTGAACTTTTAACAGAGATAGCGTCTATTGGCGCAAGCCGCTTTGCGCAGTATCACGTACGAAAGGGGGTTGCCAGTGGGTCTCGTACGCCCATGTAAGGCAGCAAGGCTATTCTTCCAATAAGAAATTAGAAATTCTAGAAGTTTCTCCATAAATTTCCTTAAATGTTAAGGAAGATATCTTGGGGTGTACGAGACCCACTGGAAACCCCCTTTCGTAATATACTAGCATCTTGAAACAACCTAGTTAAAGTGGGGTCTATTCAGCCTCGACCTCTGGTGGTTCAAGTCGAGGCTGTTACCGAATAGCCGAACCAATGCTTCAGAGGTGTGGAGTCAAGCTGTGTAACCGTTGGTCTTGAGCGACGTGCAACAAAACTATGAGCACCGAGGATAACGTGATTATGGTCGGTGGTATCTCCCGTGCCTTGTTCAATCGTCGTTCACAAACGAAGTAGATTAAGCATTGTTCTGGAGGGGCTGCATGCAAATCAAGTGTAGCCCTTACACCTAAAAACATCAGAACTGGTCTGGTCATGTGATAAGATAGTCGCACATTTTGTTCTCGACTATAATAATACTAAGGTCTAACTGAGTTGATGATACGGCTACGTAACTAAAGGGTTACTGCACATCCGCTCGTCGATTACTATCAGTGGGCATATAGTTGCAGAGTCATACTTGCTTCCTGCTACATCCAACTTTGACACCACTGCCACCGAGCATTACAGGAAAGTCAATAAGAGAGTTCTCTCCAACTGATCGAAATCACACCAAGCCACGCAAAAATGGTTTCGCCCGCGACGTTGAACTCTAACTACCCTCCTCTGAAGCGTACAAAGGCAGACTAGTTCGGCATGTGGACACGGCGGAGAAATCCTGTATCGATCTTGAGGTTGGAGAATATCTGACCGCAACGCTCTGAGCACTTCACTCGCTCCGCCGTACACCAACAAGCAGAGCAGATGGGTGATATATTCAACGTATCAGTTTGTAAGAACGCAGATTCTGAAGATGGCAACCACCACTTGATGGAGGAGCTGGTGGGATTCTGAGCTGTGCGTTTGATGTCATTTGGAGGTTGGCTATAGTTTGGTGGGGGGTAGATATCGTGAACAAGCTCGGTGCTTCTACTGCTGCTGCGGCGAACAACTCCTTCGGTGGTAACTGTGACGGAATTGAGGGTCGCTGTGGAGGATAACTCGGGGGAAAAAAGTGAATTCGACTCTGCGCTAACTGCGCTAGAGGCGTCGTACCAACTCTGCAGATCTCTAAGCCCTAGTACTGAGGTATCTGGACCGTTTTGAGTCGATGTAGAATCTGCGGAGTGAATCTGGAGTGGTGGTGGAGGTTGACGATTGTTTGTTGGTGTTTGTCGAGGAATAAAAAAGACGCGGTTATCGCGAAGCCTGGAGTGGTGAGGCACAGGCATGCGCGCTAGTGCAGTAACATAACAGGAGCCGGGCTCAGCTCGCTTAGCTCACTTTGCTCACGGTGTAGGTTCTGCACCCGGAAGCATCACTTGAGAAAGGCGCCGCCAGCTTAATGAGGGACGTTACTAGTTATCTATCCATTTACAGGTAGTCTGCCTCTTCTTTATGATTCTTCCGTCGTCCTTATCCCTCTAAATCAGTTTTATTTTCCTCCCATGTTTAAAAAGACGCTTCTTGACATCTTGGGGTAATATCTTCTTCGGGAGAGGATACGTCGTGTCCTAGATCAGTATTAGCACCGGTCGAATTCAATGGAGCGAGGACTTACAATCTCTGCCATGGATGGTGGCCATGTTTTATGGTCCCTGGATCTGTACGTAGTGTATCGACCATGCTTGCAAATGATCAGAGCCACATCCAAACCATCGAATTCCCCTAATTCATATGCTTTCTTAATCAAGGTGTCCTTTCTCCTGTTAATTCCTTCGTTCTCTCGTTTTCTTCTCATCCCCTCGTTTCGTCTGATCTTTGTTTTATTCATTTAAACAGTAGCTGCTCCAGAGGTCGAGAAGGTGTCTGAGGTCACTTGATGATTTTCGAGCTTGAGGCTTGAAGCAGTTAAGAGCTGTCTGTTGTTCAGGACGTAGTCTATCAAAAGACCCTCTTTCCTGACAGTTGTCTTTTGAGGACTCTCGTATTGATGGCCAACACGGGCATGGGAGCCGAATTTGAATCCGCGATCCTCCAAATCTTGAGCCCATGGTTCGATTGCACAATGCTTAATTCGGTCCCCTCCATAGTGGGGTGAGCCGCATTTGAACCTGCGATCCTCCAAATCTCAGCCGAAGGGTTTGATTGCAACGAGGGGCCTGAATCGGTTCCTTTCAAACCAAGATGGTGGGGAGCCGCATTTTGACCCCTCTATTCTAGGAATAGACTTCGCGAGATCAGCCCCTCCATAATGCCAGTTTGTCACTATAATGCGCGGTTCCAGTCTGCCTCTTTCTGCACGGTTTTGTTCTTTCGATTGTGCTTGACAAGACTTTCTCTCTCCTAGCGGTAGACAAAACCTAGCACCGCTTATAACGGTAGGAGCCATATACGTAGCTGTATCTCTTTCGCTATCAATCTCGGGTTTTCGCTTCCTTCCTGGGTAATCTGTATGATCACGTAAATGAAAGGTCAGGTCCTGGCATCAGCGGCGCACCAGAGCGGCTGCACGACAAAGGCTGTTTCTGCCAGCCTCACTTAGAGAAGCCTTTCTGTTGTGCGGGAATTCTTTTACGATATGCAACAAATGAAACTAAGGTCCGTCATGTAGCTAGTACCTATCTTAAGATTGTCAGTTCAATTCATTTGATTAGAAATACAACACTTTAAAAGAGCACGATGCCTGAAGTCAGTGTAGTGCAGATTCCAAGAGTAGTCTATAATTTTGTATTACCAGCCGGAGTAGTTTGGGTTTCAGTGTAAAATTTCAGCTTGCTCTAAGTTCAACTATGCCGAACTCTTGTACGTCACGCGCATGTATGCCGAACTGAAGTAGTGCAATTCGGACCACATGGGCTTCGAGTATGAATAACGCACATATGCTGCCTTGTATTATGTTCAGGCATTATACTCTAGACGCGAACAATCCGGAGTGCACTATGTCAAAGAGACATACGCGCAATTGTAGTACTCGGAATCTATAAATAGAATGAGCTTATTACCCTACAGCCATATATTTCCGCTAAAATTTTCATCAGAGACATCGCTTAGGGTCGTGGGCTCCTACGAGAATAATCTGGGAAGGAATATCTTAAGATAAAAATCTTACGATATATACGATCCTAAGAGTAACTTATTTTCGTAGTATCCGTGGGGTCCTACGAACCATGACATCCCAAGATAATGAGCTCAAGAAGCAATATTCATGGAAATTAGATCCAATGCTTGATCTGTTATATAATATTATCGTCAGAACTCTTCACACCAAGCAAATGACTCCGCTGCTTTCAATCCTTGCTCCTATCCATTCCTAGTTCCCTTCTTTGAAGCAATCTAGAAAAGTTCATCATCCGAGCTCTGACTAGAAACAGCATCCGTGAAGAAAAGGCCCGTTCAAGCACGTAGTGATCAAATGGACGCCATGTCCTGTTGCCATTGGCACCATTTCTGGTGGATCGCCTAGCTGAAACCACTTTAGGCGTAGGATACACGCTTCGAGACGTAACAGAATCCATAATCGAACCCAATGGGTGGGACTGTAGAAAAGGAGTCTCGTCAAATGGGTAGGGCTGGACTTGTTCTTATAAATGATAGGCTTCAAAGCCCAATCGAGCAATCGTTCATTGTGCGATTCAAAGGGTTTAAGATCAACTCATTAAGAAAGTGTTTCTCGAGGAAGCGTTGTAGGGGGCCACAGCAGCGCCAATGACTCTCGCTTATCGAACAGGCTGTGGGGCTTCATCGGGCTCCCGTCGATCGCCAAGGCTATACCCCCCCCCCCCCGCCGGATATAATTAGAATTCAGCAAGGAACCATTTTCTGCCTCTTCCCTCTGCCCCTGTCTCTGCCCCCTGCCTTGCACCCCGTCTCTGAAGTGAGTGAGATCGTGTGTAATCCACCTTGCAGCTGCCCACATCTTTGACCCTTGGCCAAAGCATCGCGTGTTATGCTGAAGATCTTGGAGCTCCGTTCAACTAGATCAATCTTTCAACGATCTACACATTAAGGCATCAAATGCAACCCGAGAAGCCGATGCGTGAGCGCGATGAGGACCATCGTAGGGAATTTCTACCGGGCAATTATGGCGCCCACTCCCACTGATTCGTGGTAGGATCAAGACGTCTATATTTGTTGTATGTGTTGTCGAGTACCCAGCCAGAATCATCCGGTGTGGTGGTGGAAGCTGAAGCCGTATATGTTGAGCTTGTGGCCGCAGAGAGACCAGCTATTGAGGTCGTGGCCCACGATGA
>Ga0207886_10212_pt1 | contig 13756 bp, 15 predicted proteins | sample LinPmetageLP35_FD_184048 | JGI IMG/M metagenome (GOLD analysis project Ga0207886, IMG submission 184048) | Marine viral communities from the Pacific Ocean - LP-35 (SPAdes) | ecosystem: Environmental > Aquatic > Marine > Oceanic | place: Pacific Ocean | collected 2009-08-31 | reverse complement strand
AGGATTGGTGAATAGCTCTAATATATATGTAGAAGTGTGATGTTTGGACGATGCTCGAAGAACTGGAAGGGATGATGAAGCGAGCCGTCAAGCTTTGGGTGGGTTTCGCAACCTTATATATATTTTTACACTGAATCTTCACATATGTCTTACTGCAACAGACTACACATCGGCTTCTTCTTCAGCCGTCCCATCTGATCGAATTTCACTTGCTCTTACCAATCGGAGTTGAGTGTCAAAAACTAGGGCTCTGTGTACAGCTTCATCCACTTCAATTTCCTTGAATTCTTGATTAGGATGGTAATGTAAGACGAAGAAATCGGCGTTGTATCGACGGTGTTGGTCTCCCAAAACGGATTAGGCTTGCAGAAGTCACCCAGGCTTCATACAGTGCGGAAAGTGTTGGCTTCTCGAGTGGTCAAGCTGGCTCCGCCATTACATGACGAGGCTGCGCGGAAGAAGCAAGACATAGACGGGGTTGTTGATAGATAGGTCGATCATGCCAAAATACGCAGGGAGATACGATTTATTGCAGGGGAGTTGTGTTCAGAAAGGCCAAGTATTCAAGAGCTAAGGCAATGTTGGAGGGACACCGAACCTTGCATTCCAGGATCCGTATCTCCAAAGCAGCTGGCGTTCCACGATGCGGATAACGCGGGGAGAAAAGACGCATTGGTGAGCTTTCATTGATGTCTTTAATGGCTTGTAAGCAAGACCCTGGTTCCCACCGGTTGAGCTCTTCGTATGGTACTCTTTCTATCCTTAAGAGCTCCAATATGCAGAGTCCCAGTCTTGGCTTCATTAAATTATGCTATCAACATACAAAGCGCCCTGAGAATGAATGATTTATTGCAGAGGCTCATCTTGGGGGGTCCTGATATGCGAATGGGTTTCGGACAGCCGAGATTCTTGCCGCACTAATTTACTTGCATCTGGCAAGACAATACCACCTTAAAAATCAGGAAATGGTAAGGCCGCCTTAGCTCCTTTCCAAAGCAGGCTGAAAGAGTGCTTCGCGCACTTCCAGCCCAGGCAAAGCATCATAGGCTTTCTGTTGTTGTTTCGCTTAGTCTACTATATGAAGTTATACGCCGATCCACAGGAGCTGGGCCTGGGCTAATCGATAAATGCGGGTTTCATTAAATCTACTGCACTGCAGCCACAAATTGTGGTCCCCGTCAATGGAGGGATCACAAGCCGTGGCAGCCGCAGAGATATGGAGAATATCACAAGATCCTTGCTTTAACCTTCATAGCTTCTGCTCCACCAAGTCTTAACCTTCCACCCGTGACGCACTCTTCACTAATCTACTGTCGCTAATCTGCCACACCAAGTCTTAACCTTCCACCCGTGACGCACCCTTCACTAACCTACTGTCGCAAATCTGCCACACCAAGTCTTAATCTTCCACCCATGACGCACCCTTCACTAGTCTACTGTCGTTGTCGCCGACCTGCAAAAGTGCGTGCGTCCAGGCTTTGAAATACTGAAGCGATCTTTCTGAAGTCTGTGAAAGCAAAATTAGTAAAGCTACACTATATGAATAAGTAATATTAAGTTAGACGCAGGAGGCTTTTTTTTCTTTCTTTCTTTTTTTGTTTTTTTCGAAAAGTGAAGTTCAGGAACGCACGGACTTCTGCAGCCCAACTCGTAACACCACCACCTGGTCGGTTTGCTTACGAGAGTTTGCGACCGACCAGAATGCTGCGTGAAGAATCGAGGTTCTGTTACCAAGGAGGATTGTACACATCGTTGGGCTTCCGTAGTAAGCTCTACTGCCGAAGTGAGCCAGTGTCACATTTTCGCCGGTTAGAGGCATCTATGCCCAACCCTCGTGTTAGGCAGCCAGGTGACCCCAGGTGGGTCACCTGGCGCTTTCCTCCCACCCTGGAAAAACCCTTTCTCCCATTCTCCTCCGGCCATGAAGGTCATCATTGCAGCCTCAACGCCGGAGCACTATCAGATGCTCAGATACAATCGAGCTATGCTAGCCACAGTACAAGTCATTTCTAAGAACAAGGCTGACCTACTTCCACTGAGGTCCCCAACGATAAACGTCTCGAACAATAGAATAACGCCCTCAGCTCCTGCATTTTCCTCGACGCGCGGATCGCTGTCCATGCGAGTCCGGCTTGAAGATTACCTCCTCGATGGTCTGTCCTTACTCTTTGAACACGGCTTTTCTGACATCTTCTATAGTCGTCGTTCGACGTACAAACACTGACGAAGGACGCTGGGTTCTTCAGCGATGCCGCCAATACCCCTACTACTGTTGAAGGATCAGGGCAGATGGTGTACTGGCGGGATTGTTTTATTCGAGTTTACAAGGCTGGCGACAGGGAGAACCCCACAGAAAGGCACAGCACTTGCGATGGAGAAGGTTTGGTGCAGAAGGGTATCAATCTTTGGTTCGGCGGGAAGAATGGACAGGTGAAAGAAGAATCATAGCATGATATCAGTAAGTTGGAGGTGTTTGTCATCAAACTTTACACATAGAGTTTCTTTCTGATCTGTGTTCCTTCCCACAGTCCCAGAGATACATAAATGACAGCCCCATCGTCGGCCCGGTGTGAGACCACCATAGATACAGAGTCTGTACAATCACGGCACTGCCTGACATCCTCCTGATACATGGTATTGGTTATAATTGCGGTGGCCGGTTCGGGGCCAAAAGCGGAAGGAATAATGTCGCGTCGGCACCCTTGGAGCGTGAATTTGGGATTGGGCAGTACCTTGGAGCCGCCAGCAGCGGAACACATATATCGCAGCCCAGCCCTTGTTTCCAAGCGTACCCCAAACAATTCTCGAGCAAAATGTGATACCTTGTCGTCCGTGATTTCAATAGCCATTTGACATTCAAATACAGTCGTGGATTGCGTTTTCGTGGATGGCGTATTCGGAAATGTCATTGATATGGCAGCCACCAAGGTATCTCCGTTCCTGGGGCTAGGGTTCCTTTTGATCGCGTCCGAGAGGTCTCGAGGGAAAAGTTTTGTTGCCTCTAAGAGAGATGCATTGACCAGAATATGTTGGTCTTCGGTAAAGTAATTGGTCGAGTTGACAGAAGGATACACAGGCGCTTCATTGGAGGTAGAGGGCTGGGTGCTTCCGCTGGGCGACGTCGCGATCGGGTAGGGTGAATTTGTAGACGAGATGGTTGAATAATCATTGCCGTCCGCAGTGCCTGATGGGTTTAAGAAGCGGTAGCGAATGATTTGAACGTTTACTCACGTGGTCTTTTATTCTGGTGCTGTGACATGTTTTCATTTTGAAGCGGTTTGATTCTGTTGGCATACAGTCTGTCGATTTTCTCCGCGACGTCCGGTGGAACGGCAGAGGTCACTTGCGCCGCTAACTTTTCTCGATGTACGGTAGACTCCTCCTCAAGATTGGCGATAAGACGTATGTAGGCAGCTTTCCCGGGTAAGTGGTATTGAGCATTTGCGGCGTTTCTGGCGAGAAAGTACGCCAACCAGGCGGCAAATCCTGCATCTAAAAAAATTCTTGCTGTAGCTTTCCCTTCGGTGGATTGATTTGTTGCCTTCCATGAGTCGATGAAGTCCTTCTTCGGTGCACGTTGAAAATTCTGAAGTAGATTGAAAAGCAATGTGAATTGGATAAATTGGCGCTCGGTGGCTGAAGTGTCAACCAAAGTTTGCGAGTCGCTTTCCATTCGAAAGTCGTTTGGGGAAGGAGTTAGATTAGGAACGCAGAGGTAGATTTGGAACGCAGAGGTAGATTAGGAACGCAGAGGTAGATTTGTGGAAAAGTCTGCATTAAGGTTTATTATGGTCTGCCACATGTTATTCTTAGTTTTAGTCTTATCTCACATTTAATCGTGGCCAATCGGTCAAGATGTTAATAAGCGGGGTTTTCGAGGTAGTGGGGTAAAGATAACAGACCCTTTGCAAATCGGCACAAGCTCTCAATGGAGAGTCGAGTCCGGAGGTAGAGATTGCCTGGAAGGTGACCGCAATATCTGATGTTTCGTGGAAACGTCTGGCTTTTTGACGGGCGAATGCCTCACTGGCCAAGCCTGCGACAAAAGCTGCGGTTTGCTAGTGGAGGGCATCCCGACTGGCGTCCGCCATGCAATGCATATGCATCATCTCCTCAATCAAATGAAGGTTGTATCGGGTGTACCCTTATCTCAACAGTCGAGGAGAAATATAAGAAGGATGGCGACCAAATACATGCGGAACTTTGCATCATATCCTTTTTCGACGCAACCGCAATTCTGCCCATCATGTCGTCTTCGGCTTTTCAACCTCATGGACTTATTAAAAACCCTGTTGAAGAAGCGTTGTATCACAGAGCTCATATTGCGAATGTGTACACTGGTATAGCAGACCCAAGAGAGCACGAGACGTCTGCGCTCATGGAGGTCGTGCTTTACAGCAACATCTTCACCACACGCGAGAATTTCATGGTGAATTCTCAACAGCCCCCTGCAAGCCAGTCCGACAAAAGGTGCGATATTGTCATCCGGTATCTCGAGCAAGGAACCCACAAGATCAGAATCCTTTGCTTCGTCGAATGCAAGCGGACCAGAACAAGTCAACCATTCAGTTTGAAGGCACTGGAAAAGCAGGCAACCGAGTACTGTATATTGTGCCTCGAGAGTGAAGAAGACATGGAGTTCGTGTATGCTGCCACAATGGCTGGTGCCCACGTCAGACTATGGACATGTCGGCGTGATCAAAGTGAAATGATTCCATTTTGGGGTCCTAGTAGCATGGGGGACTGGAGCCAATACAAAGACGTTGGAGACGATACAGCTGGGCAGGAGATTGAATATTGGTTTGGGCAGATGAAACAACTGCCACCTACACCACATGCTGGTCAGAGTAGCCATACCTATGGTACAGCTAGCACCATCACACCGAGCTATCAAGCTCCAGCATCAAGCTATCAAGCTCCAGCATCAGGCTATCAAAGCTCCGCATCAAGCTATCAAGCTCCAGCATCAGGCTATCAAATCTCCGCATCAAGCTACCAAGCTCCCGAATCAAGCTATCAAGCTCCAGCATCAAGCTATCAAGCCCCTGTATCAGGCTATCAAATCTCCGCATCAAGCTATCAAGCTCCCACATCAGTCTATCAAGCTCCCGCATCAATGTATCGAACCTCCGACTACCAAGCCAGCTCTTATGACTCATCAACGTTTCCCCCGGCGTTTCAGCCCGGAGAGAGTGTTGCAGCTGGTGGGAACAAGGAGCGAACAGGCGATGAGATTGGTGATAGCGAAGAACACGACGAGGACGACCAGATGGAGGAGCTAGAAGATAATCAGCAAGCAACAGCGTCAACTGCAGTAACCGACTACTATATCGTCAAGGTGACCAGAAAGACTCATAGGATGTCGAAGGATGAGTTCATTTTCAAGGACAAAAACGGAAGGTCGAGAACGACCAAACAAGAGGACTGGAGGAGAACGACTTACAATGGACGGACTGCTTGGAAACATCATAAATATGTCTGCTTTGATGATATTTTTCGATAATCAAGCAGGAGTAGGGCATGTCGTTCTCCCGTTTTGTTTGTCCTGAGACTTTTGCAAGTTGCGCAAGAATTACACCCTTTGTATCATCGTACTCTCCTCTGGGACATCTTGGAGTTCTCCGGTCCAGCGTGAGACTTCGTCGTAGCGTTCTGAGCACCACCAAGCGATATGCTATACAGGATTGTATTAGTAAACGTTGCGTATCGAAGTCGAAATGTATCTTCTGCCTTACCTCTCCGACACCAAAAATTCGGTATTCGGAATCTGAAATGGCCTTGGCCGTGAATGGTGTGAAGCTAACTTCGGTGACAATGTGACGGTCTTTGTACCTTGACATCTCGAATGAGATGCAAGTAACAGCTGGCCCATTACCGTCATATATGCAGTACCTCTGCGAGGTGCAAGAGGAATGCCACTGCCCAAGGACGCTGATACGACCGTCGAGGTAATGTATCATCAACCCAGTGCAGCGAGTCTTGAAACGACATATGTCAACTCTTTCCAAGCCATCCAGAACAGCGAATGATAAAAAGAGCCCAGCATTCGGGGCCCCAATCGGAGGAGAAGGAAATTGACAATTGTGATATTGAGGTCGGCGAGGTGCAGCTCCTGGGAAAGTACCTTCACCAATGACCCCGAGTCTCATAATTGCCATGCCAGATCTTACCTTTTCGTGATACAATCCTGTGATATATCCTTCGGGCTGAAGAAGAATCCATTTGTAGCCATTGCCAATCACCATAGATGGTCGAATGTACGATCCAAAGGTGTGCAGTCTTCCACGTGTTGTTTCAATCTAGCATGACATATCAGCAAGAGCAAATGTAACAGATACCAGATACTGACCACTAACGCAGGCGTGGCAAATGCGGAGCTCGGTGTGTTGAGAACGCGAAGCCAGACGTGAGCTATGCGTTCATCTGGACAGAACGAAAGGTGTAGCGTACAGCCCTTACGAGTTCCAGATAACCGTGAAAAGCTAGTGAAATGAACCTCTAAACCAACGATGCCGTGTCCAGAAATATACACAGAAATTCCCCTTGTATACTCGTCCTTGGACCATAAAGACAAGTATCTGAAAAAGCGTCGCTGTGCACTTCTGGGCTCGAAATGCATAACATCTCGATCAAAATCAAACAAAGTGGCATCTGGATCCAGGAGCGTGGATGGGAAATCGGCTTGATCCCACACCACCTGGCTAACAGTGGAAGGTTCAGCGATTGTTATGCCTGTGCAATTTAGATCCTCCCCAGATTAGTCGAAAACATGTCGAAGATGTCAGTCGAACTTACGCTGCATCCATACCGGAGGGTCGACACTTCTCCCCGTATAATCCCATACCAGGCACAGTCTACTGTGGGAATCTTTCCAATCCAGTCACCTTCCCAATCGACACCAAGAAACTGAATCGCACAAAGACCTCCAACACTTATAACGTACTTCAACCGAGTCGCATTTCCGATCGAGCAACGATTCCCCTCAGATTCTCCGTCTTCCATCAAGCCTTGAATATATTCCGTACCAAAAACCGAGACCATACTAGCAGACAAGAAAGGTCCTTGATATTGACTCAATCCGCGAGTCAGAGGTGCGCGCAGGTGTCGAACGAGACGGGAGGTTTCGGTCCTCACGAGGACAAAGGCACTGTATGGCGTCAAAACCCCAGTGTAGCGCCAGATATAGGTTCTGATTTCTGTGGGTAACCTCGACATCAAGAGCGGTTGCTTCTCATAGCAAGCGAGCATCCTCACTCTAGCTGTGTCGAGATAGAGACGTCTTTCTTGAATATCCTCCCACATCGATGGGTCCGGTGCAAGAGCTCGAGCGAGTTTGTAGATGACTGGGACGAAACAATCTTCCGCTTCCCATTTCAGGTCCCATTTTAGGACTGAATAGCACCAGCTATGAAAGCAGAAGGCCAGTCGATCACTTTCGCATGTCTGGTTGACTCGCAGTTCTCGAGAAATCGTAACGACTTTTGTTCGTGAACGGCCGATCAATGCAACATCGACATCACAATGATTGCTTGGGAGGTAGGTAGATTTGGTAAGCTCGATGGTATCCTCGCCTTCGACGTCCAGACTCAGTACTGCAAGATCTGTTAGTAGAATAGGTGATTCGAGGTCTCCAGAGTATACCGGCGCGAACCACAGATTGCCAGGCATTGGGGCCGGGTACAAAGTCCAGCGGAAATTGCTCATAGCAAAATGCGCAATAGTTAGTGGCAAGGAAAGACGGCTTGGAAGTCATCATGATTTACTTCAGGGATGGCGGCGGTCGAATAGCCAGGTGAAGGTTTGGAATTAATCAGTGGTACAAGGCTGGGAATGGATAGGCAGCTATGGGCCGAATTAAATTAGCCCCAGCTTCTGGGGCCTGAGGCTCCCAATTTTCCGTCGCTAACACCCCTTTTAGTGGGGCTCTGAAACTTCTAGTATAGTCTCGAGTCTAAAAAGATCGAGTTCGACCTTCCTGCGGTATAATGACAGAGGTCCTCATGCGGATTACGAAGATGGCAGTTTTGATGCCCTTTATGGGCCTCGTTGAATAATCCTGCTACTACAAGAACTTGAATGGATTATCACTGTTTGCTACAATACCCCTTTTACCTTTCTTCTTCTTAATAAGCACGGTCTCTTCCGAGGCAGTAGGCTCCGATCTACCAGATGACCAATCTAGCGAGGAGCTCACTTCCACAGATTCTACTAATACAGGAATGTCCAGTGGCGGGACTTCCAAAGTAGTAATAACAAACTGCCCATCTCAATCATTCGTGTTTAACATAGCCGTTTTGGTGAGAGCTAGCGTGCGTGGACGTTCGTGGCGGTCGTGTTTGTTGGTCCCTCGGCGAAGTTGCTTTGACAGTTGGCCGTTCTTCAATTCTGGCTTGGGGTGACGCCGCCGCTAAAGCCAGGGATGGGAACGGCATGTCATCTGCCGGAATTTTTTGTATGAGGTCGGCATTCGCCTGCATTTCACTGGCTTGATTTACCATGAGCCCGGTTCTACGAGAGGCTGACGTTGGACAATGTTGATGGGAGGATACCCATTCAATGTTGATGGTCAAGATGACCGACCACCTCGCTTAAGATATCCACATGATAACCACCCCAGACCTGCTGGTTAATAATTCGTGTTACGTGATCAACTAACCATCAAATACTCATCGATCCGTATTCGCCAAATAAATAAATTCTATCTGATCATATCCTTGTGGTTCCCTCTCAATGAGTTCCAATTCCCAATGCCCTCCCTCTGACATGCGCTCGTTTTTCGCCGTCAATATAGGCCTCTTCACCGCCCTGCCAATCATTATTTTCATATTGGCAGCTATCGCCGAACTTACTCTGTGCATTTTTGCTTTACGAGAAGAGACATACAAACTTACAGGTGTGATGGTGATTGTTGTATGTTACCACATGTGTTATTCTACTTCGCGCACTAACTTCGACAGTTCCAGAGTACTGGACCCCAAAGACTCTTGCGACATGGTCTACCAAACCCAGGACAAAACGATCCCATCGATACCCGGCTCCAAAACATCACTTTTGGAACAATTCAATGTTGTCTCGGATACTCCTCGCACACCGACTGCCAACCATTGCCGATAAACCTAGCGACGCTGAATATTCCTCTGGGGGCAGTGACGAGAATCGAGGATATATATGCTCTCAAGGGCATTGCCTCCGGAATAATTCATATATCGCTAGCCATGGCAATAGTATCTACAGTGATGCTTACTGTCACTGTAGCAGCTATGGTCTCTTCTCATTACTATACTTTCATGCAGCGCTTTCGCCATTTTGGCATTCTACTGAAGGGTTTTGTTGTTTTCTGGAGCATTACTACCTGCTCTTTCCTTATGCTCCCTATAATCTTCACAAAACAAGCATCATGGGACTTGCGCGATGTCGCTGGTATCAAAGTTTCAAATGGGCGCGTCGTTGGGTTGAGTTTTGGTGCTCTTTGCTCCACACTTGTTTTGTCCCTTTGTGCATCGTTTATTTGCAATTGGAACTCATGTAGTTAGAGCAACTCAATCCAACTAAGTACTTGCGTTCCCCTCTCTGAATTTAGCCAACGGTCTGCGCCTTGTCAACTGTTGTACTGGTCAAATGTGCAAAGTACCAGAGGTTGGCTTACCGCACGCGATGCTTGGCTTTGTCTGTAACCGCCCTCAGTAAACCGCTCTCCACAACCACAGATCAGGAATGACGTGGTTCTCAGAAAGCTTGCCAGTGCAGAGGTGGTTATCAAACCCATTCGAATGTTGATGGTTGAAGTGACTACCTCGCTTATAATATCCACCTGAGACCAGTGACAAGCACCACAAACCGGCTGGCAACAACTACGGATCTCGTTCTCCATGCACTATCGATTACAATACTCTCAGAGAAGCTTGAGACGTCTCCTTAAAGACAATTAAATAATTTCCCCGTTACTGACACAATGAGCCAACCAGTACTTCGTCATTTGCGAAGGGTTCAAGCTTTTTTGGGCCGCCCATCAGATGATACTGACGAGGCTCCTCCAAGTCCGACACATGCAGGTGCACCGGAGGAGGTTCGAAGGGTGCTTAGGGTTTTGCTCAAGGACCCCTGGGATGACTACAGCTATATTCGACATATTGGCCAGACCACAGTAACCCTGCGGAAAGCATCGTCCTTCCAGCTTGCCGATATTCGAGAGGTTTCTCCTTTTGAAATTTTAGGAGACTCGCCCGTTATTCCCCAGATCAGACATCCAAACATCGCAAATATTGAAGAGATCTATTATTATGATGATAGGACTTTTCTTGTCATGGAACATCTTGACGTCTCTTTCACTCAGTTGAAATTCCAGAAATATGATCTCAAAGAGCGCGAGATAGCGACGATACTTACCGAAGTACTAGATACGCTTACTCAATCACAACGGAATGGCTGATAGTACCAGGTTTTGAAGGGCGTGGCTTATATCTCGTCGCTGAGGCTTTCTTGCAGAGACCTCTCGCAAGAAAACATCAGGTTGTCTCTTGATGGAGAAATCAAACTTGGTTGGTTTCCCCGACATCTACCACATAGTCTGTGCTGATAAACTTGTCAAAGTTTTAGATCCTCGAGAGCTCAAGTATGATGCACTATATGAGAGCCCTAAAATCTCACAGGTTTTACTAGATTTTCCAATTTTGGCTGAAATCATAGAAGAAATGATGCTTTCTCGCTATCATCTCACCCCAGATGACGAGAATTGGTCTAGGGACGCGATTGATTTCATCTCATGTACCCTAGAAGGGTCATTCGAGAGTTTGATGAATGTAAGGAGCAAATAGATGACGCACTGCGAGTATTGGCTGATCAGACTAGCATTGCTTCCTCAAGCAAGCTGTATCCCCGAGAAGACTGATTCCACGCATCCGTTTCGCTTATGAAGCCGAGCGTGGATCTTGGGATTCCAATAGCGAGAAAGAGCAAGCCTTTGATTTCAATTTTGCTACAGCGGTTTGAGGATGGGATATTTCCGCCGGGTGGTGCCTCGACTTTCATGACCTTCGGTACTCTTAGGCGTGCCAATTATAGAACCTCATTTTGAAGTCATTATTTCACTGGTGGTGGATTGGTACGGAGGAAATTGCAAAAGCTAGAAAAGGAACTCTTTGATTATGGAAATTAGAGATGGGGGAAGTACGAGAATTCGCAGGCCAGCATCAAGTGCGAAGTCATCTCAAATTAATGTCAATGTCGAGCAATAATTGTGAATAAATTACTTCAAATACAGAGAAAGATTGTCCATTTGTTCTTATCAAATATGCTGTCTGTTCCAAGTGTCGCTGCTGTATGGTTTGATTGACCACTCTCTGCTTGGTGGCAAGGCTTACACCTCGACTTGTCTTATCGAACAAATTTCTGATTGATGATAGTGTCTTTTACTCGGTAGCAGTCTCATTGACCTCCTCGCTGCTCTCCTTCTCGAAGTGATGCGGCAGAAGATTCGTCGGCGGCGGGTACGCGAAATCCTGAATTACCGGAATTAGTTAAATGCCAGATATGTATCTATTCAACTTACAATATCCGCCTTCACTGGCCACCAAGACTCGTCATCGATTGAACGGTATGCGGTGACTCGGCCTCGCCGACGAATGAACAGCGCTACTTCAACCCCAGGAAGTTGGCCCAGTTTGTGAGCTTTCTTGACCAATGTCTTCTTTCGCCCTGATATCCCTTTGTACGGATTCCTTCTTTTCGCCATCGTGTTAAGACACAGGATATTGTTTGTAGGGAAATAGGATGCCTTACAACATTTATACATGCAAGAAGTTGAGGAGATCAGCTCTCAGCCCTCAAATACGCGATGGTATCATTGCCCTATCACTAAGTTTCGAAGAGGTCACCATCCCGTAATTCGATTGTACTCAGCTAGTGGTGGTGATACCATCAGGATATCGATCCCCTACGGAAACCGGGGGTAGTTTCCAACCTTATCGAAACCCACAAATTATATTAATCAGTGGCGAAGAACTATGACAAGGTGGGAAAGGAGGTGATATAGCGTGTTCGAGCTACGGAGAAACAGACAAGCATCTCCTCTTCCACACACTTTCGCATTCGACAACTGGCGGCTGGCGACTGTCTGTGTGTTTCCGTGTTGTGAATATAGCCGAACGATTCACCCGGTCAATCCGCCTTACAAAAACCCACAATCGCTCTTATACAAAACCGCACCACATACAAGCTTGTACAAGCACTTCAACACATTCAGAAGATGAAAGCTCCTGAGGTTTGCGTAGAATTACGCCCCAGGCTCCACGACTATGCCATCTCAGACCAGGCCGACACAGGGCTAACTTTGGTTTGGGTCCGATTCGTAATGAATCTGAATGGTGACCTCCCGTCAACGACCCGTGAGCGACGGTCTGGATCTTTGTCATAAGTCCGGACTTATTCAGAGGATGCTTTCCACCCATTCTATCGCATTCGTAGCCCGACGCTTCGACCAAGCCTATAGAAAGGAAAAAGGTGACAAGACCTCGAGGAGGCACGAGCAAAGAAACGAGAGCATGCCATTGCGCCCCAATGTTCTGTATTCGCTGCAGCCTTGTCTCTTCTTCAACGACAGCAACAACAAACAATTATCAACCTCCACTACAACCCCAGATTCGCGTCGCAGATTTTGCATCGATTTGAATAGGCCCAACTACCTCATTTCTGGAGTTTGGAGATCTGCGGGATGAACTCGATGCCTCAGATGTCAGAGAAGGTGATCTCGACTTGTCGCGAAACGCGACAGTACCACTTCCAAGTGGGTGGGGGAGCAAGAGGCCTGTCAGTCTTGCAACTTTGGCGATTCATTTGGCTCCGTCGGACTACCTTCTGGATACGTTATCGAGGGGGAGTTAGAGTGTGGTCCGCCTTTTAATTTCCTGATCATCTGGGCTCGTGCTTTGGCAGCTGATGAGGAGTCATCATACTCGAGTTGTGCTTCCATCAAATTCGGGCGAATCGGATTTTCCCGCAGGAGTTGAGAAAGAGTGAGGGTTGGTTTCGGAACTTCTGGGGAAGGTCGCAATGGCAATCTCTGTCGCTTTGCCTCTTCCATAGGTTGATTTTCTCGCGACTGCAGTCGCTTCTCGATTCTTCGAGGTAGTTGTTGATATTTAAGAGCACGCTCGAAGTTTTCTTCAATCAAGCTAAGCACTGTGGCAACCTTTTCGACGGCTTGCGGAGGATATCTTTGGACTGCTTCTTCGAGAGATAAGTCAGATGATGCTGAATCCGAACTCGATTGCTCGTCGTCCGATTGCATATCATCAGGATCACTTGCATATCGTCCTCGAACTGAGTCTATGCCAATGTTGGTAGTCGTCAATATCGTAGAATTCAACTAGGTAGATCAGCCGGCGGGCTATTTTCCGCATATTAGCCTTTGAAATATTTTTCTCGTGAAGTAATGCTTACTGCTGGTTGCTTTCAACTTCCAGAACTCGCCGCATTCTTCGGGACATATCGGGGCATTTGGTAGCCTACACCAGGAACAATCTTTCCAAACATTTCGATCTTGTCGTAAAGACGAGCAGGAACATGCTCCACGCAATGTATGAACCCCAACAACAACGGTTGCCTTCTTAGAAACTGCCAATTCTTGATGCACCCAGATTTGTGTCCACCACTCGTGCGAGAAGATAGCGACCAGAGTTCCCCGTATTCTAACACTAGACTCGGGTGGTTCAACCAAAATGGTCTTGTATCGGGCCGTATGATCTCCGAGGTCTGACGA
>Ga0207886_10208_pt1 | contig 14108 bp, 14 predicted proteins | sample LinPmetageLP35_FD_184048 | JGI IMG/M metagenome (GOLD analysis project Ga0207886, IMG submission 184048) | Marine viral communities from the Pacific Ocean - LP-35 (SPAdes) | ecosystem: Environmental > Aquatic > Marine > Oceanic | place: Pacific Ocean | collected 2009-08-31 | reverse complement strand
GTCGACCGACTGATCGAACTCGGCGTTGATCCACAAGAGAAATCAAAGGACGGCCGGACTTCTCTTCACCAAGCGGCGTTTAATGGGCACGTTGCGATGATCGACCGACTGATCGAACTCGGCGTTGATCCACAAGAGAAATCAAAGGACGGCCGAACTTCTCTTCACGGTGCGGCGCACGGTGGGCACGTTGCGATGGTCGACCGACTGATCGAACTCGGCGTTGAGGATGCAGCGGACTGCTTTGGGCTAACAGCTTTACACATAGGCATCTACGGTACGAAAATCGATGTTGTTCGCGCTCTGATTCAGGGTAGAAGTGACCTTGACACACTTGACCCGTTCGGCTACTCCCCCTTGGAATGGGCATTTCGGACTCCTGAATTATACCAACACCTGCAAGCCTTTTTGCAGAAGGCGAATCCCAAAACGGAAGCAACTCGACGAGCGAAACGCAACTCCGTAATTTTGGAGGCTATACAGCAATTTAAACAATACGATCAAGGACCGTCCGAGTGGGCAATCTCTGTGCTGGGCCGCCTTCTACTTTTCAACGGAGATGAAAGCAATGCTTGCTTTGCTTTGTGGCAAGGTATGCAAATGGTGGATGGCAGCATCAACCACTCAATCTGGTGCAATCTCTGCGGACCAGGAAAGGAAATTTTGGGTACAAGATACATATGTCGACAATGCCCGGATGTAGATCTCTGCCATTCATGCATGGAGGTCTATGGCATGCATGCCACCGTACCGGGTTGTTGCAATCATGCGTTTCTCTCTTTCCCAAAAGCAGAGAAGTGTGACCTAGCAGCTAAGTTCAGCTCTATGCAGAAGTTATCACTAGGTAAATGGCTCGGCCAACTCTGGATTGCATATAAGAACAAGAGGTAAACGAGGCTTTCATATGTAGATTGGTTTAACCGTTTCCCAGATTGCTTCCTGCTGGGGATGTACATGTGCGGGTAATAGAGACGAATTTGAAGGTGCTTGGAGAGGAGCATCTAGACACGCTTCTCAGCATGGTTAATCTGGCGTCGACGTTTTCGAACCGAGGCCAAGGAGCTGGATGTGCGAGTGATGGAGACGAGAAAGAAGGTGCTTGGCTAGGAGCATCCAGACGCGCTGAACAGCATGAATAACCTTGCTTTGACGTGGAAAGGGCAAAACGGCAATGAAGAATGCGTTATACTCATGAGTGAGTGTGTTCGAACAAGAACGCATATGCTAGGTAATAATCATCCATTCACACTTTCTTCAATAGGAACCTCAATAGTTGAAATTGGAGTACTTTGATACCTCCTGAATTTGAAGGAATGTAACCTAAAAGAATGCAGAGACATCCTATCACGTGCTTAGCTCCACCTTGAGCGTGGCGGTGAAATACTAGCGTCAGCAGCTACAGGATACGGCTAAGCTGCTTTAGGCTGGATAAGCGGATCCTCCCGATGTGTCAATTCTAAGCTGGTGAACTTTGAATTAGCATAGAAATACAACCGCCACTCGGACGCGATCGCCACACTCGGGATCAGGTCACTAACGTCCATCCCTGCATAGCGGAAAACTGTTGGTTGGGCAATCCTGGTCTCTGAGTAAAGTGTATTATAGTCACGTGCCTAGGGGTATATAGTCCCGTGGAGGAACCCAGTTCCAGTTAAACTAGCATGCTGCCACAACTCAACTAAAACCCTACGTGCCGGAAAAAATGTTAGGTACTTTGACTTTGAGCAACTTGAACTCTGTGCAGATATCGATAAAACCCAAAATTTTATGCAAATCGTATTCAGTGGCTACTCTTGACGCCCTTGAAGCCCTCCCATCAAAGACTTAATTTCGTGTCCTCGACCTGGGGCCTGATCTGCGGGCAGCCTCCTTTCACGACGCAAGAGAGTTTTTTTGACTATAGCTCCGCTATCAAACTTTTGTTACTTCTATTACTTACAAATTTGTCTTATCCGATCTTTGAATCCCTGTTACCATGTTAGTAACCGTCATCATCTTTGTGGCTGCTATAGATCGTAAATTTAGACAAGGCTGCCCCGCGGGACAGTACGGAAGGTACCTCGAATCGAAGTGACTAACGATATTTGGTTAGGGTAATGACCCCGCGCTCTCCTGGCATTTCATGTTGGACTTCTGTAAGCTGTATTCTATTTCTGATTGCTACGAAAGTCCAGGGCACACATCTCGTGGTTAAGATAGTACAGACCATACCAACGTAGGACAGACATAGCACAAATATTAAACGATAATCCAGCAGTATCTGAGCCGAGAAAAGTGCTCCGTCTCAGGACGGTCTGGTTCCCCTTGGTCATAACGAGCAGTACGACTTTCTACGCAGCTAGCTCTCTTACTGGCGGGCTCTATTCTAAAGCACGTCGTCGAGTCCCTCTCGACGCTCCGGCCTTGCTTGAACTCCGCCAAGAAGCAATCTCATCTATCAAGGCCACGGTCTCCAACGAAGAAGATTGCAAGACCGATCAGACCATCGGTGCTGTCCTCTGTCTGTCTATCTTGGAGTCTTTCCTTGGACACCCCGAGCTGTTTCAGATGCACATGGCCGGTTTAGCGAAGATGGTGCGAATGAGAGGAGGACTGGACGGGTTGGGTTTGAGGAGCTGTTGAAAAGGATGATTGTCTAGCTGGACTTCAATCATGCGAGGATATTTGGGACAGATCCGTTATTCGTGGAGAGTATTGGAGTCGAGACGAGGTTAAGTCCGTTTAAGCATCCGAGATCGAGAGAGTCCTTTCCTACAGATTCTCTTACTGCTGCCTAGTTTCTCCAGATGTTATTGATTGTGGCTATTTTAGGCGTTGAGGATAGAAGCATCTGGGAGGGGAGATTAGGTGAGATACCTGCATTCTGTTTGCATGATTAGCCTGTCGTTTTGGTATCTAAGGTCAGTTGGAAAAGGCGGATTCTAATGTTTCTCCTGGGTTCTGCTGGATTGGACAGGATGAGAGGCTTACATCACACATGCATGATGAGCCTGTCGTTACGGTGTAAGTGTCAAAATTTAGGGATCATGGTGTCTTCGGGGGACAGGGCAATTAGGGACGGGACAACCGATGGATTATTGGAGTATATGGCAGACTGTAACAGCACACGCTAGAAGGGTCCATAACTACCTATGGTATGCTAAGATCTGTCAATCTTCTTCGAGCCTTCTGAACGGCTGACTCGCTCAACAGCTAGGAACTCAGTCTGTGCACTACAACAGCTAGGAAACCTATCTGCCTGGGCCTGTCTACGTTGTATCATATTTTCAGGCGGAGTAATTGGGGGACTTTACGAGTAAACCCCCCCTCCCCCCCTACCGTCTGTTAAAGCTTTTATGAACTGTACACCAATGGAATTGGTGTTCGTGAAAGCAAGTCTCGCTAGGAACTTGGGGATATTCAGGCCTTTCAAGAGTAGGCATTAACAATTTCATAAAATGAAGAGCTTCGCCTACTCTTGTCTGGTCTCTTCGAAGCGGTCCTCAATCTCATTTAAAGCGCCTCGCTGCTCCTCTCGTTCTTCTTCCGTCATTTCCGTTATCATTGTTATTTTCGGGGAGGATGGAGCCATTTTTTGTGAGGTCGCTTTGGTCTGCCACTCTATCGCAAGGAGCGATTCGGTTGGCATGATAGGTTCTGCGTCGGCTTTGTATTTGTGGCAACGCTCGTATTGGATAGGATAGTGTTGGCGCACTATATTCATCATTCTGTACTCGTGGACCTAGCGTCATTGATTTTCCTGCGGGGTCCGATGGCTATATGGACGACAACGGCCGCGTGAGATTTGAGGCTACCTGTAGTAACGAGAGTGGTTAGCTAGCTTGATACATTACCGAAAGTGGGAAAGGTACATCTTAATGGCGTGAAGTCATCGATGGTCTGCCCGAAATGGACCAACTTGATATCGCTTGGATCGGGTGGCTGTGATCCCCAGGCTCCTTGCCATCTGCCCCATAGAATTGCTTTGAGTGATTGTGCGGGAATATCAAGCAAATCGACGTTTCCGAGATCATGACATGCTAGGTGTTCTGTTTCGATTCGAACACGATGCCTCTTCCCAGCGATAGTGATCAAGGAAAGTGATACCGATCCCGTAATATCGGATTTGGATTGGCTTGGGTTGCTGGCTGATGCACTGCTCTCCCCAGACGAGGGGCGAATCTTGCGAAACTCTGAAGAAGACATGATCAGTACACCAAAAGATGGAAATCCCAGTTCGAAGAAATGTCTTGTAGAGGGGGGCCCTTGATGACGTCACATATCTGTTTATTCTCGAGACATAATGATCACCTACTTCTACCTCATCAATCCTGTCTACGTCCAATCAACGATTAGCCTCTTTGGATCATGGGGTGGGGAAAGAACGTTAGTGCTCCCACGCCTTTGCCAAAACCTGAGTCCGGTTATATATATGTGAAGGTACGAATTTCGGATAGACCTTAAGACCATCCATCAACTCGAATCATTCGAAGCAACGCTCTCGACCTGACCTGTTCCTGAAGTTATGGAGCCCATAGACATGATAAGACGATACGAACCTATGGATCAGTGCAGCATTGACCTGCTCCGCATCTTGTCTACAATACACATTCTTCCTTGTTGCGACCTAGCTGCTCTAAAATCTATCATCACTGATGCCCTCGCCGTAATTGTCTTTGCTGCTATTGAAAGTGGATCCACCCTCCCCTTCGACAGCCAGTCATTTCGCGACATCTCAGATCAAGCCATCCACCTTCATAGAATCTCTGTCGCGAAGGTCCATCAACCTCCAGCAGACTGGCTTCTGGACTTCGGCAGTGCAAACTTCATCTTGGCACTGGGCAATAAGAGTGCGCACTTTACCTGTACGGGGCCTGTTTTTCGAGCAAAACCAGTCATAACCCCCTTGGTTCTTGCTTTCATGGATGAGTGGTCGGACATACATTCCGGAATTGATGCCTTGCACCTTCTGCCTTGCTCTATGGATGGCAACCCTCGGGGACCTACAGGTGGACAGCTGCTAGATGCTACGCTTAGCAGTCTCAACGTACTCTCTGTCACAGCAATGAAAACAATTGCGCTGGGGATGCCGGAGTTCGTGGTTTTCGACGATGAAAATTTGCCACAGCTGCACTGGCATCCACATATTGATGCTCGCATGTTGAGCTTTGAAAAATCCAAGCGAGATCGTGCAGAACTATGGCCCTTGCGATTGGCTGCAGGAGATATCAGTCGAGGGAAGTAACATGTATGGTATGAGATCGGTCTGGCGGGCTGTCCGACGCTCCTTATACCTCAACCTCCGGCAGAGCACGAGATAGCAAGACAATGCGATCACTTTTGCGCGCCTGGTAACATTGAAACAAGAAATAAAGGTAGCTAAAAGATGCTGCACGATTCAGCCCTCGGTCTTGCCCTCAAAATCATGGTAACTAAGAACAAATGGCAATTTAAACAATCGGTCGCTCAGCCGGAACTCGTGAAACTGTCCCGCGAAGCCTCTCTGCGTGGATCAGTAAGTCTTTTCTGGTCTTGGGCCGCACATAACAGTCCATGCAATCAACAAATTGCTCATCTTCTAATTTGCTCACATGATTTTTTATAAAGTATCGATTTAGTGAACCTGGGGTCGCGTACTCGGCGACCCTCTCGCGCATTATCAGGTGCGGATTTCTAATACAGCAAAAACATACTTTCGGATGCTTTAAGTCGATCTGACTTCGTTTGATAGCTACCATGGTCTCCGAAGGAAAGTCGTCACTAGGGAATTTTTTCATGAATCGCAGTAGCATTGATCGAATCATTAGGCAACAGAACTTGCCAAGTTATGGATGAAAGAGCAGTACTGATCGAGGGCCGACTTGTCGATCGTTTCTTCTGGGGCCTTGGAGCTTCATTTTTCTTTCTATCGGATAAAGAAATAGTATCAACTGCATGACGGTATACGAACCCTAATCTGACAGAGTTGAAATGCACATCTCGCCCTCGGATTGGCCTAATTCCTCCTCAGTATCATCTTATCTGGTTGGAATCAGAGCTCAATATGTGTATGATGCTGCAGAGCTGCTTCGCGAGAAAGTAACACTATTTTCCAAAATGCACGAGCAGCCTGGCTTTTCCACGCGGTCATAGTGAAATCATGAACGCCTGAGACGATAATATGAGGGCTGGAGGAGAACAGGTTGATGTTTCGGAAAAGAGGACTGAAAGGAACTCCAGAAATGTTCCATGCCGTGGGATGCATGTCAATATTGGTTGTAGGTAATAGCTGAGACAGAGTTATAAATAAATAATCAGATTTCCGGCTCGAGCAATAACAATGACGAGTGCCCTGACAACTGCTGTGATCGCCGTCGATGCCGCTCTTGCCTCTGCTGGAAGTTCTACATTCGCAATACTCGTGCCTCCGCAAATGCTAGAGTGTCTTTCCTGCGCCATAGCCTTCGGAATTATCCACCGCCTGGCCCGGTCCTCCTTTGGCCTCCTGCTGAGATATGCTTGCAGCCATGTGGTCTCGTGAGATGTGTGAAATACTGGTATCGGAGAGCTGCCCACGGCACTGCGTCGTTCCAGCTTCCGTTGTGACAGTCGAGGGTGATATGCGAATTCCAGATGTCGACACGATTACTTGTCGAGATGCCTCCCCAGCTGATATGTCTTCGAAGACATTGACTGGCATCTTGTCTGCCAGTCTGTGCTCCTTTTCATCCGTGCCGGGCATTCCGACGGTAGCTGCAGGTAGGATTGGCTTCTCGTTCTAGGAGGTTATTGGCAGTGTCTTCCCACTCATTGTGTCCCGAGTCGGGTGGTGGTGTCCTCGTTGTGGAAGGGGGCTCATTGGCACGGCCAAAGGGCGTGTTTGGCATCGACGCTGATCCGACTTGAGCTGGAACTGCATCCGTGGCAGATTGTTCTTTCCATTGCATATACGTTTCCTCCTGGGCCAATATCTTTTCGAAGCTTTGTAGTGGACGAGCGTGGCACTGTGACAGGTTTGCATCGTCATCAATAATATAGGACGGTATGGTCAAGTCGTCGTAGACATCGTCGCTGTCGCTCTCGTCCAAGCTTGGAACTGTACTCTCTTCCCCGCCGTCGAACTCGTCTGTCCATCTATGTTCTCAGCACTATTAGCAGATGATTGCAATCGACCCGACCGTGCAACAAAATCGCACGACTCTTGGTCATTCGGTACGTTGCCAGTCCTGCTGGCGGTGTTCAGTTCATGGTGAAGCACAGCTCCATGTCGATGAGATGAGGGCGTAGGTGATCCTTCCATATCAACATGAGACTTGAGGGATCTGTATTTTCAGTGGTAGGAACGTTCAATCGGTGCATGTTACATATGGTTGATTGATTGTTGGCGGGGGAGAAACGAAACGATGCAAGACGCGGCAACCAGCGACTACTGTTGTACCGAGCTTGGCTCGTGAGCTCCATTCGAAATGGCCACGTGTCAGCTGTACCTTCGTGTTTAGCACTGAGCTGATCTATTTTGGGAGCATTCAGAGAGCCTCCTCACGAAACACCTCTGCCAAATTTGGACTCAAACATTATCCCATGATCGCGCAAGGAAGGAAGTGGTGAGCTTACCCACGCTCGTATTGCCGGTCGTAAACATGGATTTTTTGCATGGACATTTGAACTGAAGATAGGAAAGTCATTCACGTAGCCAATTCTGCGGCGTTGGCCACTTTGGCCCTGTTCCAATAACAGCCCCCCCCCCCCCCCCCCCCCCCCCCCCCCCTTGGGAGTGCCAAAATAAGCATTCATAGGTTGGGGAAGGCTAGCAGGGAGTACTCTCTTGGCAAAGGCGGGATGCTGCCAGAGCCCATAAACGGCATTACGCCACAATAAGCGGTTGGCAGGAATAAGCGCCTCCAGGTGGGCGATTGAGCAGGTGCGGGGATATCAGTGACGATTGGTGCGCCCTCTCGTCGAGCGGACAAGTTACTTTGGTATCTTGGTGTATTACTCCACTTTAGCAGTCCATTCGAAGAACTCAAAATTCTATGCCTACTTTGTCGCTTAATTCATGCTTATTTAGACGTATTCTATATTAATGGCCATTTTACAGGGTCTCAGGGATCCCCATCAAAAATCACAATTCCAACATAGCCCACTATTCCCTCTATTTACGAATCTTCTTCAACTCTAGGTCCCTTAATTCATTGTCCCCAAATCCATTGCCCTAAATCCCATGCCTTTAACTTCCCTGTCCCCACCCCCTGCCCTGCCCTCCCCCGAGTCCTTCCCTATAAGTAGTTAACGACCAGGCTCTCGAATCACAACCGTAGATCTTCAGGGCCAGGGTCAACCCATTCTGGATATAGTCCTCGAATCCTTTTTAGCAGGAACTTATCATAACATCTCTCCTTGCTGTTTGATGCTTCACAGTCTTCTCGCTCTCTTCCTCCTTCTCTCCAGATCCTCCGCTTCCGAATTATTTAGGATATAATGAGGGAAGGACCCGATATTACACCTGCAGACACTCCCACTACATCAGTCCCGATAACCAAAAAACGTCCCTATGCCTCGACGACACTCCTAGCAAATCACCCTCCCCCAAAGGTCATCTCCAAAGATTTCTGGACGGCGAGGATGAGGGAGATCCCGTTGTTCGGGTGTAACCCTTGGGATTTTTATGAACCATTCCTGAAACTGGGCTCAGGCCTCGCACTCGTGCTTTGTAATAATGGTACAGAAGTCCGGGTGATGAGAATCTTTGGTGATATCGCGTCTCGGGATCAGGGGGGCCGCCCTTTACTTCATGTCCAACACCCGAATTTCGTTGATATCTACGAATGCTATTCTTTTAAAGATGAAACATTTGTATTCACTGAGTATGTAGGTTTCTCGATAGAAGATTTATTATTACGCTCGATTTATCCGACAGAACGCGAAATAGCATACATCATTAATCAGGTAATTCACATCATCCTTCCTCCGCTCTATATTTCTTAACATCGTAGCTCCTGGTTGTCATAAACTTCATCCGTTCCAGGAAACTCGATTACCAACGCATTTCAATAGACAACATTTTCATCTCTTCGGAAGGCAATATTAAAATTGGTGAGAAACTTAACCCAAGAAGCATTGTATAATTCTAACTACGATTCGGATCCCACCAACTTCCCGGATGATAAAGAGAATTTCTCGGAAGATTCGGAGTCCTTAAGCACAATCATGTTGCAGATGATGAATGAAAAAGGAGAGACTTTACATGCTTCACCAGACGGCTGGTCTGCCGAGGCAGTCCATTTTGTGGAAGCAACTGCTACTGCAACCCCGGAGGAGCTGTCGGATGTGAGTTTTACCTAATCCCTACTCCGGCTCGTTGCTGAGGCTTGCTAGCATACCTTTTTGAGTCGTTCGGGCAGCGCTGAGATCTTGACGCCTCTCTGTACATTGGTTCATCTGCTGGTTTCGAAAGATGTACATCTGGATGAACATTCGAAGAGGAGGCTGGAATGAGGCCACCGACCGAGAGGGTTAACATGTATGAGCGGTAGGTATCGATGAGTCGTCCTTGGCCTTTACTGGGGGCTGCGCTACGAAGCAGAAATATGTGGCAATCACGGAAATATGGCAGACTGATTCGAGAGCCACAGTTGTCAAGGCGAGGTTGGGCCACTATCCCGCAAAATAATCAACACGTTAGGTCTTTGTGGTGTAAGTTATCTGAGCTCATTCATACATTACCTCGCTCATTACTGCCTTCACGACATACTTCGAGTAATCAGGATCGAACAAATGGCAGAATCCTCTTTCTTTCCTGGAACAGGTTTTGAATCGCGAGAATCGCAATACAATGTGAGCTCGAGAATCGGAGTGGTCGTGCGGACCTCCGTACCATCGACTGGATCATGGAGAGGTGTAGGGCCATCGTCCTAGACATGGTAGATCAAGTGGAGACTGGACACCAGAAAGCCAAGCCGCTAATGGAAATGTGCAATCTTTATCCCTACTGCCAAGAAACCTTCTTGCCGAGAAACAACATGGCGGACTCTGACTTCGAACGTTTTAGACGCCAAACCAACTTATAAGTTTTCAAAAATTCAAGATCAACTAACGTTCCCCCTATGTGCCGAGTTGAGCTTGACTGTCTTCGACATAATTAGAACACCTTTATCTGAGCGTCCTAAGTCGTTCGGGTGCTGGGGAGAAGCTTCCAATTGCGTTGTGGCTGCGGTATGGCGCAAGTTCGGGGAACCGCCACCGTTGCCGGGTACCTTTCGTACCTTTCCCTCCCGGCTCTGTATTGGCAGGTGACCCACAACTGGAACAGCAAGGGTGCAATTCTCACACTTCTGATTATGATTGAGTCGCCCCACATTATTTCTCCACCATGGTCTCCCTCAGTCAGCTTTGACCGGGCGTGCTTGTGACAGAACTCCCAGAACGTCTACTCCAACCATTCCTCAATCACCACAGCCCATTGCCTCCAGCGTATGAACGACGGACCTCTTCATCCAGTGGTCCCAAATACATTGTCCTTCAATCCATTGTCCCTTATTCCATTGTCCCTTATTCCATTGTCCCTTATTCCATTGTCCCTTATTCCATTGTCCCTTAATCCATTGTCCCTAAAACCATTGTCCCTAAAACCATTGCCCCTAAAACCATTGCCCCTAAATCTAAATCCATTGTCCTAACTCCATTGTCCCTTATTCCATTGTCCCTTATTCCATTGTCCCTTATTCCATTGTCCCTTATTCCATTGTCCCTTAATCCATTGTCCCTAAAACCATTGTCCCTAAAACCATTGTCCCTAAAACCATTGCCCCTAAAACCATTGCCCCTAAATCTAAATCCATTGTCCTAACTCCGTTGTCCCTTAAACCATTGGCACTAGATCCATTGCCATCAACTAAGCGCACTGAAGTCGTCTTCGCTCGTCTTCACACAGCTATTTATACATATCAAGCAACATCAGAGTTCGGCATTTGGATCAGCTTGTTCATTTGCAGTGTGAGTAGATCCCTGGTTTGGTGGCTGGCCTTGGCATGACGGACCGGAGCCCCACCAAAGTTGTCAGTCCCTTAATAACTACACCGGTGCCCGTGAGCTTCTCCTTCTCTCCGTAACCTCCATCGCCATGGGAGAAGATGTCACCAGCGATTATACTCGAGAGAATCAACTCCAAACGCTTCTTCGAACCTGGATATATATAACAGAAGTCCTTGTTACTGATGGATATTCTGCATGCCTGCTCAAGGAATTCTCTAATATCGTCAGTGGACAGATCGACCAAGCCCGTGTTACTGCCATCGCAGTTCCTCCTGCATCATCAATCACCGAAACCGCCCTGTCTGAAGGACTGCGCACTCCTGCGATCCTGTCGTTAATAACTGACCACCAAACATGTGACGATGCCAGCTCTCTGAGTGTTGTCCATAATGGGGCTAGAAATTACGCTGCTGGCAGCGATGCCCGTCACCCTGCTAATGTATACAGCAAACTGATGAGCAGATCAAATGTGGAGGATAGAGCAGATGCGGTAACAGACGATGGATTTGAAGACGAAACCAACTACTCCGATGTTGATGAATCGTCCGGAGTTCCACCTTGTCTTGTCTCTGGCAGTGCCTGTCTTTCGCAATACCATAGTAGAAGTCCAGCTCAGGCGTACGAAGAAAGGCTCGCCACCGAGGAGACAACTTCCCAGAGCCCCTCAAGCCTGAACTCCTGCGCCCTTGTACAGATGAACCCTCTGCGAGGTCCTTTGTACCAACTAGAGAGCCAGAGCCTGCTAATGTCGAGATCAACCGTGTCGCACAAAACTACATCCACCGACACTCCTGTTATATTTACCCCACCGGTCTCTATTGCTGGACTAGGCAATAGCGGTCTAGATACAGATCAAAGCGATGATGCACCGAGAAGTGAGCTCCTACTATACTCGTCCGTGCATTTAGCTGACTATTTTGGGCTAAAGAAGCCTGCCCTTCGGTCGATCCGCCCCCAACCCAGACAGAACAACGATTTCCACGTCTCGCAGATCCGCTTGCTTTGCTGACTGGTTCTACGATCTCTCCAGATGTGCTGTCCAGGATCCCAAACCCCGAAATATCCAACTTATGGCACTACCTCCGGTCACAGAGGGTATCGCTTCTGGAGGGTCTGGACAAGACACCTGGGATCACAGAGCCGCGAGAGACGGCTGCAGACAGGATAAAGAGACTGTTAGCTAGGTATCAAGGGCAGTACGAAGCACTCCCGAGTGATGATAATCACTTCCCTGGCCTCTATCGTCGACTATATCTCGCAAATATACACAACTTAAAAGAGCAGGAAAAAAAGACTCGTCAAACCAGCCCGCCCAAAAGGGATAGGAAGAGGCAGAAAACAACTCGTCAAACCAGCCCGCGCAAAGGGAAAAGAAAGAGACAGAAACCAACTAACTGCCACGAAGGTGTCAGAAGATCTCTGATTGATGACTTTGTTGACTTCCTTCTCCCACAGTTGCTACAGAAGCAAGGGGACACACGGCGAGATGCCAAGAGAAGATTTGGCAACTGGTTGGGCCTGGGCCGGACATGCTCAAGATTTGCAAAAGAGTTTGGTGCCGGTATCTTCCTCCTCCTTCCTCGAGACATACCAGACGAGACGTAAGTTGCAGACCCACCTTCCCCTGGACAGCTAATTTGATAGGCACAGTTTCCGCGACTTTTCCATACCTCAAGAGGATGCCCTTGTAGCATATCTATACCAAACTCAACCAACATTAAAGTCTGATATTGAGAATCTGACGGCGTTCCTGGTGCAAGTCGTGGAAGATCAACGTGTGCCCAGCAAGAAACTTAAACTCGAGACGTTGTCCGAGCAAGACATGGAGTCCCGGGAGCGGGCAGGTGGGTCGCTGAAAGACCTATTTGAGTTCTCTGATGAGGTAGACTACACGTCCTTCTTGACAGACGAGGCGCTCTCTCCACTGTACCCATCTAGCCCTGTAACGCCGACGTGCTCTTTCACAACGTCGGAACCAGCCGGCGATGATATGGTAGTGCTGGACACTCATGTCTCTGGCTCTCCCGGCCGAGGCACCCTGTACGCTGAGCGTCTCGGGGACGAGAAAAGCATGGAGAGATTTGACGAAGATTTCTTCCTAGTATAGATAGAATAGATTATACACATCTGCCAAACCGATTCTTGAATACTGCGCTGAGTGCGTGAGATCCTCTTTAACCTTGATTCGTCAGCGAGGGGACTGCTTGAAACTCCTGTGTTACCCGATTCTCAATTGACGATCATTACATTCGGTGTATAGTTCTCTACCTGATTACCACAGGATTATTCAAGCAGCATACTTACTGTAGGCCCTTTACCAGCATATGTGCCAGCCCACAATGCTGGGTGGCACACCTGGTCGAGCACACATTACGTGCCAGCCCAGTTGGGCCAGCCCATTTTACGGTGTGGCCCGACCGGGCTAACCCCATATTGGGGCCAACCCACCGTGAGGGATGGCCCCAACGTGCCAACCCGAAAACCGTGCTGGCCCAACTGGGCTGGCACGTATCCAGAGTTAGCCCAATTGTGCCACCCAACATCATGGGCTGGCACCCCAACCGTCCTGGCCCATGTGGCCTAGCCTTCACAAGTGCTATAGTGAATGTGCTTATTTTCATGACAAGGCAACGAGCAAATTTGTTCCTTGTGAGACAAATAATGCAAGTGGTTCCCCATTTTGCACATTTGAGCCCTTTCTGGATGGAGGATCATTGTGTGCGCCCTTACTCCTGGGTGCAAACGCCAATCTCCATCATCACCAGAGCTAAAACCACAACACAACCCATCTCACGACAGTTCATTTCACAAGTATGCATGGTAGATGGTTTAATCATTTAATCCAAGTATTTTTGTTCGAAGTATCTACTCGGAACTGGACAAACGCATGACCAACAAGAACCAAGAAACATAATACAGTTCTCCTCTCCCCTTCACTAGTGACGAGCTTTATTCTGCCTATTCCCCGGAGGAAGCTCCCGCTCAGGCATTACCTTAGATGCGGGCACCACAAGCTGGTTCTTAACCTTAATGCTATTCTCAGGGACAAGGAAGATAGTGTTTGACCCGTCGGCAGTGGCTGCTTGAAAACATGTTCTTGGGACTAGCACGTTGCCTGA
>Ga0207886_10192_pt1 | contig 15513 bp, 13 predicted proteins | sample LinPmetageLP35_FD_184048 | JGI IMG/M metagenome (GOLD analysis project Ga0207886, IMG submission 184048) | Marine viral communities from the Pacific Ocean - LP-35 (SPAdes) | ecosystem: Environmental > Aquatic > Marine > Oceanic | place: Pacific Ocean | collected 2009-08-31 | reverse complement strand
GGGAATCTCTCGCCTAAAGGCCTGGCTGCTCTAGCGCTCGTGCTGCTTTGGGACGGCCGGAACGAGTGGTCGCGACCCCTACTAGCTCCCCTTGAGACCCCACCTCGTGTATAAATCCAGTGCTGTTTCCAACTTCACCTTCTCTCGTCCTTCACCAAGTTTCTAATGGGCTGGCCACATGCCACCCTCGCCGTCAGTCCTTCGCAATCCTCCCATGGCTCACAAGCCGGCCCTGTTACCTGCACCACGCCTCAAATTTCCCTCCCTAGGCTAGGCCTGCGCTCTGATTTGCTGGTGTCCTGTGCAAGTGCCCTCAAAACCCTCTCGCTGGCGTCACCGTCAAGAATTTGCCTTATACTGACTGGCCTAATCCAGATCATTTCGGAGCTGCCGACGCTGTGTGACGCGTACACCACTGCGGCAATAGTCCCCATCCACCTAGGATGGATCCACGGTAGACAATGGAAAGCCACTCTTCGTGAGCACAGCATTCTTCTCTGTCACCGCCTCCTCCCCTTAAGTTTTCACCTGCGTTTTTGGTGTCTACCAGGTTTCTACGAAGGCCTCGCTCTTTGTTAGGATTTAGAAGTGCCTTGAGAAGGAAGAGGGCTCAAGGCAGGCGACACTTTTTCGTACAGCAACGCTTTGGAACCGGAAAACCTAATCTCAAGTGGATGACGTGTCGACGCCAAGGGAGGGGGCAATCAGCAGATTTTAGGGAGGTCTGGAGCACCCCTTGATGTCCGTGTTCGGCAAATACTTCCCGAATTGGAGATTCGAAGGATCTTGAAGTACTGAACTTACGTATTGGTGTCTGGGAATGGCGTGGGTGACGCAAGTAGGCAGCTGGAATGGCCCAGGGGAAAGCTGGTTGAGCCAGCATTGAGTAAGCCGATTCGGAGCAACACGCTTTCTGGCCAGCCGAAATGCTCCAGGGGAGGCTTCAGGGGGTGTCTAATGCCCAGTTTTCCCCTGCGGTATCACAGGTTGCTCAATGAGGCAAGTCCTTTCGGATCTGTGGAAAAGCATTACACCGCATGACGACGTACGATCCGCTTTGGCGACCCTCGGATGCTTTGTATGAGAGCAGCTGAACACTAACGCCTCTAGTTACGAAGCAGATTCTCGCAATGGGCTTCCTATTGGCCTATCGGTGTTTCTAGCCATCCTTGCGATCCAGACATGGATTCAAGGCGCGAAAACGCTAGGGTGGGGCATATTCACGGAAGGGATGGCAGTGAGGTAATGGAATAGCAGAGAGGGTCGGCAGATGCAGCCTGTAGAGCAGGTCCTGGGAGTGCGCATGTTGAAGGGCCACAAAAGCCTCCAACCCCCCTCTTCAGAGTCTGACCAGTTTGCAACCTTCATCCAGTAATCGGATTTCAAAAGTACTCTTCTGCGTTTACTCGATTCCCAACATGGTTGCCTTCGCTTTTATTCATTGTAATCCAGCACCATCGAAAAGTAATGTTCAGAAACCCTCCCCCAAACCTAGCAAGACCTCGGCGACCAACCCGAGCAGCGTACCGATTGAAGCGCTCCCAGCATCAGAAGGAGCGGCAAGCAAGGATAACTGGTGTCAGGAGGTTACTGGAGATAGCGTGGCCACGATCCAACGTGCCCATATTTGTAGGGATGATGTAGTAGGAACTCAAGGCATGTGTTCGGACTGTCCCACTATGGTTAACATACTCATCTAGTCATACAGCAGCATTGATAGCGGAGAAGGGTGGGTTCGAGAATGATATCGATTATGAATTTCCATCTTTGACACAGTCACTGTCTTCAAACTACAAGCTCGAATCGGCGCAAGAACAACCAGCTGTAGAGAGCACTGTAGTACAAGGTGATAATCAAGGTCTAGATGACATTCTTTTTGGATCTCGTGTATCTCGAGCTGGGAGTGACGGTAAGTGAGCTGAGTTCCTTGACTGATAGCACGGAATATTTGCTCACGAGATCACAGATGACACAATAATGTTACTTTGCGATGACAAGTCGGCAGAAAATAACAATCTCGGTCCCGGACATACTCGTTGCATTATGGAAGGTGGGCAACCAGGCTGTGGTACCTTCGACATGGATCATCTACCTATTTCTTCCACTCGTATGATCCACGATCATGGGGATAGTGGTAATGCCACCGGTAAAACCACGCCTCATCAGACCATCAAACGACAGAGATCCAACTCTCCTCCCTCCACCTCCACCTCCACCTCAGGTGATCTTATCACATCACTGCTTCCTCGTAACGATTATGAGGAAGGTAGCAGAGACCTTGTCAGCGATTCCGGCGAGCCAAGAGCGGACGGCATCTGCTCCAAGCGGCGGAAGTTTTCCATCCCACAAGGCCGTGGGACAGTCTGCTGTAATGACCCATCGCAGCCATCGGGGACTCTGTCAGTGGCCAACAAGGATAGTGAAGAGGATGATGGGACGCTTAGCATTTCTCTTGACGCCAGACTTATCAGCTCTTCCAGAAGTACCCCTGCGTCTGAAGTCACTTCTCCAACAGAACTTGAAGTCTGCCCAGTGGTTACCGATGTCGACCCCGACTGGGACGTCCGTGACATTATTGGTAAAGAGGACTTTGATGGTGTTTCGTATTACTTGGTGGATTGGCACCCCACACTACTTCCTGTGCACTCACTAGGTCATGCAAAGGAGTTGGTAGATAAATTCGAGGCCCGCATTGGAGCACAACGCGCGGTCAACAACAAGCGAGGCGGACTAGGATCAAAGACTAAGCAGAAAGTGAGTGTGGAAGCCAAAGCCTTGAGTGGCCAGCAAGGGAAGAAACCTCGAGGTCGGCCGCGGAAGCAAACATAGACGAGAAGCATTGTTGGGCAAATTTCTAGCAACCAATTGTCTCAGTCCGTATAATTTATTTCGTCATGCCGGCATTGCGCATTCAACCTGTGTTGCATTGCCCAGTTGAACTGGCTTGTACACTCTTCCTTTTGCATGTTCTACCTTCGTTGCACACTCCACTTGGATCGCATTCCTTTCCCAAGGTTACACCTGTGAAGCATTTGACCCGTATACACGCTACCGAGATCAAGTGGGAGTATAAATTCATCAGACGGGCCGTGAACCATATTCAAATGGAGTATAAGGCCCTCTGTGAGGGAGTCACCAATGCGACAAAGAGCTGGAAAGACAAGAATACATATCGGAAGGATTGCTTCTTCTGAGTTCACACGAGATGATAGAGATGCAATTGCCAGCACTTGAGAGCCATATCAATAAGGTCGCCTCGGTGGCCGTCTTCCCTGATGGCGAACTGACCTTATACGTTTCTGAAAACTGGCTAGTAGAAGGTGCTACTAACCTTCACTGGCTACCGGCTAACTACAGACCTACTGGTAAAGCTATATGTGGCGGTGTTGTCATTTTAGGACAGTCATCAGGACGATTATCAATTCTTGAGCTTCGACAAGGGCCAAAGTTTATGACACAGGACGTGTTATTTATCACTAAATAATACATGAAGATCTTAACGTCGAATATATGTGCTAGCGAGCTTAGGTGCTGTTACGTCCACATATATACAGCCTTCTAAACAGTTGGTGCTATATCATGCATGCTCAGATGAGTCACTTTGCATACAGAGTGTAGCATAAAGATATTGAATATACTTCGGTAGTGGAGGGCATCAGAAATTTCTGAGCTTCAGCGTCCCACCACCTTGACGTGATCACGTCCTCATGAGAAGCCCCAGACCATATGGATGAGGACAGGATCAGAAGATTTATGTATCGGTGTTTAATACTTTACCCTCTGCGTCAAATGACAAGTTTCTTCGTATCTGTTGAAGAGGACGTCGACCAACAAAGCGATGATGGAATCTCAGTCCATGCTGTTTATTTAATTATAGTCCTGTGATCGTCCATCGGATCTCCTTTCTCTTGCTCCGTTTCGTACATTCCAAATACTCGTCGGCCCAAATGGCCCTGACCGCAAGCTGTTCATGATCCATGCTGCCGTTGTGGAGACTCTCTCAGCGCCGCTTGCCGCGCCGATGAACGGTCCTATGCGCAAGGCAATAGATGGTGCTGCGCCGCTGGAGGAACTCGAGAACAAACCTTTGTAATGTCCTACGAATATGCCTACATGGGGGCCAATACACCAGCACAACAGCAACCTGTGCTCGTTAGCTCCAACGTCGATATGGGAGAGTCGCTTACACCTGCGAGATATTATGCGGAAAATACCTTTGCGACTTCCAAGAATAAAGACGACAAAGAGCGGTTCCAAGTTTGCTGGTTTTAATGAGCTTGATCTTGTGGACAATGCAGTCATGAAACACCTACGCAGAAATTCCGGGACGAATTCCAACGTCGCGCGTACTCGATGATTAGCCCAAAGTTTCGACCACGCGAACATCTGGCAGAATGTGAAGACAACAGTGGATTCCACCGCAACACGACTGCCTAGACCTGCTGAGATCTCCATACAGATCTTGCGATGTATCGCCGCAGACACTAAACCATTAGCACTGGGCAACCGTGTCGGAGACCGTGCTGCACATCGCCCTGTACCATTAATATCAAAGTCTTTCCGTTCAATTTACCTCAACCATCCATATTCAGTCTAGAGAACGACTCATCCGGAGTTCCCCCTCGTGTTGTCTCCTACAGCGACAGTCTTTCGCAGTACTGTAGCAGGACTCCAGCTCAGGCAGTCAAAGATACGTTGGCCACTGAATAGTCAACAACCTAGTACAGCGGCGATCTTGATGCGGGGAAGTGGTGCGGGGAAGGGAGGGATCAGGACCTGCATGCTAAAACGAGTAGCCAAACCCATTCCATGAACACTGATGACAGTCATAACACCTGCGATACTAAGGATGAGGAACCACGACTTGCAAAGCGACGAAATCCATGCGCAGCGCCTATAGCGGCTCTAATCACTCGCCACAGGCACACCTCAAGGCTTTGGCTCGGACCGCCTTGCCCTTGTGGTGCCATCAATCGCCAGACATGACATTGACGACGCGCAACCACGAGTTAATGAAGGATGTTCGTTGATAAGAGCCACCAAAATGTTTCGCGAAGTTCTCGGAGTCCGTCTGCGGCAGCAAGGCGGCACACACTAGCTACTGAGAATAAGCTTGACACCAACGTGCCGAAGTACATGCCACTACGTGAACAGCAGCATCCAGAAAGCTACAATCGCTTACAAGACTGGATTGTCCTCTACTCAAGTAGCTACAAATACTTAGTCTTGGGTAGATGGGAGATATTGTAGAATGATCCATCGGGGTTAAACTCCTACGTCTCCTTTCAAATCCAGGCCGTTGATGCTATCCTCCAAATGGTCAATCTGTGGAATGAGTAGGTCCTGGAGACTACATCTGTGTTTGGAACATCCACGAACTTCTCCCACATCCCATGTATTTCTCTGCGTTCTGCCTTTCTTCTTTGTCCTGAAGCTTGACCACTCCTCTTCAATAGACTGTAGTTCGACTTCCGGTTCATTTCCAGTGCATCAAGATGGTGAATGGAAGCGGCGTAAAGCTTCAGCTATTTTAGCAAAGTCGAAACCGGTGAAGGGCTTCACGGGCCTCGGCCAAATCAATCTGTGCGGATGTGCTTGCTTTATGAGTGCTCCAAGTAGTATTGAATCGCACTCAAAGCTGCAAATTGGCTGATCCTCGCGTAGCTTTTCGAAAAGATCGTGAAGTATATTTATGAGCTGATCGAGGAGTTCCTTCCTTTGGTGATCTATTTTATCTAGAATACATTAGTTGTGTATAGCAGAAGCCCGCAAGGTCACCCACCAACGATTATACTGCGCACTGGAAGCTCTAAAGATTGGATTGGGCCAGCACTGTGCAATATCGCTGTGCGAGTCGCGGTATTGAACAGCGCCGTTCTATGGAAGACAGAGGAAATGAGAATCCAGAGTATGAGATCCCTATTGTACTCCGATGGTGGTGAACTTGGAAGATCCTTGAGCCAGATGTCTACGAAGATCTCTACTTCTTCGTGACATTCCAAGTCATCGACTAGAACGGAGACCTTAGCCAACATCTCAAGATCGAGAGATCGAGGAACTCTGCGCGTCTTCCCATGGATGATATCGAGCAAGATCTTGAGAGCGCTTGGATCAAAGCCTTCCAAGGTCACATAGCTTGACCGTCCTGATGAATCTCTGCTTCTGCCCAGCTTCCGGTCAGCATCTTTTTAAAACGACGCGATGCGAAGATCAAATGCTTCGACGAGACCTTTAGATGTAATGCTGAGGGCGATGTGCAGCTATCCACAAGACTCCCTTCACCAGCAGTACCGGATGAATCAATGTTTCCGACTCCACAACCGCTCTCTAAAGAGTCAGGTAATGCTTCAGGCTCATCGGAATCATTCCAATGCGCAAATGCTCCATTATTAAGAGGGAGTATAATTAGGAGGTCTCCGTCTGGATCCACCTCGTATAACACACACATTTTCAGAGAGTTGAGGTTCGAAATCAGCGAGCATTAATCTTTCGAGGAAATCCTAAATTAAAGCGTAGTTACAATATGACAGAGGCTAATCACGATAAAAAGGTGATGTAAGATCTGACTGACTTCGACGACCTTATTGTGATAAAATGTGAGAGTCGGCGACTTCTCTTGATGTGTTCGGGTGGAGGCGTGACACGTCGCTCCAGCGCCGAGACATTAGCGTGTTGGTGCTCGCCGATTGGAAGTTGGAGAATCCTAACTTACATTTGTTAGTGGGGCTATGGGCAATAAGGCGATGATCGGCAAATCAATGGTCAAAGTCAGATGATAAGAAACAGCTCTGTTCGTGGCACATCGATAGTAACGTAAGAATATGGGGGAAATCATTATCTAATTCGTGGGAAGGTAACCTTGTGGGTAGAATATCCAACCACCATATATCTATTTCGATTCGAAGGCATTAGATAGGCTCGGGGAAGTTTAATTGATTGCAATTATGGCTGGTTCTGAAAGTTACGGGCTGCGCATGTGACTCGGTCATACATTCTTCCGTTCCCGCTAGTCTGCCTGCCACTTCTATGGTGGCCCGTGCTTCGACCAGATAAGGGCCCCAACATCTCCTTGTAACAGCAGACTTTGCCCAGACTGTGGATCGAGCTGAGAAATTAGACCATTATCTTCGCCCAGGTGGGTTTTCAATTTCAGAGATCTAGTGCAAAGTCACCAGAATCCCTATGACAACGGGAAAGCACATTGCTAATTATGTGCAGTTCATTGGATTCTCACCAAACGCCTCGCTTGTAAGAATACACTATTTGTGATCGTCAGTCCATACGAAGCCCACGAACTTCTCCCCGTCATCCGACGCAACGCGGATATCACCCTACACATCTATGCACCCAGACTCAGCTTGATGAATTGTACTCTGGAAGACCTCAAGTTCTGCGGAATCCCTGCCCTGCCCATCTTTGCAACTTCACGCGAACACCCATCCCTTAACTTCGCGCCGTCTTCGCTATGCGTCGAAAGGGGCAGGGCTTCGCGAGTAGTCATCTCTGACGTATATTAAATGGGGAATTAATGCGTCCTGAACATTTCGTCGTTCCGGGATCTGTGGTGGAGAAATTAGAGAAGTTGGACGGTCGGACGGTGAGGGTCGTGTAAGGCTCGGTTGGTGTTGTATTATGGGGATGATGAGCCGAGTCGAGGTTGTGCTTTAGATATCTCCTGATGGTTCTTGATATTGTTGTGCTTGAATGTTTGATTAGAATACGAAAAGATCATGCAAAGCTCTGTGTCCGGTATAAATATGAGAGAGTGCAGCTACAACAAGGCAATAGTCTCGCAAGAAACCACACTAGAGGGCATATTAAGAAGTCAGAAGCCCACACCTGAAAAGAGAATAAGCCGACGGATGACCGCCGTCTCAGGTTACGGTTATCATCAAAACTCAACTCTCATCCGTATTCATAGGGCTGTGATATGAAGTTGAGTATCTTGAAGTCTTTAGGTGAATTTTAAATGAACTGAACTATGATAGCTAATTCAAGCTCTTCATGACTATTTTGAAGGGTGTTACAATTAGTCCGGAGAGTTTATTTCGGCAACTTTTTAGCTCAATTTAGTTTAGTTCAGTCTAATTTTACTATAAAGTTCATAAACTTGATGAATTTGAAGAACTAGATTTTCATTCAGATCGTTGAATTTAAAAAAAATATGATTCACGTTCATTCAATCCAAGGAAATTTTTCATAATTCACGGCCACGTGCGTAGTGAAGGGTCATGTGTCAGAGAGATATTCTAGACACGTGGTAGCACTGAATGTCCGCCACTCATCTCCAGTAAGTGTATATCACCATCGCGAGGGCTATGCAATATAGACAGAGCCAGTCGTATCCTGGCGCGAGGCGTGACTAAATAATATATAGCGACTGGGCCAATCCCTGACTATATCCGATCGATCACGCTAATAAATCGCTTATAGAATCACGAAGGAAGTGCCAAGTTTAAGGTTTGTAAGAAGTGACTTGTGGTATTACATGAAAAAAACAAGCAACCACACCCCGTTGTTCTATGTTGTCCGTCGAAAGTCAGCGATTTTGTTCTAGGAACCTGCAGCATCTGACGAACGTCTCCAGGAGCCACCTTTGGATCGCTAGGCAGGCGGCCCACCAGAATCAACAAGTATCTGTGACAAGAACTCTTCTAAATCAGGAGATAAGATAAATTCCCTAAGACAAAATTAGTAAAAGAGACAATGATTAGAGACTGCCGGTTCACTTACTCATGCTGTGAACAAGTAAAGGTTGTTGCCAAAAGATTAACCCGATGCCGTTTATACTTAAGGGATACGACAATACCGTCGAACTTCTCAACTTGATTGCTTGTGATGGTTTTATGAATAGAATGAGGCAGTAGCCATATATGAGCATTTGAAAACTCAGTAGTCTTTGCTAGATGTGTTATCACTTCGACTAATACATGCGCCTGTTCACCCGTTGAGAGGCAGCAAAATGGGGCCCTATGGACACCGTCAATGATAGTGGTTTGACTGTCCATAGGGATTTGGAACCAAAGTTCCGAAGGGGGTGCAATATTCCGTGGGACCACGAATAGACTATTATTCCAGACCAAGTATACAAAATCAAGACCCAAGATCGGTTTTCGGCATCCGCTGCACACCTCGTAGAATGTGCAACGTACATGATAGGTTGCAGCTACAGGATATTAGCTTTCTCTCAAACAAAAAGGTGTATACTACTGACTGAGTACACTGCGCAGTAAGGTGGTGATGAGCAGCATGGTCGGAGGTGGAAAGGGGGGGAGGCTGGTGGAGCTGGTGAAGTTGGCGAAGCTGGTGTAGCTGGTACAGTCTGTGAAGGAAGTGAATGGGGGTCCAGAAGCCGTTGTATTTATATCAAAGGCCACGAGACCACAGTCCTCCTGAGGGCCAAGTCTGCCTTGCCAAACGCCACTGCTAATATCGTCTCCCTAGACTGAAGGTGTATCTGAAAATGGGTTGACGCGTCACTGTCCCCCTTTGGCAGCCAGGGGTGGACGGGGATCGGATGTGTGCATGTACTAGATCTATCCCGTGAGTCAAGACAGCGGCACTTCGGCCACACCGAGAATACTTCAGGCGGACAGAGATTAATGCGCTAACTAAGGACTGATACATCTTAGCTCTTGGATTTGACCCTTCCGGTCAGTGACTGCGAGTCACCAGTGCCCTTGATGTTGAGATTATTTTAACTATAAAATTTATTGTTATTAGTCTGCGATACCCTATACTACTTATAAGAAAGAAGAAAAACACCTAGTGTATAGAAACTTGGACTATAGCTCTACTGCTCTCCCTATAAAAATTATATTATCTTAATGGGTAGCTACTATAGCTTTTTAAGAATCGATTTCGCTAAATCGTCAAGAGACCGCCAATCGTCCCTACTAATAATGTATTCCCAGCGATAAATTCAGGTGCTTTGATGACAACCGTGGCAATGATCTGAGTAATCCGCCCTACTCCTGCCTCGTACCATGCAGGTAGCAGCTTGCAGGGCTTGGTACTTCCATTTCAGGAGGACTGCACGCCGTGTGTGTGTCAGGGCCATGTGCTTTTAATAAGTCCGGCGGAATGCGAGAGAATATCGGGTCACTTTGGATGACGACTTGACAGATATAATGGCTGGTCTAAGACTGGTTTGATTCTAGTCGGTAAAGACATCTTGGGGCTGGCTTTCAATCAGTGCAGCATCACGGGGGTCGGGGTTGGTCGTGGATGTAATGTTGTGGCAGGGGCGGCATGATTTCAGTGGTTTTGATCGCTAAGTCACGTTACCGGATGCACACTCGTTTGATATAAGAGTCGACAGCCCCTCATTTTGCAAACGACACGCCTATGAAAACAACAATAAACATTGATAAATATGTCTGATACGTTCTTTTCTTCACCCTTTAATCAACAATTTCTATTTTTCAGAGATATGAAACCTATAGAAGGGATCAAATCGTTCTTCATACTTTTTCCCTCCTAAGACTTGAGTGCTACCTCTCTTGTTATGTGGTTGCTTGGACGCGTCCCTCCACAATGTACAATATTGGCCTCATGTGAGGTTGATGATGGTGATTTGCTATTTCATCGTATTTGGAAGGATTAGGGAGAAGCAAGAAAACGACGACGCGCGTATACATCTCCAGTTTCATTCTTCCCTGCGCCGTTTTCTGCTCCGGCCTTCCCCTTCCTCCTGCCTTGTCTTTGTCTTACATGCAGCACACGTCTCAATCGTGACTTCTCCCTGCGACGTAAATCCACACTCCACAGTGTCCAATTGTTCCCGCAGATTGCTATTACTCTTATCCAGGCATGCAACCTTACGCTCCCATTCGATTTCCTTCTTTTTTAAGGCACTGTGTTTGACTGCTAGACTTAGTATCATGAGAGTCTTCCAGTGAATGGTGAAACCGACCTTTCAATCCATCATTTTCTGATTCTAAGAAGCATATACGGGCTGTGATACTAGGTGGTTAAGCATACAGTCGGTTGAGATTATCGGAGAATAAGTCACTCGCCTTTCATTTCGTGCCACTCTATCGGTAATTGCCAGTTGTTTTGTTGCAGATCCTGGTTTTCAACTTGCAATTTCCAACTGTCGTATTCTAATTGTCCCTTTTCTGATTGCAGTTTTTCTATAACCTCTGAAAAGGAGGAAAGAAGATTAGGAATAGCTATTAGCAGATGATAGGCAAACTCACGAATAGAACCTCGTGTTATAAGTTGATAAACTCGAGCCATCTCAACAGAAATGGTAATGGGATTATCAAGTTGTCCTCCTACACAAGTCCCCACAAAAAGCGGTGATGCCCAATTCTGGAACTTGTCATCTAAATCTACAGATGTTAGTGGAGTATAAATTGGGGCGATTAGTGCAAGCTTACTTCGCAGTAGGGTGACTCGACTATCCTCTCCCAGGTAAGGGGCTCGTATTGACGCCTGATATAACGGTCAGTCTGAAGTAGCAAGCCCGAAATGAAAATTATAACATACCGACTCAGGCGCGAGATTGTTGGCCACATCTGATGGAGTTGACTCTCTGGAATGACCATGCAGTCTATAAAGAGCAAGATTAGTCCTTGTTGAAGAGGGGGCCAATATACATGATCGTTACTTACACCTGGTTAACTTGTACATCGTCCCCCCCCTCGATCGTATTCCGGAATTGTGAACTCATAACGTCAATCAAAGATTTTAGATGGTAGTGAATAAGGATGGAGAATGGTTGGTTGCTTATCTTCCTTTTATACTCGATACCCCCTGGCCAAGCCGGTCTCGCCTGCCTCGCTACTGGAAACAACCATTATGCCGAGAGTCATGAGTACAATTCCAAGCAGAGTATCCCTGCCTAGATACGTAAGGAACTAGTGCGTAATGTGCAAGTAATATCCGACTTGGGTATTACAGGCCACATTCAAGCCTTAGATTCCCGATGGCCCGCAGTTCTCAGGGAGGTTCTCCACACCTGGTACCGGATAACAACCACTGGTGCAAGGGCTTTTGGGCTCTGTAGCTATCTATAGAGGCGTTAGTCTCTTAGGCCGGCGAATTCTGACGTTGAATGGATAGAAGACAGCTTGGGTGGTCACAGGGGCTCACCTTCTGAACCCCTGGCAAGTTCGGTAACTCCGTGGTAAACGGCATCATAGTGGACTGCTGTTCGTGTCTGTAAGCTGGATGACGATTCTTTAAGCCCTCAGCAGTTGCGACTATTGGCTGCAGCAAAACAAGCTGTCTCCACAACATACCAACTTCGATAGAGCAAGGCAGCCTGTGGGAATCAGGTATAAGCCAGGGATAAAGTCGAGCGAACACTATTCTTAGACCGTATATTACCAAATTGTTCAGAAGGCCCCTATATCCCTGACAGGGACCTATTTCTTGCTTGACAATTGCAGATGCCCATCCGTGTGGTTTTTACCTGGTTGAAACGGAATCACAGTATGGCAAGATTGCACCAGTCACACTTGGAGTTGAAGCTGAACTCTAGCACAACATCGTACGAAGTCGGGCCTTGGGTCCGTATGAGGTAGATTCTGGACCAAATATCCACCTTCTCCATCATGCAGCTGGATTTCACATGCGAGCCAACGCTTGACATGTACAACCGGGTTGCTCGTAGGGGTTGGTACGCGTCACTTTACCGTTGTTGCAGCCGTAGTGCTTGTGCAGTTCAGTGGATCGCAGTGCTCTTTGCATGACACTAGGAATTTCTCCGAAATCATGAGTCCTGCCTTGATACGAGATTGTAACAGATATGTCCTCACACGGAAAATATCGCTTAAAACACCCGATCACGTGCCACACAACCCCTCAAGCTCGGCTGTAGCTATTCTAATGCCTCTCAAACCAGCCATGCTCGTACTTGTGACTATCCAAGTTGACATTACGTCGGAGTTCAGGTTGAATTTGATTAATTCAGCCACATACCGATCAGAAATCAAAGAATGCTACATAGTCTTTTGTTCCAGGAGCAGAAAGCTGTTGAGTAGTGATGGGTTTCATTAACTATAGTGAAAATTCTCAAGATCTGCGCGGTTGATATACTATTTTGGGATTTGGTCTCAAATTCCGCCACTCTTGTGAGCCGGTCGACAGTCATCAGCGCCTTCATAGACTATTCTGGCAAAGTGGGTTGACGTGTCTTACCAGCTCCAGCAGCAGTCGTAACTTCGTGGTAATTGGGTGTCAAGGGCGATCCTCCCGGCCATAACAACTTGGGTACCCAGATAAACTAGCATAGCCTACCCATAAGCCCTTCTTGTCAAAGTATGAGGATCAAGAATCCACACCTCGACCCTCATAAAAGCCAGGTCAGTCTCTCCCTCCCCTTCGTCCAGATCGCTTGGTCACCTATCCTGACACTTCTACCATCATCATGTATACGCCACGCACTATCTCCATGATAGCGTCATCATTTATTATAGCTGTGGTCATCATCGCCATCGTATTTTACTCTCATTTCGAATGGCACCAGTACAAGGAACATCGCAAATACCACCCTCCAACTTGGAAATATGTCTTTAGTATCCTCATTACCGCTGTCACATCCACTGCTATCCTGGGATTTAGCATCTCTCTGTTGGGTTTTTCACTTTCTTATGACGAGAAATGGATTGAAGTATTGCTTCTTCTATCTGAGAGAGTTCTGCTTATGCAACACGTAAGAATTTATTTTCAGTCACAGACTATATACTGACGAGACCTAGGCGGTATTTCTATGGAAATTTCTCCGGGGAATGCGCATTCGATCTACATCCCAGCCCGAATCATGGGTCAAAAAAGTCGATGTAATTCTCGGCCATCTTCACTGGATCGTCCTTTGTGTATCGGCTTGCTTCTTTGTATCTACTATCTTCATTACCGAAAGATTGTTGTGGTATCATAACCGCTATCATGTAATCAAAATTAGCTTAGTGTTTTCGGCTGTTGAATTCCTTGGTCTCTCGAGTCTTTATGCCTGGTTGATCTGGCACTCTCAGCGTTACAGCACAAGCTTATCGAGTTATTACCAATTGGTTCTGGCACTTGTACCGAGCCTGTTGGGATGTGTTAGTGCCACCTGTCTTTCCTTTCTCGGGTCGCATCGAATCAATTGGGTTCTGGCCCTATGGGTGAGTGTTTCCTGGATGGATGACGTCTAATGTATGCTAATAGAGATAGATACACTTTGGGACAGCTGCGCTCTGGCTCATTCGGTCCATAGTCATTGGGGTAAACAGTTTTCTGATCTACAGGCGGAGTCAGGGGACACGTATCCAAAGTTTGGACAGAGAATTAGGAGTGCTTCGTCGGCCCTGTAGTCAGGGATTCAATGAACTGGCAAATACTACGTAGGAGAACTTGTGTGTATCATATCATACCTCGCCCGCATATGTTCATGGATGCGACGCAGGATTAAATAGCTGGTATACATCTTGAAAAAACAGCTTACCTTTCCATTCGATGGAACTCATGTCAGCTGCAACAGAACAGTCTATGCTGGCCATCTGGTGATCCCGACCTCCCGAGGGTCCATGAGAACTGTTTACCAGCGGACACTCCGTACATCAAACGAGTGAACAATGCCCCAGAGTTTTCCTAGCTCGAAGGGGGCCAAGCCACTAACACTTCGATCCATTACCTAAACTCAGACAAGACCCCGTCGTTTTTTGATTTTCCTAGAGCTGTTCATGATCGTTATATTATGTCAGGCATACTTTATAGTCCTCGTGTTCTTGCTTCGCTAACCTGAAGGCTAGCTGTTCGTTCTTGGAGGGGTCATCTGTTCTATCCCTCTCCTGAATGGGTTCCTGGTAGCCTCAGCCTTGCTTTAATGCATCATAGCTAATTGAAAGTGGAATGTAATCTCCTCCACCACCAAATTTACCTTACAAATGGTGCAGAGTAGCATCATGTATGTCACTATCCCGGCCATTGTACCCACTATCCCTTTGCACCACATGCCTTAGATACGGGACGAATGCACACTCCCACCTCTTAGATACTCCTTGTAGAAGCGCCGGCGCTAATTATAGCTAGATCCGGGCATTTCTTTGGTGACGTGGTCACAGTGAGCGGAAAGTAAACCAATTGGTCTCCTGATGGAAGTAGTAGATTTGAGATTGTGGTCATGGAAATCGCTGCATCCACCACGGAAGAATGTCCTCGGTGTTGCAATGGTACAGGAAATGCTTCAGCATCCAGGAGTAGACCTCCATGTTTTGAACGGTTGATTATCGTGAATCCGGAAAAGTCCTGTACTCTGTGGATATTTAGAGATAGCTAGGAGAATCAAGATTGGATGGGTATTGGTCCTGTCACTCATTCATAGCGAGCTGACAGAGAGTTTGAGTTTATTTCATTAAGTGATTTCGCCCTCATCCTCATCCTCATTCATCTCAAAGTCGAAAGCCTCCTTTGTTGCAGGTTGTAACCGTTCGGGCAAGTCTTTGCCCCGGCGTCTCTTTCCCGTCCACGACTCAACAACCGTAGCTACAATGACAGCCGATCTTCTCGTTCTTGTGAGTATAT
>Ga0207886_10185_pt1 | contig 17553 bp, 13 predicted proteins | sample LinPmetageLP35_FD_184048 | JGI IMG/M metagenome (GOLD analysis project Ga0207886, IMG submission 184048) | Marine viral communities from the Pacific Ocean - LP-35 (SPAdes) | ecosystem: Environmental > Aquatic > Marine > Oceanic | place: Pacific Ocean | collected 2009-08-31 | reverse complement strand
TTGGGTATTTCTGCATGAGTTCCATGGTTACATACCCTACCCGGTCTATGTCAATCTTTGCTGCGATCTGGGACGGTGGAAGCCATACTTAACAGATGTAAAGAGCAAAGATTGCTGTGAGGGAGTAGACAAACTAGAGAATCTGGTCTTGACAAGTCAGCATCCACTTAACCAAGGTGACTCAAAACTGATGATAGTCATGGGTGGAGTGGTAGCCATCAGTTTCTGGAGGCATCAAATTGGAGGGTCATCAATATTAGGAGGCATTTTAGGAACCATCAATTTTTGGTGGGATCAAATTTGGAGGAATCAATTTTGACATGTCCCAAAATCTGGAAGTGTTTTGGGATCCGTCAATTTTAGCGTCCGTCAACTCGGGGTCCTGAGCCATCTGTTGGGGAAGCGTCCATTTTTAGCCACCCATTCAATGATTAAGTGTTTGCGTCCCTGCTTCCGGAAGAAATTTTTACCAATGCTCAAGCGTCAGAGTACAGTATGGGTGTGAAATTACAGCAGAAGCACAGTGAAACCAAAAGTACAATAGAATCAGAAGGACAATTAGCGTAGTAGCACAATTAAATCGGAAGTTTTTGGGGTAGGAGGAGGTGGGAAGCGCATCAACACCACCTCGCTTGAATCTGATCCCCACACTAGGTCGTCGTCACCTTACCACCTCGCTTAGCTTTGTTATAAACGATACTCAAGAACCACACCAGCCGCTCACAGGGAGCTTGGAATACCACCAACCCTCATTATCTAGTAACTATTTTATTCGAGTGAAACAAAATGTACGGCTATAAACTAAGAGAAGGTTTGAATCTAAACCCACGCTATTTTTGGTATGTAGCCAATTTCCGCCAGTGTCATTATCTATTTCAGATTGTCGATTCGCTAGACAAACCCAAGAGTAGATGCTGTGAATATTAGTATAACACATTGAATGAAGATAGAATACACCCACTGATACGAGACGTTCAGATGACGTCCTCTTCACCAGTAAGCTAAGTGAATATTCTCCACAGAACCGGGAGTTCCCAGCCGAGAACTCAACCCCTACTCGGGTTGGAATTCCAGCTCCTGTAATCGAGCCCCATGGTCTAGGTGCGGACGTACGAGAGCCCGGAGCTCATCTCGGAGATGGCCAGTTGCGGATACTACAAGTATCAGTATCTGCCTCGCATCAAGGAGTAGCATGGATTTCTCTACCCATCACAAGTATCTTGCCTCGCTTCTCTGATGCTGCCTGCAGCCTCTGGATATATAGTCTAAGCCGAAGCAGCCCTTTAGTACGTAGGCTAGTCACAAGATGCACTAGTGCTTGGTGTAGGACCATCTAGATTCTGAGGGTCTGACCACTTGTACCAACAACTTGTTTGCACTAATCACATACTGGTACCAACAAATCGTTGGTACCAAGAATTGAATGGTACCAAGAATTGAATGGTACCATAAATTAAATGGTACCAAGAAATCCTTGGTACCAATAATCCGTTGGTACCATAGATTAAATGGTACCAATAAGTCCCTGGTACCAAGAATTGAATGGTGCCATAGATTAAATGGTACCAGCTAGTTGTTGGTACTAAGAATCTGTTGGTGCCATAGATTAAATGGTAACAGCCAGTCGTTGGTACTAATAATCTGTTGGTGCCATAGATTAAATGGTACCAGCAAGTTTTTGGTACTAATAATCTGTTGGTGCCATAGATTAAATGGTACCAGCAAGTCATTGGTACCAATAATCTGTTGGTACTATAGATTAAAGAGATTAAATGACATGAAACTACCTTTGGCGTATCAACTATAGAGCGTCTTCACCGCTTGATTCCGTCCTTACTTTACTCATCCTTCACTCCTCTTTCCTTTGCCGTCGACATAGAGTTTACCCATCGTCACTTACTTACCTCCTCTCTCGTACGGTGATATCGTCGTCCCCCCAAACGTACGATATTAAGCCACAAAAACGATCTTCCACAACGCCAATGGAGTCCACAGCATGTCATGTTCACACTTTAAAAGGAAGCAAACATGGCCATTCCTAGCCACCTTCGTAGGTATATTTCCGAAGCTCTTCTACGCGACGATTCTGTTGCACTGGCACTGTCCTTTACGTTATTAAGGTATCATGATGTCTTCCACACCTACTTCCATCGCCCCCAACCAGACCTCCACTTTTACTGTTCTTGAAATAAATAGAACATCTGTAGTTGATTGTCCAAGTCCTTCCGAGCTGCCGGAGAAGTTACCAATTGCGATATGGCTGCCGTGTGGCGCAAATTCAAGGAAGGACGCCACTGTCGTCGGTACCGGCTCTATATTAGTGCGAAGCACTCACGTGTGGCCCACATTAATTCTACTTACGGAGGTACGGAATAGTACGGAAGGTACCGTATAATTGTCGCACTTGCCAAGCCTGCATGGTAAAACTGCTAACTCAGCCCCACAATATTTTGATCACCGTAGTTCCCTCAGCTCTGGCGTGCTTGTAGATTGAACTCTCAGAACGCCGACAACGACCACCTCCTCCACCACCGCATTCCAGTACCTATACGGGAAATTATCCAGCCTTTGTCTGCGACTCCTGCACATGCACGACGAATTACAACCCGCACACAGCATGCGTGTTGTAGCCTCACCTTACAGCCTCGCCATCACCCCCGCCTGACATCTTCTCCTATTGACATGGCTGGGATTGGAAACCGTCACCTCGAATCGTATCGGAGAACGCAGCTGCTGCAACTCTTCACATTAGCAGTCACGAAAGTGGTAACTCAGCAATACCTCAGCAAAGCTTTTGCACATCCTAGCGGCGCCATATACTTTTTCAACTTCTGCATCAAATTTGGAGAATCCATAACCCTCGCGGAGGCGCACACGCTTCGATTCATTGCAGAGCATACCTCTATTCCCGTGCCCAAAGTACACCATGCTTTCACACACCGCGGCAAAACCTATATACTTATGGAAAGGATTCGTGGCGAGACTATGGCAAAGAGATGGCGTTCGCTGTCCAGCATGTCGAAGGCATCAATCTTCAACCAACTCAAGCAAATGATCGAGGAACTCCGGTCTATACCCTCCAAGTCGAGTACTGTCTCCAATCTACAGGGCGGTCCAATCCATGATTGCAGATTACCCCAAACGTCATCGTGGGGACCTTTCAAGTCTGTCTACGACTTCCAATTGGCACTGAGGAATGGTGTTACGGCCCATTCTCTTGATGCACAAACCCACAGCTCACCTGGTCCTGCTGCTATCTCGGATATCCAAAACATAATCGCGTTCCATGATTCTGTATTACGACGACCAGTCCTTACGCACGGTGATTTAAGCAGCTTCAACGTACTTCTTCGCGATGACAAAGTAGTGGGTATCATTGATTGGGAAACCGCTGGGTGGTTGCCTTATTATTGGGAATACACAATGGCATGGCATGCGAACCCCCAGAACTTATTCTGGCAGAAAGAAGTTCACAAATTTTTGGATCCATATGAGGAAGAATTGAAGATGGAAAAACTGCGGCGCACGTACTTTGGGGAAATCTAGTTGTCTTTATCATTGCCTTTCAAGCAATCACTTCCTTCCCCTCTAGTGCATCCCATGTTGGTACTTTGCTTTGATCAAACTGCCCCTCCCCATCAAATCGATGATCAGCAGCCTTCTTTGCAACGTACCACATGGCAGTATCCTTCACATATGTCCAATCAGTATGACATTTCCCTAACGCCTTGCCGTCATCAGCAGCCCAGCTCAGTGCCTCTTCAACCCAAAACACGCAATTCCAATCATCGTATCCTTGAAGCCCTGCACGTATGGGCGTTTTAGCAAAAGCCTCCTGGAGTCGTGTTTTATCAGCAACCTTGCCAATCATTATCCGGACAAGAATCGCAGATGTTGGCTGCAGAGATATCTGGCGGTCCTCGAATGCCCAAACATTCTTTACAACTCCATCAACATTCTGCATTGTTTCTTTCGCGTGGTATCGTCTTCCGCTTGCACTCGTTGATTCGTTCTTTGGGCCGACAATGAATGACCAATGATACCTAATGAACATTAGCTGAAGGCTATGCCTAGGTTCGGGAGTTATTCACTTGTCCTCCCCGCCTGGCATTTTTGGGGCCCCGCTACGAGCGTAGAGGGCGAGGTACAATCGGTCTTTACTAGATGGCATCTCCGAAAGTTTCGCCCAGTGTATCTCGAAAAGGTTTTGGAAAGGGCAGTGTTCTGCATTTGCCTGAGTTGGTCTCCTCCAGACCAAGATGGTGGGGAGCCGCATTTTGACCCCTCCATTCTAAGAATAGACTTCGCAAGATCAGCCCCGTCCCCATGATGCGCGGTTCCAGTCTCTCCTAGCGGTAGACAAACCCACCCTGGCAGCGCTTATAACGGTAGGGGTCATATGCGTAGCACCTACGACCATCATAATTCGGCAGTCTTGTTCCACCACACGCATTGCCCACACGCGTCCAGCAGGTATACATCTTGATAATTCTCCAAAGTCATCAAAGTTGCCGGTGGAAATCAGATTTGCATACAAACTGTTATTGGAGCCGATCCCCTTTCAATCAAGTGTCGGTAGGTCTATCAGGGTGAAGACGGTGTCGGAATGCAACAGCAACAGAATTATGAGTATATGGAAGTGCATTTCTGATAGAATGAAGAGAAGAACATATCATGATGGGCAGGAGGCGAATAAAGTGGACCCCGGGATTATCTTGGGATGATCGATCACCCCGACATCCACTCCACCTGGCCTGGTTGCACACTCCACCTGGATTGCACACTCTACCTGGATTGCACACTCTATTTGGATTGCACACTCCACCTGGATTGCACACTCTACCTGGATTGCACACTCTACCTGGATTGCACACCCTACTCGGATTGCACACCCTACTCGGATTGCACACCCTACTCGGATTGCACACTCTATTTGGATTGCACACTCTACCTGGATTGCACACCCTACTCGGATTGCACACCCTACCTGGATTGCACACTCTACCTGGATTGCACACCCTACTCGGATTGCACACTCTATTTGGATTGCACACTCTACCTGGATTGCACACCCTACCTGGATTGCACACTCTACCTGGATTGCACACCCTACCTAGATTGTACACCCGAACTAGATTGTACACTCCGCCTGGATTGCACACCACTGGGATCACGCTCATGAAAGATGGATATCTCGAAGGATAAAGCTGCCAGATATCTGGGCACTGCACTGGTCTCGATCGCACATTTTACTTTCCCACATCTGCAGGAGGAAGTTGGGAGAGATAAGAGGGGGATTCGGAACTATCGTCTTGGCAGCAGCGCCAAGGGGGTAGGGCTGTCTTCTGTGTCTTAAGATGTCATTGATTCCGTCAGGTACGACACACTAGCTCGAGCCAAGAGCCTTGCAAGAAGCCAATGTGGAGACCTTGGCGAGTATCTAATCCAATATGTAGAATTTTCCCTCCATCATAAACCACCACAAGTTACAAATCTTTATGTTTTGATTGTCTGTTGAGCTTCTACTCCAAATCCTCAAATACTTAGATCTCCCGGCTGACACATGCACCTAGGCTTAACGGCGTATCCCATTCGGTTCTGCTGACAGCGATACGAACTCCTGGAAACCTCTCTCCACGAAATGTATCACGAATACCACGCTACCCGAAAACCACGCACCCTATATTCGGCCGGCTAGCCAAGAAGGTACTTCCGTACGATATGTCTCGAATGTTGGCATATTTGCAGAGAAAGGTCATCTTTCTGCCTTGCCCTGAAGCCAGGACGGTTCGCGAGTCAGGAACGCTGTCCCAACGCAAGTGGTCACTCAGGACAGATACCCTGTGACTGCACGAACTCTAGGGTAGTGGTAGTGCTGGGTCGGCGATCCCAGGTGTGGACCTGTCCTGGGGCAACTGCTCCAGGACAGGTGGGTGTCTGGGACGGAGCAGGCAGGACCAAAAGCACCCCAGGGTAAGCACTGCCCTGAGGTGCTTGTCCTGCCTTTACAAAGGCCAGATCCTAACAGCAGTTCTAGGTAATATTGTATACATACCTTTCCTGTCTTGGAGATGCTCAGGGTCATTATAGGATGCTTTCTTTGGTCGAGAGATTCAAAGAAATGGATGTCGAGTACCAGCTCTTGAAGTAGGTTCGTTGTTCCAGGTGTGGTGGGATGTCCATTGTGGCTTGAGAGACCCATACCCACCTGCGAGTAGTCTAACCCGCAGCTCCCCACAACCTATAAAATCTGGCGCCACCCCCCTTCCCCCACCATCACGCCTCCAAGCCACAATGGAGATCCCGCCCCACCTGGAACAACGAAATTTCGCTGCAGCCTCGGTTTTTTTCTTCCTCAAAAACACCAGCAAACAATCGTCAACCTCCACTACCACTCCAGATTCGCGTCGCAGATTTTGTATCGACTCAAAAAGGCCCAAATACCTCAGTTCCAGAGTTTGGAGATCTGCGGAGTGGATTCGACGCCTCTGAAGCGTTTGGCGCCAAGTCATGTTCACTTTCTCCTACAACTTCTCCTCCACGACTCTCCCTCACAACCAACCTCACATGCCTTCATCGCCAAAGCGCTGATCAAGGTTATAATTCCAGCAGTAGAAAGCACCGAGATTCTGCAGTACATCGACTCCACAACACAACAAAACCTCCCGAACGACATCAAACGGCCATCTCAGAATCACTGGAGAAGAAGCATCAGCTCCTCAACCAAGGTCAACCACCCTTTCCAGCTATAGGAAATGTCCTCCCCAAAAGACAACCAAGAATCGTATGCTTACCGAGGGAAAAGAAATAGAAGTGCTCCAACTACTTCTTCTCGAGTCTCTTCCTCGGTCTCATCCGCCTCTCTGGCACATTTTCGACGTTTGTGCAAGGAATACCGCTCGCCCATATATCCGTAAGAGCTCTCGTAAGAATCATGGAGCGTATTGGTAGCCAAACCTGGAGCACGTCGCAACGGCTGATCTCAAGGACCTGGGCCCGGAGGTTCAACTTGAACGGTCAGCCTTTTGGGCGCTCCAGAGTGCTTCAGGTTAATTATCATGCCCACACTGTTCTCTATCCACTGCCAAACTTGATCTTGGGCAGTGATAGGCAGAGCTTTGGCCAGAGTTGGCCTACTGAGTGCCTCTTCCAGAGACTCCAATGCCTCAGCATCAATTGGTCGGTGGGTTCTGCCTTCCGCTCCTAAAGACTGGGTCAACTGGCTTGCCCTTGACTCTAGTTCAGCCAGCCTCTCCTCTATTTCAACCTTTGCATTGTGTATGTTCCGGAACTCAGCGTCTGCCGCCTCCCTCTGGGAGTTTGTTCTTAATTGCAAGTGTGCGACGAGGCTTTCCAACTCCTTGTGCCAGTGTAGGAGCTGCGCACCTCGCAAGTCGTCTTGCAAAACACCCGCCTGCCTCCATCAAACCTGGAAACCTATCATCTTTTACTATCGTCCCAAACACGCACACAACAAAAAGCACAATCATCCTTCTTAAACTATCTATATCCTGCCCGGCTTCGTTGTCTCGCGTATTATCGTTGCAGTAGCTGAATCGAACAAGATCGATTACACTTCCCATCTGACCTGCAGCAACCTTAAAAGAACAAAGGGCTTGATGTAATTTGTCAAGAGCTAAAGAACGTAAGTCGGCAATCTCATACATCTCAGCGAAGACATATACTCGAGCATGACAGTGAAAGGGGCCATCCTTATATTCGCTTTCGTCCAGGAATTCGCGCGGTCGGAACTTTGGAATGGCTGCAGAGTACTTTCGCCGTTGGAATTCGTCCCAAAGGATCTTCGTAGGTACTCCCCGACCGCGCTGCCCACATAGTACACACTGTCCACAAGATTCTTCGACGTCATCATAACCAGCAAACCTGGAAACGTCCTTTTTCTTCTTAAACTTCTTCGAAGCCGCAAAGACACCTTCTGCAAGATCACCCATATGTGTAGGAATCTCTCCCCCATCGAAGTTGAAGCTAGCTAGCACATTCTGCTGTTGTGCCGGTGTATAGTCCCCCATGTAGGCATACTCGCAGAACCTCTCAAAAGTTTGTTCGTCGACACCCTCCAATGTTGCAACTCCGTCAATCGCCTCGCGCATCGAACCGTTCATCATAACGGCAAGCGGGGCCGAAAGACTTTCTACCACAGCTGTATGGATCGTGAATAGCTTGCGGTCCGGGCCATTAGGACCTATGAGGAATTTAAAGGGCTTTGAACTGAGAAGTCTTATTGCCGCAAAAGTCAGCTTCTACTTTGATCACCTAAGCCAAGGACATATTACTTATCAAAGCTGACCGCCATCTTGAACTACACGAGTGTCTGATTGATACTTTATTGCCGAGGTCTTCTCAAACATGGAGGGAGGGCATCATATTCTGCTTGATGGTGAAGTGTGGACAGTGGGGTAGCCAGCCACCCCGTAACCCGCTTCATCCATGCCTGGGGTATCAGCGCTGGGCAGCAATGGTTGACTAAGCAGTGGGCTTACCTGCAACGATGGCTGACAGAATTCTCGGCTGATTCAGGCGGGCCCCTCCAGGAACATGAGGTATCGAAGCGAGAAATAATAGGTATGGCATAGACTTTTCACAGGCGGCTGGAGAGGTAGCTGGCACTGCCTCTCTGGTGAGCACCTGCTGTGTATACTCTTCTCATGGACAGCGTGCTGGTAGGTTCAAATCCTGCGGCCGCCACCCCACCGTGCTCATGAGAACAGCGTGGCTAGTAGGACGATGGATTTGCGAGGAGCGACGGCAACCTCGAAAGCGACTGCGACTCGATCTCGGATTGTCCTTAGGGCCTGACAGTTCACACGCGGCTCGGGTCACAGTGGCAGATGGGATTGTGCTGGGGAGCGACCACGGGCGGTGGTCAGCATAGGAGGAAGGTGGCTGCAGTGATGCGTTCGTGCAAGCCGGCGGCTCAGGGTTTTCCTACCTCAACACAGCCTCAATCGGACCACCCTGATCTCAGATGCGGTAATATCATACACAGTACAACAAAACAAACACACAGCACACACACTTCTGTGGATCTGGGAGAGCATCACTACTTCTTGTAACTGTAGTCCTGCTCGACAGATTCTTGAACCCTCATTAAAATGACATTTTACAGAGCACATAGCAGGCACTTGGCCTACGCAAGGGCACACACAGTCACACGATTCGGGGGTTTCAGGGTCTTGGAGGGTTTGGATTTACGGGAGTATGGAAGGGGCGATTTGGACGAGAGAGAACGATGTTGGGAAGGTTTTCCCCTGTGAGGACCAGGGGGGTCGTGGAATCACGGTTGCTGTGGCCAGCGGAGTTGCAACATGGCTTCACTGTGGCCGTAGCCCACCAGGTATCTAGGGAAACAGATCGGAGAAAAATGCCGAAGAACAGCAAGAACAGCAAGAACGGTCCAAAAGGCAATTCTTTTGAATTGCTGAGCGAATCGAATGATGATGAGTCGATTACTGTCGAGACTACGAGCGCCCGCGGGCGCCCTCTGAAGCGTACGCAACCGTTCGAACCCAACTCACCACCACGAGCGAAGCGGACGAACTCAACCAAAGCTACGATACCCAGGCCAGCATCAGCAATATCAAGTTCCGATGAGTGGATGCAAGTTAGGGACCTCCTTACGCGCGTGGAGACTGCTCTTGCCAGCGCGGAACAGCGGGCAGAGAAGGCAGAGAAGCGCATCGAGTCCTTAGAGGAGCTTATACGAAACGAGCTTTTGCCTAGGATTGGCACAACTCCCACTGCCAATGCCCCTTCACCACCATCGCCTCCTTCATCTCCACCGCCCTCTATCGCGCCTGGACAGATTCCAGGTGTTGGACTCGACCTGAGTCGAGTTGCTATCCCGGAGATCAAGGAAGGGAACGCGGGGACGGTGCGCAGGCGGGTGAACGAGGCCCTGAAAGGGAAGGGTATAACCTGTTTGGGAGTCAATTCAAAGGGGAACGGTCGTTATCGGCTTCTCTTTCATGGCGACGATGTCGATAAGGTACGGAGGGACGACACTTGGCTCAGAACACACTTTGATAGGGGAACGCTGTACGGAGAGCAGTGGTATCCCATGAGGGTCGATAGGGTATATCACGAGGTGGCCACGGACGAGGTTGGCTGTGTTCTCTTCGGCCGGTTGAATGGGGTCAAGGCTCATAAGATGCGGTGGCTCGGGAATGTGTCTGTGGATAAGGAGTATCGCTCGATGGTGGTATATCTGGATACCAAGGAGGAGGTTGACAGACTCCTTGCGAAGATGACTGTTACTATGGCCAACGGAGAGTGTGCATACACTCGCCCATTCGTCATAGGCCGTCAACCTGCGCAATGCTATCGCTGTCACCTTTATGGCCACCTACATTACCGTTGCCGAGCGCCAGCTCCAGTCTGTGGACAGTGTGCACTCCCGGGGCACGCGGCATCGACATGCACCTCGACGACCTTTAAGTGCGCGGCGTGTGGTGAAAAGAGCGCCCACAAGGCAACGGATTTGGGGTGTCCAGTATATCGACGGGAGCTCGCCAAGTTACGACCGTCACCATTGCATTCGTACGACTAACGCTATCTATTCTAGCCTATTTCAATCCAGCACAATCCCTCTACCTGCCGCACGTGGTTGCCCGCGTTTGGGTAGGTTAGCTATTTCTGACGATTATACGATGTTATACTTTTCATCAATGCGATGGAAGAGAGTGGTCTTAGACTTTGGTCACGGGCTCCGGAATTGGGATAGGGTAGGCGAAGTTAAGTATGAGGGATAGAGAACGCTATAGAGAACAGACATTGGATCGCTACGGGTTTGATTGTGTAGGGCTCAGCACCGAGTTTGGACAATTCTAGTGTATGCTTAGCGGATCTTCGATAGCTGCCTGAGGGTTTCGCACCCTGTCTTGGGCGTAATAGAATTGTGTGTGTGTACTTGAAGTCAAGTACCTCTCGTTTTTCTCGGCACGCAGGGAGGGACGTTACTGGTTATTTATCCATCTACAGGTAGTCTGCCTCTTGTTTATGATTCTTTCGTCTTTCTTATCCTTCTGAATTAATTTTATTTTCCTCTCAGGTTTAGGAAGACGCTTTTTGATATCTTCGGGCAATATCTTCTTCGGGAGAGGATACGTCGTGTTCTAGATTAGTATTAGCACTAGTCGAACTTAATGAAGCGAGGACTTACAATCTCTGCCATAGATGGTGGCCATGTTTTATAATCCCTAGATCTGTACGTAGTGTATCGACCATGTTTGCAAATGATCAGAGCCACATCGATACCATCGAATTCCCCTAATTCATATGCTTTCTTAATCAAGGTGTCCTTTCTCCTGTTTATTCCTTCATTCTCTCGTTTTCTTCTCATCCCCTCGTTATTTCGTTTAATCTTTGTTGCATCCATTTATACAGTAGCTGCTGCAGGGCTCGAGAAGGTTTCTAAGGTCACTTGATGCTTTTCGAGCTTGAGGCTTAAAGCATTTGAGAGCTGTCTGTTGTTCAGGCCGTAGTTTATCAAAGACCCTCTGTTCTTGATGGTTGTCTTTGAGAACTCTCGTATTGATGGCCAACAAGGGCATGAGAGCCGAATTTGAACCCGCGATCCTCCAAATCTTGAGCCCATGGTTTGAATGCACAATGAGGGGCTTAAATCGGTCCCCTCTAAAGTGGTGGGAGCCGCATTTGAACTCGCGATCCTCCAAATCTTGAGCCCATGGTTTGAATGCACGATGAGGGGCCTGAATCGGTTTCCTTCAAACCAAGATGGTGTGGAGCCGCATTTTGACCCCTCTATTCTAATACTAGCGCGAGATCAGCCCTTTCATAATGCCAGTTTGTCCCTATAATGCGCGATTCCAGTCTGCCTAAACCCTAGCAGCGCTTATAACGGTAGGGGCCATATACGTAACTGTATCTTAACGCTATCAAACTCGGGTTTTCGCTTTTTTTCTGTTAGCATGTGACGTATGACTAATGGTCATGTGTTCATCACATGATTGTTGAGTCAATCATGGTGCATTTCTACCTATTGTATGGTATTGGTGCCTACCGTTGCCTACCGTTGCCTATCCTTTGACGGTTTATATAACACCCGTTTAGTTGTAGTCTTAATGGGATAACTCTGCATCAATTCGCCAACTGGTGTCTATGTGCCCAAATTCCGCTTATCCACCCAATAAGAACCTGACTTGCTAATACTTCCTTCCTGGATAATCTGTGTGATCACGTGAATGGAAAGTCAGTCATGGCGTCAGCGGCCCACCAGAGCGGCTGGACGACAACGGCTGTTTCTTCCAGCCTCACTAGGTTAGAGAAGCCTTTCTATTGTGCGGGATTTCTTTTACGATATGCACCAAATCTGACCGAGAAACCAAGGTCCGTCATGTAACTAGTACCTATCTTAAGATTGTCAGTTCAAATCAATCGATTAGAAATATAACACTTTAAAAGGCACGATGCCTGGAGTCAGTGCCGATTCCAAGAGTAGTCTAGAGTTTTGTATTACCAGCCAAAATATTTTGGGTTTCAGTGTAGTATTTCAGCTTACTCTAAGTTCTATTAGGCCAAATTCTTGTGGGTCAAGCCTATGTAGTCCGAATTGTAGTAGTGCAATTCGGACTACATAGGCTTGAAGTATGAATAAGGCACATATGCTGCCTTTTAGTATGTTAAGGTATTGTACTCTAGACGTGATCAATCCGAAGTGCACTATATCAAACAGACATACGCGCAATTGTAGTACTTGGAATATAAAAATAGAGAAGCCGAATTAGGCTAAGGTCACGTTTCGGGGAGTAAGCCGAGCAGTCTTGGTAGTGGGGACAGGAGGACGGTACTGGTCTCGCTTGCGTGGCGATTGCACATCATTGCTAAAATACGCGAACGAGATTCCGTTTCCTGTTCCAAGCACAGACATGGGTCGGTGGTACGGAAGTGAAGTTGAATTTCAGGGAAGACGCCGCCCCTTGGGAATTGAGGAGGGTATCCACCATGATTTCCTTCTTCTTCTGCTCCTTTCTCTACCCTATTCCTCGACATGCAGCAATCTCGACAAGTCTCTGCCCTCGAGGCAGAAAGAAGGTTGGTGTATCAAGGAATCTTGAAATCTCAAGATCTAGGACGCCGTCTGTCAAAAGTTTACCAATTCCGTGCCTGAAACACTGGGGTGTTAATACCGGGGTTGTCCCACGGCTCGGGAGAGCTGCTAGAGGCGGAACGGGAGGGGAAGGAGTGCGAATCGCTGAAATCCATTCGCACTCTTTCACCTCCCAGTCTTCACATACGTGGCATTAACTACCCGTCATCTGCCGCACGGACTTTATGCAGACGAGCAGCAAGAAAGGAAAATAGTATTTGTTGTGCAATCTAATACGCCGTTGTCAAATTGGAGTAATACACCTAGATTATTTATCCCTTCGACTAGGGGCGCACAAACCCCTATTATGCATACTTGTGAAAGAAACTGTCGTGGGATAGATTGTGTTGTGGTGTTGACTCCTGTGACGATGAAAATTAGCGTTTGCGCCCAGGGAGTAGAGGCCCACACAATGATCCTCCATATCCAGGGGACACACGGGCTAGAACGGTTGGGGTGCCAGCCCATAATACTGGGTGGCACACCTAGTCGAGCACACATTACGGGCCAGCCCAGTTGGGTCAGCCCGCTTTATGGGTGGGCACGACCGGGCCATCCCGTACAAGTGGGTCAGCCTTAACATAGGGCTGGCCCGGTCGTGCCCACCCATAAAGCGGGCTGACCCAACTGGGCTGGCCCGTAATGATGGGCTGGCACATATGTTGGTAAATGTTTGACCTACAGTAAGTATGCTTGAATAATCCTTTGGTGACTAGGTACGGAAATATACACCGAATGTGCGATCGTCAATTGAGAATCGGCTGACACAGGATCTTCAAGCAGTCCCGTTGAGGAATCAAGATAAACAGGCTCACACGTACTTAGCGCAGTATTCAAGCATCTGTATGTGCATAATCACTATTCTATCTATTAATTCTCGTGCTAGACTTGGTCCTCGTAGTACCCATGATGCCCGTGCTAGACTTAGTTCTCGTGCTAGACTTGGTGCTCGTAGTACCCATGATGCTCGTGCTAGACTTAGTTCTCGTGCTAGACTTGGTCCTCGTAGTACCCATGATGCCCGTGCTAGACTTAGTTCTCGTGTTAGACTTGATTCTCGTGCGATACCTGACGATTGCGCTAGCGTTTGAGCTGGTAGAAGCTCAAAGGCTCGTACGACATGTCTGCTCCCACTAACCTGTGTGCTTCTACCAGCCTTGATTCTCGTGCTAGCCTCAACTCTCGTACCAATCCTGATCCTCATGGTAGCGCCTGAACTCGCACTAGCGTGTGCGACTATTGGGAGTCAATATTGACTTGAGACGCACACGTGGCTCTGATAACTTCTCCCAAGCTCCAATTTCTGCTCTTCATATTTGAATGCCAATGAATGTTATAGATTTACGCAGTCGATTATGAACGTAGCGCTGGCTTGATCGAGAGATGCAAAGTGGGCTGCTGAAGTGGTTGCTTTTTTGGATGTGTGGCAGCCAAAATAGAAGCTCAGTAGAAGTATTGTAGAAACGGCTGCAATGGCTGCAAGCGCCACGGCAATCCACTGAATGGTATCCATTTCCGAGAGGACCTGATAAGTGGAGACCGAGTTTACCAAGCACCAGAAACGATGCAGGTCCCGCCAGATCGGTTTACGGGAACGCCTTCAAGCCAGCAGCGGGAGCTAGCTGCGCCCCACCATTCAGCACTTTCGCTGGAGCCCCGTCTCTTTCCTTCCTCAACAACAGCAAACAATTGTCAACCTCCACCAGAACTTCAGATTCGCATCGCAGATTTTATATCGATTCAAGAATGCCCAAATACCACATTTCTAGAGTTTGGAGATCTGCGGAGCTGAGTCGACGCCTCTGACGCGTTTAGCGCCAAGCCAAGTTCACTTTCATAAACCAGGTATGAGATACACCACCAACCCAGACTGCCCCTACCAAGGACGGATTAGACGTACTACTGACCGCAATGCATCAACTTCTGTCTCAGAGAATTGGAAGCGGATACCTGGTGGTATGACACCTTGATCACGCAACTGGCAAAAGTCGTTATAGGAGTCGCACAAAAAGTCATCATAGCTTGGAGCCAAATTGGCTGAAGGCGTTGAGGAGGATAGTACTCGTGGCTCCTTGTCTACGGGTGTGTGGCTCTTGACGCGGATATCTGAGCCTTCGAAGAGTCCTTTTTTTCAAGGCGACAAATCCTTTTCTTTTGCCTGTTTCACCATCTGGTATACTCTGAAGCTGATTCGGAAATGTTGTCGTGAGGCGTTAGAATACATCTTCGCTTGAAGCGAGGGGGACGCTTCCTAGGAAATGGGCGTGACAGGGCTTCAAGGTTAGAGTTGTATTAGAAGACATTTCTTCGATCAACCTGGGCTCTGTTCAAACATTGACTTTTCCTAAGATCCGGTCGACATGGCCACTATTTATCTCCATCTACGGCACAGTACTCCAATCTGGCATACCTGTCAGATCCAGCTGACATCAATCATCGAAACGCCGCATTCTTCCAAATATTTAGTTATGCAACCCAAGCCTTACATGTCGTTCCGACGAGCCAGTGATGGAAGAGGTAAAGTTAACATCGTCTAGTGCTGAAGTTCGGCAAATCACAACAATTGCCAAGCACCAAGCAGTGGCGTTGGAAGTGGGTAAACATCAAGTTCCAGTCCGAGAGCTAAACGTAAGCATTCTCGCGTAAACGGCGGTAAGTCCTCATCATGCAGGATCCATTTTCAACCTCTTCGAAGCGCGTTCTTCAGAAGCTTCTTGTCTGTCTCTATCTCTCTTCAATTCCAGTTCTCGTAACTTGTTTGCAATAATCTGTTTGACATCGATCGTACTTGAAGGTAGAGAGGTTGGCGGTGCAGGTGGAGTTTTTGAGCCAGAGGATCGTTCTCTGTTTTCCCTGGCCTCAGCGCAATGTTCGTTCCATTCCAACATAAGGCCCTTGCGATTCTTCGCGTTTCGAAGTTGATGCTGGAACAACGCAGCTTGAGCATCGACATTTAGTGCATTCCACAATTCAATCTCTTCGGCCTGTTTGTCATTCCTAGCTCTGGCGTGCCAGGTGGAGTTGCTAACGGTTCAGGCGTGGTGTTGATTGTGAAGACTTTCATTGAAGGAAAGACCATGCGTTTGATAGTCCCATCGCTCGTCTTGATGGTTTCCCCTCGCTCCAACGTATTTATCTGTATCTGATCAAGCTTCATTCTGAATTACTGCCACAGTCTCTCGTCGTGTTTGGGAGGTTTCCAGCTACGAAAGTCGGTCTTATCGTAGAATTCGTCGAAGATGGCACAGAGCTTCCCATGGTCTTCCTTGCTTGTCGGGTTGGCATATAGTGTGTGTGTATGCGCCAGTTCTTTGAGAAAGGTTTCGGTCTTTTCGGGCCAGAGGGTAGGCTCTTTCCCTTTTTGGCTTAGCGGCACTCCAAGGTTCACCTGGGAGTACCGCTAAACCCAAATTTGCCTAGCGTATGGGAACTTCTCGAAGGACGATGATTCTGGGTGTTGTTTCCCACCGTTTACAAGAGATGCAACAACACGGAACATACGTAACATCATGGAAGAGGCCATTCAAAATCTGCTACGCCAAGCGGTCCGTGCACTCTGTGGAGGAAGTGATGGCAACGATGACCAACTCAAGGAGGAAATTGCCAACATCTCTAGAACTGGTAAGTAGCCAACAAAGCTTTGCTTTACTTCCTTTGCTAACTCTATCACTGTCAAAAAAATCCGACTTGACGCAGGAATAAAGGGAGACTTGGAATCAGAGGACTTCGTATTTGTACGCGTGCGCAAGTCCAATCGCATCAAATCTTCTGCTCGAAAAAGGAAATTTGATAATCTACAAGGTCTAGCAAGTCCTTGCAAGAGGAAACGGAAGTCGCCCAAGAAACCTACCACTTCTGTCGACGAGGATACGACTGTCAAAACACGAGCTGCTATTGATAAGTCCCGGGCTGATGTGGATACGGAGGTCAGCACACCCTCTGCAGTCGATGGAGATGGCGTTGAGGTTGCTGTAGAGGATGCGGCGGTGGGCACACCAGCTGTTGTCGCTGAGCCCGGCACCAATGCGGCGCCAAAGGACACAGCAGGCGGTACACCCCCAGGGCACATCGAATCAGTCTCGAGTAAGGTTATGACTGATTCCTTGCGATCATCGGGTCAAAGCACTCCTCTGCGGCCTTGGACGTCTGGCTTTACAACAAACAACTCAAGCCCCGAATCATCCTCCACGACAGAAAATGCCCAAATAGCACTCCAGCCAAAACCGCTACTCTCGTGCCCACTACCTACTATGGCGGACTTGTTAAACCCTGAGCATGCGAACTTAGTTGCAACGTCTGTGCTACTGGAGTGTGTAAATCAACATTATAGAATAGGACAATTCGGCGGCCGCACCGACAAGATTCCGAGCACGACAAACATGGCCAAGATTCGTGCATTTACAAAGGAGCTTGCTAGCCTGGAATAT
>Ga0207886_10175_pt1 | contig 19831 bp, 17 predicted proteins | sample LinPmetageLP35_FD_184048 | JGI IMG/M metagenome (GOLD analysis project Ga0207886, IMG submission 184048) | Marine viral communities from the Pacific Ocean - LP-35 (SPAdes) | ecosystem: Environmental > Aquatic > Marine > Oceanic | place: Pacific Ocean | collected 2009-08-31 | reverse complement strand
CCACCAATGGATGTGTTTGCTGGCAGGAGGGGCAGAATGTAGTGAGAAGGCAAGATTGACAGGCGTTCAACTTCACCCCAGCTTCCAGTTGAGACTCCCTCCTGTAGCAGTGATAGCAATATGGCTCATAGCTAACCTAAGTGTTAGCTTCATAATTCTCCTACATGAGTATAACATGTAATGGTGTCCCAGGCCAACTGTTTTCATTAGTGATAGGAGGGAGAATGGACATACCCAACCAATCTGCCGAGTTCACTAGGATTCAGAGTATCGGATCTTAAGACCTCTAGCACCTGCAAAGTCTCTTAGAATCGCTCGTCTTGCCAAAGGAGCCAAATAATGTACCTGCTCGTCATAGTAGTCATTCCAATGCCTGCCAGCTGAAGGTATATATCCCTTCTGCTTGTTTAAAGCAACAAGTTTCTTGCAGATTTTCTTGTGATTCTATTCCAGTCTTGCCTTTGGCACTTTGTTGAGCAGTATGAGACCCGTTTACAGGCACTGCATCGGCTAAGATTGACTGATACGTCCCAGCAGAACAAACATAATGCTTGTTTCAATGCCAAGGTTGGGGTTTGAGGCGGATCTGGGTCTGAATCGGGGTTTAGATCTTCAGATGGCATTTTAGAGTTGAGGTGGAATACTTGGCTAACACGTCGGAGTATTGTACAATAGATACTTTTTGGTGGATGTGGATTGCTTACTGAGTCTGTGTGAAGGTGAAGCGGAATAAGATATTCCAGGAATACAGTACAACTTCTCGATCTTTGTTGAAGTGCGGGGTCGAGCTGCGGACAGATAGGGCGGCCAGCTGATTACATAAACTATTTGCCTACCTCAACCTCAACCAAACTCCTATTACACCTACCTCCACAGGGCCATTACGAAACCTCGAGGTAGATTCGGCTTCCATGAATTTCGTGCTCTACTCTGTGCTCTCTATCACTCAAAGGCCTAGCACAATATAAATTATGAGGGACAAGAATGCAGCGAGGGGCAAAATCTTCGACTTCAAAGACAACTCAGAATGGAGTAGCGAAGTTGCTCAGCAGGTGTACTTGTCATCACAATATCGATCTCATATGGTGGTCGTCCTAGGAAAAGCATTAGAAAGACCTCCTGGATGGGTCAGGATTGTTACAGTTAGCGTCTTTCTGCTCATACACCAGAACTCTTCTAATTTGATCAGGTCATATCGACTTTACCTCCAACTTTTGACCCGAATCACTACCTTCCTATATACCCGACAAGAAAGCTCCAGAAGGGTGGTACACAATTAAAACTATGCGGAACTTTCGAAGGACAAACAATCTTACGTTTACTATCATACGTAAGAATCGACAAAGTTGAAGAGGTGCCGCTGGAGATCTTGAGAGAAACCATCAGATCTGATGGGTTAGGTGTAATGCTCCAGGAGAAATCCTTTAGTACTTTACAGAATTGTTGCGAAGATAAATTGTCGAACCAGGACGGCAAAGGGTACAAAAGTCTTAGCAGAGGGTCCACCCAGCTTGTCGGAATGGAGTTTGTGTAGATCTTTAAGGTGGTGGCGAATTTGGGGCATCAACTTCCGCTGCTCTTCGGGTTTCATTTCTTGCATCAAAATACCATTGAAGCGCTCTGTTTCGAGGATATATGATCCATGTTGTTGGTACACATCCAAACTATAGGCACAGGAATCGTCGCTTCTCTTGTGATGAATCTCAAGCATTCTACAGCCTCCTCATGTTGACGAATGGGCCAGTAGATCATCCCCCTCTTGTTTTTGATGGTTGCGATCTGGTAAGCCCACCCCACACCCTCCACTTTAAGGTGAGTGCAACTCAGATGACGCATAGCCATCTAGACCATGAGGGTAGCCTTTCGCTTGAAGTCACCTAGATGGTGCATAACCATCTAGAAATCGAGGGTCTTACCCTGAGATGATGAGGGTCGTCTGAAGGATAGGAGGTTCAGATATGACTCCTCGCCGCTTTGGTGGTGAAAGAACCAGGCTCCTCCACGTTGGACTATATGTTCACACTGTAGCCACCAGTATGGCATCCTTCACAGCTGACGACCCTGAACCTTAATCATGAAGACACTTATGGATACTACAAACGCCAAACTCAAAGGCGAGCGGCGGAGAAGAAAGAGAGAGAACGAGGGAATAAATAGGAGAAAGGACACATTGGTTAAGAAAGCGTTTGAATTGGGGGAATTCGATGGTGTCGACGTAGGTTTATGGAGACCATAACCTTGGTTCGTCCATGCTCCAGGACACCTTTTATGACAGTAAAGTAGTGTGCTGACACATGTTCAGGAATTAATGTGTTCACTGGCCACGAACAACACCGATACCCTGCTTCTGTTTCGCAGGATTCAGACACCAGCAAACAAAGGATATACTACGATCCCATCAGAGACGTCCGACGGGCGAGTAACAATAGTTGAACCAGAATGGAGACATTGAGAGAGAGCCGGTGCCTCGACGCTGCCTCTCGACGAACGGGACGTTCAGCGAAAGGGATGAGCTTGCCGAAGTATCGTTCATGGTGATGATCGAGAAGTTTCGGCGAGGGGTTTGGGGGACTTGACGACGCCGATAGCTTTGCTTTTACTACCTTGGTTTCTCAAATCACGCGGTAAATCTCCATCTCTTGTCTCGTCTCTAATACCCAATTGAGCCATCTCTATCGTTGTAGCATTAATATCACACGATCGATAACAATTCAGTCGCCCTCTCTTTTTCGATCTGGCGCGATTTCCTGCGTCAAGAAGTGCCACAAGCACAAACAAGCCTGCAAGGTAGTTCGATAAGGCTTCTCCAAATTTCCCATCCCCGCGAACCCAACCAAGCTATAAGTGGTAAAAATCAAGGGTAACCCAGACCCGCGTTGCCACCGTCATCCAATAAGCTGTCTGGTGGCGCCTTTTCCGCACAATCGCCCCCAATTATTGTGCGCCACAGAATGTAGATCGTGAGCAAATAAGGATACAGTTCAGAGCTGCCTCCTATAATATTGCGATGTGTCACAGCGACGAGATGATGGTATTCAGAAAAGAAAGGCTTAGATTTCCCCTCGACGTGGGTGCCCAAGTAGTTCTGAAGGTCGACTGCGAATCCGGCACTCACTCATCGAACGCTGCGCTGGCTGATTAATTCAAATCCACAACTTCGATAGACTTGGTCAAAGGTTGTTGTTGCTCGCTGGAATCCCTTGCTTTGAGCGCTGCTTCACAAGGTGTCCGCCTGCGCCTCCGTCACTCCGGTCCACCCGTGCCGAACCGTTGCTGGATGATGTGCCGCGTAAGGAGATGCGAGGTCACAGTATTTTACTCCGTAGGCGACCACGATAGTGTACGAAAGGGGATTAGGGGGTTTGCGGTGGATCTCCGCCGCCCCTACCCCCTTGTAAGGCGGTGAGCTGCATCGAAGCTTGTAAAACGTATGCCCCCGCCATCCGCCATGGATTTAATGTATACTGTAAATAGCTGTAGAACGGCAGAAACAGCGGGGGTGGCGAGACCCACTGCAAACCCCCTTTCGTACTACTTCGTATAATCATAAGCAACCAAGGTCTCAGCACCTCCACACAAGTCTACTTTAGGATTCTGGCTTGTGGAACCGCTGGCCAACACCCATGGTGACGCTACTGTCCACCCTAGCACAAAAGAGCAAGCAGATCAACTCGCTCAGCCATTCAGCGCCGGGCTCGAGATATGGAAGGAGGACAAACCCCCTAGATAAACAGTTCGTCCGCCTGTCATTCTTCTTCTCTTCGCCCGTGTCACGTCTCCTGTCTCAGTATTTTCATCTCTAGCTATCAACCACCCTGCAAACTCCCTGGACGTCGCTAGCACTGTCTGCATGCCATGCATTTGTGAATTAAACTATTATAGCGACCGGAATCCACCTGCCAGCATCGTATGTGCTCCACTCTGTCGAGCCCTGATCCATCTATCTAGATCCTTCTGTCTTCAATACGACAGTTCAACTTGAATACCACAACCCTGGTCAGTCACGTTGACCTGACATCTTTAGCCCTTGTGTCTGGTATATATTGTCCAAATGATGCAACAACTTCCTGGAGGCACTCCCTTACAACCGGGGAGCCTATATCCTCATAGGGAGAGCAATTGGTCTCGAAACGACCGAAGCACATTCTGGGATACACCTCCGGGGCCGCGACTTCCAACTATACCTCCTGTGCAGCGTCGCAATGAGCCAGCACTTGCACCAGTTAGTCTATTACCATTGACCGTGCCGTTCTCAGACTGACAGAATCAAGACTATCGAGTCAGCATTGAAAGAATATGTTACCATTCCGGGACTCAAAAGATGGGCTCTCATTGTCCAAACGGATCTGGCTGAACCCCGAATTTTCACCTCGCAATCTTTGAAACCATATCGAGATCAGTTCTTCACAGATCAGGTCAGAGATGTGTTCATGAGCAGTGCCTTGAAAGCAGAAGCACGGGAAGGATACCAAGGTTCTTGTATGACACAGGAGTATTTTAAGGGATGTGGTGGCTAACAAATCCTGGTAGCATACCACGAAGACGGGAGCTTGACGTATAACGAGTTTGAACCAGACGCCAAATACAATGTTCGGAAGCATAGCAGTGGATCGGAGATCAGTCGACGACACCACCGCAAGTCCAGGTCAGAGGAGTTTGAGGGGGATGGTTCTGTAGGTGTGAAGAGGAGACACAAGGAGTATGGCGGGCAATATCCAGACAAGTCCAACGAGGAGATACCGGTGTCGCAGCCTACGCAGAGGCACGACATGGAGATTGGCAATAATAATCAAGTACATGCGTACTACTTTGTCAGGTTCAAAGACATGCAACAATCGGCATGCAAAGTCATTGGGAAGGCATTCGTCAAATTGATGGAACCGAAGAAGCAAACCCACCACCCTTATACCAAAGGCGACGAGAAAGCTCCTCCGTGGTGGCCAAATACCACAGGCGATAATTGTGTGCGGCACAAGGAACCTGACCATCTTCTGAGGCCCGGTGAGTATTTCTCCGTTGTAAATCACGATTGGTATACTAACTGCATATCAGAGCGAATCCGTCTTCTTGTCCACATACTCGAGATGATCATTAAGCCAGCCGAGAAGCAGTGTCTTACGGCTGAAAAGTCGAAGCTCAATGTCAAAGCGCTTGAAGCGGCCACCATGGAAGTAATGTCGACTTGGTTTGCAGACAAGGAGCATCCAGAAAATGAGCAGAAACGCCCGTCCTGAAAGAGATCTTCAAAGTCGCCACAATCCAAGAACGGTACAAAAATGGGGAGATTGGTCAGTCATCCACACTCCCAACAGAATCTGCAATGCTAACTAACATATTATAGACGGCACAACGTTTGTTCCCGTTCGGTATGGCGACATTATTGGTCTTGACGATGACTCAGGAGGCGATGGTGAGGCCAACAACTCAGTCCATATGCCAACACCACTAGAGACTCTGGTCTCGCCCTCCATGCCTGAGCACCAACAATTCCATCAAGCCGAGGACCAAGGTATGCGAACAATACGCACTGGCTCTTCCATGCAGTACAGCGCCTCCTCAATTGATCAAATAGAGTGCGAAGACCAAACCTTTCCCAGCATGAACCAGTACCAGCCTTACAGCCAAACGCCATCGATCCTAATCGACGGCCTTACATCCCACCAGCTGTCTTCCCCAACAAAGCATACTTTCAAGCGGATGGTTCAACCCAGTTACCTCAGCACCAGCAGGCCAGCTCTACACTGCAACTCCGCATTCATCACTAGCGCCCTTCTTGCCCCTCCCTCAACCACAGCCATCTCTCATGAGCCAACCGGTTCATCCATCCAACAATGCGTGGACTAGATATGACACAAGTTACGCGATGGGCAATCAAGTCAGGACAGGAAGTCTGGACCATCCTCATCACCAGTTATCTAGTCATGTTGCATTTCAAGATTACATGAATTCGGACAACAGTCAGTTCAGTCAACATCCTGAGATGAAGGATGAGTACCAACAGCACCATCTCCATCGGCAGAATTGAGTCTTGAATCCCCGACTTGGGGCACAACTAGACCTAGGAGAGCTCGGATTCTTCGCTAGAGGACCCGGGCTGTCCATTGGATTCGCCGACAGGTTATCGAGCGTAAGGGGATCGATTACAAGCCGACGGAGCGTCTCTAGAGGCTGTACTTCCATATCCTTCATATCTCTACTCCCGGCACCCATTGGGCACACTACATCGTTATGGACGGCGGGCAAATTGAGGCCCCTCTCTATGTACATGTCTTCACTCAATATTACCAGATCTCTCCCGGTTCCTGCAAATCCCAGTTAATTAGCCGTTTTACCTTTTTCATGCCTTATGAAACTGATTGAAGGAAATCAGGAAATTGTACGAGAGCCAGGAGCCAGGGAGTAGCAACAGCTCTCACCCGTCCTCACTGGCTCTGCGGAAACTTTTGATTGTTAACAATAATAAGATTGACCTCGAAAGAACCTGAAAATCTGAGGAATATGTGTAAGAGCGATTGTTGACTGGGACGTAACTGTTGTCTCGCAAGCAAATAAGTCTATCTGGAGAATGTGCGTGAGCATGAATATACACAGTATTACGTCTCCAGACATTTTTGTTGAAGCGCCGTCTAATGCAGCTGAAAATGGTGTCTAGCACAGTACCTTCCCTCCCTGCGTGCCGAGAAACAGTTGAGGATTGGAAGAAGAAGTGATAGCAGCATGCTTTATTGACTGGAACTGGGTTCCTCCACGGGATTATATACCCGTGGCCACGTGACTATAATACACTTTACTCAGAGACCAGGATTGCCCAACCAACAGAAACCCTGCGTGCCGAGAAAATCCATAGGTGCTTTGACTTAAGCTTCTCAAACTCCACACCAGCTTATGAGTCTATAAAAGAAAAAATCAGTAGTACTATACAGCTGTTTATGAGCAATTTGACCCCTTCCGAAGAAAGTTTTGTATTCGTATCGTCGCCCTTTCGCCTGATTGATGAGAAGCTTCCATTTAGGCTTTAGTTCGAGTTCTCTGCCGCAGCTATACCGACAATCTCTTATTATCCCTTACACACCTTAAAAGTTCTTATCTAAGCTTCAGATCGATTATTTTTTTGTCCGAGACCCTGATAAGCTTTGTAGCTACTGTGGAGCGCAAACAGTTGCAGGGCCGCCACGTTCGGTACTTCTGATCGACGGAACTAACTATTCTCGGCTAGAAGGGACGGAACCCACCTCCCGCAAAAGCTTTGGTAATTTCGCCGTAGTTTCGCCGTAGCTTACTTAATAAATATCAGCCTAAGACTTAAGGCCAGAAATCGGCAACAGATGGATGATCGAAGGTAGACTGGCTACTGGGTCCTGACTCTCTTTTCCTATCACCCAATTCCCAGATTTCTTTAGCTTCCCCTCTCAGCAGCACGAATTTATTAGGCTCAATCGAGATTGACTTCGAATATCTTTTGCCACTTATGACGTCCAGTATTCCTACGCTGGCCTGAGCGACTGGGCCAGTCTTGCACGCTTCCATTGATGTACGACGATGCTATTGCCGGGAGGCTGCCGCCCAGCTGAGTGCGCAGCCTCAACCCGACACGAAGTCTTCACCGTTCGCATCTATGCCATCTCGACGGCTCAACTACTACCGAGAACCCTCCTCTTCACGATCCTCGAACCTAGTCGAATAATGCGTCTGCTACAGTACAATAACGACGGCGACTTCAGCCTGACCGAGTCCTTTGAAGGCGATATACCCAAGAAGTATGCTATACTTTCGCACAGATGGGGCGAAGAGGAGGTCACTTCCAAGGATCTGACAGACGGCAAGAGCAAAGGCAAGGCTGGCTACGGCAAGATACAGTTCTGCGGAGAGCAGGCGAGGCGTGATGGCCTGCAATACTTTTGGGTGGACACCTGCTGTATCGATAAATCTAATGCCGTCGAGCTTCAGGAAGCCATCAATTCCATGTTTCGCTGGTACCGAGATGCGACCAAGTGCTACGTTTATCTTTCAGATGTTTCGCGACCTCGAACCGATTCGGCTGATGGGTCCAACAAGGACTGGGTATCGACATTTCGGAAAAGCGCATGGTTCAGACGAGGCTGGACTCTGCAAGAGCTCATTGCGCCGGCATCAGTCGACTTCTTCTCAGAAGAGGGAGAGCTACTAGGCACTAAGGCCTCCTTAGAACAGGACATTTGCGAGATAACAGGCATTCCAGCCAGGGCCCTTCGAGGGAGCCCTTTGTCTGATTTCAGCGTTGCTGAGCGTATGTCATGGGCAGCAAGTCGCGAGACTTTTCGCCAGGAAGACAAAGCATACTCGCTACTAGGCATTTTTGATATCAATATGCCGCTCATCTACAGCGAAGGAAAGGATAAGGCGACACAACGACTTCGAGAGGAGATTGACAAGGCTTCAAGAGGTATATCTGTTTCTTCTGTAGTAAAATAGGGAAGCTGCTGACTAGATCAGGTTTCAAGCGCGAGGACTTCTCAATCCCCTTTAGCCTCTATGATGTTTCCGACGTCGAACACTTCGTGGCAAGGAAGACAGAGCTTATAGAAATAAACAAGGCACTCAGTGGCGACGGCTCCCGCTGTACCGTTGTTCTCCACGGTTTAGGTGGAATCGGCAAGACACAACTCGCTGCTGCATATGCGAAGCGGCACAAGGACAGCTACTCGGCAATATTCTGGCTGAACATCAAGGACGAGGATTCAGTGAACCAAAGCTTTGTCAAAGTGGCTAAGCACATATCGAGACAACACTCCTCAGCTCTTCCGCCTGGCAACGTGGATACAATTGAAAACCTCGATGAAATAGTCGACATAGTTAAAGCATGGTTGAGTCTGCCTCACAACATACGGTGGTTGTTGATTTATGATAATTACGATAATCCGAAGCTGCCTGGTACGACAGATCCTATGTCTATAGATGTCAGAAAGTTTCTTCCTGAATCATATCAAGGGTCAATTATCATCACCACACGGTCATCGGAGGTCACAATTGGTCATTCAATCCAGATTCGCAAACTCGGCGATGTGCGTGACAGCCTTGAACTTTTGTCGACCGTATCGAGACGAGAAGGGCTTGTGACAGGTACGGACGTTCTGAGTTTAATAGTACTTTTTAACTTTATTTGCCAGATCCCGATGCTGTGACGCTTGCCAAGGAATTAGATGGACTTCCACTTGCATTAGCTACTGCTGGAGCATACCTGGATCAAACAGCAAGAAGTTTCTCAGACTATCTTCGTTTGTACAAGGAGTCATACTTTTGGAGGTTGCAATTTCTACCCCAAGGCATGTAATCACTAAGCATCCATAACTGGTATACTAACCTTTCGAGCAGAAGCAGAAAAGAATTTGATCTACCTTATCCGACTCTACTAGATCCAAGGCTACACGCACTGGAGACAAAACACCTGACAACTTTGATAAGGCCCAGCGAGCAATACGAAAGATACTTCCACTAACTGGCCCAGTTCTAAACCGGAGTCCGATGATTCTGACGAGTCATCACCAGGCGACTTCTCGCTCGAGGCGTCTATCTCAAGAGCGATATTACTGATGATGGGCTGACCCCGGGCTTTCACCCACATGAGTATTCGATGTAACCTGGCGCTCCAAAGGAAGTTCCCGAGAAGCGATAGATCGACTGCTCGCAGTGGATCCAGAGATTGGCGTCCTCGAACAACGATACAAAGAGTCGCATATCCGGATCAAGTGGGAGTACAAGTTCATCAACTGAGCGCCCAAGGAAACCAGGGAGACGCATAAGAAACTCGGCCAACAGCTTAAGGCTACGACAAAGAGCCTGGAAGATGGGCTTGAGGCCGAACACAGATTACTTCTTCTACATCCACAATGAAATGATGGAGAGGCAATTGAACAGGCCGCTAAAAGAGCCGGTGGAGGAGGGAGTTGAGTCTCTCATCGAACATCAGCTCGAAGAACGGACACAGCTGCAGCTGGTCCTTTGCGATCTTTCCAAAGACCTTAGTGCTCAAGCCATCGTTGCTCTCAAGGTCTCTGCTGTTAACCTCCAGATCGCGCTTGCCTCCGCGGCGAAAGGAACTCATGACTCGCTAGCGACGACCCTCTCCAACCTGCAAGATTCTCTCAAGGGGCAATCTCCTGTTTGCCGTGCTGCGCCTACTCCGGCTCTCGATTCCCTCGCACCTGCTAGTCAGATTCCCCTCGTCTTGGAAAAGACCCAGTGCATATTTTGTACTGGCAACGAGGCGCTCTCGTACGGCCAACGAACGCGTGAACTCCGCCGGCCTTCGCACATGGAGGACTATGTCGAGCCTATTCACGTGCATGACGTGCCAGTAGAGCAGCAAATCATCTGTCAGCACCCTATCTGCAAGGCTGGAGGTTTAATACCTGACGGCGTGGTGCTCTCCAAGCATCATGTGGCGAGAGTCCACAAGGTCCGCCTGCGACCTAAAGTGTTTCCCAGCCAATCATTCTCATCTTGCAACTTCACTTCTTCGGGAATATACTATTCGGAGCTGTCAAGAATTCTCTCCGTTCAGAGAATGCAATCTGTTAACCTCATCTGCACTCGCAACATTGATATCCCCCTCTAGCACGTTGTCAACCCCCATTGAGACCGTCGAACTGATGGAGGCTCTCTGCGGGTGTAGTGAGGTCGCCTCACGCTACCAACTCTGTCTCTTGAGGTTGGACCTAATGCTCCTGTCTTTCGCCTTGTCAGTATCTGTGGACACGAGTAGAGGAGCTACGAAGGAAGGATATTTGACTCTGACCGTCCTTCGAAGACGAAGGATCGTGTTGAAGTAACCTCAAGGGAAAAGATCCGCCGGCCAAGTATAGAGTGCTGTCAACCTAAAGTGTAGGTCTTGGGGGCTTGTTCACAAATCGTTGCAGGATCTCAAAGGCCATGTACAGATACACGGCATCAGGCTTCCGGAGCCAAGTTTTGAGCGTTGACAAGATAAGCTGTGGTCCTTTCCATATGTAAATGTTCTGTTCACGCTTGCTATGTCTGAGTACTGGAATTCGAATCCGATTCAATACAGGTTTTTCATTGACTAACGAGACTCTCAAAAGAAAATTCCCAATACCAATTGCCTTTGTCAAAAATATTGCCACTATTTTCATCGTCCTTATCGCTGTTCTTCTCCGTGTCTCTAGTATCAAACCTCAGCTCCGCCGAATTTGACGCTCCAAGTCCATCGCAGGTCTGACACCACCCCACCCTCATTATTCGCTCGTTCCCCGTCGGCACTATAATGCCACATTACGTCTGCGATACCTGGTTTGACGGCTTTCCACGCCCAAAAACACGATTTTTCCATCCATCACGTGAAGATGGCGATCCTCGTCTTTGGCCCTGCCCAAATCTTGAGGACTCCGACTCACTCAGCTCACTCGGCTGACTCAACGGGGTATGGATGACTGGATACGTGATATTTTCGAAAGGACTTGTCTGCGCCGATCCGGCCTCAGATAGCTGGGCATCTCGTAACATGGACTTTAATTCTTTCTGTCGAATAGAGAGGGCATCCATTTCTGCTATGATCTCGTCGACACAGAGTTTTTGCCCGCTTGGCCTGGTTCCGCGAACTCCGCCACCAGCAGATGTGCCACTAGTGTTGCCTCCATGACCAACAGGCTGATGGATTCGTCTGGCGTGCTCTCCTTCTAGATTGCTGGCATATAGTTCGATTATGGGAGTCCATTTGGCCACTACCTTTGCTGCTTGTTTTTGATGGTTTTTTTGACACAGGCAGAGCCGTGCTAGTTGTGGCAGATCATTGAGCGCTTCGCGAGGTGATCTTTGGGACATTGAAATAAGCAGATGACGAGTCTGTTGCTTAGGCTCTGTGCCGAGGTCCCAACCACAAGGTAGGCCCTTAAGATTGATACCAGCACAGGATATGTCATTGCTAGCTGTGATTATATCCAAAACCGAGGATGGGTTCCATATCTGAGTGGATGATTGAGACATGGCCGAAATTCGTTCCAGAGATGAAAATTTGGGAGAAGACAGTGAATTGCAGTTGCGAGGTTAGTCAGTTGCTCAGAGACACAGGTAACGATTATATACAACCAGTACGGAGAGGATTCTCAGGGAGATAGGCATCAAGGGAAGAAGAGAGTGGCAGTGCAAAAGGTAATGCGTGCTATCCCGCGCATGCAGAAACACGTCTTTCTCAGCGCTTAGCAAGCCTCACTATTTCCTCACCGATATCACATTTTGCGGCATTTCGAGCGCCTTATTCCAGCCCCGATTTATAATTTAGCTACTCGATCTACTATTCTGTAATGGCTACGCTTCTCGGGCAACCATTACGAATTCCATCTAATTATAGACAACGGAATTGGTGACAGCAACAATATGTCGAGAGGCTGAGCTGGGGAACAGCCCAGAATGCTACTATATATAAAGATGGCTGTTCTGATGCAGGGCTTCCTGCAGGACTCTGCGTGGCTTCCTGTCGCATCGCCTTTTTAAACGAATCATAGCAGCCACATGTATGACGCACGGGCTGAGTTTCCAGCTCACAAGCCCATCAATGAACTTGGAAAGCAATTTTGTTTCCGAAGGGAAATGCGGGAGGGAGTGGATGCTAGCGCTTAAAAGAGAGCTGAAGCCATTGTGCTTCATTTGCAGTCCAACGGGGCGAAGGGCGAACCCAACAAGTGTGGAGTACAACACGAAACAAACAAGGGCTTTGCTGGCGATCTCTTGAATCAGCAGGGTTATTCAGTACACCTAGATCTGCGGGCTCATCTAGCTCCCTTGCCCAATTCTAACTATATCCAAGATCTACGGGGAACTGCATTGGGTTCCCCCAATTGTCCAATGAGGATAAGGTCCAAGTGACTCACTGCCTGTGTTCGAACAGAAGTAGCCTTGGCAATCGACGGAAAGACAAGGGCATGATCAAGCCTTGCAACCCGTGAGATAAGCGAGAGTCAGAGTCAACAAACAGTCACGGCCACTCGTTCAGTTAACCCCGGATTATAGAAGTTCGAATCTTTTGCCTTGTTAAATTTTCCGGCACGGACGGTTTTTCGCTACGCAAGGATAGACGTTATTCATGATTCTAAACCAGTCCGTAATACACTTTCAATCGTGGTACCATACGATCCAGTACGGCTCCGGTTCAGTGATGGACAACTCAGATTGTTCGATCCAGCGATACGCACTCGTTCTCCCCGCAGATGGTAGCCCGGTTCGGCTTATGCCATACAGTATCAAAGAAAGATCTGCGGAAAATGGCTCGGTCGATTTCTACGACTACCTCCCAGACTTAAGGCCGTGGCTGGAGCCCGCTTTCCTGGAACGAGATCTCATTGACTTCCACGTGGATAATACCTCAAGCAAGGAATGGCTACGCTGCGAATACACAAACACTTGGGGAATACTGTCTGAATTATACCACCTCTTCCAAGCTTCCACTCAACCAGGCCTGCAAAGATGCCATTGAATCTGAACTGGCAGCCGAACGACTCTTCTTCAAAGGGGATGTCTTTCTGATAAAGCACACAGGTGATCTGGGTATGGGCCACAAGTATGTTGATACGCCGCAGTCATCGCATTGCCTGCGCTGGCAGTGTTCGTCAATTATGAAGCCAAGTCCAACATCGCGAGGATGACACCAGTAGTTCCTTCTTCGCCGTTCACATCGCCAACATATCCAATCCAGCCGTCTCCCAGCCTGGCAAATGCAACCGAAGTGTCCAAAAGGTCGATTCCTGGCCCGGGTAGAGGAACGAGAGATTCGATGACGGAACGATCCGAGACCACATACCATGCTATGTCGGGGTCTACATGCTTCAGAAATAACGCCTTGTGGTTGTATGTGGACAGAAGTCCACTCGTAGGTCGATTGACCACTGTTTGATTTAGAAGCAGGTCTTGACATATTATTCATTGTGTATGGGAACCGTTAGCGTTCTGTCTAAGCGAAAATGTCTTCTTGGAATATGTAGACCGAGGATGGTTTTCACGTTTTATTACTTGTAGAGGGGGTTATCTTAAGCTGGAAATCTAACCATCAGGCGGCGGCAAGCCAGTGAGGTAATGGTGCATCGGAGCCCTTTTCCCATGTTTCGCAAAGATTTCCATCAAGAGCGATGTGCAACAATCGGGAGATGTCTCCGGGTTAGCCAATAGGATCAGAGTAGTTGCGGAGGGTGACATCAGTTTGCAGCACAAAGTGGATGACTCGCTTCTGGACAGCTGTAGGCCTTATCACATAATCGCACCGATACTATTGGTCGTACCGCCACACATATGTCATACAGAGCGGGGTGCAAGCGATTTAATGTTGGGCCATCGCCGCTAACATTGGTGCATGACATTTGAGCCTTTCCTTTACTGTTGTAGTGCAGTTCTTAGCTTGAGGGCCTATCGCGACGAAGTTACATTTACCCCCTTGATATATCTAACGAGGCGGAGTATAAGATCTTTAAAGAACCACTGTGGTCCAGCCAAAATACTAGACAACTTGAAGATACACTGCTTCGAGAATCTTGTGAAGAGTCTTCGCACAAGCACAACGACCGACTAATGATTCAGCAGGTATAAATTATGTCCGAACCGGCAGATTCCACCCAGACCCCGTTACACGGGCCTCACCTCCAAGAGTACCTCCTCCTCCACTCTCAACGCGACGCCCTAGACAGGCAGGCCCGAGTCCGTCATTTCTTCCACATTACCAGAGCCATCATGTATCGCTTCCGCGAAGCCTCTCATCGGCAGCTCTTGAGAGACAGACAAAGATCTTGTTCAACCACCAATCAATGCGCTCTTGGATCCAGGATAAACCAACGTGGTATGTAAGGCAGCCCCTCCAGGGAACGAAAGTTGAAAAAGCTCCGCTGCGGACGTAACCGTCTTGTCACATAATGGTGTCAATTCTATTGATCGTACGTTTCGTCCTTGCCCACTCTGCACAAACGCGGTTGACGCCGCAAGGCGCGACCCACCTTCCGACTGTGGCTTCGACATCGCCACAAAGAGAAAAACCACCACAGCCGTCCAAACCACATAGGTCGAATACGAAGTGCGACCGTTCAGAACCGTTACCTGCCTTGATTGGCTTTTAGAAGCGGAGTTCAAGAACCGGACCTGTGTCTGCTGTTTCGTTCGATAATCTCCCCAGCTTTCAGCAATGCGCTAACAGGATCCAAGTCGTGGTCATCGGCTGACCTCAAAAACACGAACTCTTGGGTTCGGCAGTCGGAGAGGCCGCCCTGGGCAGCCTGCTGGGAAGCTGCTCCAACGTAGTCACGAATGGGTAGTACCGAGGCAGGGAAATTCACTGTAGCATAGATGCCTGTTACCTCAAGTCAGTGTCTCGCCTTGATGAGGGAGATAACAACGCCGCTTCGAAGTAACTAAGACGCAGAAAATTTTCTACCTACTCTTCGCGGACAGTTGATTCTCTAACGTGTGAGACGACTGCTTGGAATAACGTAACAGGTTCGGTAGCGCACGCTCGAGAGGTAGATCTACTGGTGGTTGGAGTGTTCGGAGTGCCGAAGGTCCTGTGCTCACCCAAGACGCAGACGATCCGTTCTTAGAGTTTGACGTCGACAAAGGAGGCGGATAACTCTGCCCTGGAGCTTGGCTATACTCCTGCAAATCAGTCAAGTTAGGAGTCTCTGTCACCGGTTCCCCCGTGTAGCTTGAACGCCTGTCACCGACACCTTCTGTTCGAGGAAGCTGTTGAAGAGAGCCAGGGCCTTCTCCCCAGGGGAGTACTTGACAAGTCCCACCAAGAATGGAGTGGTGATATCTGGGGAGGACCATTGGCGAAGTTGCCCTAGGCGAGCCTTGGCCCGCAAGAGCGATGTTGGTTTTTGGCTTGACCAATACTTGAGGGGTCGGCTGGCCATCAGCGGAGTACCACTGGCCGGAATTCGCAGCAGACTTCTCAGCCGCCATGCGATTATTTGAGGTATTACCACCGGCCTGACTCATGGTACTGCTGCTCATGCCGACGCCAGTAGTGCTTATATGTACTTCAGGTTTTGGTCGTTTACCGGCTTTGGAGTCGTTTGCTGAAAATAGTGAGCACCTTTGTCCTGCTTTTACTGGAGTACATCCCTGATATACCTTGTTTGGGCGCGGAGTGCCTAGCCTTGAATTCGGCGAGGTATTGTAAATATTCCTCATAACTATCCGTCTTCTTATACTCTGCAAGTTCGTTGTTGTATCTCTCTTTGGCTAAGAATGCTTGTTGGTTGAATGGCTCCTTCTCGGCGGGCGAAAGATTTCGCCAATTTTCACCTGCTAGCTTGGCTATCTCGGTGAAAGATAGATTCCTGCCCTGAAGTTCTTCGCGCATTCTGTTCGAAAATATCACGTACGCCGAGGGCGGCTTTCTAGGAGCATTTTCGCTGGGCTTTGGATGCCGTCTGTACTTTCGCTTCGTCCGATGTAATGCGCCACTTCTGTTCTTGTTTTCGGCCTTCGCACTATCCGCGTTCTGTCCCCCCGGCTCTCTGTTATCGCTTGGCGTCTTTCCAGGAGATCCGAGAGCGCGTTCTGAGGGCAGTCCCCTGGAATTGGCAATTCTTCGTTGAAGTTTCCTCCGATGGCCCAGCTTAACACCTAAAGCATCGAAATCTGCCTCGGTGATTTCAAGTATTGTTTCCCATGTATCAAAACCTTGCTCGAGGAAGCTGGATAGGTAGTGAGATATACCCAACTCCGTAAAGATAGTCCCCAATCCAGTCATACAGCAGGTAGTGTCTTGATATCGGATAGGGCTTTGAGAGCTCTAACGCAATTCAAAAGCCTACACGCCTCTTGTGGTATCCGAATGTAGATGTCAGATTGGGGTTTGGGTGTTGTTTTCGTGAAGAAGCATCGATGCTTGCATGGGTCGAATGTTCGAGGTACTTCCGGTCAAGCTTGATCCGGTTGTATCCGGTCTTTAAGGTAAGTGGCCATTCTCCGTCGAAGTCAGCTTCAAGATCAGGTACAGGATTTCTCGAGTTCAATGGAAATTCATGAGACGATCGCGACTCAGCAAATAAGGCTGGATGTTAGGCACGCTGATACGGGTGTGTGATGGAGAGTAACAGTTAGGAAGAGGTCTCAAGTGAAGATCGGCTGATTTGTAGGATGATGAAGGTCTAAAGGGCAATAAGAGGTGACGAAAGTCTACAGGACAAGAAAGGCGTCTTGGCCGATCGAGATCTGTAATGGCGAGGTATTCATCATTCACGAAAATGTTGGCAGATGTGTGGGGCAGGCAGAACGTGCCACACATCATGTACGTATAGGGTGTAGATCAACATAATGAACAGAATCGAGAGCCGTTCATGGTTGAATGTACAGTACAGGTGGTAAATATTCCACAAACGACGTCTGAGCGCAATTCCAGAGAATTCTATGAACAGGGGCTTCAACCAGGGGGCACCACCAATAATAGTGCAATATTATACAAAATACCAGGGAAATAGCAGAAGCAACAGCACCAAAGGCCTAGAATGCACGGCCTAGAATTGTGGAATATTTACCCCTGATACGAAGTATGTTCGAAAGGAAGAATGGAGTGGAGCGTGATGTCGTTGACTGACAATGCCCATAACGATGGATAGGACGTGGGAAAGTGCGGTCTTGGACGATGATGACACGACCAATCACTGGCTAGTTTGCTCAATCTTCCGCGTCAGATCCCCATGTGCTACGGTTGTTGTCGCTGTAGCAATCCCGCGGCACCTGGTCGGTTGGGTTCTGTGCCATGCTTATAGCAAGGGAGTCTTACGAGTAGTGCTAGAACTTGTGATGCGCTGCCGACTTGCCACACAGACCGACGAGATGGTGCTGGTGTCGTATATGCGTAGGGAGCTCTAGCTACCCTTTGTTCCTATTTGCAGTTTCAACTCCTGGGCCTCAGTAGTTCGACACGAAGCCGCTGCAGTAGCATGCGGTTCCGGCAATGAGTGGTGCTTCGAGAACGGATGACGCAGTGGTGGGGGTGCGTAATTCCCAGTGACGGCAAGCCGGAATACTTCTAGAATACAGTCTGATCTGCATCGCCATCTGGATCTGCAATTACCATGACCATTTCTGAGCGGCATCGACATCACTTAACTGTGCTGCTGAAAAGAGCTCGTGGAGGCTGCGCAACCTCAAGGCGGTAGCGTAAGGCGATCTCACGATAGCCGCAGAGCGCCTGCACCAATTTAGTGGTCCCGAATCCAGCGGTTGACAATGTCCCGCGGGGTGACCATTTATGATGTCCTGAAGGTAAGTGAGACCACGATCATGGAACTAATGCCTCAATCTACAGCAGAGCACGATATGTTAAGACACTGCGATCAACTCGTTTCCTGATGAAATTAAAACAAGAGAAGAAAGTAGCTAAACAGTCCTACACGACTCGGCTTCCTTGCTTTCAAAGTATAGTGACTAAAAATAAACGGCGTTCTATACAATCAGTCGCTCAGCCGGAACTCGTGAGACTGTTCCGTGAAACCTCTCCGCGTGGATCAGCAATTCTTTTATGCTATTGAGCGGCACACCACAGTCCATGCAATCAATAAACTGCCCAGCGTGCATTTTGCTTACGTGCTTCCTCACAACCTCCTCTCGTGCCGACCTTACCATAGCTGAGCTACCTCAACGCGTACCTTCACCTGCTGCACCCGCAGCTGATTGCCAAACGACTGATCGCACTCATCGCATTCGGAGATGGTGGCTGGGGAGTTCAGGTGGTGGAGTGCTTGTGGTAAGCTGTTCTCGTCCTAGACCTCTTTCCCTTTTTGGCTTAGCGGCACTCCAAGGTTCAACTGGGAGTACCGCTAAACCCAAATTTGCCTAGCGTATGGGAACTTCTCTGAGGACGATGATTCTGGGTGTTGTTTCCCACCGTTTACAAGAGATGCAACAACACGGAACATACGTAACATCATGGAAGAGGCCATTCAAAACCTGCTACGCCAAGCGGTCTGTACACTCTGTGGAGGAAGTGATGGCAACGATGACCAACTCAAGGAGGAAATTGCCAACATCTCTAGAACTGGTAAGTAATCAACAAAGCTTTCTTTGCTTTACATCCTTCGCTAACTCTATCACTGTCAATAAAATCCGACTTGACGCAGGAATAAAGGGAGACTTGAAATCAGAGGACTTTGTATTTGTACGCGTACGCAAGTCCAATCGCATCAAATCTTCTGCTCGAAAAAGGAAATTTGATAATCTACAAGGTCTAGCGAGTCCTTGCAAGAGGAAACGGAAGTCGCCCAAGAAACCTACCACTTCTGTCGACGAGCATACGACTGTCAAAACACGAGCTGCTATTATTAAGTCCCGGGCTGATGTGGATACGGAGGTCAGCACACCCTCTGCAGTCGATGGAGATGGCGTTGAGGTTGCTGTAGAGGATGCGGCGGTCGGCACACCAGCTGTTGTCGCTGAGCCCGGCACCAATGCGGCTCCAAAGGACACAGCAGGCGGTACACCCCCAGGGCACATCGAATCAGTCTCGAGTAAGGTTATGACAGATTCCTTGCGATCATCGGGTCAAAGCACTCCTCTGCGGCCTTGGACGTCTGGCTTTACAACAAACAACTCAAGCCCCGAATCATCCTCCACGACAGAAAATGCCCAAATAGCAGTCCAGCCAAAACCGCTACTCTCGTGCCCACTACCTACTATGGCGGACTTGTTAAACCCTGAGCATGCGAACTTAGTTGCAACGTCTGTGCTACTGGAGTGTGTAAATCAACATTATAGAATAGGACAATTCGGCGGCCGCACCGACAAGATTCCGAGCACGACAAACATGGCCAAGATTCGTGCATTTACAAAGGAGCTTGCTAGCCTGGAATAT